>Ga0209172_10000730_pt1 | contig 85509 bp, 87 predicted proteins | sample LarsenN4metaG_FD_184113 | JGI IMG/M metagenome (GOLD analysis project Ga0209172, IMG submission 184113) | Hot spring sediment bacterial and archeal communities from British Columbia, Canada, to study Microbial Dark Matter (Phase II) - Larsen... ... | reverse complement strand
GCAGTGCATACAACGATATCTTTGCGAACCTGCATTTGTTGTTCCCGCTTTGTTCTGGCGGGTTGTCTCTTGGCAATATGGACATCTGTTCATTTCTCTATTTTAGCCCATCCATTTGGACACTCCCTTTAATGACATCGCAAGCGCGCCGGATGGCATGAGTTATACTTGACGCACATCCGACCCTTATCAGTCCACGCGAAGGAATGCAGAATGATGCAGACCGAGATGTCCCCGAAAAGGAAATTGAGGGCGCTCATCGCCGATGACGTTCAGGAAACGCGCCGCAACACTCGCCTGATGCTGGCGACCATCGATGATGTGGAAGTCGTTGCTATCGCGTCGAACGGGATACAGGCCGTACAACTGGCGAAGGAACATCATCCCGACATCCTGCTGCTGGACATCAACATGCCCGACATGGATGGTCTGACAGCCTACCGCGAGATCACGAAGTCCCTGCCGGGAATAGGCTGCATCATCATCTCCGCAGAGAAGGACCCTGCCACATTTCGCAACGCCATTTCGGCAGGCGTGCAGGAATACCTTGTCAAGCCGTTCACCGTGGACGAACTGGAGACTGCCATCGGTCGGATGCGCGAGCGCGTAGAACAACAACGCGTCAAACGAATGCAGGATACACAGCTTCGCAAACAGCGCGAAGCCTATCTTCTGCAACTGGCAACGGAATACGCCCGGACACGCCGCACCGATGATCAAGCCATGCAGGTCTTCGAGCAATTGGCTGAAAATCCGAACTGTGAACCGCGCTGGCTTCAAACTCTTGCCATGATCTACGTGGTACGCCAAAAATGGGACAGGCTCAAGGTCCTTGCCGAAAAGATCGAGCAGAGAAGTAAATAACAACCCCGTCATTGCGAGCCGATAGGCGAAGCAATCCCCGACTCGCGAGGAGATTGCTTCGTCGCCCTTCGAGCTCCTCGCACTGACGGAATAATTTTTGGAGTATCAATGAAAATTGCAATTATCGGCGCGGGGTTCGGCGGCATGGCGGCCGCCTATGACCTGCGCAAAGCCGGGCACAAAGTTGTCATTTTTGAATCCGCCGATTATGTTGGCGGGCTGGCGGCGGGGTTCAAGGAGCCTCACTGGGATTGGACGGTCGAGAAGTTCTATCACCACTGGTTCCAGTCGGATTCGTCCATGCTGGGATTGATCGATGAACTCGGCTGGTCGAACAAGGTGTTGTTCCCCCGTCCGTTGACGGTGATGTATCATGACGGGAAATTTTATCCCTTCGACTCGATCCTCAAAGCGCTTCTCTTTCCGGGACTTGGGTTTGGTCTCGATAAAATCAGATTCGGCTTCGTTGGACTTTTCCTCCGTTTAACGAATGATTGGCGTTCGCTCGAAAAAGTCACTGCCGATGAATGGATGATGAAATGGGCGGGCAAGCGCGTCTACGAGCAGATGTGGAAACCGCTGCTGGTCGGGAAGTTCGGTCCGTTCTACCGGGATGTCAACATGGCGTGGATGTGGGCGCGCATCAAGGCACGCACCACGCGTCTTGGCACGTTCGAAGGCGGCTTCCAGAATTTTGCGGACAAGTTCGCGGAAAAACTGCGCGGGATGAGAGTCGAGATCAGGCTGGGAGCGCAGGTCAAGTTCATTAAACGGAATCAGACCTCGGGCTTGTCCATCGACGCGAATGGCGTCGTTGAACCGTTCGATCAGGTGCTGGTCACTGTATCCCCGAATCTGATGGCGAAGATGTGTCCTGATCTTCCTGAAGAATATTTGAAAGGGCTGCTCGAGTTAAAGTCGATGGGGGCGGTGGTGATGGTTCTGTCGCTGAAGCGTCAATTGTCGAAGGATGGTTATTACTGGTTCAACCTGCCAAAGGATACCGGCTTCCCGATGCTGGCGCTGGTGGAGCACACGAATTTTGTTTCAAAGGAACATTTTGGCGGCGACCACATTGTGTATGCAGGCGATTATTTGGAATTAGGTCACGAGTATTTTTCGCTGAACGACGAGCAATTGCTGGAACGGTTTTTGCCCGCCTTCGAACGGATCAACCCCGAATTTACGCGCGACTGGGTGAAGAAGGTTTGGGTGACGAAGACGAATTACGCCCAGCCTGTGCCGTTGTTGAACCACTCGAAGAACATCCCTGCCATTCAAACACCTGTGGAGGGATTGTATTTCGCCTCGATGAGCCAGGTTTACCCGTGGGACCGCGGCACGAATTTCGCCGTGGAGATCGGCAGACGGGCGGCGAGGATCATGTTGGAGAAGTCGAAGGTTTAAAGTTTACTGCCCTTTCCGAGATGGAGAGGGCAGCATGATTTGTATAAATTTGCCACGAAGCCGCAGAGAACACAGAGAGAGAAGCTCAGTGATCCCTGTGTCTCAGTGGCAAGAGATCTTTTTTCTCTTGATGTATTATCCCACCAGCTTCGCCACCAATTTGATTTCCGGTACAGCCGCCAGCGCCTTGGACACAGGACAGCCCTGCTTGGCGGACTCGGCGTGCTTTTGCAGGTCTTCGTCACTCAGCCCGGGGACCTCCACTTCGGTGTTGAGTTCGATCAGCGAAATGGTGGGACCGTCCGTGAGATGCACGGTGGCGGTCGTGGAAATGCGCGTGGGGGTGAATCCCGCCTTGGTAAGCAATGCGGAAAGGAACATCGAATAACAACCGGCGTGCGCCGCGCCGATCAATTCTTCGGGGTTGGTACCGGGTCCTGTATCGAAGCGTGATGCCCAGGTATACGGACCGTCATACGCGCCGCTTCCCACCCGCATCGTGCCAGCGCCTTCCTTCAATGTGCCTTTCCATTCTGCAGAAGATATTCGAACAGCCATACTCTCCTCACTTCCTAAAATTGGGTTGATGTTTGATTGTACTTCTGAAACAGGGTGCAAACAAGCCATTATTCCAAGGGAAAAGTATAATCGCATAATGGAAAAGATCAATTCGACTTTCATCAAACCACGGTATGACTCGGGAGGATATGCCGGGATCCCGAACCGCATCATAGAAGCATTTGCCTCGAAGAGTTACGATGCTGTCATTTTGTTTCTGGTGGATGGCTTTGGCTGGCGCTTTTATGAGCGTTTTCAGGATGCGCCGTTTATCAAACGGATCGCCAAACATGGCACAATCAAAAAACTGACATCCCAATTTCCATCCACGACCGCCGCGCATGTGACGACGATCCATACCGGGCTGCCCGTCGGTGAGAGCGGCGTGTACGAGTGGTACTACTATGAGCCGCAGGTGGATGCCGTCATCGCGCCGCTGCTGTTCTCCCATGCTGGCACGATGGAGCGCGACTCGCTTAAGTCCACAAAGATCGAGCCGTCAGCGTTGTATCCGCGTGGTGTTTTTTATCCCGAATTGAAAAGGATGGGCGTGGAGTCGTATGTGTTTGGCATCCGCGATTACACTCCTTCTACGTATTCGAAGATCGTCATGGCAGGGGCAGAGCAGGTCGCATTCAAAACGTTGTCAGAGGCACTGGTCAATGTGGGATTATTGCTTGAAAAGCAGGACCAACCCACCTACCTGCATCTCTATTTTGACAGGATCGATGCACTCGGACACGAGTACGGTCCCTCCGCGCCGCAGACAGAAGCCGAGATTGAGACTTTCCTGCTTATGATGGAGCATTACTTCGAGCGCACCTTCAAAGCAAAGAAACGAATCCTTTTCCTGATGACCGCCGACCACGGACAAGCGGAAGTGGATCCGAAGACAACGATCTACCTGAACCGGGATGTGCGTTTTGCCGGTGTCGAACGATTTCTCAAAACCAACAGTCAGGAAAGGCTGATCGTCCCTGCGGGTTCGGCGCGGGATATGTTCCTCCACATCAGGGAGGAAATGCTCAGTGAAGCACAGGCGTTCCTTGCGCCGCGTCTCGAAGGGAAAGCCGATGTGGTGAAAACGGAAACTCTCAGCAAAGAGGGTTATTTCGGTGCGGAGGTTTCAACACGATTTCGGGAACGTGTGGGCAATCTGGTCATCCTGCCGTATCGCTACGAGTCCGTGTGGTGGTACGAGAAGGACAAGTTCGAGATGAAGTTCTACGGTCACCATGGCGGGTTGACGCCGCAGGAGATGGAGACGGTTCTATACTCACTTGAGGTTTGATTCCGTTATCAGGAATCAAAAGAGCGACCCAATCGGATCGCTCTTTTGATTAATCTTCACGACTGTGAGGATTGGGACTCCAATCCGTGATATTGATGCCTGTGGTGGTTTGCCCGCCTTTGACCACGAATTTCTTCATGATCAGGCTGTCGTTGACATAGGCACCCTGCAGGTTGTAGTTGGGGACCGACGCATAAGCATAGTAGGTTCCAGTGGGAAGTAGGACGCTGTAGCTCGGGTTCCTCTCTGGGATGGAGAACTGGATGATTTCTCCCGTAACTGCGTTCTCGAAGTACAGGGTCAGCGGCGGGTTGAATTCGCTCGGGTACGAGAAGTTGCCCATGACCGTTCCATGCGGCAGGTCTTCCATACGGATGTCCACAAAGAATGCCTTGTTGGCATTGTCGCCATACCCGAACATCACTCCGGAAGGATTCCGCAACATCCAGTAGCCTGTGTAGTGGCCGCGCTTCGCCGGGGCTGTCAATGTGACCGACACATCCACGGTCTGACCGGGGGAAACGTTGCCGGGCAAACGAACCGCTGTGGTGCCGCCCATCGGATCACCGCTGACGAAAACCAGCATGTAATCGGGAGTCCATGTGCAGGTGCCGCGGTTCTTCAAACGCCAGGTTTTGGTAAAGGTCTCGCCTGCTGTGAGTTTGGTCCCATCGGGGATGGACACATCCTTGATGAAGGAAACCCAATCGCAATAGGAAACAGCCGTCGCCGTGGGGAGAGGCGTATTGGTCGGCAGGGGAGTATTTGTCGGCGGGATCGAGGTCGCCGTTGCGGGAGGAAGAGGCGTCTGCGTGGGCGCGTTCTGGGTCATCGCGACGATGGTCTGTGTGACCATGGCTTGAACGGTCGCAACGTTATCCACCGATACAGGCTGCTCATACTGAAGGAGCGGCGCGGCGAATACGGCGATAGGCAGACAAGCCACCATCACAAGGGCGATCAAGCCGAATACTATAAGAATTGAATTGGTTGTAATTTTCATCGTGCACCTCCAGTATCGTGCTGAAAATGGACGATGCTCCCCTCAGAAAGGTTCCCGGCTTCAAGTCTCCCACTTGGGTACTACCTGTCAGAAGAATAAAAAGACTTCCGAAGAGTTGCATCTTCGGAAGTCCATGCGAACAGTTATTCCTTTCCAAACCACATTCTGGAGAGCAGGTTGTCCCTGCGGATGAACTGGTGGTACATTGCCGCGCCGATGTGCAGGACAACCAACGCCAGCAGGAGCGAGGACGACAAACCATGTCCCATACGCGGCAGGTACTGGAAGAAATCCTGCGGGTAGGGCGCCTGTCCGCCAAAGATGGCTGGCAGGTTCGCCATCTGAAAAAGACCAAACCCGCTCACTGCCATGCCGATGAGCAGTAGGTAAAGCAGGAAGTGAACAACCTTTGACAGGAAATTCAAAAAAGCATTCCCGGCATCTGCGGGGGCGGGGCGGTTTGTTGTAAAACGAAGCACCAGCCGGATCGCCAGCAAAACCCCAATCGCCATGCCGGTATAAGCATGGATTTGCAACATAAACACCTTTTGCGGGTCATCGGGTGAAACGCCGGGCATTACAAACTTCCCAATACCAAGCATCATCAGTATGAGAAGAGCCATCAGCCAGTGCAAAATCACATGAACAGGATGATAACGGGCGGGAGCGGATTCCTTCGACATGCTGTTTCCTTTCATATTGGAATTGACATGCAACTTTGACGATATCAGTCCATGCTTTTTTACATAACGCGGATTGGAATATTGTCCTCGCATCCGTCGAAGCCGAAGGTTGGTTCCGTTGAATGTTTCCTCGGTATTTGCCTGGACATTGTAACAAAATGGAAATGCTAAAACACGAATCGCTCCCATTCTCTATGTGAACAAAGGATGATGGAGTAAAATACATTTCATCTTGTTCCACCCGCCGTGGTTCGGCGGGTACCTCAAACCCAAAGGAGACTTTCCCCATGTATCACACGATCATCATCGCTGGCAACGTCGGTAAAGACCCTGAAATGCGCTATACACCCTCCGGACAGGCAGTAACCTCGTTCTCAGTCGCCACCAATCGCCAATACACCACCGGCAACGGCGAACAGGTGAAGGAAACCATCTGGTTTCGTGTTTCCACCTGGGGCAAAACCGCCGAGATCTGCAACCAGTATATCAAGAAGGGCTCAAAAGTTTTGATCGAAGGACGCCTGACCCCCGACAAAGCCACAGGAGGTCCGCGTATCTGGACCAAACAGGACGGCACCCCCGGCGCATCCTTCGAGGTGACAGCCAGCACCGTCCGGTTTCTCTCCTCGCGCGGTGAAGGCGGTGGTGACATGCCCATGCACGGCGGCATGGAGGGAGCAGAGATTCCTCTGGAAGACGATATCCCATTCTAGCCTTTTGCAACAGGTCTGATGAGTCGATCTTCCGGCTTCTTGGACCTGTTTGTTTCTATACCATTAGAAAGACGATCATGACAACACCTCAACCTCCTCAACAATCGCCCGGTCCGCAAATGGAGATCCCACAGGGGCTCGAACCCGTATACACCAACCTGGCAAGGATTTCACACTCTCCGGCGGATATCGTCATTGATTTTGCACAACTCCTGCCGGGTGAAGGCAAAGCCGGTGTCCGCGCCCGGGTCCTCATGACCCCACTAAGTGCAAAATTGCTCCTGCGCGCGTTGAAGGAAAACATCGCAAGGTATGAAGCCGCCTTTGGGGAGATCAACGTTCCCAATGCCAGCACATTGGCAGACAACCTATTTGGACGCATCCAGCCGCCCGAACCCCCGAAAGAATAGATCGAAAGTACAGGACCGTCCTTATGCACAAGCTCGAAAAGATCGCTGACCAAATCCGCCAGAAATTCGACACTCGCACCGCCATGCGCGACCAGGCGCTTGCTCAGGCAAGGCAACTAACGCGCGCCTGCTCTCTTGCCATACGCGCAGTCCACAGGGATGACAAGGACGCGATGGAGGCTCAACTGGTCGAGGCGGGTAAATTGGCAAGCGCCTTACGCGACGAATTGAAGTCGCATCCCGACCTGTACTACGCGGGATACACACAAGATGCCCTCAAGGAATATGTGGAGGCAAACGTCACCTGTGCTCTCATCCAGAATCACCCGCTTCAGACTCCCGAAGAGCTGATCGTCGAAGAATCGACCTACCTCAACGGGTTGGCGGAGGTCGTCGGCGAATTGCGCCGCCGCACGCTCGACATTCTTCGTTCCGGGTATTCGGAAGAAGCGGAACGTTTGCTCGGCTACATGGACGAGATTTACTCGGTGCTTGTGACCATGGACTATCCCGATGCCATCACCAACGGATTGCGCCGTCAAACCGACCTTGCGCGCGGAATCATCGAAAAGACGCGCGGCGACGTGACCTTCAGCTTGCGCGGCGAACATCTGGCACAGGCGATCCGAAAGTTGAGCGGACAATTGAATGGCGGGTCGCATGGTGACAATAGCGATGAAGGGAGCAGGCTGCCGATTCAACGGGATGAGGATGATTAAACAATGGCGCGAGGCGGAACGAAATTTCCGTTGATCGTGTATCGACATTTGCTCGGACGCTGGTGGACCGGACTCGTAGCCATTGGGTTGGCAATGTTTGGGCTGGCTTACACCGAGTACATCCAGCCGCTGGGCAAATTAATGCCCTGGCGCTGGCAACTTTTTGCAGCCATTGGTGGGTTGGGCGTTTTTATCGGGCTGTTTGTTTTGCTCATCCGGCAGTTTGCCTATGTCCAGGCATTCCCGAATTACTTGAAACTGGTTACACCGTTCCTGCGTATTAACATTTCATACAAGCGTATTCAAAAGGTCACACCTACGGAAATGCATTACCTGTTCCCGCGCAAAAGCATGTCCGGTTGGGTATGGGATATTTTCGAGCCGCTGGCTGGCAGGACAGCGGTGGTGGTCGAATTGAAAGCGTACCCTATTTCGCCTGTGATATTGCGCCTTTTCCTTTCGAGGTTCTTTTTCAAGGACAAGACGCCTCACTTTGTGATCCTCGTGAACGATTGGATGCGTTTCAGTTCGGAACTGGATAGTTTTCGAACAGGCGGCGCTCCCAACCCGAGACCCCCTCAGAAAAAGTCGAAGGATTCCATCCTCTCCCGGTTGCCTCAAAAATGAATATTTACTTTGCCTGTTCGATCACCGGAGGACGTGAATTCGAGTCCGTGTACCAGATGATTGTCAGTGCGTTGACAGAGGCAGGTCATGAGGTGCCTACCGCCCATTTGGCGGAATCAGGCGTCGCTGGGGTGGAGGCGGTCATTGATCCACGCGAGGTGTACAGGCGGGATGTTGCATGGATTCGGGAGTGTGATGTCCTCATCGCCGAGGTCAGCGTTCCCTCTCATGGAGTGGGGTATGAAATTGGTTACGCACTTGGACTGGGAAAGCCGGTGCTGGCTTTATACCAGGATGATCGAAGGATTTCCAAGATGATCAGCGGAAATCCCGCTCCCAATTTGACAGTAATGGCGTATCGATCTTCAGAAAATGCAATCCAACAAATCGGAGATTTCCTATCGAAACGTCTTTACGGCTTGTGAAAAAAGTCACCAGTTATCGGTTACATTCTACGATGGCACAAAACCCGGTGATGGGATATTATGACAATGGAGACGGCACAAAGACACCTCCAATAATGCTCCTCACTGTCTCCTCCTTTGGCGAAAGCTTCCGCTGAGTAAAACTCGGCGGAAGCGTTTTTAAAACCCACATGTGTTCGGCTTGGTCGATCAGGGGGCTATTTTTTAGGGGCTGTAATGGGTTCTGAAAGGACAGGCAGGACGATGAAGAATGAACTACCTTTCCCCACTGTGGATTCAACCCAAATGCGCCCCTGATGACTTTCTACGATTGTTTTCACGATGGCAAGTCCGAGCCCGGACCCTTCGGTGTTCGAACTGATATTGCTGCCGCGGTAGAACTTGTCGAAGATGTGCGGCACGTCGGCAGATGGAATGCCGGGTCCCTCATCCGTCACTTGTAAAATGACTTGATCGTCCTCGGATTTGATCGAGATGTGGACATCACCGTTCACGTGCGAGTATTTAATGGCGTTGCCAACTACATTATCCAGTACCTGCCGGAGGCGAATGGGATTTGCCCGCAGGGCAGGGATGGACGGCGCAATATCTGTGTGGACTTTGACGCGTTTGGATTTGATCTGTCCCTGCAACATGTCGAGAGTGTAACGGAGGATGCCCTCCAGTTGAACGAACTCCCGGCGCGTATCAAAACCTGCCTCGATACTACCCAGGTCGAGCAGGTCGTTGATGAGCGCCGTGATGTGTTGGACGCTGTCCTGGATGCGGTTCACGAAATCGCGCTGGTTTTCGTTGAGCGGACCGGCGCGTTCGACAAGTTCCGCATAGCCGATCACGGAGGTGAGAGGCGAACGTAAGTCGTGAGAAACCGTATGAACGAATTCGCTCCTCAACCGGTCGACTTCCTTCAGATAGGTGATGTCTTGCATTGTGAGGGCATACCCCACTTCATGGATCTGCGTGATCTGCGCATTGCCGACCCTGCCATCCGGGAAGCTGACCTCATGGTATTGGAGCGGGTCGTTATTGTCTGCGCGCATGATCAGCGAACGCAAGTCGGGATGGGAGATCACTTCCAGCACAGGTTTTCCGATGGCGGTCTTCTCGTTGAGTCCAAAGGAGCGGCACATGGCGAGGTTGATCAGCATGATCTTGTTCTCATGATCCAGGATCATGACACCATCATGGATGTTGTTGAATACCGTTTCCAGACGGGAGCGTTCCGCTTCGGAGATTTCAGCACGCTTTTTCAGGGATGCCGTGGTGCGCTTGATCTCCTTGCGGAGCCAGTCTCCCACGCGATGCGCATGCCTGAGACTCCCTTCCACAGTATCGACGATCTCATTTGTTTTTAGCGGGGGGGCGAGGTACCCATTTAGCCCCAGACGGAAGATGCCCTTCACTAGGTCGGGTTTAGCGTTGTCGGTGTAGATCAGGAAAGGCAGGGTGGGGAAACGTTGAAGGAGTTCCTCCGCCACTTTGAGTCCCTGATGACCATCGAACACCTCGCCGACCAGCAACAGGGAAGGATTGGTCTCCTGCAACAATTGCCCCAGTACCTTTGTGTCTTTTGCGATGGCGGTCACATAGTTTGCGCTCAACGCGCGTTCCATCAGTTTCAAAACGGGGGATTCGTCCAGCGCAAGCAGGATGAGATCGGATTTCGGCATAATGTGGTGAAATTTTACTGCTTTTTTAGTTTAATCGGTACGGGTGGCACGGTCTTCTCTGCGGCGCGGGCGATGCGCTGTAATGCGGCGCGGGAGGTCTGCAATGCCTGCCGTTGTTCATCGGTCAGCTGCCCCGGCTTGCCGGTAAGCAAAAGGTCGATGGGGTAGACGGCGGCTTGCAACTCCTCCGCGATGGAACTGCGGATCGATTCAAGCAATGCATTCTGTTGTTTCTCCCGCTGTTTTGACGCGTTCACGGAATCATTCAAAGCGCGGAATAACCTGGCGTTCACCAATGAAATGGATGCGTAATCCGCCACCGCATCCAGCAATGTCTGCTCGGTCCGATCGAATGGGCGTTCCTCCTTGCGGACGACGACCAGCATGCCGATGACCTCGTTCTGGACCTTGATTGGCACAGCACAGGCGGCTTTGCCCAGATTGGCAACGCGGAATTTAAGCAAAGGGTCGCCGGAGATCGAAAGGGTTTCGCCCGAAAGCCCCACCAACCCGCTGATGCCGTCCTCGAGGGGCAGGTTCATTTTCTTCGACCACACCTCCGGGAGCCCGCGATGGGCGGTGAGCAGGAAGGCTTTGCTCTCCTGGTCGCGGACGAGGAGCCAGCCTGTATTCGCGCTCGATATCTGCACCGCGCCATCCACGATCTTTTGAAAGAGAAAACGCTGGTCCGTGATGGAAATGACCGCCTTGCCGATATTGATGATGGCTGACATCTCCCGGATCTTGCGCTGGAGTTCCTGGTTTGTCTCGCTCAGTTTCATATCCAGCCGCTGACGGTCGCGGGTTTCATGAATTCTCTTGATCACGCGCTCCACCGCAGAGACCACCTCGGCGTCGCGTGCGGGCCACAGAATGTAATCTGCCGCGCCAAGCCGGAAGGCCTGGATGATGTCGTGTTCCTGCCCCTTGTTGGCAACGACCAGCAGCGGGGTATTGACACCCTGCGCCGAGAGGGCGACGAGCAGATCCTTGGTGCTCAAGCCGGGGAGATTTAAGTCGGCGATGATCAGGTCGGGGGGAGTCTGAAGCGAGAGTTTGATGGCGGAGGAAGAGTCGGCAACCACATCCACCTGATAGCCCACGGATCGGAGCGCCTGGCGGGCGATCAAGTCGCTGATTTCCGGATCGTTTTCAACGAGGAGGATGCGGTCTCCCGAATAGGGCATGATTCACTCTCTGGATGGGTGCAAGTCCCACCCGTGCGCATTGTATCACCCTTTATCGCAAAGTGTGGCGGTGACGGGCATTATCATGCCGTGCTTACGCAAATTTTTGTGAATCCTTTCAATTTTATAAAGCGGCTTTGCGTATGCGGGAGGAATCAACCTATAACTTGAATACCGGGCGTGATTGACCTGTGACGAGTCCCCGGTGATTCTGGACGGGTTTCACGGGTCCGAACCCCGCCAGCGCCTGCATCTGCTCTGGGGAGAGCGCGCCCAACTGACGGAGGATTTCCAGCGTCACCGCCGGGCGGACGCGGCTGCTCACTTCCAGGTCCATCGAGGCGCGCGAGGCATCCCCGTCGGAGACCTTGACCGCGATGCCGATGCCGGGCGAATCAGGGGACAGCGCGCCGGGCATCAACCCGACAATTTGATATCCCTCCGCGCCGCGTTTGCAAACGATCCTGCCATCCCCGACTCTCATTAATTGTTCGTCGAAATCTCCGTAACCGCTGACCATTTCAGGGTACGCCATCATTGCCGAAGTGATTTTACCGCACGCCGCAGCGCGCGCCTCGGGGAGGGCGTGTGGGTCGCACAGGCGCGCCATGCCGAGCGCGGCATGGTACAACGGAACGGCGAAGTTCGGCGCGGAACAACCGTCGGTGCCGATTTGCACCTCATTTAGCGGAACCAGGCACATCTCCGCGAACGAGGCGAGAATGTCCTGCTGGATGGGATGGTCGATATCGAGGTAGGTGTCGAGCGGGAGTCTGCGCATCTTGGCGTGAGCGAGCATGGCGGAGTGCTTGCCGGAGCAGTTGTTTCGGTTTTGAGTGGGGAGTTCGCCGTTCTTGATGAGCGAACGGAACGCCTCCGAATCGGATGGCATGTGAATCCCGCATTGAAGATGGCGTTCCTCCACTCCGATCTTCTTCTGCAACTCCTCCACGGCTCGCACGTGCATATCGCTGCCTTCGTGCGAGGCGCATGAAAGCGACAGTTCGCGCGGGGTGAGACCAAAATACTCCACACCGCCGCGCTCGACGAACGGTAGCGCCTGAAAGGGCTTGGCGCTGGAACGCAAAAAGGCGACCGCCTGCGGGTCGCCGTGGGATGCGATCATGGTACCGTTCGAGTCCACGATGGCGATGGAACCGTAATGCACGGACTCGACGATCTGTCCGCGAGTGACTTCAAAGAGGGGCGCGGCGGGCATTATTCCTCGAGGGTATGACGCGAAGCCGGGTGGTAATGGCGGGTGTAATAATGTCCCAGACCATACCGCAGACGATGCAAGTATTGCTTCTGGCGTGCGGCAGGCGCCTTGAACTCCTTGAGCAGGGTGTCGGCAAGTTTATCGGTGGCGCCGGAGGCGGCTTTCTTGCCGCCCAGTTTTTCCATTTTCTCGAGCGCCTTCTTGAGAAAATCCGCCTGTGTTTTGACAACCTGTTGTGTGACCACTCCGCCGCGCCCGCTGACGACGATGAAACCTTTGAAATCGGGACCTTGCAGGACGTTAAGTGCTTCGATCCATGCCGGGAGGTCGGCATGAGCAAGGAAGGGAGGCTGTCCCTTCAGCACCGCGTCGCCGACGAAGACCACTTTTGCCTCCGGCAAAACGACCCAGATCGCCCCGGGAGTGGGTCCCGTGCGGCTCTGTAAAATGATCGGCTCGCCGCCCCAATGCAGAGTCATTGTATCGAGGAAGGAAATCTCCGGCGGCGCCCAGCGGACGCTGCCCAAGCCGGGGATGGCTTCCCAGTTCGAGCCGGTCTCGTCGCCCTGTGCCTTGAAGGTGTTGGGGCGGTTGCGGAACGCGACCGCGGTCTTTTCATGCGCGATGACCGTGCAATCCATGGCGCGGACGCCCAGCGTGCGGTCGGGGTGGGCATCGAGGTTGATGAGCACGCGTTCAGGTCCGCTGCCCATGCCCATCAGGGAGGCGCGCCATGAACGTCCGTCCTCCGGGGCAGGCGGCGCGTCAATCTGCACCAGTCCACGCGGCTGGGCGATGACTCCCAGCGTCACGCCGAGATAGCGGTCTTCGATATACACGTTCTTTGCAATGGCATCCATGAAGGAACTGCTCCTGAGGGTTTGGTAGGTCTATCTTACCACCGAAATTATAACGCCCATGCAAGGGAGCATGGGCGTTGTTCGGAGCCTGAAAATGGAAGATTTCTTTTCGACGACCTTCGACTGGATACCTGACGCCCCAATGACCAGCTATCTACAATATTTTGCCAATCCATCACTATTTTTGATTGCAATTCTCCCATCCACATCATCGATCAAGCCCTGTTCCTTGAACATCACCATCGCCTGATTGACTCTCTTCCGCGACGCTCCGACCAGGTCGGCAATATCGCCCTGCGTCAACGTGATGCGGATCTGGGTTACGCCGTCTTTTTCCCGACCGTACTTCTCCGCGAATGCCAGCAGTTGACGCGCCACGCGTCCATTCACATCGAGGGTCGCCAGCGCCTGAATGAGCTGGTCAGAGAGACGCACACGGGCTGAGAGTATCTTTACCAGATTGCGCGCCACCGGCGGGAAGTTGTCGAGCATGTACGTGAACGTGGTCTTGTCCATCCACAACATCAGCGACGTTTCGAGCGTCACCGCACTGGCAGAGCGACCGATGCTGTCGATCAGGCTCATCTCACCGAGCAGGTCGCCCGCTCCGAGAATCGCCAGAATGACATCGCGTTCACCCTGCTCAACGTGAATTTTCACCGACCCATGCAGGATGATGTACACCGCTTCACCGGGCTGTTCGATGGTCATCACGTTGCGTCCCGCCTCAAAGTTGCGGCGATGCGCACGCTGCGCCACCCAGTCCAATTGTGCGGGCGTCATTCCCTCGAACAGTTGAATATACGAGAGCAGGTTACGGGTATCGTCTGACCTCACATTAGCCATTCTGAGCATATTGTACTTCCTTCCACTCCCCTCTCCTTATAGGAGAGGGGTAAGGGGTGAGGTTAAACTCCAACCCCTCATACGCCGCGACTGAATCCGCAAACATACTCTTCGCGCTGCGCTCCATTCCCGCAATCATCTCGTCAGAGTAAGCCGGGTCATGATGGAACAGGACCAACTGTCCCGCCGAAGCGGAAGCGGCGACCTCGCACGCCATCGTCACGGTCGAGTGCCCGTATCCCTGTGTTGATGGGAGCCCCTCCAGCCCTCCCCAATAATGTTCATCCAGATACTGCGCGTCGTGGATCAGCACATCCGCATCCTTGGCAAACTTCACCAGACGTTTATCCGTGCCGACATAGCCCTCGGTATCAGTCGCGTAAACGATTGATTTGCCATGCCACGTGATGCGATAGACGAAGACTCCGCCCGGATGGGCATACGATTTGTGAATGCGGATGAGGACCGCCTCCTCGCTCACGCCGGAAACTGACTCCGCCACACGGACCCCATCACCGTCCCAAACGATGACCTGCGACTCGCGCACCGATTGAATATCCTTCGATGAAGACATATCCCGCAAACTGACCGGGAACGTCTCCGATGACTGGTTGTGTTCCAATACATTCTTCAACGACTCGTGCGTTCCATCCGGACCATAGATATGTAACTTCGCGTTCGGCATGTACGCCGGAACGAAGAACGGAAAGCCCTGAGTGTGGTCATGATGCAGATGGCTGAACAGGATCAGTAATTCACCTGCACGTTTTGTCCGCGCCAACTCGCGTCCCAACGGGATGATGCCCGTGCCAGCATCGAGAACGATCGTGCGGTGTCCGGCCTGCACTTCAACGCTCGCCGTATTCCCGCCATATTTCACCGTCCCCGCACCCGGCGTGGGATAACTTCCCCGTACACCCCAGAACCTGATCTTCATTTCGTTCGGCATCCTGCACCTCCATTTTTATTCTCTACTACTTTGTTCGATGTACACTTGTATTATCCTCACGGCAGAATAATTCTCAAGGAAAATTGTCGCAGGGCAGGTGGGAAATATTTCACAAGGCAGGGAGGATGTAAAATTAGAAAATTTGTGCTATACTTTTCCCATGTCCGTTATCCGCGCCTCCGATATTGGAACTTATCTCTATTGTCGCCGCGCTTGGTGGTACAGAAAACAAGGCATCCAGTCCTCGAATCAGACCGAACTTGCTGCCGGCACCCAACTCCATGTCCGGCATGGACGGCAGGTCCTCGCCTCCTCGATTACCCGGAATATCGGGCTGCTCCTGCTGATGGTCGCACTGGTGCTTCTCGTGGCGTATTGCACCTACCGAATTATCTAATTCTCCAATTACCATTTGTCGGTTACATGCTTTACTTCGCCCTTGCCCTGCTCTTCCTTGCATTCCTCTTCTTCTGGCAGTCCAACCGTCAGCGGCAGGCCGCGGGACTTCCGGGAGGGCGCATCATCTACACCGACACACGCGGCTGGGGCAAATTGGAGAAACCGCTCTACTATGCCGCCCTCGACCTGACCGGCAAACCCGATTACCTCATTCAAAAGGATGGGCAGATTGTCCCTGTCGAAGTGAAGTCAGGGAAGGCACCCGATGCGCCCTATGACTCACACATTTACCAACTGGCTGCCTATTGTCTGTTGGTGGAGAAAACCTACGCCAAGCGCCCGCCCTACGGTATCATCCACTACGAGGGACGCGATTTTGCCGTAGATTACACGCCCGCGCTGGAACAGTCCCTGCTGGAATTGCTGACCGAGATGAAGCGAGACGAATTCAAGAAGGAAGTTGCCCGGTCGCATGAGCAGGCAGCCCGTTGTAAACGATGCGGGTTCCGGGAGGTTTGTGATCAAAAGGTGGCCTAGGGATAACTTCCTTCGCGGTCAAAAGGTATAATCGCCTCATGTCCGAAGTATTCCTCCCGAAGCGACCGGTTGTGATTGCCTATCCCCGTATGCCTGAGGCGTTTGTGGAAGCCGAGGCGATGTCGATCTACTTAAAAGAGAAAGGGATTGATGCTCCATTCGGTTCTCTATATGATGAAGAACTGCGAAACCGTGTCAAAAAGCATGAATTCGACCTGCTCATCATGGCAGGTGGAGACGGGAGCGTCCTGCGGGCGGGACATCTGTGTGCCCCGTTGGGATTACCCATTCTTGGCGTCAACCTGGGCAGGCTGGGATTCCTGATCCAGATCGAACGAAGCGAATGGCGCGAGTACTTTGACAAATTGCTGAACGGCGAAGCCTGGATCGAGAATCGCATGATGCTTCACGCGGAACATGTCCGTGCCGGAGACTCACTGGGTGAGTGGAATGCCTTGAACGAGGTTGTAGTTGGGCGCGGACAAACCCTGCGCCCGGTGCGGCTCTCCGCTTCGGTGGATGGGCGTCACCTCACGAGTTATGTTGCCGACGGGTTGATTGCCTCTACCGCCACCGGCTCGACCGCCTACGCCCTCGCGGCAGGCGGACCGATCCTGCCGCCCGAACTGCGCAACATCCTGCTCATGCCGATTGCCCCGCATCTCTCCGTGGATCGAGGCGTTGTCCTAGCGGAAGGTTCGACAGTGAGCATCCTCGTAAGAAGCGAGAACACGGTTCTGAGCGTCGATGGTCAACCGTCCATCACCTTGATGGACGAGGATCGCGTGGATGTGCGCGCCGCTGATGTGACGACGCAATTCGTCCGCTTTGGCGACCCGGGCTATTTCTACCGAAACCTGACCGCGCACATGAATGAGAACTCTTTAGGATTGCCGAGATGACCGAACAAACTACTGGAATACTTTACTGCTATAACCACCCCAACCGCGAAACAGCCCTGCGCTGCAACAACTGCAATCGTCCCATCTGTGCGTCCTGTGCCGTCCGCACACCGACGGGGTATCGCTGCAGGGAGTGTGTGCGCGAGCGGCAGAAAAGTTTCGACACTTCCGAATGGTATGACTATCTCCTCGGTTTTCTTGTGGCGGCAGTTCTTTCGGGGGCGGCATCCTTCCTGGTCACGTTGATCGGCGGCATTGGTTTCTTTGGCTGGTTCCTCATCGCGGCAGGCGCTCCCACGGCGGCGGTACTCATTGCGGAAGGAGTCCGCGCAGTAACGCGTAAACGCCGGTCGCGCGCGTTGTTCATCACGGTCGCTGTGGCTGTTGTGCTGGGCGCTGTGCCTGTCATTTTGCTCCAGGCGCTCACGTTTCAGCTATTTGGCATCCTCTTTCAAGTGATCTATCTTGTCATTGCCGTCCCTACTGTGTATGCACGCCTGTCTGGAATCCAGCTTTTTCGATAAAGTTTCATGCCATGCTGACTGAACTCCGTATCCACAACTTTGCGATCATCGACAAGCTCGACCTGCGCTTTGGTCCCGGACTCATCATCCTCACGGGCGAGACCGGCGCGGGCAAATCCATCATCCTCGATGCCGTGGTCATGCTCATCGGGGGCAAAGCCGACGCGACCTTCGTCCGCACCGATTCAGACGCCGCGTTCGTCGAAGGGGTGTTTCAACTCAAAGGTCCAGAAAGAGAGGCGGTGCACGAAGTCCTCAAGCGCGAGGACCTGATGGACGATCCCGATTACGTGGTGCTGATGCGCGAAGTCCGCAAGGAGGGACGCAGTGTGGCGCGCGTCAACGGGCGGACGGTCAATGTCGGGTTGTTGAAGGAACTGGGTGGAATCTTGGTGGATATCCACGGGCAAGCAGAACATCTCTCACTGCTCGATTCTCGCGCCCATTTGGGCCTGCTGGACCGTTATGCAGAAGTGACTCAACCCCTCAGCGATTACCGTCAAACCTACCACACGTTGTTGAATCTACGACATGAATTGAGCGACCTGCGCAAAGCGCAAGCCGATGCCGACCGCAAGATCGACATGCTCACCTATCAGGCGGAGGAGATCGAGGCGGCTCGCTTGAAACCCGGCGAAGACGAAGAATTACGCAAGGAACGCGACCGGCTGGCAAATGCCGAGTCGCTGGCGCAGAACGCGCAGGAAGCGCTGGCGGTGCTGGAGGAAGGTTCGCCCGAGATGCCCGCCGCCAGTGACCTCGTTGGGCAAGCCGCGCAGGCGCTTGCCGCGCTGGCAAAGATCGACTCGGCGCAAAGCGAACTGGCAAATCAAGCTGAAGTGTTGCTCGAAACGATGTCTGATATCGTGCACAGCCTGCGCGATTATTTGGAAGAGATCGAATTCAATCCGAAGCGTCTCGATGAAGTGGAAGAGCGGCTAGACCTGATCCACTCGCTCAAACGCAAATATGGCGGAAGCATCCAGTCCGTGCTGGCGTATGGACAGGATGCGCGAAAGCAACTGGAAACCATTACAGGCGCGGCGGAACGAATCACCGAACTGGAGATGCAGGAAGCGCGCCTGCTGGACAAGCTTGCCAAACAGGGAAGCCTGTTGAGCGAGAAACGCAAGTCCGCGGCGCTGACGATGAGCAAGGGTATCGAAACCGAACTCGGTGATCTGAAAATGGCCTCTGCGCGCTTCACTGTGGATTTCCAGACCAAGCCCGACCCAAACGGCGTGCCGTTGCCGGATGGGACACGCATCGCCTTCGACCAGAACGGTTTTGATAAAGTGGAATTCCTCATCGCGCCGAACCCCGGCGAGGGACTCAAGCCGTTGGTGAAAATCGCCTCCGGCGGTGAGACGTCCCGTTTGATGCTGGGACTCAAGAACGTACTGGCACGCGCCGATGAAATTCCCTCTCTGATTTTCGATGAAATTGATCAAGGTATCGGCGGGCGTGTGGGAATGATTGTAGGTCAAAAACTCTGGAATCTTTCACGTATGCATCAGGTCTTTTGCGTGACACACCTGCCCCAACTGGCGGCGTTCGGCGACGAACATTATCAGGTACAAAAACTGATTCAGGGTAACCGCACATTGACCCGCGTCGAGCGGCTGGACGGCGAACCACGCCTGCTCGAACTCTCGCAGATGCTCGGCGAAGTGGGCGAAGGGACTCTGCGGTCTGCGCATGAGTTGATGCAGGTAGCGCGGCAGATGATCAAAGGGAAGTGAAATCATTTGAGGAACAAAAAAGCACAGGCAGAGGTCCTGTGCTTTTTCTTTGGCACGCTGTCTTACCGCTTATTCCCTGGCGGCTTCCTCAGGAGCGGATTTGCTACCCTCGATGGATTGCAAGACCAGGTATTGTTCACCGAATTTTTCGACCTTTTGCATTTCAAGGTCATACTGGCTGAAGTGGCGTTCTTCATCGTCCACCAGCCCCTCAAACACCTTTTTCGAGCCGGCGTCTGCGTTGGCGGAACACTCGTTCGCCCATTTGTTGTAATCGCGGATGCTGGATTGCTCCATGGCGCGTGCCCGTTCCAGCATGGCTTTGGCGTCCTGGATTTTCTGCACGCTCTCGGAGGCCGCCATTTCCACATCACCGCCCAGGAATAAGATGCGTTCGGCGCAGCGTTCGACGTGTCCCATTTCCTCGATGGCGGTCTTCATGAACAGGCGGGAGAGTAGTTCATACCCCTGATCTTCACAGTGGAAGTGGAAATACATATATTGATGCACTGCCGACATTTCGTCAGCGACGGCTTTGTTGAGCAACTCGATACTTTTCTCGTTCATGGCTGGTATCCTTTTGTTGTGAAATTTTTCTCAAATTGATTATAGCAAACTTTGACCCGGGTTATTGCGCCGCCTTCAATGACCTTGGGGCAACCATATATCTCTTCCCTCGCGCGGCGAGCAGGTTGCATTGAGCTTGGACTCCACAAGTGTTACAGCATTTTCCATCGGGTCCAATCTCGACCAGTTTCCCCTTTTGGACGAGCAAATCGATCATGCACAGGACCGCCGTTGGTTGTGCTTTCATCTCGCGGCTGATCTCCGAAAGGCTGAGACCATTTTCCTTGTTCTCGAGCAGGTTGACCAGTTGAGCCAGCATGATTACCCCAATCCCAGCAACTTCCCGCCTTGGTACACGAGAAAGGCGGCAAGCCAGGCTACGACTGTTTGATAGATGGCGGATGTCCATGCCCAGGAAGTTCCAAATTCCTGTTTGATCGCTCCAAGTGTAGCAACACATGGCACGTAAAGAAGGACAAAGACCAGCAACGCGACTGCGCTCAACGGGGTGAAATGGTCACGTAACGCAAGGCTCAAAACCGTATCTTCGCCCTCGGCTTCTTCACCCACCAGGTTCACGCCGGGGATGATGCTCAAAAGGATCTTTCCCGAACTGACCGCGGCTTCGACAAATCCCTGACCGATGCGGATCAAGTCCTCACCGAGAGTTGTTTCCTCGACGATCTGCGTCTCCTCCCCCCCGAGATAAATCTGGCTCATGGTGCTGACGACGATTTCCTTTGCCATGAAGCCGGTGACCAGAGCACCGCCTGTTTCCCAGTTGCCAAACCCGAGTGGGGTGAAGACCGGCGAGATTGCACTGCTAAACCTGCCGAAATACGAGTCACGTTGGTTGGTCACACCCCACGGGAGGTTAAGCAGCAGCCACATGATGATGGATGCGTACAGAATGACCGTCCCAGCCTTGCGGACGAACTCACGCGTATTCTCCCACATATGGATCAAAACACTCTTAAGAGCAGGCTGGCGGTAGGGAGGCAGCTCCAGCACGAACGCGGATGAGACATCCGGCTTAAGGATGATGCGGGTGAAGACCATCCCCGCGAGCATGGCGACGACAATGCCCAGCGCGTACATTGCCCAGATGATCGTTCCGGCACGCGCGCCGAAGAATGCCAGGCCAAAGACCACATAGACGGGTAATCTCGCTGAACATGACATGAGTGGCACGAGCAGCGCCGTGAGAACACGATCGCGGCGGCTGGCAATGGTGCGGGTGGCGTAGATTGCCGGGACGGCACAACCGAATCCCAGGATCATCGGAATAAATGATTTGCCATGCAAGCCGACCACGCGCATGAAACGGTCCATCACAAAGGCGGCGCGCGACATGTAACCCGAGTCTTCGAGCAGGGCAAGGAAGAAGTACAGGATCAACAGTCCAGGCACAAAGACCAACACACCGCCGACGCCAGCGAGAATCCCGTCGATGGCGAGGGAACGCAGCCAAACGGGGGCAGATACAAGGTCCAGAAGAGAGCGCAGCCAGTGAGCGACAGAATTGTTGATAACGGAGTCGGTCCAGTCCAGAAAGGGGGAGGAAACGTCGATTACAAGCCGGAAGATGATGTACATGACCGCAAAGAAGACCGGGAGGCCGAGCCACTTATGTGTGACGATATCGTCGATGCGGTCGGTGAGCGTGATGCGATCCACGAGGGGGCGATGCAGCGATTGGCGCACAATGCCGTTGATGAAGCCGTAGCGGCGGTCGGCGGTGAGCAGGTCCACGTCGTCGCCGAGCATGTCTTTCAGATGATTTGCGCTTTGTTGTGCACGCGCAATGATTGCCTGTCCATTCGGCATGGCTTGCACCCGCGCGAGGATATCCGCATCGGCTTCGAGCAGCTTGATTGCCAGCCAGCGCGGCGGATATTTCCCGGTGTCGAATTTGGTTTCCTCGAATGCCGCAATGAGCTTGGCGATCTCACGTTCGAGTTTGCCGCCGTAATCGAGTTGGAAGAGGGGACTTGTTGTCAGCGCCATCAATTCCTCCTCGCTGCGCGAACTGCTTTGGTGATCAATTCAAAAATGCCCTTACCTTGATTTGCTGTCGTGGGTATGATCGGGATGTTCCCAAGCAGCTGCGATAATTGGTCGACGTTGATCTTTGCCCCGTCTTTGTGCAAATCGTCGGTCATGTTGAGCGCGAGGACGACAGGCACATCCAATTCAAGGAGTTGCACGGTGAGATACAGATTGCGTTCGAGATTGGTCGCATCCACCACATTGATGACCACGTCCGGGCGTTCTTCGATGATGAAGTCGCGGGCGATGATCTCTTCGGGGGAATAGGCGGTGAGGCTGTACGTGCCGGGAAGGTCCACGATATTGATGGTCAGGTCGTCGCGTTCAATCTCACCTTCTTTTTTTTCGACTGTCTTGCCGGGCCAGTTACCCGTGTGTTGACGCAGTCCCGTCAGCGCATTGAAAATGGTGGTCTTGCCGGCGTTGGGATTCCCCGCCAGCGCGATGGTGAGATCAGGCATTCGTTTCTCCGTGCAGGGTCACTTCGATGTGCGCGGCTTCCTCTTTGCGCAAAGCGAGGTGATAGCCTTTGATGAAATATTCGATGGGGTCGCCGAGGGGGGCGTGACGTTCGATCAGAATGGTCTCGCCTTTGACGATTCCCATTTCCACAAAGCGGCGGCGTAGCGCACCCGCACCGTTGATCTTTGTGATGGTTGCCCGCTGACCGGGGCGAAGGAGGTGAAGTTGGATTGATTCAGTCATGATATTCCTGTTGATATTGTTTTATGAAGGCGATGTCTATCCGCCCGATTTATTCCACGATCACAAACTCAGCCATCGACAACCCCAGCGCGGCCTCTTTCGCTCCATCCACCCGCAGCGTGAGCGGACCTTTGAGCGGCGCGGCCTCGATAACTTTCAATTCATGCCCCGGCAGGATGTCTCGTTCCTGCAAATACCTGAGCACATCCGTCGAAGTGGCATTCACCGCCAGCACTTTCACGGCCCTGCCAATTTCCACCTCGCTAAGCAAAATTCCGTTCAGTGGGGTAAACGCTCCATTCTCATCCGGGATTGGATTCCCGCGTGGGCAAACCTTCGGGTTTCCGAGAAAGCCAGCCAGCGCCTCGGTCACTTCCGGAGCGGTGGCATGTTCCAGTGAACAAGCCAGTTCATAGATCTTCGCCCATTCGATCTTCAAATGCTCGTACAAAAAAACCTCCCACAAACGCTGACGGCGCAGTACACTGCATGCCGCCTCTTTTCCCTTGCTGGTCAGGTTCACGCCCTTGTATGGAGCATGGGATACCAACCCCTGCTCGCCCAGCCTCTTGATCATTTCATTGGCGGAGACATGAGTCACATTCAACCGTTCGGCAATGCGGGAGATCGCCACATCGCGATTCCCCAATTCGACCATTGCCTTCAGGTACATTTCCGTGCTTTCGCTCAATTGTGGGAGGGTCATAAGGCAAGCCTTCCTTAAATGTTATGGCTAACCTTATTATTTCATTCCACCCTCTTTTTCGGCAGGGACTTTTGTCACATTTTTAGGCGGAAGGAAATACCTCCGCCTCTCTGCCTCGATAACTTCAAAACGTCCCGAAGGTTGGAGAACCTTCGGGACGTTTCACCTGGCTGGCGTTTTCAACGGCGGAAGTTTATTCCCCGCTCCCCGTTTCCTCACCTCCACCCAAATGGACTGTGACAATTCATAGCCGATGATGTGATCGTGTGGTTTCATTTCCAGCCGCAGTGGGCCTTTGAACGGCGCGCAACTCAGCAAATGGAATGGTGTCCCCGGCACGAGACCGATCTCGGCGATGTAGTGTAGTTTGTCCATGTTGTGGGTGCGGACACGGCTGACGATGCAATCCGACCCTGACGGGACATCCACCAACGGTTCGTCCCGGACCTCAGGCATGACTCCGTCTTTGGATGGGATTGGCTCTCCGTGCGGGCAGCGCGTGGGATACCCCGCCAACTCATCCATGCGGTCTTCGAGTTCGTCGTTGATGCCTTTTTCGAAGGTATCTGATAACACGTGGGCGGACGCCCAATCGTATTTCATTACTTTGACGAGGAACACCTCTGTCAGGCGGTGACGGCGCAAGGCGGGCATGGCGATCTTTTCGCCGGTCTTCGTCAGCCGCACCCCGCGATAGGGTTCGTGGACCAAATATCCGCTTTGATTGAGGCGTTTCACCATCGTGGAGATTGCCTGAGCGGAGGTGTCCACATGCTCGCTGAGCAGTGAAAGAGGTACCTGCTCATGATCCTGTTGCAGGCGGTAGATTTCTGCGGCATAGCGTTGCATTGTGGGGCTGACGGTCATAAAGGTTCTTCCAAATTTTCAACCCGGTTGAAAACGGATTGTAGAGAGATATAACAAAAATTTAATACAAATATCTAGAATATTACCGATGACAAAATTATACTACGCACCATTCTAAATAAGATAAAACTAATCATATTATTAATACAGGAAAATGCCGATATGTTCCAAACCATCACTCCCCTCAGCCCCGACCTCACGCAGGAAGAACGCCTCGCCGCCATCCGCGAAGCCTACAACGCCGACCGTTCGCAGATGACCCTCATGCTTGCCCATCAACTGGGTGTTCCCGAAGTGGACATCCTGCGCGCCCTCGACGGCGACACCGCCCGCAAACTCGATGCCTCGCGCTGGGAGGAACTCGTCCGCGCGTTCGAGCCGCTCGGTGATGTGACCGTCATCGTCTCGAACGGAGCCGCCACCATCGAGGTCTTCGGCCGGTTTGGCAAATTCTGGGTCAAAGACGGCTTCCTCAACATCCGCACCGGGTCGCTGGACATGCACATCCGCGGCTGGGAACTGGCTTCGGTCTTTGCCTTCCGCAAACCCAGCCACCTCGACAAGCATGAAGCGCTCTCCTTCCAATTCTTCGACCGAAGGGGCACGGCGGCGTTCAAGGTTTTCCTCAACTTCGGCGGCGTCCCCTCCCCCGAAGTGACAGAACAATACGACAGGCTGGTCGAAATGTTCGCGGTGAAGTAATCCACCCTACCGGCGCAAATGCTCACAAAACTCTAGTAGAATTCTGCATAAATCTACATTGCCTGATGAAAAATTCTGCCTAAAATTACCAAAAACGAGGCGAGGGCGCACATTCCGCCCTTGCCCTGTTTAACCTCGTTCCCTCAATTACCAATCTACCAATTACTAACCTCTCATGCTCCTCAAACGCCTCCAACTTGCCCTCATCCACACCGCCGTCGCCATGACGCTCGTCCCCATCAACAGCACCCTCAACCGCGTCATGATCTTCGACCTCGGCATCTCCAAGACCCTCTTCACCCTGCTTGCCATCTTACCCTACCTGCTTTCGCCCATCCAGGTTGCCATCGGCTCCTTCTCGGACCGTCACCCCATCTTCGGCTACCGCCGCACGCCCTACATCCTTGCGGGGCTTCTGCTGTGCGTGATCGGCGTCGCTGTCTCCCCGCAGGTTGCCCTGCTCATCAGCCAAAACTTCACGCTTGGCATCATCGCGGGCGTGCTTGCCTTTGGCGCGTGGGGGATGGGCTACAACCTCTCCGCCGTCTCCTACCTCTCCCTCGCCTCCGAACTCTCCGGCGAAAAGGGACGCGGCAAAACCATCGCGACCATGTTCACGCTCATGGTCATCGGCTTGATTGCGACGGGCATCAGCCTCAGCCGCCTCGTCCCGACTTTTGACCCTGTCACCCTCGAACGCGCCTTCCTCATCGTCGCCGCCTCCGCCCTGACCTTGGGACTGCTCGGTCTCTTCAAACTGGAACCACGCTTCAGCCTTTCCTCCTCTCCTCAAGCCGAAGGCGCGGTGGGTGGACAAAGGGGGGCTCCCAAAGCGGATACTTACACCGTCCGCGAAATGACCGCCGCCATCACCGAAAATCGCGTGGCGAAAATCTTCTTCCTTTACCTGCTCCTGCTCCTTGCCGCCATCCTTGGGCAGGACGTTTTGCTCGAACCCTTCGCCGCCCAAGCCTTCGGCATGACCCTCGAACAGACCTCGCGCATCGTGTCCATCACCAACACCTTCACCCTTATCGCTTTTATTGTGACGGGCATCCTCGACGGGCGCGTCAAAAAGAAATACGTCGCTCAAGCGGGCAACCTCGGCGCGCTGCTCGGCTTCCTCACCATCGTCCTCAGCGGACTGACCGCCAGCACAACCGCTTTCTACATCGGCATCACCCTGCTGGGATTTGGCACCGGTGTCTCCACCATCGCCAACCTCTCGCTCATGTTCGATCTGACTGTTCCCGAAAAAGTCGGTCTCTACATCGGTGCGTGGGGCTTCTCAAACGGACTCTCGCGCCTCGTGGGTCTGCTCATGGCGGGTGTGGTGGCAGACGTGGCAACGGTGCTCACCGGCGACGCTTTGCACGGATACCTTGTCGTCTTCGGCATCGAGGCATTGATGTTGTTCGCGGCGGCAATCATGCTCTACCGCATTGACGTTGCCGCCTTCCAGAAACAAGCCCACGAACCCTCCTTTACCGACCGGGTTGCCGTGGTGGCAGATTAAGCGTAACGGACGCTCTCTAAAGTCTGAAACCGGTGCAAGCCTGCCCTGAGACTTGTCGAAGGGAGAGCGCCTTGTACGCGGTACACAATAAAAGGATGAACATGACTGACGAATGGCTTTCCCTCAGCGACGCGGCAAAATTGCTTGGCGTGCATCCCAGCACCGTGCGGCTTTGGTCCGACAAGGGCGCAATCCCCGTCCACAAAACACAGGGCGGACACCGCCGCTACAAGCGCAGTGAAATCCTGCTTTGGGCAGAGACCAACTCAAAGTCCCAGACAGAGGCACTGGCTCCCGAAGGCATGATGAACGAGGTCGTGAAGAACGTCCGTATGCAGATTTCGGAAGGACGTCTTCAAGCCGAGTCCTGGTATCAAAAGTTGGACGAGGATGCGCGCGCCCAGTATCGCATGAGCGCCCGTTCCCTGTTCCAGGGTATGATGACTTATGTAGCTACGAACGGGGAGGAAGCTGCCACCGAAGCCTATGCCATTGGGTATGAATATGCATCCCGGGCGCGACGGTATCAACTCAGTTACGTCGACGCGGCACGGGCATTCCTGTTCTTTCGCGATACGCTGGTCGAGTCGGTCGTCAAAGTGTATAGCGAAGCGAACGTCCCGCCGAAGCGGGCAACGGAGATGTATACGAAGATTCATACATTTACCGACGACATCCTGATCAGCCTTCTGGAAACCTACCGAAAACTGGAACATGCGAATCACTGAGGCGGTATAATCGTCGCATGATTCTCGACCTTCCCCTCATTCTCGAAACCAGAAGAAACCATGCGCTCGAACATGCCACCCTGCACATCCTTGCGCGAAAATATCGCACCTCGATGGCCGGACATTCCAACCCGACGGGCTTTTTCCTGCTGGGCGATGTGACCAGCGAGGATGTTTCCTCCGCTGCGACGGAGGCGATGGCGCGATTGCTCGCAGGTGAAAGCGAACTTGCCGTCCATCCCGGTTGTGGGACGAATCTCGCCGCCACTGCGCTTCTCGCGGGGACCTTTGCCTGGGCGCCGCTTCGAGGAGCAAAATCCAACTTTTGGCGGGTGTGGCTGATTCCACTGGCGGTTCTCTTTGCCGCCCTCGGCTATTTCCTCAGCAAGCCGCTCGGACCGTGGCTCCAAAAATACATCACCACCGAAGCGGACCTGGGCGACATGCAGATTGTCGAGATTGTCTCCATCCGCAAAGGCGTTCACCGTATCGTCACGAAATAATTCATGGGTACGCATGTTGTGCCCCGCCATACTATGCCCAACCTTTTTTTCCTCTTTGGCAACGATGAATTCGCCATCGCGCGTAAACTCAAGGATTTTGAGTCCGATTTCACCGATCCCACCAGCGCGGACATGAACACCGCACGCCTTGATGCGCGCTCGATGAATGAAAACGACCTGAATAACGCCGTCAATGCCATGCCATTCCTTGCCAAGAAGCGGCTGGTTTTGCTGGCAAATCCCTCCGCCAAATACAACAATCCTTCCGCCCGCAAGAAATTCCTCGAGTTCATCGAAAACGCGCCCGACACCACGCGGCTGGTGATGTATGAAACGGTCGAGCCGCGCGACGCCGACAAACACTGGCTGGTGAAATGGGCGGAGAAGAACAGCGCAAAAATCCAGACCAAAGCCTTCATGCTCCCCAAATTGAGGGACATGACCGGCTGGATTATCAATGAGACGAAAAATCAGGGCGGGCAAATCGAACCGCGCGCGGCGGAAATGCTGAGAGATATGGTCGGCGTGGACACGCGTCAGGCGGGGATGGAGATCGCCAAACTGCTGGCATACGTCAATTGGGCGCGGCAGGTCAAGGTCGCGGATGTCGAAGCGGTTTGCATCGTCACTTCACAGCAATCGGTATTCGATTTTGTCGATGCGCTCTCGAACGGTAACGGCAAACAGGCACAGCGTCTCCTGCACCGTCTGCTTGAGTCGGAAGATCCGTTTTCGTTGTGGGGGATGGTTGTGCGGCAGTTCCGCCTGCTGATCCAGGCGCGCGAGATTCTGGATGGACGCGGGGACAAGGATGATGTGGCGCGTACGCTGGGTGTGCATCCGTTTGTGGCGGAGAAGACCGCGCAACAGGCTGTGCGTTTCTCGATGGAATCGCTTGAGAGTATTTATCGAAAATTATTGAGAATTGACGAAGGGGTAAAAACGAGTCAGCTTACGCTGGAATTGGCGATGGATACACTGGTCGTGGAATTGGCAGGATAACGTCAGTGCAGACGAAGTGAAGCAATTTCCTGATTTCAAAACAGACTTTCCTGCCTCACCTCGTCACCCGGACCTCTCCACCCGTATTTCTTCATATCCACTTTGTCGTTCACGAAAACGATTCCCTCCTCCTCCAGCAACTGACGCTGACGCTCCGCCCCCGGCCGGTCGCTGATTTTTCCCTGCGCGTTGATGACCCTCTGCCACGGCACGTCGTCGGGGCAGGCTGCCATCGCACCGCCCACCCAGCGCGGACCAAAGGCTTTGTATGACTCGAAATCCACGCCATTGGGCGGCGGGAGCATCAGCGCGATCTGCCCGTACGCGGCGACCTTTCCGCGCGGGATCTGGCGCACGAGGTTCCAGACCTGTTCGTAATAGGCTTGCGGGTTGGGAGGGGAGGTGAATCTCATGGTAAGTGGTAGAGGGTAAGTGGAGAATTATGAATTGACGAACTCTCCGCCAGTGATGGACTTCTCCAGCAATTGACGCGAGGCGTCGAACTTCAACTCCACTTCGATCTGCTGGAAACAGCGATTGCTGCCCACGAGTCCCTTGCGGACAAGGTAACCGTTTCCTTCGTCGTTCAGGCTGAGGTCGTTATCCAGGTCAATGCGCCCCTCGATGATCTCGCCACAGCGTTTGCATTTCACCTGAAAGGTGTGGTAATGCTTTTTGGGTTTGGCGGGTTCACTGCTGAAGAGTTTTTTGAGGAAGCCCATGAATTGTCTCCCGTCATCCTGAGCGAAGCGAAGGATCTCTTATTCGATGGGAAAGAGACTCTTCGCTCAGAGTGACATTGTTCTAGCCTTTTAGCATCTCTTCGATTCTACCCAACTCCTCCTCGCTGAACTTCAAATTGTTCAACGCGGTGAGGTTGTCTTCGAGCTGTTTTACACTGCTCGCGCCGATCAGGGAGGATGTCACGGCGGGCTTGCGAAGTGTCCAGGCGATTGCCATTTGCGCGAGGGATTGTCCGCGTTGTTTGGCGAGTTCGTTGAGTTGTTGCACTTTGGGCAGGTTGGCTTTTACTTGATCGGGCGTGAGCCAGACGCGCTCGGTTTTGGAGGCGCGGGCGTCAGCGGGGATTCCGCCCAGGTAACGGTCGGTCAGCTGTCCCTGCGCGAGAGGCGAGAAGACGATGCAGCCGATCCCCTCTTCGACGAGCACATCCAGCAGTCCGTGTTCGATCCAGCGGTCGAACATGTTGTAAGACGGTTGGTGGATGAGGCAGGGAGTCCCCATCCCGCGCAGGATTTGCGCGGCGCGCCGCGTCATTTCAGGACTGTAGCTGGAGATGCCGACATACAAAGCCTTTCCCTGTCTGACGGTGGAGTCGAGCGCGCCCATGGTCTCTTCGAGCGGCGTGTCGGGATCGGGGCGGTGACTGTAGAAGATGTCCACGTAGTCGAGCCCCATGCGCTTGAGGGACTGGTCGAGGCTGGCGAGCAGGTATTTGCGCGAGCCCCATTCGCCATACGGACCGGGCCACATATCGTAGCCTGCCTTGGTGGAGATGATGAGTTCGTCGCGGTAGGGGTGGAAATCCTGTTTATAGAGCAGCCCGAAATTCGTTTCGGCGGAACCGGGCGGCGGCCCATAGTTGTTGGCGAGGTCGAAGTGCGTGATGCCGAGGTCAAAGGCGCGGCGGGCGATGGCGCGCATGTTCTCGAAGCGGTCCACGCCGCCGAAGTTGTACCACCAGCCGAGCGAGATGGCGGGCAGTTTGAGCCCGCTTCTGCCGACGCGGTTATAGGTCATGGAGTTGTAACGGGTATCTGAGGCGAGGTAGGGCATAGGCGTATCCTTATATTTGGCAAGGGCGATACTGCGTCCGCTGTAAATTAAAACTCCCACTTCTTCAACGTATCCATTGCCTTGTAATGGGTCAGGTCCAATTCCAGCGGCGTGATGGAGACGTAGCCTTCCTTGAGCGCGCCGAAGTCGGTGCCGGGTTCCATCACTCCGGTGGGATGCTCCCCGCCGATCCAATAGTAGGGTTTACCGCGCGGGTCAATGCGTTCGTCCAGGGCGTCGCGGTAGACGCGCAATCCCTGACGGGTGATCATGTAGCCCTTGAGTTCATTCTCCTTGAGGTACGGCACGTTGACGTTCAACACCACGCCCTCCGGCAGACCGTCCACAAGGACTTTTTCCGCCACGCGGCGTCCCACAATGGCGGCGGTGGAATAATCCAACGCGCCTTTGAATCCTTCGGGCGAGTCAAGCGAAACGGCAATTCCCTTTACGCCCGCAATGACCGCCTCCATCGCGGCGGTGACGGTTCCCGAATAGGTCACATCATGCCCGATGTTGGCGTTGGGATTGATGCCCGAGATGACCAGGTCCACTTCCTCTTCGAGATAGCCGAGCAAGGGGATGGCGACACAATCCGAGGGCGCGCCGTCGGATGTGAAAGCGGATGTGCCGTCGGCAAGCGTCGTCTCGCGCACCCGCAACGGACGATCCATCGTCTTGACATGCCCCGAAGCCGACCAGTTGCGGTCCGGGGCAAAGACGGTCACTTTGCCGAGTTTGCGCATTTCCTGCGCGAGGGCAAGCAGTCCCGGCGCTTGCACGCCGTCGTCATTGGTTACGAGGATATGCATGAGTTGATTCCCGGTTTCAGAGTTTGGAATTGTGATTGGATTATAACCCCACCCTGGTCATGAAAAAATCCGGGCGGAGCGTGCTCGACCCGGATTGAAGATTTTGTGAAAGCGAAAGATTACGAGCGGCTGTTTTGCGGGAGCGTAAACAGCGACGCGAACGTTTGGACGGCTTGCAATCTTCTAAGCGCCCGCACATCCTCACCGGACTGCATGACCGCCTGAAAGTCCTGCTCTACCTGACGCATATCCAGCCATTCCGAAACCCGGTCCCAAACCTCGAAGATGGGCCACAACGAGGCCTTTCCGTAGGTGTGGATGGGCTCGACATCGACGCCGATGTGGATGTTATCGGTGCCTTTCATAAACCGGTTGCGAAGGGAGGCAGGCAACATTTGCCCAATTCGTTTTTTGATCAGATACTTGCCGGTCAGGATGTACGGTTCACTGGCGTAGGACCCCGGGATGACCGCCAGCCGCCCGTAGTGTCGTTTGAAAACATCGCCCAGTAACCGGCGGTGGTCGAACGCCACTCGCGGAAGCGACAGGCAAAACCGAACGTAGGCGCGGTCAAGGTACGGCGTCGCGACGCCCCGCCAATATCCCATCAGGGTGGATAGGAAACCGATAAAGAGACGCTGACGGTTCCACAACGGCAGATACAGCATTTTCTGAAAGTTGGCGCCGGGGAAGGATTCGATCTGTGCTCTGATATTGGCGGCATTGGCTTCGAGCGCCTCCTCCACGGGAAATTTGGCGACAGCCCGGAGTTGATCGGGTTGCCAGTCGGAATACCATTCGTATCCGATCTGGTAACTTTTTCGGGAATGGATCTTCACCGCTTCGTACAACCCGTCGCCTGCCAGCACATCCCCGATGAAGCCGTTCAGCATCGGCGCGGCAGGCTCCCCCTGTAACTGATCCAGGAAACTCATCAGGTACATCCCCTGGAAGTGCATGGCTCGCCCGAACCAATCGGACCATTGCGGCGTGTATTTGACCAGAAAATCCCTGGGCAGAGGCACATGTTTCCACGGGAAGCCCAGTGTCTTTGCGATTTCCTGCGAGAAGATGACATCGTTGTTGTTCGCGTCGCCCCAGGAGTAGGTGTATACGTTCGCACCGATATCCGCGACCACTCCGGCAATCAGGCGGGAATCCAAGCCGGATGATAGTGGCAGGATCCACGTGGATTGGGTCTTCAATATGTCGGCAATGACCTGGCGCGTGATGGCGTACATCTCATCGACGAGGTCATCCCAGCTTGTTTCCCAGCGTTCCTGGCTGGGCAATACGGTCCAGAGTTTTTTTGTGCGGAATCCTTCTTCATCCCAGGCGGTCAGGCTGTCGGGCGGGATGGTCTTCACGTTTTTGTACAGAGTCCAGTCGGTCTGGAAGTAGCCATTGACCAGCAGGGAAACCAGCCCCGGCAGGAAGAAATCGTCGGTGGTGCATCCTGCCGCGGCAACGGGGACAGGTTCGAGGGTGGATGCGATGCGTCCGTTGGGGATGTCGGCGTAGTAGGTGGTGATGCTTCCCAGCCAGTCGTTCCAGATTGTCCAGCGTTTGCCGTCCGCGCTGACGCGCAGGAGGATGACTCGTCCCTCCCACGGCAGGATGAAGTCTTCGGGACGGTCCAGCTTTAACAGTTTTTCCTGAACATCGTGCCACGGGACATCATGGTGCGGAGAGCCGATCAATGCCAGGGTCGAGCCGTCTGGCATGGCGTGGATGCAGTCGGCGAGGGAGGAATGTCCCCATAAATGTAATGTAGCGGGGCCAATGGCTAGGGATGTTTTCTCAAGGTGTGTGAAACGCGACAGGGCGCGGTCTTCCGCTATATTTGCCCTTGTGACCGCACCCGGGGGTACGTCAATAAAAATTGTGAAGCCAACGATGGATCCCATGTACTCCTCTTTTGATCACCCACCTTGTCGGCGGCAGTTTTGCTCCGAGTTGTTTTCCTGATACACGAAGTGGGGAAATTTTATCACTGAGCCTTGAGATAAAAAGAGTAGATTGGTTACACCAGCATTACCATTTAAGCGGTTCGGAGCCGAGCAGCCTTGTGACTTTTTCTGAGACCAGTTGTTCGCCGTCGAACTGGAATTTCGCCAATTCCAGGTTGGATGGATACGAACCCAGCGACTCGATGCAGTTCAGCCCGCGCAAGAGTCCGTGGAACATTTGGAGGAAGACGCCGTGCGACACCACCAGGATGTTGGCTCCGGCATATGCCTGAAAGATCAGCTGCCGGAATCGTTTCGCCCGCTCCCACACATCTTCGAAGGGTTCGCCTCCCTTCGGGTTGACCGTGTGAAGATCGTTGCCGACGTTGATCATCAGGACGGGCGGTTGCAGGGTCTGAACGTCCTCCCAGGTTAGCCCTTCCATGATGCCGAAGTTGCGCTCGTTGCACAGTTCATTTTGAATGATGGGGGTGGAATTGCCGATCAGGAGCTGCGCGGTCTGGATCGCCCGTTTCAATTTCGAGGTGATGACCATGTCGAATTTGACATCCGCAAGTTTCGCGGCCGCCTGGCGTGCATCGTTGACACCGGATTCGCTCAGCGGGATGTCGATGGAACCGGCATAGCGTCTCTCGGCATTGTATTGTGTGTGAGCATGGCGCAGGGTGCTGATGGAAGTGGTGACTGTCATAGCGGCTCCGTCAATCGAATGATTTCATTCAGCCGCACCACGGAGGAGTAATCCGTCTCGAGTGGACCAATCTTGATGTACTGCGCTCCGACCATGCAGGTGAGCAGGGAGATAAACGTCTCCTCGGTGCTGATGGAACGGTGGGAGGTGATCACGATCTGCCCTGTGTGCTGGGCGGCTTCCACGGCGCGGCGGGTTGCGGTGATCGTACCTGCCTGATTGGGTTTGATGATCGCGGCATGGGTGTGATGCCCCGCCGCGCCGATCTCGATCCGTTCGGCGCTGGACGAATAATAGTTATCGCCGATGACGATGACATCTTCCTGGGATGTGGTCAGGGCGCGCCAGGTTTCGGCGTCCTGTTCGCGGAACGGGTCTTCCAGGAAACGCAGGTGATATTCCCGGATCAGACCCTTCCAATATTCCATGAATTGTTCGCTGGAATACGTCGAATTATCGGTGATGGCGAGGCGATATCCCTCCGGTGTCCAAAGATCGCCTGCCGAGGCGTCGATCATGAGGTCGTACTTGCCGGATAATCCCAAACTTTCCACAGTGTCAAGCAGGAATTCGATGGGCGCCCGGTTGTCCTTCTTTGAAAAGATATTCACGGGGTTGCCGGAGACGACAGTCTTTGTCTGGGTGTTGAGCCTGGCTTTGACCGCTTTTTGAATCTTGTTGTGTTCACCGATCACTTCCTGGATATCGTCACTTTTCGCCACCAGCATGAACTCGGAGAAATCGCTCAACACCGGGTTGGTGTAGGCATGCCAGCCGCCGTTGAGGATGTTCAAACACAGACGCGGTGGGCGGAGTTGGGATGGCTGCCTGTCGAACAACTCGAATGCGGAACGGGTCTGTCTCTCCGCATTGAAGAACGCCAGCGAGAGACTGTAGGCATTATTCCGCCCAAAAGTGGAGATGTTCTGTTGCAGGTATTGATCGAACTCCACCTGACTGATTGATTTCCCCATTATGCCATCGTTTTGAATTGCCTGGATGATCGTTTCCGGGGTGATGGAAACCTTCCGGTCCTCGTAGATGCTGATCGTTTCCCCTTGGGGCGCGGCGCCCGTTCCTGTACTTCCATCCTCCAACCGGAGGATGAACTCGGTGGTGAACCGAACATGAGAATTTAGAATGGTCCTGTATTGGATGGTTCGGACTTTGGGCATATCACCCTCCTGCATGGTTGTATAGCATACTCCTTGACTATTATAATCCCGTCTTATAATGTTCCCAATGCGTTATAACCCAGGTATCGCCCATTCTTTCCTGACTGTTTCCTTCTTTCTGCTTCTTTCCTCCTGCACTCCCACTCCGCCAGCGCCTCTCGCTACATCGCTCTTTATCTACCGCTTTGACCCTCCCTCTTTCATTGAATTTTCTGTGGATTTTCGACCGATCCGGGAAATTCCATTTTCCATCCCTCCCGATTGCGGGCTGGACGATGCCTATTCCGCGCCGATTGGAAAGTTTCTGGCGGTCGAATTGCACTGTCCCGGCGGACAGACGGTTCTTTTTCTGGACGTCGAAACTGGTTCCGTCACCCAGCCTGTCACCGACACGGACAGTCACTTCCTGGCGTGGACCAGCGACGGTGAAGCCGCCTACCTCAAAGTCGATTCACTGGGCAGCCCCGAAATTCTCCGCGTGTTGACCGACGGCGCCCGGGACCCGCTGGCGGTCCATGAATTTACGTATGACCTTTCGGCGCAACCCGCCTCACGTGACTTCACCTTTACCTTCTCGCGCGGGCTTGGCTATGGAAGCGAGATGTATCTTGCCAGACACGACGGCCGCCTCACACAATTACTGTATGCCGATCCATACAACTATCTATCCTTTGCGCGTTTTTCTCCCGATGGAAGCCGGATTGCCTTCATCAAAACGCCCGATTCGCAGACTCCCTTCACAGTGGGGGAGTTATGGGTCATCCATGCAGACGGCTCGAATGCACGCAACCTTGCGGATGCGGATGCCGGTCACGGATTCGCGGAAAACTGGTCGCCAGATGGGACTCATATTGCTTTTGTGAAACGGGAAAACCCCGAAGACGAAAGTGCCGATCAAAACAGCGAGGCGTTGATCAGCAACATTTACGTCGTCGATGCCGAAAGTGGAAAGTGGACACAGGTCACCCATTTCACAACCGGACGCGCAGAGACTCCGCACTGGTCACCGGATGGGAACACTTTGACTTTTGCCGTGGTCATAAATGGTAGAATGGAAGTGCAGATCGCAGACATGGCGACAGGGGAGATTCGATCTCTTTTAACGGAATCAGCCTGCTGTCCCGCGTGGATGCGAAAGTAAGAGTCTGTCACCGTGTTTTGTGGCAGGCCGCGAAAGTGAGTCCCACATGATTCGGCGAATCATATTCATCCTCATCCTGGCTTTGGTGCTGAACTCCTGCGGCGGCGCGCCTGCGCCCGCAGCAACGGAAGCTCCTGCTGAGGCCGAAGAACCCGCCGCGACAGCGCCTCCCATACAGCCGTTCGCCGCGGATACCCAACCTTTGGAAACCCCAACCGCTGTTTCGACCCCCACCCCCGCGCCGACTCTCCCCCCATCCATCACGCCGACGGAAACACCCCTGCCTCCACTCGAACTGCCGACCGAGGCGGTGAACGCGCCCGCGCAGATGGTGTGGGATGGCACGCCCACCTACCTCGGCGACTCAACCCCGGGCTATTCCTTCCGTGTCACGTACAACCCCGACATCTGGGCGTTGACAACCGATCAGTTTGGCTATCCCGCCATCGGACATCGGAACATTCCGTATTGTGTCATCTCTGTTACATCGGGGCGCGGCATGCCGGGCAATGTCACGGTCGAGCATGATGTTCTCTATACCGACACGGTCACCTTCGATGTCGGCACCGCGTATGAAAACGGGGTCATGAAGTTCGTGACCTATACAGGAGGAGACGGAACGATCATTACCGCTTTTGAAGTGTCTTTTCAAGAGCAAAGCGAAACCTGCCTTGCAGATGCTGTGACGGTTCTTTCCACGCTCCGGTCTGTTCCCAGTTCCCAAGCCACCCCTCAGCCTTGATGTAAAATAGATGACAGTCACTTCAAAAGTGACTGTCATCTTAAGTGAACACTGTGACCCGTTCCCTCAAGCACGCCCTCACGCTCCTCATCCTCAGCTTCATCATGCTGGGCGTGCGCGGCGCGTCCGCCGAAAAAGCGGACCAGCCTCCGCAGGCGGTTGCCCCGTTTTTGTATCCGCCCTATCCGGGGAGCGCCTCGCAGGAATCCATCTTCGACCATTCCAAGCCCAACTACACCTACGATAATCGCGTCACCGCGTACACGGGCGATATCGCACGCAAAAATTGCCCATCCCCTGCGCCGGCTGGGACGCCTCCGCCCCAGGCTGGAATCTGCAACGCCGGTGCAGGCGGATACTGGTCTTACAGCCTCGGCGACTGGATGTACTATGACGGTCACGACGGCGTGGATTACGGCATTTCCTACCGCCCTGTCTACGCCGCGGCAGATGCCGACCGCGTGGTCTACGCCGGTTGGAACGACCCGCAAAACCACCAAAGCGGACTCGGCATCTACGTCAAGTTACATCACTCGAATGGATATTTCACCGCCTACGGTCACATGAGCGCCATCGCGGTACAAGCCTGTTCCCCGAACGGATGTACATTCATCCCCCACGGCGAAGTCCTCGGCATCAGCGGCACCACGGGCAATTCGTCGGGACCGCACCTGCATTTCCTCGTCAAGAATCCATCCGATGTGGCGGTTGATCCGTACGGGTACGCGGGAAGCGGAGCCAGTCCGTGGGCGCCAACGCAGCAAAAAGAATCCTTGTGGATCGCCTATCCATCGCTTGTATATTATGGCGCGCAGGTCTATCCCTCGGGCGACCCGCTCGATTACCCCTCCAGACCCGCGGGCGGAATTATCGTTGACGATGGCGCGCCTGGCTTCGACGAACGCCCCGACGATTGCTGGCGGACGACCTCCACCGGCAGCGCGCAAAACGGCAGGATGCGCTACGTCCAGCCGCGCAACGATTCCTCCAATTGCTCCGCGCAATGGTATCTGCCGCAGGGCTCAGCCTCCGGCATGTATTCGGTCTATGTGAGAATCCCCGCGGTCCGCGCCACTTCCGAGGGCGCCATCTACACCATCCGCCACGCGGGCAGGAGCGACCAGGTCGTCCTCAACCAGGCGGTCTTCCCGAACATCTACTACGTCACCGATGGCTGGGTGTACGTGGGCAAATACAACTTCAACGGCGCAGGGAACGAATACGTCGAATTGACCAACCGCACCCAGGACCAGAACTCGAACATCTCCGACCTGTTTCTCGGTGCGGACGCGATCCGCTTCGTGTTCCTGGGAGCGACGACTCTCACTCCGCCCGGTCCTGTCACCGTCACCCCGACCACCACCCCCACCGTGACGCGGACCCCCACCAGCACCTTCACCCCGACCGCCTCTCGCACCCCGACAATCACGCCGACCCCCACCGTCACGCGCACTCCAACGGTAACCCGCACACCGACCAACACCCGTACCCCCACGGTCACGCGTACCCCGACCCGCACGCCGACCGGCACACTCTCGCGGACACCGACGCGCACACCGCTCCCGACCGCCACACCCTTGTACAGGCTCATCGACGTGTATTTTGTGAACGGCGCACGCTACACCGCAAACACCCCTCCCTTTGAAGTGACCGGGGTCCGGTGGGCCCGCACGAACGCGCTGGCAAAGACCGCCCTCGATGAATACTTCAAAGGCCCCGGCGCCACGGAAAGATACTCCTACGGTTACATCGGTGTTTACAATGGCTTCACCGGCTACAGCAAACTTGAGGTCATCGATGGTGTGGCGCATGTCTACCTCAAAGGTGTCTGTGTCTCCGAGGGCCGTACCTATAACATTGCCGACCTTCTCAATTTGAACCTCAAACAATTCCCCGGGATCCAATTTGTGAAGATCTACGACGCATCCGGTCAAACGCAGTCCCCGACCGGCTTGAGCGATTCGGAACCGCTTTGCCTCTCGCCGTCCTACACTCCGCCACCCACTGCCACCCTCACCCCATCACCCACGCGTACCCCCACGCGGACTCCCATCCCGACCAATACACGCCCGCCCACCGCCACACCGCTGTGGGTAAAGGTCAATGTGTACTTCGTGAACAGGAGTCTCTATGAAGCCAACACGCCGCCGTTTGAGGTGGCAGGCGTTCGCTGGGCGCGCACGAACAACATTGTCCCAACAGTCTTGACTGAATATTTCAAGGGACCCGGCGCGACGGAAAAATACACCTACCGCTGGATCGCCCTCTACAACGGTTTCACCGGCTACAGCAAATTCGAGTTTGCAGATGGTGTCGCGCACATTTACCTCAAAGGTACCTGCGACCGCGCCGGCGCGGACTACACCATTGCCGACCTGTTGACCTACAACCTCAAACAATTCTCCGAAATCAAGTTCGTCAAAATCTATGACGAGAACGGTGCCACGCAGGACCCCACCGGCTTAAGCGACTCCATCCCCGCCTGTTTGCAGCCCTGATGTCCCTCGCCTCCCTTTTGGATTTCTGGAAACGCGACCCCGACACCACCCCCAACATCGCCGCCTGGCGGACTCTCCCTCCGCGTCCCGCACAGACGCATCCTTTCCCAGACGACTTGCCGGCTCCCCTCTCCCAAGCCTTGATCGCCGCCGGGATTCACGCCCTCTACTCCCACCAACTCGAAGCCTGGACCCACACCCGCGCCGGCGAAAACGTCATCCTTTCCACCGGCACTGCCTCCGGCAAGACGCTTGCCTACAACCTGCCGGTCTTTGCCTCGCTGCTGGAGAATGAGAATGCCCGCGCGCTCTACATCTTCCCCACGAAGGCGCTGGCACAGGACCAGTTATCCGCGTTGAGCCATCATCTGTCCATCCTGCACCCCCTCGTGCCCGACAAACGACCCCTCATCCCATCCATCTACGATGGCGACACGCCAGCGGCGAACCGCCCTGCCATCCGGGCAAAGTCCCGCATCGTTCTCACCAACCCCGACATGCTCCACACCGGCATCCTGCCGCATCACACACAATGGCTGGACTTCTTCTCGAACCTGAAGTTCGTCGTCATTGACGAAGCGCACACCTACCGCGGAGTCTTCGGCTCGCATGTCGCCAATGTGATTCGGAGATTGAAGCGCGTCGCACGCTTTTACGGCAGTGTGCCAAAATTCATTTTGGCATCTGCCACCATCGGCAACCCGCAGGAACTCGCCGAAAAACTCATCGAAGAACCCGTCCGCCTCATTGACCATGACGGCTCTGCCCGCGGACCCCGCCACTTCCTCCTCTACAACCCGCCCCTCGTGGATGAATCCCTCGGCTTGCGAAAATCGTCCCTGCTCGAAAGCGTGCGGCTCGCGCAGGACCTGCTCCGCAACGACGTGCAAACCGTCGTCTTTGCGCGCTCGCGCAGAAGCGTGGAAATTATTTTGACCTATCTTCACCCTCCCCCATTTTCTTGGAAAATGGGGGAGGGACAGGGAGGAGGCATTCGCGGCTACCGCTCCGGTTACCTCCCCTCCCAACGCCGCGACATCGAAAGAGGACTGCGCGACGGCACGGTCAAGACCGTCGTCGCCACCAACGCCCTCGAACTCGGCATAGATATCGGCGGGTTGGGCGCGGCAATCCTCGTCGGCTATCCGGGCAGCGTCGCTTCAGCGAGACAGCAGGCGGGTCGGGCGGGACGCGGGCTGGAATCCGCCGTCAGCGTGCTGGTGGCATCGGCAAATCCCCTCGATCAGTTCCTCGCGCATCATCCCGAATACTTCTTCGAGCGCTCACCCGAACAGGCGCTCATCAATCCCAACCATCTCCTCATCCTGCTCGAACATCTGCGCTGCGCCCTGTTCGAATTGCCGTTCCAAAAAGGCGAGGGGTTTGGAGCGTTATCCGCCGAGACCATCGAAGACTATCTCAATTTTCTGCTTTCCAATCACGAAGCGCATCTCTCCAATGACAAATACTACTGGATGGCAGACCAATACCCCGCCGCGAACATCTCCCTGCGCTCCGCCTCACCGCAAAGCGTTGTGCTTCAAACGGACAACTCGACTTCGCTCGTTGCAGGCTCCCGACCCGTAACCATCGGCACGGTGGATGGCGAAAGCGCAACATGGATGGTGCATCCCGGCGCCATCTACCTGCACGAGGCGCAGCAATATCTGGTGGAAGAGTTGAACCTCGCAGACCGCATCGCCCGCCTCAAACCCGTCCAAAGCGATTATTACACCGAGCCGCTCCGCCAGACCGAAGTGAAACTGTTATCCATTGCAGAAGAAGCCCCCTTACCCTCACCCCTTCGCCCCTCTCCCGATGGGAGAGGGGTTGGGGGTGAGGGATGCATCAAAGCGTGGGGGGAGCTACAAATCACCACTTACGTTGCCGCCTTCCGCAAACTCCGCTGGTACACTCACGAAACCCTCGGACAGGAACCCCTCGACCTGCCTCCCGCCGAATTGCAGACCACCGGCTACTGGCTCTCCCTCTCCGAACAGACCGTGACGCGTCTGCGCGACGCCGGCGCCTGGTCCAACGACCCGAACGATTACGGACCCGACTGGGGCAAAATCCGCGAACGCGTCCGCGCGCGCGACGGCTACAAATGTCAGGTGTGCGGCGCGCCCGAAACCTCACGCCAGCACGATGTGCATCACAAAGTTCCGTTCCGCGCCTTCGCCTCGCGCGAGGAGGCGAACCGCCTCGAAAACCTCATCACCCTCTGCCCCTCCTGCCACAAAAAAACGGAGGCGAACGTCCGCATGAGGAGCGGACTGGCGGGGCTGGCGTATGTGCTGGGCAACCTTGCGCCGCTCTTCCTGATGTGCGACCCCTCCGACCTCGGGACGCACATCGAACCCGTCGAAAACCCGACCTTCGGCGGACCGACCGTCATCCTCTACGACGCGGTTCCCGCCGGCATTGGCTTCAGCGAGAAACTCTTCAAACTGCACGAAGAACTCATCGCCCGCGCCTTCGAACTCGTCAGCGCCTGCCCCTGCGCCGATGGTTGTCCCTCCTGCGTGGGACCGGGCGGCGAGAACGGCTACGGCGGCAAACAGGAAGCGCTGGCGATTTTGAACATCCTGACCGGGACACAGTGAAACAAAATGTCCCTCTTGTGCGTTATAGTTACTGAAAAATCCACCCATGTGAATAGGAATTTGATGATTAAGACTTTTCAAAAGATGCCTTTTGTATTCTTGAGTACAACTCTCCTGTTTGTGACCCTCGCCTGCAACGCCTCCTTTACCGTTCTCAACCCCACAACGACACCGAATCCACCAACAGCGGCGCCTCTACCTGCTGCAACGGCTGTGCCATTGCTCAGCCAGCAGGTGACTTTGGTCCCCCAGCCGTTTGAAGAGGTCAGTCAAAGCCCGATCTACACCATCAAATCACAGACGCCTCAACTGACTGGCAGCGACGATCCGCGCGTGTTGGCATTCAATCAGCGGCTTACCGCGCTCATCGAACAGGAGGTGGACCTCCACCGGCAGGGCTTTTTGCAAAACCCCGTCACGCCGCTTACGAATGGAAGTTTCCTCGAGGTGACCTATACTCTTATCTCACAACACAGCGACATTTGGAGCCTCAAATTGGATTTCTCATTCTATTCGGACGGCGCGGCGCATCCTGGTCATTACAGCGGCACGGTGAATTATGATCTCGGTCAGGGCAGGGAACTTGCGCTGGGCGACCTCTTTCTGGCGGACACGAATTATCTCGAAACGATCTCCAGCTATTGCATCGCCGAACTGGAGAAACGTGATATCGGCTTCGAGTCCGGTTTCCAGCAGGGGGCAGCGCCCACGCCGGAGAATTACAGCAAATGGAACATCGCCCCCGAAGGATTGATCATCAGTTTTGATGAATATCAGGTCGCCTCATACGCGGCAGGACCTCAAACGATCACTATACCGTATGCCGAACTGGCATCCGTGACCGACCTGCAGGGACCGCTGGCATCCTATTTGCCGTAACGGCTGGCGGGTATGCCGATTGATAGGATGTCGGCAGTGGCGGGATTCATCATATTGGCCGTCGGTGTCTATGATTTGACGCGCGAGTTTTTGGAGTGGTCGCGTACGCGCCGGGAGAGCGAATTCCGAAAGCAATTGCATCGGCTTGAGAATGAAAATTCCGGCGAACAGACCCTGCGCAAGCACCTGCAAAAGGGACTTGATCTGCTGTGCGATGCGCTGGATTCGCCGGGTGGGTTCGTGGTAGTGTGTCGGGGAGAAAACTTTGTGGTAACGGCGAGCAGGTTCTCGGTCTCGGTTGGAAGCGAGTTTTCCGAATCCCTGGTGGTGTGCGAGGATGTGTCTCATCCAAAAGACGCGCAACTCGCCTCTTTTGCGTGGATCGCCCCCTCGTTCGATGGACAGACACAGGTGGCTGTAGTAGCGCTCGAGAAACCGCGTTCCCGCACGGAGTATTCGACAGGCAACCTGGAATTGCTTGTGGAGGTCGCTGACCAGATCGGTACGATCGTTTCCCTGAGCAGGCTCCAGCCGAGGCAGATTAGTCAGTTGCGGGAATTGATTACTGAATCGCAGGCGAGTGTCACCGAATTATCTTTTATCCGCAGACATATTCCCCATAAAAAGGTTACAGGATTCGCCATTTCATTTCGTTTAGGAGATAACACGACTGATAGCCCTTAAACATTGCCAGCATGGGGTAACGCAATACAATTGGGCTCAGCAGGTAATTGTTCTTGAAGGAGATTGCGGATATGAGAAAAGCCTTTTTGTTGTTGATTATAATTGCCGCCATGACGGGAACTCTGTGGCTCAATGTGGGCGCCACCGACGATGCCTCGGTCGAAACCACCGTATATTCCAGGCAATTCACGGACGCAAAGGTTGGTGAGCATGTCTCTGCCAAATTATTGACCGCTGACGGCGCTTTGCAGGAACTGCCTTGTAGCGGGACCGAAGAGCCAGGCTATATCGTATGCCGGTTCCCGGAGGAGTACGCGGGACAGCAACTCCCCATCCAATTGACGAGGAACAATGTCATGTTTGTATCCGTCGTCGATGTGCCGATGAAGTGATCCGCAGTCAGCGCTGAAAATTGCCCCGATACACGGGGCGATTTTTGTTTAACACAGGCGCCGTGCGTTTGACTCTTGCAAGCGGGTTATAATGCCGTTACGATTATGTCCACCATTGATGAAGTCAAGGCTCGAATAGACATCGTGGACCTCGTTTCGGAGGCGGGAGTCAAACTGCGACACGCGGGCAAAAACTACACGGGATTCTGTCCGTTCCACGATAACAAACACACGCCCGCCTTTGTGGTCTGGCCTGAATCAGGAACCTGGCGTTGCTTCGGTCAATGTAACGAGGGCGGCGATATCTTCAAGTTTGTGATGAAAAAAGAGGGGATCGACTTCAAGGAGGCTTTACAAAAACTCGCTGCGCGCGCTGGCGTGGAGATCAAGGAATACCAACGTGAAACGCCTCAGCAGCGTGAAGTCTACGACACCCTCCGTAAATTACTGGAGGACGCGGTCGTCTTCTATCGCAGTCATCTTTTTGCCAACAGGGAGATCCTCGCCTACCTGCGCGAAAAACGCGGACTGACCGATGCAACCATCGAGACCTTTGGATTGGGCTATGCCCCTCCGGGGTACGACAATGTCCTCAGGCATTTTATCCAGCGCGGAGTGAAAGAGCAGGAACTCCTGGACGCGGGACTGCTTTCAGAACGCGAGGATGGCAAACGTTTCGACCGCTTCCGCCACCGCATCATGATTCCCATCCGGGACGAGAACGGGAAAATGGCAGGTTTCGGCGCCCGCATCGTGGACCCGAACGACATCCCAAAATTCCTGAACTCGCCTGAAACGCCGATCTTCTCGAAGGGACGCCTGCTCTACGGGCTGGACCGCGCTCGCAAGCCCATCCGCGCCGCCGACCAGGCGGTGATCGTTGAAGGCTATCTGGATGTTATCGCTCTGCACCAGGCGGGCTACGAGAACGTCGTCTCGCCGATGGGGACAGCGCTGACCGAGGAGCAGCTGCGCCTGCTCAAAAGGTTCACGCGCAAGATCGTGCTGGCTCTCGACCCGGACACCGCCGGTCAAAAGGCCGTTCTGCGCGGACTCGAAGCCGCCCGCTCCGCCATGGATCGCGAGGGCGAGCTCCGGTTCGATGCACGCGGTCTGCTCCGCAACGAAGCGAGACTGCAGGCAGACCTGCGCGTCGCCTCCATGCCGGACGATCTTGACCCCGATGAGATCGTGGCGCGTGACCGTGAGGAATGGAAGAAGTTGATCGAGAACGCCAAGCCCATCGTTGAGCATGTGATGGTCTCGCTGGCGGAGGGGAAAAACCTGAATGACCGCAGAGTGGTCAATGAAATTGCCAACCAGGTTTTGCCGCTTATTAGCGATCTTCCCACTCCTGCCGACAGGGAATTTTTCACGCAGCGGCTGGCGCGCTTCCTGAAGGTGGATGAACGCGCCTTTATCAGCGCGCAGGCTCAAGGTCCGCGGGTGAGGCGCCCGCGACAGCAAACGGAAAAACGACAGCCCGTCGAAAAATCCACCCTGGCGGTGGCGGTTTCATCGAGTAAACTGGTCGAGGAATATGTCATCGGTGTGCTTTTCCGAAAGCCTGAACTGCTCTACCGCCTTGACCGGCAGTTGCAGGAGTATGGGCTACTCCCGTTGAACGTGCAGGATTTCGATTTCACCGACAATCAGATGTTGTTCGGGCTGATTCGCGAATCAGTCGAGCAGGATAAGACCGAACATCATACGTTTGTTGCCGAGGCGGTGCCCGAATCCCTGCTGGGACTTTCACGCGACCTGCTCGCGCAGACCGAAAAGCTTGAACGTGTGGAAGAAAAACTGCTGGAAGAGTTGTTGCGCAGCGTGATCAAAATGCGGCGCGTGACGGCGGGCGAAAACCTCAACCAGTTGCGTTTTTTGCAGGAGGAGGCGCACCAGGCGGGCGACCTGCGCGCGGCTCCCTATACCGAGTTGGTGTTGAGAAACACGAAATTGTTAAGAGACCTCGACCAGGCGTATCGAAAAATGTCTCAGAAGCGGTTGGAATAAGTGAAGACCGTAACAATTTATTGGCAGTATCGTCTTGGGTAAGAAAGGGCATATGGTCGTTAAGAAAAAGCGTTCCATCATCGCAAAGGAAAAGCGAAAGACCAAGGTCCAGCCGCGTCCGCCGCGCTTGAAGCGCGTTCGATTGGAAGGGGAGACGCTCGCAGAGGATGCGCAGGTCGAGGAGAACGGATTCCACGAACTGGCACTGATTGGCGACGAAGTGGGCGACCCCGATGCAAGCGCCCTCGCTCAACAGGAAGAAGAACTGGATGACGATCTCAATCTGAAAAGCCCCGAGGTCGCCGCGGAATTAGCTGAGGATCCCGTGCGGTTATATCTGCGCGAGATCGGTCAGGTCAAACTGCTCGATTCAGACAGTGAGTTCCGGCTGGCAACGATGATCGAAGCGAACCGTTTCATTGTTTCCCTGCGACGCCGTCCGCTCCGCAAAGGGCTCACCACCGAGTGCGCCATCTACCATTCTGTGATCTCCGAAATGCTCACTTCATGGGAGCGGCTGGTCGAAGACGCGGAGCGCCTGCACCACGACCTGCCCGACCTTGGCTTGATGCTCACCGAGGCGCAGGCGCTTCACGCAGGCTGGGAATCGGACGCGCCCTCCTACCTGCGGGCGTTTTTGGATAACGGGATGTGGGGGACCGACTCGCTCTGGGATAACCTTGCCCGCAAATCCTACTCGGTCTTTCTCAGCCTGTACCTGCTTCCGTTTAGTTATGCGGAGTGGATACTGAAACATCTCAACCATTACCACCGCCTGCCCAACCAGCGCACAATGTACAACAAGCTCTGCGATGATGATGAATTGTCCCGCGAAATGGAAGCGGTAAAAGCGCGTGCCGCCGAAGCCAACCAGGCGCTCATCCGCGCCAACCTGCGGCTCGTGGTCAGCGTTGCTAAGCGTTACCTTGGGCGCGGTATCTCGTTCCTCGACCTGATCCAGGAAGGCAATATGGGATTGCTGCGCGCGGTCGGTAAATTCGACCCGCGCCGCGGTTTCAAGTTCAGCACCTATGCCACATGGTGGATCCGGCAGTCCATCAACCGCTCCATCGCCGAACAGGCGCGCACCATCCGTATCCCGGTGCATTTGTTCGAGTCCATCACCCGCATCCTGCGCGCCCAGCGGCAGTTGACGCAGGAATTAGGGCGCGACCCGACCAACGAGGAACTCGCCATGGAGGTCGGATACCTGCCCGCGTCCGACGTGCAGGCCATTCTGCGCGCTCATGCCGAGGAGACGCCTCTCCCGCCCGACCTGCAAAGCAGACTCGATACCGCCATCCAAAAGATCGACCGTGTCCTGCGCACCGCCGAGGAACCGGTCTCCATCGATGGACCTGTGGGGGATGAGGATTCCAGTTCGTTGGGCGATTTCATCGAAGACGAGGATGCCCCCTCGCCGATGGATTCCGCCGCCCGCCAGATGCTGCGTGAACAAGTGCAAGCCGCGCTCACTTCCCTCTCCGACCGGGAGCGCGAAGTGCTCGAACTTCGTTTTGGTCTCGTCGATGGAAAAGATCATACACTCGAAGAGGTGAGCCGCTATTTCGATGTCACGCGCGAACGCATCCGCCAGATCGAAGCGAAGGCGCTGCGGAAGTTGCGACATCCCTCGCGGAGCAGGCAGTTGCGGGATTATTTGGGGTGATTTGCGGGGCATGTCTCAGACGTGCCCCGTGTTTTTAACGCATTTTCATCAATATGACAATTATCACCATTTTTGTGAAAAGCGGCACTTTTACTTGCCCGTGAAAGTCACTTCTGTTATACTTCGCCGAACGTGCCATAAAGCACAAATAACGCGTCTGCCAAGGACGCTTTCCCTGAAAATACGCCTGCACCCACCATAGGTACGGTGTCGGGCTTATGTGAGGTGTCTGCATGATCGAATACGTTGCAATCGGCTTGTTGATCGTGCTATCGACGCTTGTCGCGTTGATCGCGATCGGTTTGGGGTACATGTTTGGACCAAAGAAAGAATCACCAGCAAAATCGATGCCCTATGAATCGGGTATGACTCCATACGGGGAAGGGACACGGCGCATGCCTGTCCGTTTCTATTTGATTGCGGTGTTGTTCATCCTCTTCGACATTGAAGTGGTGTTCTTCCTGCCGTGGGCGATCACCTTCCGTCAGCTTGGCTTGTTTGGGTTGATCGAGATGGTCGTCTTTATCGGCATCTTACTGGTTGGATACGTGTATGCGTGGAAGAAAGGAGCCTTGGAATGGGAGTAGAGCAAAAACTCGGCAACATGGGTGTGGTGACCACCAAACTGGAGGAACTGGTCAATTGGTCGCGAACCAATGCCATGTGGCCCATGTTGTTTGGTCTGGCTTGCTGTGCCATCGAGATGATGGCGGCGCAGGCGTCACATTATGATATGAGCCGCTTTGGCATGGAATTGATGCGCGCCAGCCCCCGTCAATCGGATTTGATGATCGTGGCCGGGCGCGTTTCGCGCAAGATGGCACCCGTGCTGCGCCGTCTGTACGATCAGATGCCCGAACCCAAGTGGGTGATTGCCATGGGTGATTGCGCTTCGTGCGGCGGTGTGTTCAACAATTACGCCATCGTGCAAGGTGTGGATGAGGTTGTGCCTGTGGATGTGTTTGTGGCGGGTTGCCCGCCGCGCCCTGAGGCATTGATCCACGGTGTCGTGACGCTGTACGAGAAGGTCAAGGGCGAGAAGTTCAAGGATTATGCGGTGGAACAAAAATAACGGACATGCTTCCAGCGCCGGAAACGGCGGCGGAAACATGGGTGAATTATGGACAAAAAACTCGAAAAGATCGTTCAGGATTTGCAGGGAAGGTTTGGCTCGTCCATCGAAGAGTTTCGCGGCGAAGTGCATGTCTTCGTCAAGCCGGAACAGATTGTGGATGCGCTAACGTTCCTGCGTGACAAGCATGAATTCGAATTGCTCTCGGCGCAGACCGCCTCCGATTACTGGCCCCAGATGGCGCCGCGTTTCCATGTCATTTATCAACTGACATCGCTGGCGAAAAACCTGTCGGTGCAGTTGCGAGTCCCGGTCAACGGCGACCAGCCCAAGGTCCCGACCGCGACGCGTGTGTACGACGTCGCCAACTGGCGTGAGCGCGAGCTTATGGATATGTTCGGTATCGAGTTCGAAGGACATCCCGATCCCCGTCGTATCCTTCTGCCGCCGGACATGGAGGGACATCCCCTCCGCAAAGATTTCCCGCTCGGCTACGAGGAACCGCAGTTCACCTTTAACTTTGAAGAGATCGACCTGCGCAAGCCGTACGCAAAGGAATAAGCATGTCTCAAATCGAAGAAGTAAGTATCGACCAATTCAAACATCTCGTGTCGGAGCGTGCTCTGACCGGTGAGACCATGTTATTGAACATGGGGCCTCAGCACCCCTCGACGCACGGTGTGTTACGCCTCTTATTGGAACTTGATGGCGAGACCATTGTCAATGCGGTACCCGACATTGGCTTTTTGCATACCGGCATCGAGAAGAACATGGAAGCCAAGACCTTTCTCAAAGCCGAAGTGATGACGGATCGCCTCGATTACATGAACACAACCGGCAATAACCTTGCCTACTGTCTGGCAGTGGAAAAGCTGGTGGACCTGGATGTGCCCGAACGAGCCCAGTCCATCCGCGTGATCCTGACCGAGTTGCAGCGCATCGCTTCGCATTTGGTTTGGATCGGTACGTTCGGTCTCGACCTGGCGGCGATGTCCATGTTCCTGTATGCGTTCCGTGAACGCGAGCAGATCCTCGACATCCTCGAGCTTTGCTCCGGTCAGCGCATGATGACGACCTTTATCCGCCCCGGAGGCTTGTGGCGTGACGTGCCCGTGGAGTTCGAGAAGGCGGTCCGCGACTTTATCAAAAGTTTTCCCAAACGCATCGATGAATATGAGGCGTTGTTGACGAAGAACCCGCTCTTCCTGGACCGGTTGCTGGGCATCGGAAAACTCGACGCGAAGACCGCCCTTTCGCACGGCGTGACCGGACCGACTCTGCGCGCTTCCGGCGTAAACTGGGATCTACGGAAGGCGCGCCCGTACATGGGCTACGAACAATATGATTTCAACGTCCCGGTTGCGACCGAAGGCGATACGTACGCGCGATATCTTGTCCGCGTGCAGGAACTGCGCGAATCGCTGAAGATCGTCGAGCAGGCGTTGAACAAACTCCCGATGGGACCCGTCCGCTCGGACAACCGCAAATTCGTCCCGCCGCCGCGCTCAGAGATCGGCGTCAGCATGGAGGCGCTCATCCATCACTTCAAGCTGTGGACCGAGGGCTTCCCCGCGCCGAAGGCTTCCATCTATAGCGCGGTCGAGTCGCCGCGCGGCGAGTTGGGCGTTTATCTCGAAGGCGACGGCGGACCCAAGCCGCACCGCGTTCACATGCGTACCCCATCCTTCGACAACCTTTCCGTGATCAACAAGATCACCCAGGGACACCTCGTGGCTGACCTGGTGGCGATCCTTGCGTCCATCGACATTGTGCTCGGAGATATTGACCGATGAGTCTTGCCAAAAAATATCCAAAGGAAGTCAAGCAGATCCTTTCCAAATATCCGCCTGAGCACAAACGCTCGGCGGTCATGCCGTTGTTGTATCTGGCCCAGCGCGAGGAAGGGTACATCAGCAAAGCCGCCATGCAGGATGTGGCAGGCATCGTGGACATCACCGAGACGGATGTCGCTGCCATTGTCGGTTTTTACACGCTGTATCACGACAAAAAGGAAGGCAAGTATCGCATGCAGGTCTGCACCGATCTTCCTTGTGCCTTGCGCGGCGCGGAACAATTCATGGATAACTTGTGTGCCAACCTCGGCATCAAAGTCGGTGAGACGACGCCCGATGGCATGATCACCCTCGAAGCTGTGACCTGCCTCGCGGCGTGTGATAAAGCTCCCATGTTCCAGACGCAGGGACCGGACGGCATCAAGTACTACGAGAACATGACCGTGGACAAAACGATGGAACTGGTCGAAGCGCTCAAGAAATCCGGTACGGAGGTGAAGTAATGGAACATATCCTCCTCCGCCACCGTGACATCCCCGATATTAACACGATCAATGTTTACAAAAAGAGCGGCGGGTTTGCCGCCTTCAAGAACGCGGTCACTAAAATGAAGCCTGGCGAAGTGACCGAGGTGGTCAAAAACTCCGGTCTGCGCGGACGCGGCGGCGCGGGGTTTCCGACCGGCATGAAGTGGGCGTTCATCGACAACAAGAACTGGCCTCATTACGTGGTGGCAAACGCGGATGAGTCCGAGCCGGGTACGTTCAAGGATCGCGAGATTATGGAGGGTAATCCCTTCCAGTTTTTGGAGGGCGTTGCCATTGCCTCGTACGCGGTCGGGGCAAACGTCGCCTACATATACCTGCGCGGCGAGTTCTGGCAGGTGGCTGCTTTTCTTGATGAGAAGATCTCGGAGATGGAAAAGGCGGGTTTCCTCGGCGAGAAACTCTTCGGCACGGATTATTCCTTAAAAATTTACACTCACCTCGGCGCAGGCGCCTACATCTGCGGCGAAGAGACCGCCCTGCTCGAATCCATCGAAGGCAAACGCGGACAACCGCGCGTGCGTCCGCCTTTCCCGCCTTCGTATGGTCTCTACGGCAAGCCGACTATCGTCAACAATGTCGAAACGCTGACCAATGTCCCCCTCATCCTTGCGAATGGCGCGGACTGGTACAAGTCCATGGGCACGGCGGACAGCGCGGGCGTGAAAATCTTTTCGCTCTCCGGTCGCGTGCGCAAACCCGGTAACTATGAACTGCCATTCGGCACCACTTTCCGCGACCTGATCTACAAATATGGCGGCGGGGTGCAAGACTCGCGTTCCGTCAAAGCCATCATGCCGGCGGGCGCCTCCTCCTCCTTGATCCTGGTGGATGACGACAAGGTTCTCGACACGCCGATGGATTATGCCAGCGTCCGCACGATCGGCGGGGACCTCGGGTCTGCCTCCGTCATCGTGATCGACGACACCGTCTCCATTGATTGGGTTATCAACAAAACCATCCATTTCTTCCGGCATGAATCGTGCGGCAAATGTACCACCTGCCGCGAAGGCACCTACTGGATGTCGCACCTGACCGAGCGCATCCACGAAGGCAAAGGCTCGACCGCCGATGTTGATCTGCTCTTGAACGTGGCAAAACAAATGCAAGGCAAATGCCTGTGCGCGCTGGGCGAGTTCTCGACTATGGCGGTCGTCACAGGCATCGAGCGGTTTAGAAAAGACTTCGATAAAGCGGTAAAAGCATAATGAGCAAACAAGTCACGCTTACCATTGACGGAAAACAAATCACGGCTCCCGAGGGAATGTACGTTGCCGACGCCGCCAAACTGGCGGGCATCGATATTCCCGTCTTCTGTCATCACCCCAAACTCGAACCGGTCGGCATGTGCCGCATGTGTCTTGTGGAGATCGGTCGCCCTGTGCGTGACCGCGCCACCGGTCAATTCGTGATGGAGAACGGCGCGCCGAAAATCCAGTTCATGCCCAAACTTGAGACCGCCTGCACGAACAAGGTCGAAGATGGCATGGTGGTCATGACGCAGTCCAACAAGGCGGTGGAGGGGCAGCGCGGCACGCTGGAATTCCTGCTGACGTCGCACCCGCTCGACTGCCCGATCTGCGACAAGGGCGGCGAATGCCCGCTCCAAAACCTGACCATGGCGCATGGTCCCGGCAAGAGCCGCTTCCTCTACGACGAGAAGATACATCTCGACAAGATGGTGCCGCTCGGCGAATTGATCTGGCTGGACCGCGAACGCTGCATCCAGTGTGCGCGCTGTATCCGTTTCCAATCGGATATCGCCGGGGACTCGGTCATTGGCTTCGATGAGCGCGGGCGCTCGACCCAGATCGTCTCTTTCTCGGACCCCGGGTTTGATTCCGTTTTCTCGGGCAACACTTCCGATATCTGCCCCGTCGGCGCGTTGACCACGGCGGACTTCCGCTTTGGCGCACGCCCGTGGGAATTGGATGCGCAGGCTTCGATCTGTACGCAATGCCCTGTGGGATGCAACACCACGTTGAACACACGCCGCGAAGCCAAGTCTGGCGGCGATATCGTTGTCAAACGCGTGATGCCGCGGCAGAACGAGGAAGTGAACGAGATCTGGCTGTGCGATAAAGGTCGCTTTGCCTATCACTACGCTGAAAGCAGGAAGAGACTCGCCAAGCCGCAAATCCGCAAGGATGACAAACTGGTGCGCGCTTCATGGGATGCTGCCACCAAACTTGCCGCGGAGAACTTCCAGAAGGCGAAGAAGAACTTCGTCATCCTGGCTTCGGGCAGGCTTTCCAATGAAGACTTGTTCAATTTGAAATCGCTTGCCGATCACTCGGATGGCAAAGCCTATCTATATTCCGATATGGCGGGCGGTGACCTGACCTCGCTGGTCGGCGTGAGCGAAGGCACGAATTTCGGCAAGATGGGTGCAGGCACGGCGATTGTCGTGATCGCCTCCGACCTGTATCAGGAAGCGCCGATCTGGTATCTGCGCATCAAGCAGGCGGCTGCCCGCGGCGCGACCTTGATTGTGTTGAATGCGCGCGAAACAAAACTCGATAAATATGCTTCGTTCGTTGTCCGCTACGCGTATGGCGATGAAGTGAAATCTGTGAACGACTTGAGCAAGAAGAGCAAGATCGGCGATGCTGTTATGAAAGCCGAGAATCTTGTTGTGCTCTTTGGAAGCGATGGGCTGGGTGTTTCCGGCACGGCTTCGGTGGCCTCTGCCTGCGCGAAGTTGTTGCAGGAAACCGAACACATCGGCAAGCCCAATAACGGTTTGATCGGTGTCTGGCAGCGCGCCAACGATCAGGGCGCGTTCGAGATGGGTTTCGAAGTGGAAGAAGATCTCTCGAAAGCTCTCAAAGGCAAAGCCGTATACATCGTCGGTGCAGACCCGGTGACGGATGACCCGAAACTGGCAAAGGCGCTGGAAGGAGCGGAGTTCGTCGCGGTGCAGGACGTGATCGAAACCGCCACGACAGAAATTGCAGATGTCGTGCTTCCCGCGCAAGCCTTCACTGAACGCGAAGGTACTTTCACCTCCGGTGAACGCCGCGTCCAGCGGTTTTATCCTGCCGTGCCGGTGACCGGCGATGCGAAGCCCGATTTCTCCATTACCTCACAGATCGCCCGTCATATGGGCATTGTTCTCGAAGGGACTTCGATTTCGGCTGTGTTCGATATTTTGTCTGTGTCGGTGAAGTCGTTCGAAGGGTTGAACTATGCCCGGCTTGCTGAAGTCAAGGAACAGTGGCCCATCGTGGGGCGCAGTGACCTGTATTATGGCGGCACGACCTACGAGAACAAGCAGGGCATGGGCGCGCACCTCTCGACGGCGGCGACGCGCGGAGAAAAGGTGAGCATCCCCAAAGTCCAGAGAGAAGCGGCTCCCCGTCCGAAGGAAAATGAATTGCTGGCGATTCCCGTCACCAGATTGTATGACCGCGGCACGACCATCCTACCTGCCGAGTTGTTGCACGAGCGCATCGGCGAGGCGAGCATTTCCCTGCATCCCGATGCCGCGAAGGAAATGGGTGTCGAGGCCGGGCAGACGGTGAATGTCAGCTTCAATGGTGTGAGCGGTGAAGCGGTCGTGAAACTGGACGAAACAATTTCGGTGGGTGTGGCGTTGATTCCGCGCTCGATGGGGTTTGCCATCCATGAACCGATCCCTGCAAAGGTGAAATGATGTTATCAGATTGGACTCTCTGGCTCGAATGGTTTATCAAGTCGCTGTTTGTCATCTTCGCACTGTTGACGGGCTTTGCCTACCTGACGTGGTATGAGCGCCGGGCGCTTGCCCGCATTCAGGTGCGCATCGGTCCGAATCGCGCTGGACCTTTTGGCCTGCTTCAGCCGATTGCGGACGCGGTGAAGTTGATTTTCAAGGAGGAATTGACTCCTGCCAAGGCGGACAAGATCCTATTCTTCTGGGCGCCGGTCATCACGATGGTTCCCTCCATCATCATTGCGGCGGTCATTCCATTCGGTCCCACTACGAATTTGTTTGGACGTGAGATCTCGCTCTCGGTTGCGAGCCTTAATGTGGGTGTGCTTTATCTGGCGTCCATCGCCTCCATTGCGGTGTATGGCATTGTGCTGGCGGGCTGGTCGTCGAACAATAAGTATGCCATGCTCGGCGGTTTGCGCTCCTCGGCGCAGATGGTTTCGTATGAACTCTCGCTGGGACTGATGTTCGTGACTGCCATCATCCTGGCGGACTCGATGAATCTGCACGAGATCGTGAACAAACAGACCGACATGTGGTTTGCCGTGGCGCAGCCGGTCGGCGCGCTGGTCTTCCTGATTGTGACGCTGGCGGAGGTCAACCGCGCGCCGTTCGATATGCCGGAGGCGGAGCAGGAACTGACCGCAGGTTACCACTCCGAATATTCGGGCATGAAGTTCGCCCTGTTCTTCATGGCGGAGTACCAGAAGATGATTGTGATCTCGATGATCGCGGCGACCTTGTTCTTCGGCGGCTATCGTGAGTTCTGGTTCCTGAAGGATACCTTCTTCAGCGTGGACCGCTTCTGGTGGCTGGGACCGATCTATATGTTCCTGAAGGTGGTTGTGCTGTTGTTCTTCATGATCTGGATCCGCGCCACCTGGCCCCGCATCCGTTATGACCGCCTGATGGCGTTCGGTTGGAAAGTGTTGCTGCCGCTGTCACTGGTCATTGCCTTGATCACCGGCACGGGTATTTCGCTGGCGGAGATTTATGACAACCAATTGTATTTCTGGGCGATCCCGGTGATTTCCATTGTTGTTGGCTTGTTTACTGTTATATTCATCTATCGTGAATTGAGGAGAAAAGCGTATGAGCGTGCTTGATCCTGTTATTGAACTTGTGCGCGGCCTGGGTACCACGCTCAAGATGATGATCGAAGGTCCGGTGACCATTCAATACCCCGAAGAGAAGCGGGAGGTGCGTCCGCGCTTCCGCGGGCGCCACGTCTTGAAGCGCTACGACAACGGACTCGAAAAATGCATCGGATGTTCGCTATGCGCCGCCGCCTGTCCGGCGGACGCGATCTTCGTGGAAGCCTCCGAGAACACGGACGAAAAACGCTTCTCTCCCGGAGAGCGGTATGCCTCCACTTACGAGATTAATATGCTCCGCTGCATCTATTGCGGTTTCTGCGAGGATGCCTGTCCCACCGAGGCGATTGTACTGGGCGACAACTATGAACTCTCGTTCTATGACCGCCGTTCGGCAATCTATACCAAGGAAAGCCTGCTGGAACCCGTCCCGACCGTGGATATGACCACGCCACGCAAAGTGGAAGCCGGGGTATTCACGCGGTCCGTCCCTGAGATGAAAGACCCGCAGGATTAGTGAGTGGCCATGTCTGGTGAATTGATCCTTTTTCTTGTTCTTGCCCTCGTTGCCATCGCCACGGCGCTTGGCATGTTGTTGAACCGCAACTCGGTCTATTCGGCGTTGTTTCTCGTCATGAACTTCATCGCGGTGGCGGTCTTCTACCTGCTGCTGGGAGCGCCGTTCATCGCCATGGCGCAGATCACGGTCTATGCCGGTGCGATCATGGTGTTGTTCCTGTTTGTCATCATGCTGCTCGGCGCGGAGCGACTGCCCGATGCCAAGGTGCTGCCTCGGCAGAAATTGTTCGCATACGGACTGGCGGCTGTGCTTGCCGCAGAGACCATATACCTGCTTGTTACACGCGCCCGACCCGAAGGCATTGTCCTGCCGCCTGACGAGGCGGCAAATGCTACCGGGACATTGGTGGCACTGGGCAAGACACTTTTCACATCCTACCTCCTGCCTTTTGAAGTCACATCCATTTTGTTGCTGGTCGCGATGATTGGCGTGATCGTGCTGGTCCACAGGGAGAAGGGAGTGCAGAAATAATGGTTCCTGTTGAATATTACATCATCCTTTCGGCGATCCTGTTCTCCATCGGTGTGGCAGGAGTGGTGTTTCGCCGGAATCCGCTTGTCATTTTCATGTCCATCGAGTTGATGTTGAATGCGGCAAACCTTGCCATCGTGGCGTTCAGCAGCGTGCTCAACTCCTTCAGCGGGCAGATCTTTGTGTTCTTTGTCATTGCGGTCGCCGCGGCGGAAGTGGCGGTGGGGCTGGCGTTGATCGTCGAGATCTTCAAGACCAAACACACCATCGACGTGGATCAGTTGAACAGTATGAAGGGATAAAGAGCAATTCGTAATTGGTAATTACTATCTGCCAATTACTGATTTCGGAGATGCAATGCACTTAAGCGAAACAGTAAATTCAGGGTTTTTCTTTCTCGCTCCATGGCTGGTCTTTGCGCCGGTCATCGGTTTGCTGATCAATATCATTTTCGGTGGCTGGTTCATGAAACGCTCGTGGGGCGAGAGGGCTGTTGGTGTGGTTGCGAGCCTGGCGTCGGGCGCGTCGTTCGTTGTCAGCGTGCTGCTGGCTTGGTCGCTGGCGGCAGGTCACGGCGAGGCGGTGATCGTCCCCTTCCTTGAGTGGATACACATCGGCAGCCTTGAACTCGACTGGGCATTCCGTGTGGACTCTCTCTCCACTACGATGATGCTGGTCGTCTCGGGCGTTGGGACGCTCATCCACATCTACGCCATCGGATACATGCACGAGGACGTGCGCTTCAAAGGGGATCCCGGACGGTTCCGCCGCTTCTTCGTCTTCCTCAACCTGTTCATCGCCATGATGATGATCCTCGTCAGCGGCGACTCGTACCTGATGCTGTTCGTCGGCTGGGAGGGGGTGGGGCTGTGCTCCTTCCTGCTCATCGGCTTCTGGTACGACATGGACACGCTGGGCAGACCTTCGTGGGCAAACTCGAACGCCGCCAAGAAAGCGTTCGTCACCAACCGCGTGGGCGACTTTGGTTTCCTCATCGCCGCTTTTATCATGTTCTGGGCGTTTGGCAGTTTTCAGTTCGATGAGGTCTTCGAAGCCGCACACAGCGTGGCGCCCGGCGTGATTGTGGCAATCACCCTGTTCATGCTTGTGGGGGTGGCGGGCAAATCGGCGCAGATTCCGCTCTATGTCTGGCTGCCCGACGCGATGGCAGGTCCGACGCCGGTTTCGGCGCTCATCCATGCTGCGACGATGGTGACGGCGGGCGTCTATCTCATCACGCGCTCGGCGGAACTGTACACGCTTGTGCCGCAGGCGCAATACATCGTGGCAATGACCGGCGCCATCACTGCCCTGTTTGCCGCGACGATTGCCGTCGGTCAATACGACATCAAGAAGGTGCTGGCATATTCGACCATTTCGCAACTCGGCTTCATGGTTGCCGCGGTGGGCATGGGCGCTTTCGTGGCGGGCATGTTCCATCTCGTAACACACGCCTTCTTCAAGGCTTTGTTGTTCCTCTCCGCCGGTTCGGTCATTTTGGGCTTGGAACGCGGACATCACCATGCGGAACATGGTCACCATGAGGAGCATGGAAAAGGCAAAACGAAATCCCCGAAGGGGGAGAAAGAAGGAAAGAGGAAAGAAGAACATCACGAAGTTTTCGACCCCGGCGATATGCGCAACATGGGCGGGCTTCGCAAGACCATGCCGGTCACGTTCTGGTTGTACATGATTGGAACGCTGGCGCTGGCGGGCATTGTCCCGTTTGCGGGCTTCTGGTCGAAGGATGAGATTTTGCTCGATGCCAGCCGGCATTATCCCGCCGTGTACATTCTGTTGAGCATCGCCGCCTTCTTCACCGCCTTCTACATGGGGCGGCAAATCTGGATGGTCTTCTTTGGCGAGCCGCGTCATGAAGCCGCCGCTCATGCCGAGGAAAGCAAACCCATCATCACCGCTCCGCTGATGGTGCTGGCGGCGCTTTCCCTGCTGGGCGGAGCGCTCAACCTGCCGTTCGAAGGCTTCCATCAACTCGGTCACTGGCTGGAATACACCCTGCACGAGGTGGAGGCGCTTCCGCTCGACCTGCAGGTGGCGGGCATTTCCACCCTGCTGGCGCTGGCTGCCATTTTCCTCTCCTGGCTGATTTACGGGCGCAATCCGCTCAAGACTGGTCAACCCGACCCGTTGAAGAAACCGCTCGGCTTCATCTTCACCGGTATGGAGAACAAATGGTTTGTGGATGAAGGTTATTTTGCCGTCATCATCAATCCGTTCAAGAAGTTGTCCCAATTCCTGGCGGATGTGATCGACTGGCGCTTCTGGCACGACTGGTTCCATGATACGGTCATTGCCGGGACGTACAACTGGGTGAGCAACATCGGTCTCAACCTCTACGCCGACCAGAAAGGTATTGATGCTTTTGCAAACTGGCTCGGCGCCGCGACACAATCCATATCGGCGACCATGCGCAAGGTCCAGAACGGATTCGTGCGTTCGTATGCCCTGTCGGTTTTGCTGGGCGTTGTCCTTATCGTAGGGTACTTGATTTTGAAGTAAATTCTCCCTCACCCCGTCCTCTCTCCATTGGGGAGAGGACGGGGTGAGGGTAATGAGGATGGAACATGGAATTTCTTTTGCAACCTCTTACTTTGCTGACCTTCTTCCCGCTGCTGGGTGTGCTGGTCCTGCTCTTCATCCCCAGCGACAATAAATCCGCGCTGCGCTGGACGGCGCTTGTCACGACGTTGGTCACGTTTGGTATTTCGATCTGGGTGTTGACCCAATTCGACGCTTCGAACGTGAACCTGCAACTGGCCGCCCAATACGACTGGATCACCGTGGCTGGATGGAACATCCAATACTATCTCGGCATCGACGGTTTGAGCATTCTGTTGGTTTTGCTCACCGCGTTCCTCACGCCGATCTCCATCCTCTCCACATGGACTGCTGTGGAAGACCGCGTCAAGGTTTTCATGATCTTCTTCCTTCTGTTGGAAGTGGGCATGACCGGTGTCTTCCTGGCGCAGGATCTGTTCCTGTTCTATATCTTCTGGGAGTTCACACTCGTGCCGATGTATTTCCTCATCGGCATCTGGGGTGGACCGCGCCGCATCTACGCCGCCATTAAATTCTTCCTCTACACCATGGCGGGTTCCGTTTTGATGCTGCTTGCCATTCTCTGGCTCGGTATTTACGGCGGAACTTTTTCCGTGCCGGAATTGATCCAACAGGGTAATATCCCCGCCAATATTCAGTGGTGGTTATTCTTTGCCTTCGCTGCCGCCTTTGCCATCAAGGTCCCGATGTGGCCCCTCCATTCGTGGTTGCCCGACGCCCACGTGGAAGCGCCGACTGCCGGTTCGGTCATCCTAGCGGGCGTCCTGCTGAAGATGGGTACCTACGGCTTCCTGCGCTTCAACCTGCCCCTGTTCCCCGAAGCGGCTGTCCGCGCCGCCCCGTGGATCGCGTTGCTCGCGACCATCGGCATCCTCTACGGCGCGATGGTCTCCTACGCCCAGTCGGACGTGAAGAAACTGGTCGCCTATTCCTCCGTCAGCCACCTGGGTTTCGTGATGCTCGGTTTGTTCGCCATGAATCCACAGGGTGTGGCAGGTGCCATTTTACAGATGATCAATCACGGTCTCAGCACGGGCGCGTTGTTCCTCCTCGTCGGCATGATCTACGAACAGACCCACACCCGCGAAATCAAGGTCTATGGCGGCTTGTGGAAGATCACCCCGGTCTTCGGCTCGATCATGCTCATCGTCTCGCTTTCTTCAATGGGCTTGCCCGGACTCAATGGCTTTGTAGGCGAGTTCACGATTTTGCTCGGCGCGTTCGGTTCGCAAGCCATCGGTAATACAGCATACGCCATCCTCTCCGCCCTCGGTGTCATCATGGCGGCTGTCTATATCCTTTACATGTTCCAGAAGATGTTCCTCGGTCCGCAAGGCGAGATCGTGGACGAGGTCAAAAAGCACGGGCATGCCCTGCGCGACCTCAACTGGCGCGAGATCGTCACCGTCCTGCCGTTGCTGGTCTTCATCTTTTGGATCGGTCTGTATCCCAAACCCTTCTTCGCCCTCATGGCTCCCGCAGTCGAGAATCTGGTGAAGATGTTGCCGTTGCCCTAAAGCCACGGAGCGGTCATGACGCTATCATACACAGAATTTGAAGTAATTGGACCCTATGCCCTGCTCACCATCTGGGCGTGTATTCTCCTGCTCATAGACCTCTTCATTCCACGGGGTCAAAAATGGGTTACCGCCCTCCTTTCAGCCGTTGGGCTGGCAGTCACGCTTGGCTTTACCCTTACCCAGGTTGGTCTCGAACGAGAAGGCTTCAACAAGATGGTGGTGGTCGATGGTTTCTCCACCTTCATCAACGCACTCCTCCTCGTCAGCGGTTTGCTCGGCGTGGCGCTTGCCTATGGGTACGTCAAACGCATGGGGCTTGAACGCGGCGAGTATTACACACTCCTGCTGTTCAGCGTCACCGGCATGATGCTCATGGCGCAAGCCGCCGATCTGATCGTGGTCTTCCTCGCCCTGGAACTGCTTTCCATTCCGCTCTACGTACTTGCCGCATTCAACCGTCCCAAGACCGAATCAGAGGAGGCAGGACTCAAATACTTCCTGCTTGGCGCGTTCGCAACCGGATTTGTTGTCTACGGGACTGCCCTTGTCTTCGGCGCAACCGGTCATACCAACCTTTCCTCCATTGTTGCCTACGCCTCCACCGGGACCTCGGGCCTGCTCCTGACCATTGGCGCCGCCCTCATCCTCGTAGGGTTCGGCTTCAAAGTCGCGGCGGTCCCCTTCCACATGTGGACGCCCGATGTGTATCAGGGCGCTCCCTCCGCAGTGACGGCCTTCATGTCCTCCGGCGCAAAGATCGCCGGGTTCGCCGCGTTGTTGCGCGTCTTTTCGACCGCCTTCCCAACCCTCGCCGCCTACATGACCGATATCCTTTGGGCGCTCGCCGCGGTGACCATGATCCTCGGCAACTTCATCGCCATCTCGCAGACGAACATCAAGCGCCTGCTGGCGTATTCCAGTATCGCTCATGCAGGGTATATCCTCATGGCATTCGTGCCCTATGGAAATCCCGAAGTACGTAACGTTTCCATCGCCGCGGGACTCTTTTACCTCGTCGCGTACGCAGTGACCAATTTTGGCGCGTGGGGCGTGGTCATTGCCCTCGAAAAAGCCGAAAACAAAGGGTTGGAAATCGCCGATTATGCCGGACTCGGGCGGAAATATCCTGCTCTTGCCGCCGCCATGACAGTCTTCATGCTCTCGCTCATCGGCTTCCCGCCCACGCTGGGGATGGTCGGCAAGTTCTATCTCTTCCGCGCTGTGCTTACGGGCGGGTATGTCTGGCTTGCCATCATCGGCGTACTAACCTCCCTCGTTTCCGCGTACTACTATCTGCGGGTAGTCGTCACCATGTACATGAAGGACGGTGAACCGGTCACCGAACGCGAGACCTGGCTTTCCATCACCACCGGCGCAACCGCCATCCTGACAGTGGTTGTCAGCCTCGCGCCGCAATCCCTGTTTTCATGGGCGAAGGATGCGCTGTTGAAATTGTTCTAGTCGAGCGAAGACTTGATCGATAGCAGGGACGGGTTGAAACCCGTCCCTATTTTTATTCCCGCCCTGAATAAAGATGGACCTGCCCCCTCCCCGCATTCTTTGCCGTGTATAGGGCCTTGTCTGCGTGGCTGAGAAGTTCGTTCAACGACCGGGGGGCGTCGGGGTCGTCCATCGTCATACAGCCGACACCGATGCTTGGCGTCAGTTCGATAATCCCCGCGTCACTGCTGATCGTGTACTCCTTGATTGTCTGGCTGATGCGTTTGGCGACCAGCACACCGTTCTCCGGTAGGGTTTCCGGAAGCAGGACAATGAATTCGTCTCCGCCATAGCGTCCCGAGATCTCGGTCGACCGAAGCGTGGAGCGGATCACGTTTGCAACCGTGGTCAACGCCTTATCCCCGGAGGCATGCCCGTGCTGGTCGTTGATCTGTTTGAAGTGGTCCACATCCAGCATCAACGCGCAGAGCGGGTGCCTATAACGTATCGCCCGTTTCCATTCCTGTTCCGCGAGATTTAGGAAATGCCGCCGGTTGAACAGGTTGGTCAACGGGTCGCGTGTAGCGAGTTCCTCCAAAATGGCATGGACGCGTTTATGCTCGTCGAGTTCGGTCTGTAGTTTTTCCTTTTGCAGACGCTGGATCTCCGCGTCGCGCTGGGCAGTCTCGACCTGATTGGAGACCCGCAAGGCGGCGAGTTGCCTGAGGGCGCCCTCCCCTGCGATTTCCTCTCTCAATGACTGGAATTTTTTGTAATGCTCCAGCGCCTTGTCGAACCGTTTGCGTTTCTCGAATATTTCGGACAAATAATGGTGACAGCGCGCCTGCTCGTTCCGCATTTTCATCTGCGCGGCTACCTCCAGCGCGTTGAGCAATTCCTTTTCCGCACGCTCGAGGTTGTTCTGTACAAGATATACCTGTCCCAGATCCACGAGAACGTAGGCGGAACTGATATCGCGGCCGTATTGGTCGAAAAGCGACGCCGCATTGTGGAGGTTCAATTGAGCCTGCTCATATTTCCCCATGCCGGTGAATATTTCCCCGATGGTGGCGGTGATGTTGATCACGTCACCTTTCAAGCCGGCCTGTTTTGCCAGTTCCAGGCTTTTCTCCGCCATTTCGAGAGCGCTGGCGTATTCCCCGGATTTCATCAGAATGGATGCCCAATTATTGAGAATGCGCGATTGCCCTTCGATGCTGTTCAATCCCATGAAAATATCGTGGGCATCCCTGTACATTTGGACGGCCTCCGCCGGGTCCATGTAGATGCTTGCCACCAGGTCCAGACACCAGGCTTCCCGTTCGCGATACCCCAGTTCTCGCGCTGCCTTCAGGGATTTCAACCCGAACTCGAGGGAAGCCGGGTAATTGCCCGAATAGTAATATGCCCAGCCCAGCGTATACCAGGCATCGATCAGTGTCTCAGATTGTGCCTGATCCTTGAGGTATGACAGCGCGTCCAAGGCGCGAGGGATAGATGCATCGAGATTGCCTGCCTCGCCATCCAGAAAGGATAATGTGACCAGACTGGCAGCGATGCCGTGCTTGTATGTTTGTCCATCCGTACCGGAGGATTTTGCCATTTCCATGGATTCCAGACTGAGGGTGAGCGCGCGTTCAGGTTCCCGAATGCGCAACTGCCATGCAAGGCTGTTCATCAGGTCGATCTTCTCCTGAGAGGAAACAGCCTGCGCAATCCTTTTTTCCAGCTGTTGCACAGACTGTGGCGTTCGTCCTTTTTCCAGCCTTGGGTTTCTCAGCATGGTTTATCTTTTTCGGTCCGGCGAGGTACGATCTACGGTTTGATTCGATACGCTGCCGCACCGTTTGAAAAAGTATAGCATATTTCAACTGGTGTAATGGTATCCTGTTAAGACAGGAACGCTGCGGAGGTGAGGAGCTCGCCTCCGCAGTTTGATCAATCCAATGATTTTCCTACGGTGTGTGCCTGACTTGCACTCCGAAATTCACCCAAACTTGCGTTTCACAAATTTATTATTTCAATCGACAGAAGTACGCGCTTTATGGGCGTGTAATAGACTCTGTAAGGAACGTTCCATTCAAGCACCGTGAAAGGATTGTCTTGCTACAAAAGACTTGTTGCCGATGTAGAAAACGGGTCTCATGGTAGGATTCGGGGATTTGCCAAGTGTGCCGACTAGACTTTGAACGACGCCCGCCTTCACGGGTCTCGTCAACGAGTTGTAACTGATCAAGCCCAGGATCATGGAACCCAGAATGCTTACGCTCAACCACAGGCAGGGGTCACTGACGGGACGCAAGGTCATGATGATAATGCTCCCCAGCGCGCCGCTGACCGCGATCAACAGGAACGATGTGAGTCCGCCTGTGAAGAATCGTCTCTTCTGGTAGGGGCTCATCTTTCCGTTGTGGTTGTAACGAAGATCTTCCATCTCGAAATCGAAGAAAGTCATCAGTCTTTCCTGCGCCAGTCTTCTTTTGTTGCGCAGTTCGATGGAGGCCTCGTCAAGTGACAGGTCCGATAGAAGATGAGTATTCCCGCAGTATTTCGCAGGAAACTTGTTCTGTTTCTGAAGCTACTTCCAGGCTGGCGCCGCAGGATGGGCAGGAAAGGGTGATCAAATTGTCCATGATTGCATCTTGTAGATCACAATTCTTTTCTCGAAACAGCCGACCGATTGGGAATAACCGTATAACTCCTTTTCGACAGCATTATACACTTCTCTGCCCGGTGGAATTACACATTGAAACTTACCTTCTCTTTCAAGACATTCGGCAGGCTGGGGAGTTTGCTGCGTTCGATTAAAAAGGTTGCCACTTCGGTGATCTCGCGGAAGGCGTAATGCTGGCTCAAGGTCCCTTCGAGGTAGCCTGCGCCGCTGGTGCCGCCCGTCCCCGCACGGACGCCAATCATGCGGCGTACCATCGAGAAATGACGGTAGCGCCAATTGGAGAGCAGTTCGTCGATCTCGGAGAGTGTGTTCAATAACTCGAACGGCAACTGGAAAATTGGCAGGTCGCGGTAAAGCGTGATGAACAACGCCGCTTGCATGGCTTTGGGCGAAAGATCGCCGCGCCCGTCCTTGAAAAAGACCGCATCGAATTCCACCAGCCTCCCGCCTTCACCCGCCGACAACCCGGCTGAGTAGACCCGGCGATACTCCGTCCAGAACTTGTTTCCGTTTGATTCATCTGCTGTCTTATACTCCACCCAGTATTGCTCCTCGAAGAACGGCATCCTCTCCAACCACTTGACGATCAATTGCTTCAACGTACTTTCGCTTTCCACGCGAGTCACTTCCTGCATGTCGTTTTCGGACAGACTGCCGCGGCGCGTGGACTTGTAATACTCCTTTTTATGACGTTCCTCCATTTTCAGACCCAACTTTGCTTCAATCAACCGGAATTGTTTGCTTTGGAATCCCGAAGCGGGCAGAAGGTAATTTCGGAATTCCAGAAAATCGAGCGCGGTCATGGTTTCGAGCACACTCACCTGCTGGTTGAGCAGTTCGAGGATTTTCACGATCCGCTTGAGTTTATGCACCACATTGCTCATATCCGGCGTGTTCTCGTTGATGCGCTCCTGGATGAAGATGTTCCGCACGAGATCGAGCTCGAAGAGAATCTGCTTGAACCACAGTTCATATGCCTGATGAATGATGATGAAGAGCATCTCGTCGTTGCCATCCTCCATCTTGTCGAAACTGCGCGGGCGCTGACAGTTCAGGATTTTGTCGAGTTCGATGTAATCGGAATAGTAGAGGTCGTCCATAATTCTCCTTTGGATTCATGTCATTGGAACGCAGACTGCGAAATACTCATCTGGAAATTTCCTGTGATTATTTCATCAGCCCTTCAAGCTTCCTCACAACGCGGATGATTAAGTATAATCGCCTCCATGCTAAAAGCCCTCATCTTCGACTTCGATGGACTCATCCTCGACACCGAGACGCCTGAATACCACGTCTGGCAAACCATCTACCGCGAATACGGTTTCGAACTCCCGCATGATGAGTGGGGAAGGATCATTGGCGGATATGGGATATCGAACTTTGACGCTGCGAACCATCTCTCGCTTCTTTCCCAGGGACGGCTGGATTCCGCTTCTCTGCGCGCCCGCCACCAGTTGGAGAGTCACGCGTTAATTCATGCCCAGCCGATCCTGCCGGGCGTGATGGACATCATCCACGAAGCGAAACGGCTTGGGCTCAAACTTGCCATCGCTTCCAGTTCTCCACACTTCTGGGTGGATAAGCATGCGCAACGGTTGAATATCTTCCACTATTTCGATGTCGTTGTCTGCGCGGACGATGTGGGCATTGGCAGAACCAAGCCGAACCCCGATCTGTTCTTGTTGGCGTTGAACCAACTCAAGGTCCCGAAGGAGGCGGCGGTCGTCCTCGAGGATTCCCCCAATGGAGTGAAGGCGGCGAATCGGGCAGGCATCTTCGTAGTGGCGGTCCCGAACCCGGTCACATCTACTTTGCAGTTTAACGGGGCAAATAGGATCGTCAAGTCGCTGGCAGATTTGTCCATACCGGATCTGCTGAATACAGTACAATAGTCTCACCAACCAATGGAGGTGGTATGACAACTGAAAAATTCAAATGGCAGGGGATTGTCTCGAAATATGCCTACCCTGAAACATGGCGCAGTCTGTGGCAGGTGTTCAATTCACTGATCCCGTTCATCGTGGGGTGGTATCTGATGTACCGCAGTCTCGAAGTGGGGTATTGGCTGACGTTGATCCTGGCTGTGCCAACCGCGGGGTTTATGGTGAGGCTGTTCATCATCTTTCACGATTGCTGTCACGGTTCGTTTTTCCGCAGCATCAGGGCGAACGACCGGCTTGGGCTGGTGCTCGGCGTGCTGGTGTTGACGCCGTTCTATCAGTGGAAGCACAGTCATGCCATCCACCATGCCACTGCTGGTGACTTGGACCGCCGCGGCGTGGGTGATGTGTACACGATGACAGTGGAGGAATACCTGGCCGCGCCGTGGTGGAAGAAGGCTGGGTACCGCATCATGCGCAGTCCGCTGATCCTGTTCACGGTCGGTGCGGTAGTCGTCTTTGTGTTGACGCATCGGTTCTGGGAGAAGGACGCGGGTAAACGCGAACGCAGCAGTGTAATCTGGACGAATATCGCCATTGCCGCCGTAGTGAGTTGGCTGGTGATCGAGATCGGCTGGGCGGCGTTCCTGCTCGTGGAAATGCCGATCCTGTTGGTCGCCTGTGGCGCGGGTGTGTGGCTCTTCTATGTTCAACACAACTTCGACCCAAGCTACTGGGAACGGCATGCCAGTTGGGACTTTTTCAACGCCGGTATGGACGGCAGTTCCTTCTACAAACTTCCCAAAGTCCTGCAATGGTTCACGGGGAATATCGGCTTCCATCACATCCATCATCTCAGCCCGAGAATCCCCAATTACAAATTGGAAGCGTGCCATAACGAGAACCCGGTCTTCCAGATCGAGCCGCTGACGATCCGCAAGAGTCTCAAATCATTGCTCTTCCGGTTGTGGGATGAGAAGGAGAGAATGCTGGTGGGTTGGAACGCGTTGAAGAAATACAAGACACAGACAGTAAAAGTAAAGGGGTAGGGAAACCCGTAATCAACATCCCGAAGGTTTTACCTTCGGGATGTTCGGTTTAAAACGAAGCCGCTGCTTCCTCAACAGTATCGTATACGTCGATGAATTGCGTGATACCGGCAATCTCCAGTACATCGCGCATGGACGGCGATACACCAGCCAGTCTCAGATGTTTCCCTCCATCTCTGGAAAGCAGTTTATGGACGATGACAAGCGCCCTCACGCCGATGCTGGTGAGTGATTCGATCCGGCTCAGGTCAATGACCAAGTCGCGCGTCCCGGCGTCGTAGGCATCTTTCGTGATCTTCTCCATTTCAGCGAAATTCCCCAGATGGATGCGATCCAATAGTTGGAAGACAGTCACCGGGACACGTTCCTGCCTTTGTGTAATTTGAATAAAAGTCATAAGAAATTTTCCTTGTCCGAATGATGGCGGTAATCATACCTCAGAAAAACGCAGATGAAATATATGGGAAATTCACCTTCAGAGTTTCTCCGTGATCCGTCATCGCGTCGAAAGGAACAGCCCGACAGATGCATTTATCGTCCTGAGATTCAATTCTCCAATCCCCCAATTCTAATTCTCTGCTTTTTGTTCCCCATACAACTTGCGATGCACCACACTCAACGCCCTTACCTGTTCTGCGGCGTGATAAGACGACCGCACCAGCGGATTCGACTCCACCCACTGGAAACCAATTTCCTTGCCGTAGTCGCGTAGTTCGGCAAATTCTTCCATCGTGTAGTAGCGGTGCATGGGCATGTGCTTTTTGCTGGGTTGCAGATACTGACCGATGGTCAGGATGTCCACACCCCAGGAGCGCTGGTCGCGCATCACAGCTTTGACCTCGTCCATGGTCTCACCCAGACCAACCATGATGCCTGATTTGGTCAGCACGTCCGGGTCGAGTTTCTTGGCATTGGAAAGAGTTGCCGCCGCCCATTCGTAGTTATCCTGCGGCTGGACAGTTTTGAACAATCGCGGCACCGTCTCCACGTTATGGTTCAAAATCTCCGGGCGGGCATCCATGACGATCTTCAAGGCTTCGAGCGAGCCCTTGAAATCGGGAATCAATACTTCGATGGAACAACCCGGCAATAATTCTCTGATTCTCCGAATCACCATGGCAAAAATGGGAGCTCCGCCATCTCTTCGTTCATCGCGATTGACAGAGGTAATGACCGCGTGTTTCAACTCCATGGCTTTAACAGCTTGTGCCACACGCTCGGCTTCGCCCCAGTCCAGCAAAGCGGGTTTGCCGTGTTTGATGTCGCAGAAGGCGCAGGTACGCGTGCATACATCGCCGAGCATCAAAAATGTCGCCGTACCGCTGCCCCAGCATTCGCCCAGGTTTGGGCACATGGCTTCTTCGCAGACCGTGTGCAGTTCCTTTTTGCGCATCAGTCCGTGCAGCCACTCGTAGGTTTCGCCCGCCGGGGCGCGCACCTTGATCCACTCGGGGCGGCGCAGGGGGCGGGATTCGGTTTCAGGGGAGACTCGGTCTCTTGTAGGGGTAACAGGCATAAGGTCCTTTTTGATTCGTTATTTCTTCTTTACTATTAATTTCAAACCATCGACTTTGACAACTTCTATTTTATCGCCCTTACGGATGGAATCCGAATCGTCGGATTTTTCCGCGCTCCACAGTTCGCTGTCCACCAGCACCTGACCGCTCGCCTCATGCCAGCTTTTGACTGATCCCGTCATTCCGGCGTAGGACTCAGCCCCCATCTTGATCGGCGTATGCTGGGCGCGCAGGGCGAACATGAGGATGCCGAAGAACAGCAGACCGAGACTGATGCCAACGCCGATCACCAGTGGAACGGATACGCGCTGGAACTCAGGCACGCCCGGCGAGTTGAACAGCACCAACGCCCCGACGATGAACGATGCCACGCCCGCGGCGGTCAGCGCGCCGTGGGTGGGCGCTTTGATATCGAGGATGAACAGTACGAAAGAAGTGACGAGGAACAGGACGCCAAACCAGTTGACCGACAGCAGCCCGATTCCGTACAGCGCCACCGTTACACACACCACCCCGATGAATCCCGCCACCCAGCCGCCGGGACTCGAAATCTCAATCAGAATTGCCGTGACGCCAACGGATAATAGGGTGAAGACGATGTTCGGGTTGGTGAGGAACAACAACAGTTGTTCGATGAAGGTCATTGCCAGCGGTTCGGTGCGTGCGCTGTCAGTGTGAAGCGTGCGCGGGCCGTTGCTCAACTGCACGGTGAATCCATCCAGTGCTTCGAGCAGGTCGTCCACGTTGTCGACCACGAAATCGATCAACCTGGCTTCAAGCGCTTCCTCTGCGGTTGCGGCGGCGGCTTCATCCACCATCGATTCGGCAAGCGCCAGCGCCTTCTCGCCGCGCGGTTCCACATACGGGCGGATGGCGGCTTTGGTCGCGTTGGCTGCTTTTTCCCTGGCGTCGGTGGTCAGGTTTTCGCCCGACTGGTCGATGGGCGTGGATGCGCCGATGAACGTCTCAGGCGCCATGGCGGAAGCGTGCGCCGCAAAGGTGATTGGCGCGCCAGCGCTCCCGGCAAAGGCGTTCCTTGGCGAAACATATACCACCACCGGCACTTCGCTGGCCCGGATCTCCTTGATGATGCTGAGCATCGTTTCGAGGCTTCCGCCGGGTGTATTGAGCTGGATGATAAGCGCTTCGGCGTTCTCCCTCTCCGCAGCTTCGATGCCGCGCTTGAAATATTCCAGCATCGGCGGCATGATCGGACCGTCGGCGGTCAGCACGATGACGAGCGGTTCATCGCTTTGCGCCCTCACGGTCTGGAAAACGACCGAAAGCGTCGAAAACAAGGCCAGTATCAAGATGAACGTGCGGCGAATGGATTTCATCACTTGTACTCCGTATCACCATCATTATAATGGTTCTGGAGAAATTCATATGAATACTCAGATGAAATTCATGACACCCAGGACCATTCTGCGGTTGGTTCTCATCCTGTTGGTATTTCCGCTTACTCCCATGATCGTTTCCGGAGCCTGGGATTGGTGGGAGGCGTGGGCATATGCCGCGATTAACATCCTGGGCTTTATCGTCAGCCGGATACTGGCAGCGCGCCGCAACCCGGATATTCTGGCTGAACGCGCCCGTTCCATGGAACTACAGGACGCCAAATCGTGGGATAAGATCCTCTCCCCGCTGCTCGCATTTGGCGGACTCCTGATCCTGATCGTCGCCGGGATGGATAAAGCGTATGATTGGACACCCCCTTATCCACTCAATGCCAGGATCGCGGCATTGTTTGTCGTTTTCCTCGGTTTTGCCTTTGGCTCCTGGGCGCTGGTCGAAAACAAATTCTTCTCGGGCGTGGTTCGTATTCAGAAAGACCGCGGTCATCATGTCGTCACGACGGGACCATACCGCTTTGTCCGTCACCCTGGCTATGCCGGTGCCCTGTGGATGTATCTTGCCTTGCCTGTCTTGCTGGATTCGGTTTGGGCGTTCATTCTAAGCCTGTTGCTGCTCGGCGTGCTTGTGCTTCGGACTTCGCTGGAGGATCGTACCCTGCAAGCCGAACTCCCCGGCTATGTCGAATATGCCAAAAAGACACGATATCGGCTGTTGCCGGGGATCTGGTAAGAAGAAAAGGCGGCTTAAGAGAGCCGCCTTTTTGATTAAACCAATGCAAGGTAAATTGTTCGGATACTGAGAATAATGATCAATGCGCCGACCAGGATCATCAGTGCCTTCAACGGCAAATTCTTTGTCATGCGCGCCGCCAGGGGAGCGGCGATTCCTCCACCGATCAGCAATCCCAGGATGATCTGCCAATACTGGGAGAAACTCAACGCCAGTACAAAGGTCACGGACTCGGCGAAGGTGATGAAAAACTCCGAGAAATTGACCGAGCCAATCGTCATGCGCGGATACTTTCCGCGCGCCACCAGAGTAGAGGTGACCACCGGCCCCCAGCCGCCTCCGCCGATGGCATCGCAGAATCCGCCGAACAGACCGAGTAGGCTGATGCGTGGACCATGATAATCGTCCGGTTTGTTGCGCGGCACGGTGGTGATCGCTTTGTAGATGATCACCACGCCCATCAGCAGCAGGTAAGCGGCGATCCATGGCTTGATGACATCCCCGTCAATGGAGGTGAGCAGGTAGGCGCCTGCCACACCGCCAATCACGCCGGGGATCAGCAGGCGCTTGACCAGTTTCCAGTCCACATTGCCGAGTCGCCAGTGCGAGAAGCCGGAAACGCCGGTTGTTACCACCTCCGCCATGTGGACGCTGGCGGAGGCCGCGGCGGGCGGGATTCCCAGACTGAGCAAAAAAGTGTTCGAACTGACACCGTATGCCATGCCTAACGCGCCATCGATTGTTTGGGCGATGAACCCCACCAGCACATAAACGAGAATTGAAATTTCCATCTTAGAGTCTCCTGAATTTAGTTTGTGAAGAGCAAATATGATTTATTGGCTCGACTTCATCTAATAGTATATAAAGTCTATAATAGTAGTATACTTTTAGGCGATAAAAAAAGCACCCATTGTAGGGTTCTTTCCAATGATTACTTTATACCGAGCTTCTTGCGCGTATCGCTCTGTCGTTTGGCGACATCGGCAAGGGTTGTGTGATCGAGAATGTTGGCGATGGCATTGCGCACATCACCCATGACCATGCGCAGTCCGCAGGTCTGCTCATCGGGGCAGCCACAGGGCTCATAGGCCATCTGGCTCACGCATTTGATTGGCGCCACCGGACCATCCAGGGTACGGAAGATCTGACCGAGGCTGATCTCGCTGGGCGGCTTGGCCAGGTAATACCCGCCGCCAATGCCCATCTTGCTGTGGAGCAAGCCTGCATTCTTGAGCGTCAGCAGGATCTGCTCAAGAAATTTCGCCGAGATTTGCTCGCGTTGCGAAATCTCTTTGATCTGAACCATAGGCAGGGAGGCATCCTTTTCAGGGGTACCCGCCAGCATGATCATTGCCCGAAGACCGTATTCGCCGCGTTTGGAAAGTCTCATAGTCTAAAAAGTCTATTTATACAATAGACTTTATTGTCTTTAACTATAATTCAGCGAATGAATTATGTCAAGTGGATTCGAGAAAATCAACAATCTCCGGTTTCCCCAACGCACGGAAGACATCCGCACTCTTCATGACGATTGCCATATTGCGGACACCCGACCCCAGAGAGACTTCCTCCTCTTTTAGAACGCTCGCATCGACCAACACTCGGACTTGAGTCCGTACCCCAAACGGACTCACCGTCCCGATTCGGAATCCCGTCACATCCAGTACTTCCTCCTCGGTTGCCATCCGCACACGCGAGCGTTTGACGTGCCGGCGCAACTTCTTCCAATCGACCTGTTTCGGTCCCGCGACCAAAACCATCACGAACTCTTCAGGGCGCACTTGAAACAGAATGCTTCGCACGATCTGCCCGGGGCGCTGTCCACGCTGAGATGCCGCCTCCTCGAAAGTGGAAACAGGCTGTTCGTGCGTGAAGACACGGTGGGGAATCCCAAGCGCCTCTAAAGCGATACTGGCAGGCGGCTTATCCATGAAAATTTAATCCTCCTGTGCTCAACGAGACCTGCGATGGTGTAAAATCGTCCCATGCCGAAACTCAAATCACCGTTATTGTTATTCTTCCTCTCGATAATTCTAATCGCTCTCCTGGCAATGTTCGGACCCGAAGAACAATCGCTCGGCTCCAACGTGCGGATCGTGTACCTGCACGGTGCCTGGGTACTTGCGGCGGAACTGGCTTTCCTCGCGGCGGCGTTTGCCGGGCTGATTGCACTCATTGTCACGCGTGAATCCTTCCATCACTGGTCGGCCGCGCTCGGGCGGACGGGTATCTTCTTCTGGGTGACCTACCTGCCACTCTCGCTCTGGGCGATGCAGACCAACTGGAACGGTCTTTTCCTCTCCGAACCGCGCTTCCGTCTCGCCTTGATCTTTGCCGTGACAGGTGTTCTATTGCAGGTGGGACTCTGGCTCATCAATACGAACTGGATTACCTCGGTTACCAATATTCTCTATATTGTGGTTCTGCGCGCCATCTTTGCCACGGCAGACAACGTCATGCACCCGCCTCCGTCGCCGATCTTCAATTCGGGGAACTATACCATCATCGGTTTCTTCCTTGCCCTGATCGCGTTAACCATGCTGGCGGCATTCTTCCTGACGCGCTGGTTTCTTATTTTCAGCAGAAACGTCCCGAAGGTTTAATGGCTCAACAAAGTTCTTTCAGAAAACCTTTGAGGCGGTGATAACAATCTCTTGAGCAACCTCAAACTCGCCGCGCTCACCCTCATACGTGTTGTCATCAACACCGCCTTTCGGATGATTTATCCGTTCCTGGCGGTGTTTGCGCGCGGACTGGGCGTGGATATCGGCGTCATTTCGGGGCTGGTGGCGAACCGTGCCGTCGTCGGCGCGGCAACCCCGTTCCTCTTCCCGTTCATCGAGACGCGTGGACGCAGGTTTGGCATGGCGCTTGGACTGGGGTTGTTCGTGCTGGCGATGGGCGTCGTGGCGCTCTTCCCTGCCATTACCACCCTCGGCATGGCCCTCATTCTTGCCATGATCGGCAAGTCCATCTTCGACCCCTCGATGACTTCGCATATTGCCGACCATGTCGCCTATGAAAAACGCGGCACTGCCATTGCCCTCTCTGAATTTGCCTGGTCGCTGGCGTTCATACTAGGGATCCCTTTTGTGGGCTGGCTCATTGCCCAATCGAGTTGGTCAGCACCTTTCTGGGCATTGGGGATCCTGGGACTTGTTGCTCTCGTCTTCATCCTTCTGATGTTGCGGGACTCGACCAAACCGGCGCCTCATGCCGACGGTGTCTTTGGTTCCGTTAAACAGATCGTTGCCACCCCTGTGGTTTTGGCGGCGTTTTCGATCGGAACCTTTGTGTGTTCCGCCAACGAAATGGTCAACTTGATGTTCGGTGTCTGGCTGGAGGATTCGTTCAAGCTTCAAATTGCCGCGCTGGCGGGCGCTTCCGCCGTGATCGGACTCTCCGAATTGGGTGGAGAGGGGTTGGTCGCCCTGTTCGTGGACCGTATTGGTAAAGTACGCGCGGCAGGATTGGGAATCATTGTCAATTCCGTCGCGGCGATTCTGCTTCCGATCATCGGACGCACGGAGTTCGGCGCACTGGCGGGGTTGTTCTTCTTTTTTATCGCGTTCGAGATTACGATTGTCAGTATCATCCCATTGAACAGTGAAGTGATGCCCTCGGCGCGGGCGACCACGCTGGCGTTTGCGGGCTCCGCCAATTTCATTGGGCGCGCCGTCGGTGCGCTGTTGGCGCCGAAGTTATATGCCCTTGGTTTTGGCATTGTCACCGGCGCGGCGGTAGGCTTCAACCTGCTGGCGCTGGTCGCTGTCTGGTATGTTTCGAAACATCATGACTGATATTCTCATCCTTGTCGCGTTCTTTTTCTTTATCGCCCTTTTTGTTTTTGGCTTGCTGTGGGTGCTTGTCCCGGCGATGTACGGATTGCCCTCCCGCCCAACCCACCCGGACCGCATCCGCGTGGCGTTGAAGCTGGCGAGGCTCAAAGCAGATGAACTGCTCTACGATTTCGGCTCCGGTGATGGACGGGTGCTCGTCATTGCGGCGCGTGAATTTGGGGCGAAGACAATAGGCATCGAGATCGGACCGGCGCAAAGACTCGTCAGTTGGCTGGCGGCTTTGTATAACGGGGTCAGTGACCGGGTCCGTGTGGAGGCGGGGAATTTTTTCAAGTCGGATGTGCACGATGCCGATGTCGTTTTTATCTACGCCACATCCACTGAAGTGGCGAAATTGGCGTTGCATTTGGAAGGGCAAATGAAACCTGGTTCGCGTGTGGTGTCCATTTCAGCCGATTTTCCCGAATGGGAGCCTTCCGATTTTGATGGGGATAAATTGATCTTTGTGTACGAGATGCCGCCAAAACCGGGCAGTTGGACAACTTATCTTCTCAAGAAGACTGATTAACCTTTGTTGGTTTCAGGTGAGGTGAGCTCGTAGTAGAATATCGTCATTGAAGTGGCGCGAGTTTACGTTCGGTGAATAATGTCCATGAACTCCGGGCAAGGTTGAGTCTTTTGTGTTATTTTCAGGGAAATTCTTTACATTCATGAGGACTTATATGCCTGCAAAGTCAGCAGTTTTGGGATCTGACAAATTCTCATTTTTTGTCGAATTGGAATGTTCGGGTTGCAGGGTAACCTATTCTTCTGATCAAATCCATACCTTTTGTCCGGAATGCCAGTCACCTCTGCTGGCGCGTTATGATTTGAGGTCTGTGCGTGAACACTTGGATCGGGATGAGATCATGGTCCGCCCGCGTGGAATGTGGCGCTGGCATGAATTGCTTCCTGTGAAAGATCCTCAACATGTGGTGTTTTTGGGAGAGGGAGATACTGCCCTGTTGCGGCTTCCAAATCTGGAAGAGGAATTAGGTACATCCAATCTTTATGTCAAAGACGAGAGTTCGAATCCAACCGGTTCCTTCAAAGCGAGGGGATTGGCTGCTGCCGTTTCAAAAGCGAAGGAACTTGGAATCAAAAAAGTGATCATCCCCACTGCCGGTAATGCCGGCGGCGCCATGGCAGCTTATGCGGCAAGGGCAGGAATTCAAGCGTTGATTTATATGCCAAAAGATACTCCGCGTGCCAATATCGAGGAAAGCCGCATGGCTGGGGCAGAAGTCGTTCTGGTGGACGGCTTGATCAGCGACGCGGCTGGAATGGTTGGTGTAAAAGCGAGTGCGGAGGGTTGGTTTGATCTTTCCACTTTCAAGGAACCATACCGAACGGAGGGGAAGAAGGTCATGGGATATGAACTGGCAGAACACTTCAATTGGGAACTGCCGGATGTGATTATTTATCCCACAGGAGGGGGAACGGGCCTCGTGGGGATGTGGAAAGCTTTTGCCGAACTTGAGGAATTAGGCTGGCTGAAAAACACTAAACGGCCGCGCATGGTTGCTGTGCAGGCAGAGGGGTGCGCTCCGGTTGTCAAAGCCTTTGCATCCGGCGCGGCTTTCTGTGATTTTTGGATGAACGCAAGTACAATCGCCTCCGGGTTGCGAGTCCCAAAGAGTTTTGCCGACGCTTTGATCTTAGAAGACCTGCGTGAAAGCCACGGGACGGCTGTCGCTGTCAGCGACGATGATATTCTAAAAGCCCAGAAGGAACTCGGCAGAGCAGAGGGGGTTTTTTCCGCACCTGAGGGCGCCGCCACGTTGGTGGCTTATAAGAAACTTCTTGCTCAAAAATGGATCATCCCTGGCGAGCGAGTCGTGTTATTCAATACCGGTTCAGGGTTGAAGTATTTGGATTGAACGATTCATATCTGCAAATCGACATCGCTGTGTATCGAGCGCGACATCGCGATCGAGAAAGATGACGCGTTTATCCTCCTCACATGCATCTCCCCTTGAGTAGGGAAAAACAAGCACACTTTGGCAGGACTATGGAAAGCATGATGACCAAAGATTATTTGACAAGGTCCTTTGCTGTGCGAACGATCCGGTCTCGAACAGCGTACCCATCGAACCCCGCCTGTTCCATACCGAGAATGACTGCACCCACCACCGGCGGACCATCGAGCCGGATCAATTTCGCGCGCGGACAATGTTTCAGCACCAGATTGCGCATGGGAGTCGTAATGATATCGCCTGCGTCAAAAACACTGCCCGATTGTATGACCTCCACTTCTTCATTTTCCATTTCGATCTGTCGCGCCACCGCCACTGCCAGCCAGCCCAGTTCTTCTCCCGCCCAGCGCATGCAATCCAACGCAGCTTCATCGCCTGCCCATGCGGCATCTGCCACTTTCGTCGCCAGATACGGGAAGATATGATACTGTTGATTCGATAGACCTTCCATCAGGTCCATTTCATCCTTGGCGCCCAGTGCCTCGATATAAATCTGTGTCAACGCCGTCGGCGGGATGCGTTTAATCCACGCGTAATTCACCAGTTGAAGCCCTCTCCGCGCGATCTCGAGCGCACCGCCAAACTCACCGAACTCGACTCCATTGCCGACAATCCGCCCTTCCTTTCCATTACGCCCGCGACCGCGCGCATTGTTGGATGACCCTGCCGTGACATTAACCCCAATGCCACGCGTCGCCCCGGCAAACAGACCATTCATGCCGTCGTTGACGACCTCCACCGGGCACGATAACCCCAACTTCGCGATCGCCCGAAGATGTTCCGGTCTGTCTGACGGGAAATCGTATCCTGCCACACCGAAGCCCGCTCCCGCTATCGAAACCGGATTCACCCCCGACATTTCCTGCGCGGACTCAAACGCCTTCATCATTGTCTGTTCAAGCCCGTCATACCCAACAGTTTGATGATTTCCACTCCCTGATTTGCCAAACCCCACGCATTGCCCCGCCTCATCCACGATCAACGCATGAGTCTTCGACGAACCGACATCGATCCCGAGAAAATAACGCATTTGCCGCCTCTCTATTTCTTGCTGAATGGAACTACCCTCTGCCCACTTTCCCCAACCCCGCCTCCCTGGCGCGGACGATGGCTTGGGCGCGGTCTGCCGCCTGCAATTTGTTGAGGATGCTGGAAACGTAGTTTTGCACGGTCTTGATGCTCAACGATAATTTGTTTGCAATGACGGCGTTGTTATCTCCCTGCGCGATCAAATCCAAAATTTCAAACTCCCGTTCGGTCAACTCGGCGAACTCGCTGGGTTGACCTTTTTGGTTGGATGCAGACGACGGTGCGGAAAAATACTTCATCATGCGCTGGGCAATGGCGGGACTGAAGATTGCCTCGCCTCTTTCCACGGCGACGATTGCCCGCACGACCTCCTCTTTATCCGCATCTTTGAGCAGGTAGCCGCGCGCGCCCGCCCGCATGGCGGCGAAGACCGAGTTGTCGTCATCGAACATGGTGATGACCAGAACGCCGACCTTCGGCTGCGTTGCATGGATTCGCCGCGTGGTTTCGATGCCGTTCATGCCTGGCATGTTCAAATCCATCAGGATGACATCGGGCTGGAGGTCTTGGGCTTTGGCAAGGGTTTCTTCGCCGCTGCCCGCTTCGCCGATGACTTCGATTTCGGGGACATTGCCCAACAACGCGCGGACGCCTTCGCGGTAGAAGACGTGGTCATCGGCAATTAATACTTTTATAGGCATAATGCAATCCTTTCACCCTCACCCTAGCCCTCTCCCTGTGGGAGAGGGGATATTGGCAATTTTGCGCGGACGGTCACTCCGCCCGCAGGCGCATTCTCAATGACACACTCGCCGCCAAGTTCCTCCGCCCGCTCACGCATGGAGGCAAAGCCCACGCCTGCGCGGCGTTCCTGGGGAAGTCCTTTGCCGTTATCGAAGATTTCCAGCATGAGATGCTGATTTTCGATTTTGATTTCAATCTCGCAGCGGGTCGCCTGCGCGTGACGCACGACATTCGTAAAGGCTTCCAGCGCAATGCGGTAAGCGGCGACTTCCACGGCGGCGGGCAGGGCGGGGAGCGGTTCGGTCACGCGGAAGGCGAGTTGCAATCCGTTGGGTCCGCCGTAAGGGGCGGTGTGTTCGCGGATGGCGGAGACCAGACCGAATTCATCCAACACGGGCGGACGCAGAGCATAGACCAGGCGGCGGATTTCGGCAATGGTTTCTTTGACCTGTCCTTTCAGGTCTTTGAGCAATTGCCTGCTTTTTTGGGGGTCGCTGTCCATCAGGTCGGCGGCGGCATCGAGGCGCTGGGAGAGGCTGGCAAGGGTAGGACCGACTCCATCGTGCAGGTCGCGGCGCAGGCGGCGGCGTTCTTCTTCCTGCGCGGTGACAAGACGTTCGCGGGATTTTTGCAGGTCGTTGTGCAGACGCAGGGTGTGGGCGGCAACCCCCGCCTGCTGGGCGATGATGTGAATCAGTTTCAGGTCGGCGGGGGAGAAGGATTCGCCAGCGGCGCGGGGAGCAAGGGTCAACTCGCCGACGCGTTCGGTCTGATAGGTCAGAGGGAGATGCAGTAACTCGGACGGAGGCAGGTTCGGGTGAGTCGCGAAGCGGGGCGCTGGCGCGTCATCTCCAAAAAGAGAAATGGCGGCGTAGGGTAGTTTGAGGGTTTGGGCAAGGGTCTCCACGATGGTTTGCAAAACGGAATCGGGCGCAAGGGCGGAATCGAGCCGCTGGCTTAATCGCGTGAGGACGGTGGCGGGGTCGTCGCGGTCGCCGTACATCAGGCGGTTGACGCCGCGCTGTAACCGCTGGCGAAGCGGTTCAAAAATGATAGCGATGATTCCTGTGGCGATGAAGGAGATGATGATATTGGTTTGTGTATTGCCGATAAAGTAGGCAAAGCCGCCGACGGTTAAGACATACAGGAGAATGGTGAGAAAACTGAGCGCGCCATAGACGAGCGTGCGGTTGATGAGGGGGTCAATTTCCCACAGGCGGTAACGCATGACTGCGACGCCGATGGAAAGCGGGATGAGCATGAGGGCAAGGGTTGTGCCTGTGATGAAAAACAAACCGTAGGGCGTGTTTGGGTCACTGGGCGCGCCGAGCGCAACGGGCAGGGCGATGAGGAAATAGAGGAGGATGGCGGAGGCGATTCCGTACACCACCCATTTGGTCTGCTGACGGATGACGGGGTCGGTGAGACGGCGGTAGCGGTGGACGGGAATGTAAATCAGGACTGCCATCGTGAACAGCGAGAGCCACGCGGCAGGGATGTAGCCCCAGTTCTTGGGGCTGAGCAGGGTGTGGGGGAAAAAATTCTCGCCGATGAGAAAGACCGACATGCCGAGCGCAAAGGGGACTGTCCAGCGCGGTTGGAAGCGTCCATCGGGGAAGATGAGAAAGAAGACCATGAACGCGGCGGCGGTGAGCAGGTTGGCGAAGGCGCGCGGGGTCTGCCAGAAGGCGGGTTGATTGGGGATGGCTGGCGAAAGAGTCCAGAAGGCGGCGCCCATCAACAGCAGGAAATATGCGACGAAGACCGCGAAGGTCTCGGTGGGGCGTTTGAAGATGATGAACCCCGCGATGAAAAGATGGACGACCATGTAAAGCGTCCGCAAGGCGGTGAGGTAGTCGGTGGCGGGGAGGGGATTCTGGTAGGAGAGGCGAATTTCGACGATGAAGAACGCCAGGCAAAGGAGCGCGGCGGCAAGCCAGACGATTTGGGCAAGGCGCGCCCAGCGAAGGGAGAGGGAAGCGTGCGTCATCGTGTCAATGCCATACCGTATGTGGCGCGTCGAAGAACGCGACTTACGAATACACACGAAGCATATCCTATTTTATTCCCAAACAGATGGGAAGCCGTTCCCAAAAGTTTGGGAAAACTTCCCGCCAGTAAAGTGAGCGCAGACCGATTTCAATGGGAAGGGGAGGTTGTATCGTTGGGGCAATGCAAAACGCAGGGTCTCGGTATGAGCAAAAAGGATGCTTGCTCTACTCGACCCGCGAAAACAAAAAGGAGATTTTGACATGGAACTTTTATCGGACTTTCTCTCGTGGGCTTGGGCGCGTCATCACAACGTTTTGAGTTGGTACATCCGCCCGATGTTCCTCCTCCCGTATATCTATTTCGCCTACAAGCGCAGTTGGAAGGGACTCGCTTTCACCATCGTTGCCCTGCTGACCAGCATGTTCTGGTTCCCCGCGCCCGAAACGATTGACCCGATGGTGGAACAATTCCTGCAGGCGGAGCGCGACTACCTGCTCGGCGCATGGACGTTTGGCAAGGTGTTACTCACCCTGACCGTCCCCGCGTTTTTCTACTTCCTTGCGCTGGCGTTCTGGAAACGCTCATGGTGGTGGGGGCTGGCGGTCATCAACCTGGCGGCGCTGGGCAAGATTGCCTGGAGCGTTGCGGAAGGCGGCGAATCGGGCTGGGCGGTGCTTGTCCCTGCTGTGATTGGGATGCTGGTCTGCGATGCGGCGGTGTATTTCGGCGTGAGTTTCGTTAACCGCAGGAAAGCGCAGGCGGCGTGAACTCTCCCTCATCCCCGCCCCTTCCCCCAAAGAGGGAAGGGAGTCCCCTCTCCCAAAGGGAGAGGGTTAGGGTGAGGGTGCGTAAGGTGAGTTAGTCATTGGAGATTGGAGTCAAAAATGAAAAAGATTCTCTACATGCTGTTTTTTGCAAGTTTCATATTGACGGCTTGCGGCGGGACAGCGACCGCCCAACCGACGATACAGCCTGAAACGACTATCCAGCCGACAGCCGTCTCTGCGCCGACCGAAGTGAAAATCCCCGCGCCCGCATGGGAAGCGCAGACCTACGCCAATGAAGAAGTCGGCTTTGCGTTGGATGTCCCCGCAGAGTGGACATACACCGAGCAGGCAGTAGGCGAGCGCGGGTCGCAGGTCAAGTTCCTGTCTGCGCCCGATATTTCAGACAATGCCGTCGTCATCGAAGGCGGCGTGCGGCTGATTATCACGCTCTACGATTGGGAGCCGAAGGATGACCTGCCTGCATTTGTCGCTATCCGCAAGGAGGCGTGGGCGGACAACACCATCATCAGCGAAGCGCAAGTCATGCTCGCAGGCGGATTGCCCTCAACGCTCATCACTCTGCAAACGCCCGATGCCGCGTTGGTTTATCTGCTGGCATATGTCGGCGAAAAGTACCTGGTCATCAGCGGCGAAGGCGACCTGGAACTGGCAAAGCAAGTTTTTCTGACATTACGAGAGGTGACAAAATGAACATCAAACAACTGCTTGAAATCGGTCTGGTGTGGGGGACGGTCTTTGGCGTGGTCTTCAGTGCGGCAATGCTCGTCATCGGCAAAATCAACGCGGAGATGATTTTGAACGACTACCCGCCCGACATCCGCGCCAGATATGGAGCGATGAGCGACTCGACCCGCAAACAGGCGAACTGGATAACGCTTCCGCTTCTGGCGACCCTGGGGCTGGTCGTCGCACTCGGGCTGGGTCAACTCCGCAGCCTTTCTGGCGAACTGACCTTCGTGGAAACCCTGATTGTGTCCACCCTCATATTCCAGATGTGGAACCTGCTCGACCTGATTCTGCTCGACTGGTTCCTGTTGATGACGCTGAAGCCGAAGTTCATGATTCTGCCTGGAACGGAAGGCATGGCAGGCTACCGCGATTACGGCTTTCACTTCAGGAAGTTCCTGAACGGCATCGTGCTCACCTTCATCCTGGCGCTCGTGGTCACGGTCATTGCGCTGGGCGTGGAATTGGTCATCTAGGGTTTTATGCAAAAATATCATAAGGAGATATGCAATGAACAAGATTTTCAAGTGGATTGGGATTGTACTCGGCTCATTGAGCGGACTATTGCTGGCGTTGGCGCTGGTGTTCCTTATCCTTGGCAATATGCGCCTGAACAAAACGTATGATTTCCCCGCCGATAGCGTAATCGTCCCGACCGACGATGCCAGCATCGCGCGCGGCAAGCACATTGCAGAGACGACCTGCGCCCAATGTCACGGCGCGGATTTGGGCGGCGTGGGCGGCTGGTTCAAGATGGAAGGCGTCGGCGAGGTGGATGCGTCCAACTTGACGACAGGCTTGGGCGGAGTCGGAAGCGTGTACACATCCGATGCGGAGTATGTGCGGGCAATCCGTCACGGCATTGATTCCGAAGGTAAGCCCATCTTCATGCCCGCCGTGCTGGTGTATCAACGCATGAGCGATGAAGACCTGGGCGCGGTGATTGCCTACCTGAAGGTCGCTCCGCCTGTAGACCGCGTGACCGAAGGGTCGTTTGATGCGATGGGAAAAATCATGCTCGGCGCGGGACTGTTTGGGAAACTTCCCGTTGAAGAAGCGAGCCATGCAACGACTGTAAGCGCGCCCAAAGCGGGTGTGACCGTGGAATACGGCGAATATCTTGCCGTGCTGGGCGATTGCGCTTCCTGCCACGGCGCGGACTACGCGGGCGGCGCTTACCCCGACCCAAGCGTGACTTTGCCCGTGCCGAACATCACGCCTGCGGGTAACATCGGCGCATGGACGGAAGAGGAGTTCATTGCCGCCATGCGCGAAGGAATCACGCCTGAAGGCAAGCCGCTTGCACCCGCTTTCATGCCCTTTGAAGCCATCGGCAAAATGACCGATGACGAGTTGGCGGCGTTGTATCTGTTTTTGCAGTCGCTGCCTGCGCAATGAGCAAAGTGTTGAAACATCCCGAAGGTTTCGTGAATCTTCGGGACGATGGGAACTTGAATGTTTTACAGGAGAAATCATGAAACCCCAAAAAATCATCATCATCGGCGGCGGGGTGGGCGGATTGTGTACCGCCATCGCCCTACAGCAATACGGTTTTACTGTGAAGGTGTACGAGAAAGTGAAAAAACTTGGCGAGGTGGGCGCAGGGTTGACGTTGTGGTCGAATGCGCTGCATGTTCTGCGCGCGCTTGGCGTGGCAGATGCGGTGATTGAGGCAGGGTCGAAGTTGAATCGTTCGCAGATTCGCGCTCACAACGGCGAGACGTTATTCGACGCCCGCACCGACGAAATGGAAGCCCGATACGGCGAGCCAGTGGTCGCCATTCACCGCGCCGCGCTGCATGAAATTCTTATCCGTGCGCTGAAGCCCGATACGCTCAGATTGGGCATGAATTGCGCCAGGTTCGAGCAAGAAGAAGCGAGGGTCACTGTGTATTTCGAGAACGGCGAAAGCGACTCGGCGGATGTGCTGATTGGCGCAGACGGGATTCATTCCGTCGTCCGCAAGCAGATGTTTCCCGAAGTTCAATTGCGCTATTCGGGGTACACCGCCTGGCGCGGCGTGGTCGAGACCGAAGACGAAGCCGCGCTGGGGCTTACGTCTGAGTCGTGGGGCAGGGGCGCGCGCTTTGGCATTGTCCGCGTGGATAAAAAACGGGTGTACTGGTTCGCCACGCGCAACCAGCCCTTCGGCGAGACGGCGGCAGGTGGGCAGAGAAAATCGAAACTGCTGGGCATTTTCAGCGGCTGGCATCATCCGATTTCTCCTTTGCTGGACTCCACCCCTGCGGATATCATCCTGCAAAACGATATTTGCGACATCCCTCCCTTCGCCTCCTGGACTCAGGGACGCGTGACTCTGCTCGGCGACGCCGCCCACCCAACCACCCCCAACATGGGACAGGGCGCGTGCATGGCGATGGAGTCGGCGTATGCGCTGGCGCGCGCCTTGAACGAAGAAGCGGACTATCGCTCCGCCTTTGCGCGTTACGAGCGTGAACGTCACAGCCGCAC
>Ga0209172_10000729_pt1 | contig 85536 bp, 74 predicted proteins | sample LarsenN4metaG_FD_184113 | JGI IMG/M metagenome (GOLD analysis project Ga0209172, IMG submission 184113) | Hot spring sediment bacterial and archeal communities from British Columbia, Canada, to study Microbial Dark Matter (Phase II) - Larsen... ... | reverse complement strand
AACGCATCCGACGAACTCCCTCGTGAACCGATGCCGTGCCCATCCCCGTGCCCCCTTTGTTCAAAGGCACCTTCAGACACGACACTTCACGAGCTACAAACGCACGTCAGATCACGAGCTACCTACACCCGCCTTGCCTTGCGGTTGCCCGCCGGCGGCGCCCTGGCGTACGCTGCCGCGCCGGCCCAGATACCGGCTCATTTGCTCCCTATCCCGTGCGGGACAGGGACAGGCGCTAGATGGGGCTAAAGCCAGTGGCAGGAAACCAGGGGTTGCTCCTCGTCAGAGAGGACACGATCATCAAGGGGGAGATCCGCAACTGCCGGCAGCTCGAGGTCTACGGCTACGTGGAGGGGACGGTGGCCGCCGACTCGCTCCTGATCCATCAGAGCGGCCGCTGCTTCGGCACGGTCAAGGCCGACAGCGCCGAGGTGCACGGCACGCTGCAAGGCGAGGTGGTCGTCAAGCACCTGATCAACATTCGCAGCTCGGGCTCCGTCAACGGCAACGTGCAGTACGGCCAGCTTGCCATGGAGATCGGCGGGAGCCTGAGCGCGGAGGTGCGCAACGTGCCACCCACGCTGGCCGGCGACCTGGACCTCACGGTCGACAAGGGCCGCTCGGTGCGGATCAGCCTCGAGGACCTCAATGCGGTCGATCCCGACGACGACGCCAAGAGCCTGACCTTCACCGTGTCGCGCGCCACCAACGGCTTCGTCACCCTCGCCGGTGCGCAGTCGCGCCCCGTGACCATCTTCACCCAGGCCGACCTGCAGAGCGGCCGCGTGCTGTTCATCCACGACGGCACCGACACCAAGGTGGCGAGCTTCGACATCGTGGTCGCCGACCAGGCAGGCGCGACCTCCGGCGCCGCCCAGACCGTGAGGGTGCAGGTGCGCGGCTGAGCGATGCCCGCGCGGGGCCCTGCGCACATGGATCGGGTCGCAGTGCGCCCGGCGCCCGGCTAGGCTGGCCCGATCTCGACCGTCCAGGGGCCCTCGCCATGACCCGCACCGCAGCCGCATCCCGTTCGGCCACGGCCGGCGAACGCCGCCAGGGCAGCGCCGCCCCCGCCCCGGCGATCGCGGCACGCATCGCCGCGCTCGACTGGCGGCGCGCGGAGGCCGACCTCGACGCCCAGGGCTTTGCCGTGCTTCCCGGTCTTCTCACGCCCGAGGAGTGCCGGTCGATGGCCGCACTCTACGTGCAGGATGCCCTCTTCCGCAGCCGCGTGGTGATGGCGCGTCATGGCTTCGGGCGCGGCGAGTACAAGTACTTCGCCTATCCGTTGCCAACTCCCGTGGCGGCCCTGCGAAGCGCCCTCTACCCCCACCTCGCCGCCGTGGCCGATCGCTGGAACGAGGCCATGGGCATGGCCGTGCGCTATCCCGGCAGCCATGCCGAGTTCCTGAAACGCTGCCATGATGCCGGCCAGACGCGCCCCACTCCTCTGCTCCTGCGCTATGCGGCGGGCGACTACAATTGCCTGCACCAGGACCTCTATGGGGAGCACGTGTTCCCGCTGCAGGTGGCCATCCTCCTTGCCCAGCCCGGCCAGGACTTCACCGGCGGGGAGCTCGTGCTCACCGAGCAGCGTCCGCGCATGCAGTCGCGCGCCTCCGTGGTGCCGCTCCGGCAGGGCGACGGCGCCGCCTTCGCGGTCCACCATCGCCCCGTGCGCGGCACGCGCGGCACCTACCGCGTCAACATGCGTCACGGTGTGAGCACTGTGCTGGCAGGCGAGCGCCATACGCTCGGCATCATCTTCCACGACGCGCGGTGAAGGGCGCACCTCAAGCGCATGGGGATCGTCCCACTTGGCCACGGCGCGGCGTCTCACGCGCTTGTGAAACGTACACACCGCACTGCCGACCGAAATCGAAGCTATAAGCAGACGCATACTCATGGGTCCGGGCCGCTGCGCTGCGAGCGGCCGCAGCCCCGCTCGCGCGCCGGCCGGCCGAACGCGCGAACCGATGCTCCGGGCGGAATTGCGGCCCGGCCCAGCGCAGCACGCGAGGGTCCGAGGGAGGCCCCATCTATCGTCCAATCACAAGGCTGAGCGGGACTTCACCCTTCCGCAACAGTCGGAGCCACCCGTGTGCGGGGCACCAGCAACGGAGGAACCTATGGCCAACATGCGCGTGAACGGGCAGGAGCGAGCCTGGGACGGCGACCCGGCCATGCCGCTCCTGTGGTACCTGCGCGACGAGCTGGGCCTCACCGGCACCAAGTACGGCTGCGGAGCGGCGCTGTGCGGCAACTGCACGGTGCATGTGGACGGCGAGGCGGTCCGCTCCTGCGTGACGCCGATGTCGGCGGTGGCCGGCAAGGCGGTGGTCACCATCGAGGGCCTGCATCCGCGCGGGGAGCATCCCGTGCAGATCGCCTGGCGCGAGAACGGCGTGCCACAGTGCGGCTACTGCCAGACCGGGCAGATCATGCAGGCGGCGGCCCTGCTCGCCAAGAAGCCTGCACCCACCGACGCCGAGATCACCAGCGCCATGGCCGGCAATCTGTGCCGCTGCGGCTGCTATCAGCGCATCCACGCGGCCGTCCGCGCCGCCGCCAAGGGGGCCTGACATGACCGAGCTCGCAACCCGCGGCACGTTCCGCATCCGCAACGTGAGCCGCCTCAGCCGCCGCGGCTTCCTCGAAGGCCTGGCCGCCGCCGGCGGGCTGGTGCTCGCCGCCCACCTTCCCGGCGCCCGGCGCGCGCTCGCCGAGTATCCGACGGGCGCCGCCGCAATGCCCAACGGGGTGGTCAGCGATCCCAAGGTGTTCGTCAGGATCGGCACCGACGGCATCGTCAGCATCGTCGCCCACCGCGCCGAGATGGGCACCGGCGCCGCCCGCACCGCGCTCCCCATGATCGTGGCCGACGAGATGGAGGCCGACTGGGCCAAGGTGCGTGTGGTGCAGTCGCCGGGAGACGAGAAGACCTACGGCAACCAGGACACCGACGGCTCGCGCAGCGTGCGCCATTTCATCCAGCCCATGCGCCGATGCGGTGCGACCGCACGCGCCATGCTGGAGGCGGCCGCCGCCAAGCGATGGGGCGTCGACGCCAAGGAGGTGCAGGCGCAGAACCACGAGGTCGTGCACCGGCCCTCCGGCCGCAAGCTGTCCTTCGGCGAGCTCGCGGCCGACGCCGCCGCCCAGCCGGTGCCCGCGCCCGACAGGGTCCGGCTCAAGGAGGCGAGCGCCTTCCGCTACATGGGCAAGGGCAACGTGCGCATCGCCGATCTCGTCGACATCACCACCGGCCGCGCCATCTACGGCCAGGACGTGATGCTGCCGGGCATCAAGTTCGCCGTGGTGGCCCGCCCGCCGGTGGTGGGCGGCAAAGTCGCCTCGCTCGATGCCAGTGCTGCCCTGAAGGTGCCGGGCGTGGAGAAGATCGTGCAGCTCGCGCCCACCCCCGCGCCCGCCAAGTTCGCCCCGCTCGGCGGCGTGGCGGTCGTCGCCAAGAACACGTGGGCGGCGCTGAAGGGCCGCGAGGCGCTCAAGATCACGTGGGACGACGGCCCCAACAAGGTCTACGACTCCAAGGCCTACCGCGCCCGGCTCGAGGAGGCGGTACGCAAGCCCGGCAAGGTCGAGCGCAACGAGGGAGACGTGGACAAGGCCCTCGCCGCCGCGGCCAGGGTCGTCACCGCCGAGTACTACGCCCCCCACATCGCCCACGCGACGATGGAGCCGCCAGCTGCCGCGGCGCGCATGGCCAACGGCCGCTGGGAGGTGTGGGCGCCGGTGCAGAGCCCCGGCGCGGCGCGCGACGACATCGCCAAGGCGCTCGGCGTCAAGCCCGAGGAGATGGTGGTGCACACCACGCTGCTCGGCGGCGGGTTCGGCCGCAAGTCCAAGTGCGACTTCGCCATCGAGGCGGCGCTGGTCTCCAAGGAAATGGGGGGCGCGCCCATCAAGGTGGTGTGGACGCGCGAGGACGACATCCGCCACGGCTTCTACCACACCGTGACGGCGGAGCGCCTCGAGGCGGGGCTCGACGCGGCCAACAAGGTGATCGCCTGGCGCCACCGCAGCGCGGCGCCCAGCTTCATGGCCAACTTCGTGCCCGACCCCAAGCACCCCGGCGACATCGAGCTCGGCCTGGGCTTCGTGGACACGCCCTTCAACGTGCCCAATATCCGCATGGAGAGCGGCGAGGCGCAGAGCCACGTTCGGGTCGGCTGGTTCCGCTCCGTCAACAACGTGGCGCACGCGTGGTCGATCCAGTCCTTCATCGCCGAGCTCGCCCACGAGCTCAAGCGCGACCCGAAGGATTTCCTGCTTGAGATGATCGGCCCCGCGCGCATCGTCGATCCCAGAAAGTCGGTGACGACACCGTTCTGGGACTACGGCGAGCCGTTCGAGACCTACCCGATCGACACGGGCCGCCTGCGCCGCGTCACCGAGCTCGCGGCCGAGCGGGCCGGCTGGGGCAAGAAGCTGCCCAGGGGCCAGGGACTCGGCATCGCCGCTCACCGCAGCTTCGTGAGCTACATCGCCACGGTGGTGCACGTCGAGGTGGGGCAGGGAGGCCGCATCACCGTCCCGCGCGTCGACACGGCCATCGACTGCGGCTTCTGCGTGCATCCCGAGCGGGTGCGCTCGCAGATCGAAGGCGCGGCGGTGATGGGTCTCACCCTCGCCAAGCACGGCGAGATCACCTTCAAGGACGGCGCCGTCGAGCAGCGCAACTTCAACGACTACCCGCTCGTGCGCATCGACGAGTCGCCCAGGGAGACGCACACCCACATCGTCGAGCACGGCATCGACGTACCGGCCGCCGGGGTAGGCGAGCCGGGCGTTCCGCCGTTCGCGCCGGCGTTGTGCAATGCCATCTTCGCCGCCACCGGCAAGCGCATCCGCCGCCTGCCGATCGGCGACCAGCTGGCCTGAGGTGAGCTGCGGAAGGCGGGGGCCGCCCCCGCCTTCCGCCTCAGCATTTCTTGAGGGCCGCGGTCAGCTCCTTCATGCTGACCCGCGTCTCGGGGACGACCTTGACCGACTGCTCGCAGGCGGTGGAGGCCACGGTCATCTTCGCCTGGAAGAAGGTGCTGTAGAGGCGGATGTCGAAGCCCTTGTCGGTCACCTTGCCGGCGAGCGTGCCGCCGATCGAGTAGATGTTGTCGGCCCACACCCCCGTCACCCTGTTGTCGTCGTCGATGATGAAGCGGGTGACGGCGTCGAAGCGCGTGCTGTCGCCCTGGCAGCGCAGGTGCTGGCGCACGCGCGAGGCATCGTCCTCGACGGCGTAGGTGATGATGCAGCGGAACGGCTCGTTGCGCCCGCGCAGGGGCACCATGGTGCCCTCGCCCGACCACCTGCCGGCGAGAACCTCGATGGGATCGGCGGGGGGCGGCGGGGGCGGAGGGGGCGGCGGCAGGGCCGTCCGCGCCGCTGGCCGCTTGGCCGGCACGGGAACCGGGACGATGAGCACCGTGGCGGCGGCATGCGGCGGGGCAGGGGGCGTCTCGGCCTTCTGCTGGGCGGCGGCCGGCTGTGCCCGTCCGCTCGATGCGAGAACGCCGTGCAGCAGCGCAAGCGCCACGCACGCATGTTTCAAGGGCATTAAGAACTCCCTCACCCGACGCGACTTGTGCCCGTATCCGGCGTCATGAGACGCTCCATTTGTGTAGAATCTGTGAACCAATCCGGGCCGTGGCGGCCACAATTGGCGGTGAGGCGGAGGCATCCTGCCGCGCCGGCCGCAGCCGGTGCGGCCCGCTGAAACGAGGCCGATCCATGCCCAGGCGCAGTGCCGGCATCGCTCTCTATCGGCGCGGCCCCTCAGGGCTCGAGGTGCTGCTGGTCCACCCCGGCGGTCCGTTCTGGGCGCGGCGCGATGAGGGCGCCTGGAGCATCCCCAAGGGCGAGTATCACGACGGCGAGGAGGAGGGGCGCGCTGCCGCCTTGCGCGAGTTCGCGGAGGAGACGGGAGCCCGGCTCAAGGGCCGGCTCGAGCCGCTCGGCAGCTTCCGTCAGCCGAGCGGCAAGATCGTCTCGGCGTGGGCACTGGAGGGCCAGTTCGATCCCGCCCGCCTTCGCAGCAACACCTTCGCCATGGAATGGCCGCCGCGCTCCGGAGTGGTGCGCGACTTCCCCGAGGTCGACCGGGCGGCCTGGTTTCCCCTCGCCGAGGCCCGCCGGCGAATAACCAAAGGCCAGCAGCCAATTCTCGACGCGCTCGCCCGGTTGGCCGGCCCGGCCGGCGAGGCGCCGCCGGACGGCGGGGGTGCGGCCGCCCCGCGCCAGCCTTCGCCGGCGAGGCATCGCCGCCCCGGCCGATGACGGGCGTGGCCCTGGCCCGCCGGCGCCCGCGCCCGCTCTGCCGCACCTGCGAACGGCGCCCACGCGCGGCAATCGACAAGACCCGCGGCGCCAGCTAAAGCCTCGCCCCATGCAACGAGTGAATCGCGCCCGCGGCGGCGCCCTCATGGCGCGCCTCTCCGCGCTCGTCCGGCCCGCGTCGGGCCAGGTGCGCGTCGTGAGAGGGCTTCTGCCCTACGTATGGCCGCACGACCGGCCGGACCTGCAGGCCACGGTCGTCCTCTCCTTGGCGCTGATGCTGTTGGCCAAGCTCGTCACGGTGGCTATGCCCTTCACCTTCAAGTGGGCGACCGACGCGCTGGTGGCGGCAGCAGGCGGCACGGTGCCCGCAGGCCAGACCATGGCGTGGCTGGTGGGGGCGCCGGTCGCGGCCACCCTGCTCTACGGCGCCACGCGCATCGCCATGACGCTGCTCGTGCAGGTGCGCGAGGGCATGTTCGCCAAGGTCGCCATGCACGCGGTGCGCCGGCTCGCCCTCGACGCCTTCGAGCACATGCACCGCCTCTCCCTGCGCTTCCACCTCGAGCGCAAGACCGGTGGGCTCACGCGCGTGCTCGAGCGCGGGCGGCTCGGCATCGAGAACATCACGCGCATGACGCTGATGACGTTCCTGCCCACCATCGTCGAGTTCGCGCTCGTGCTGGCAGTGCTGATGTGGGAGTTCGACTGGCGCTACGCGGCCATCGTCGCCGGCATGATCGCCCTCTACCTGCTGTTCACGGTGCGCGCCACCGACTGGCGCATCAAGATCCGGCGCACCATGAACGAGAGCGACACCGACGCCAACACCAAGGCCATCGACAGCCTGCTCAACTACGAGACCGTCAAGTACTTCGGCGCCGAGGCGCGCGAGGCCGCCCGCTACGACCGCTCGATGGCCGCCTACGAGCAGGCCAGCATCAAGAGCTACACCTCGCTGGCCGTGCTCAACGCCGGCCAGGCGGTGATCTTCACCCTGGCGCTCACTGCCTGCATGGTCATGGCGGTGCTCGACGTGGCCGGCGGCACCAAGACCGTGGGCCATTTCGTGATGGTCAACGCGCTCATGCTGCAGCTCTTCATTCCGCTCAACTTCATGGGCATGGTCTACCGCGAGATCAAGCAGGCGCTGACCGACATCGAGCGCATGATGGACGTGCTGTCCGAGGCGCCGGAGGTGGCCGACCACCCCGGCGCCCGCCCGCTCGAGGTGAAGGGCGGCACCATCCGCTTCGAGGACGTGAAGTTCCACTACGACCCGGAGCGGCCGATCCTCGAGGGCCTCTCCTTCGAGGTGCCGGCCGGCAGGATGGTGGCCATCGTCGGTCCGTCGGGTGCGGGCAAGTCCACGGTCTCGCGCATCCTGCTCAGGTTCTACGACGTGGCGGGAGGCCGCGTGACCATCGACGGGCAGGACATCCGCGACGTCACCCAGACCTCGCTGCGCGCCGCCCTCGGCGTGGTGCCGCAGGACACGGTGCTGTTCAACGACACCATCTACTACAACATCCTCTATGGCCGCCCCGACGCCAGCGAGGAGGAGGTGCGCCAAGCCGCCCGCATGGCCCAGATCGACGCGTTCATCTCCACCCTGCCGGAGGGCTATCGCACCATGGTGGGCGAGCGCGGCCTGAAGCTCTCGGGCGGGGAGAAGCAGCGCGTGGCCATCGCCCGCACCATCCTCAAGGGCCCGCCCATCCTGCTGCTCGACGAGGCCACCAGCGCCCTCGACAGCCACACCGAGAAGGAGATCCAGGACGCCCTGGACCAGGTGGTGCGGAACCGCACCACGGTGGTCATCGCCCACCGCCTCTCCACCATCGTCAACGCCGACAACATCCTGGTGCTCGACGCCGGCCGGCTGGTCGAGCAGGGCACCCACGCCGAGCTCATTGCCAAGGGGGGCCTCTACGCCAGCCTGTGGAACCGCCAGCGCCAGGCAGAGAAGGCGCGCGAGGAGCTCGCCGAGGCGCTGGCCGCCGAGGGCAGGCGCATCCGCGATGGCCGCCTCGAGGTGGGCGCCGTCCCGGCGGCTGAGACCCTTAACTCAACCTGAAGCGCGTTCTGACACTTTGGCGCCTGAACCTGGTGCAACCCTGGGGCGCTGCAAGCCATTGTGGCTTGCGACCCGGGACGACCGACCGATCCATGGGCTGGCAGGGCACAAGACAAATGCTGCAGCGCCTGGCGGCTGCCGCCCTGAGTCTGGCGCGCGAGGCCCTGCGCCTGGCCGGTCCCTGGCTGCTTGCCGCCTGGCGGATCGCCAGGCTCCTGCTGCGCCGCTGCCTCGAGTTCGCGCTGGCCTTGCTCATCGTGTTCGAGGAGTGGGGCTGGCGGCCGCTTGCGGAGCTGCTCGGCCGGCTCGCCCGCTGGCGGCCGTGGGCCAGGCTCGAGGCGCTGATCGTCGGCCTTCCGCCCTATGCCGCGCTGGCCGTGTTCGTGCTGCCGTCGGCCCTGCTGCTGCCCCTGAAATTCCTGGCCGTATTCCTGGTCGCCAGGGGCCAGATCTTCCTGGCCGGGGTGCTGTTCCTCGCCGCCAAGGTGGTGGCCACGGCCCTCGTTGCCCGCCTCTTCATGCTCACCCAGCCCGCCCTCATGCAGATCCCCTGGTTCGCATGGGCCTACACAACGCTGATGCCGTGGAAGGAGGCGCTGGTCGCGCGCGTGCACGCCTCCTGGGCGTGGCGCGTGGGCCGCGTCGTCAAGGAGCGGGTACGGCGCCTCGCCACCGCGCAGTGGCGCCGCCTGCGCCCGCGGCTGTCGGAGCTGCGGGCGGCGCTGGCGCTCGCATCCGCCGGGCTCCTCGCCCGCGCCCGTCGGCTCGCCCGCGACATCCGGGCGCGCTGGGCCCTGCCGCGCTAGCTTGGCGGAGGTCACCCGAAGGTGTGCCGCTTGTGCAGCAGCCGATCCGGCCGATGCGCGTCAGCCCCTCAAATCCAGCCCATCAGCTCGCGGCGCACGACGTGCTCGATCACCCTGAGCCCGAGCGGGCTGTCGTTGAGGCAGGGCAGGTAGGCGAACCTGCTGCCGCCGCTCGCCAGGAACTTGGCGCGGTTCTCCATGTCGAGCTCCTCGAGCGTCTCCAGGCAGTCGGCGGCGAAGCCCGGAGCCACGACGGCAAGCCGGCGAATGCCGTCCCTGGCCAGACGCTCGACCAGATCGATCGTGTAAGGTTGCAGCCACACCTCGCGTCCGAACCGCGACTGGAAGGAGACGTGCCAGCGCTCGGAGGGCCAGCCCAGCCGGTCGCGTAGCAGACGCGCCGTCTTCTGGCACTGGCAGTGATAGGGATCTCCGGCCTCCAGATAGCGCCGCGGCATACCGTGGAAGGAGCACACCAGCGCCTCTGGCTCGAAATCGAGGGCAGCGAGCCCCTGGCGGGTGCCTGCCGCTACTGCGTCCAGGTAGACGGGATCGTCGTAGTAGGGCGGAGCCACCCGCACGGCGGGCTGCCAGCGCAAGCCCGCCAGCGCCCGGAACGCCGCATCGCAGGCCGTGGCCGTGGTGGCCGCCGCGTACTGGGGATAGAGCGGCACCAGCAAGAGCCTCTCGCAGCCCGCGCGCTGCAGATGGGCGATGCGGTCGGCGGTCGAGGGATTGGCATAACGCATGGCCCAGTCGACCAGGATGCGCGGGTCGGCGAGCAGAGCCTCGAGCTTCTCGGCCTGGGCGCGGGTGATGGTCTTGAGCGGGCCCTCGTTGCGCTCCTGGTTCCAGATCTTGGCGTAGTCCCGGCCACGCGCGGCGGGGCGCACGCTCAAGATGAACAGATTGAGGATCGGCCACCACTTCCAGCGCGGCAGCTCGATCACCCGCGGGTCGGACAGGAACTCCTTGAGGTAGCGCCGCATTGCCCAGTAGCCCGTGCCGTCGGGCGTGCCGAGATTGAGGAGCAGCACGCCGATGCGACCGCTGCGCACATGGGGGTGGCCCGACGGCAGGCCGCGAGTGCCGGGCTCGGCGAAGGTGCGGTTGCTCATGGGCTCTCTCGCGCAGGCATGGGCTCAGCAACCCCCCGGGCGGCCGACGCCGACGTAGGTGAAGCCGCGGCGGACCATGTCCTCGGGCCGGTAGATATTGCGCAGATCGACGATGATCGGCCGCTTGAGCAGCGCCTTGATGCGGTCGAGGTCGAGGGCGCGGAAGGCGTCCCACTCGGTGACGATCACCAGCGCATCGGCGCCCATGCTGCAGGCGTAGGCATTGTCGGCGTACTCCACGCCGTCGAGCACCGCGCGCGCCTGCCTCATCCCCTCCGGATCGAAGGCGCGCACCCTGGCCCCGGCGTCCTGCAGGGCGGTGATGACGTCGATGGAGGGCGCCTCGCGCATGTCGTCGGTATTGGGCTTGAAGGTGAGCCCCAGCACGGCCACGAGGCTGCCGCGCACGCTGCCGCCGCAGGCGGCGATCACCTTGCGGCCCATGGCGCGCTTGCGCTGGGCATTGACCGCCACCACGGTCTCCACGATGCGGCAGGGCGAGCCGAAATCGTGCGCCGTCTTCATGAGGGCCATCGCGTCCTTGGGAAAGCAGGAGCCGCCGAAGCCCGGGCCGGCGTTGAGGAACTTGGGCCCGATGCGGTTGTCGAGGCCCATGCCGTGCGCCACGTCCTGCACATCCGCGCCGGCCTTCTCGCACAGATCGGCCATCTCGTTGATGAAGGCGATCTTAGTGGCGAGGAAGGCATTGGCAGCATACTTGATAAGCTCAGCGCTGCGCCGGCTGGTATAGAGGATCGGGTCGCGGTTGAGATAGAGAGGCCGGTAGATGTCGTGCATCACCTTGCGCGCGCGCTCGTCGTCGGTGCCCACCACGATCCGGTCGGGATGCTTGAAGTCGGCGATGGCGGCGCCCTCGCGCAGGAACTCCGGATTGGAGACGACGGAGACGTCGGCGTCGGGCCTGGCCTCGCCGATGATGCGCGCCACCTCATCCCCGGTCCCCACCGGCACAGTCGACTTGGTGACGACCACCTTGTAGCCCTCGAGCACTGCCGCGATCTCGCGCGCGGCCTGGAACACGTAGGTGAGGTCGGCGTAGCCGTCGCCGCGGCGCGAGGGCGTGCCGACGGCGATGAAGATGGCGGCGGCGGCGGCTGCCGGGGCGGCAAGATCGGTGGTGAAGAAGAGTCGCTCCTCGCGCGCATTCTTGGCCACCAGGTCGGCGAGGCCCGGCTCGAAGATCGGCATCTCGCCGCGGGCGAGCGCCGCGATCCTGTCGGGGTCCTTGTCGACGCAGGTGACGATGTGCCCGAAGTCGGCGAGGCAGGCTCCGGAGACGAGGCCCACGTAGCCCGAACCGATCATGGCAATGCGCATGGCTGGGTTGCCCCTGGCGTCTCGTGCATGCGCCGGCGCGCGCTGGCTGCTGCCTCCGGGCGGACGCCCTGACGACCCGAAAGCCCGCTACGCACGCGCGCCGACGGCTGGGCGGGGCGGGAAGGTGGGCCGGGCGCCGGCTGCGCGCGAGGATAGCGCGGATCGGCCCGCCCGAAGCCGTCGCGCCCGGCGGAAAATTCGCGTTGGTTCACAGGATTTATGCCGCGGGCTATGATCGTCGGCAAGGGGACGCCGCGCGTGTGCGCCCGCCAGGCCACCCCAGGGGCTGCCGGGCAGAGGGCTCGGTGCGCGGTGACTTGGCAGGCCAGAGGGTGACCGGGTTGCAGGACAGGGCAGCGCTAGAGGCTTTGGCGCGCAGGGCCGCCCTGGCGCTCGTCGGCCTTGGCCGCTACCAGAAGCGCACCATCCTCGCGATCAGCGACTTCATCCTGCTCAGCCTGGCCATGTGGCTGGCCATGTCGCTGCGTCTGGGCGAGCTCTATGTGGTGCCCTCCTGGGACCTTCTCGCCCTGTTCTCGGCGGCTCCGGTGATCGGGGTTGCCACGTTCTTCCAGCTCGGTCTCTACCGCCTCGTCACCCGCTTCATCGGCAGCCACGGGGCGCTCCTGATCGCGGTGGCCGTGGCTCTTTCGGCGTTGCTGTGGGCGCTGCTCGTGCTCCTCTCGGGCGTACAGGCGTCGGGGGCGCACCCCTCGGGCGTGCAGGGCCTGCACGTGGTGCCTCGATCGGTGGTCATCCTCTATCCGATCCTGGGCGCGGCCTTTGTGTGGGGCAGCCGCCAAGTTGCCGGCTGGCTGCTCAAGGGCGGCGGCATCGAGATCCCCGTGCACCTGCGCGAGCGGACCAAGACCGTGCTCATTTATGGCGCGGCAACGACCGGCGTCCAGCTGCTCGAGGCCCTGCGCCAGCAGCCCAACTACGTGCCGGTCGGATTTGTCGACAATACGCCCACGCTGTGGGGCCAGTACGTCGGCGGCCTCAAGGTGTACCGCCCCGAGCGCATGGCCGGGCTGGTCAAGCGCCACGACGTGAGCGAGGTGCTGCTGGCCCTGCCCAAGGCGCGGCGCAAGGAGCGGCGGGAGGCGCTGCGCCAGATCGAGGAGCTGAAGGTGGCGGTGCGCACCCTGCCCGCCATCGAGGACCTGGCCGCGGGACGGGTTACGGTGAGCGACCTGCGGCCCGTGGAGGCGGAGGACCTGCTCGGGCGCGACCCCGTGCCCCCCGACGCGCGCCTGCTCGCCCGCAACATCGAGGGCAAGTCCGTGCTGGTGACGGGAGCCGGCGGCTCGATCGGCTCGGAGCTGGTGCGCCACATCCTGCGCCACGGCCCTCGCCGCCTGACGCTGCTCGACGCCGCCGAGGCGCACCTCTACGAGATCGACCTCGAGGTGCGCGAGACGCTCGAGGCGCGCCGCAGGCAGGGGGGCACGGCCGCGCCGGAGCCCGAGGTCGTGGCGGTGCTCGGCTCGATCCTGGACCCCGCACTGATGCGCCAGCTGATCGAGGCCAACTCGGTCCAGACCATTTATCACGCCGCCGCCTACAAGCACGTGCCGATCGTGGAGCACAACGCCGTCGCCGGCCTGCGCAACAACACGTTCGGCACCGCTGTCCTGGCCGAGGCGGCCGAGCGCGGCGGCGTCGAGCGCTTCGTGCTCATCTCGACCGACAAGGCGGTGCGGCCGACCAGCGTTATGGGCGCCAGCAAGCGCCTGGCGGAGATGGTGCTGCAGGCACGCGCGGCGGCGGGCAGCGGGCGCACCGTGTTCACCATGGTGCGCTTCGGCAACGTGCTCGACAGCTCCGGGTCGGTGGTGCGCCGCTTCCGACGCCAGATCGAGACTGGCGGGCCCGTGACCGTCACCCACCCGGACGCCATCCGCTATTTCATGTCGATCCCGGAGGCGGCCGCCCTGGTGATCCAGGCCGGCGCCATGGCCACCGGCGGGGAGGTGTTCGTGCTCGACATGGATGAGCCCGTGAAGATCGACGATCTGGCCCGCTCCATGATCCGCCTGATGGGCCTTGAGGTGCGCGATGCCAAGCATCCCGACGGCGACATAGCCATCGAGTACATTGGCCTGCGGCCTGGCGAGAAGCTGCACGAGGAGCTCCTCCTCGGCGAGAACACCACCCGCACCGAGCACCCGCGCGTGCTCAAGAGCCATGAGCCCTTCCTGTCGCAAGCCGAGCTTACCAGCGCGCTCGACGCCCTGCGCGGGGCGATGGAGAAGGACAACGTGGAGGCCATCCACGCCGTGCTGACGCGGACGGTCGAAGGCTACCGACCCGAGATGCGCCACCTCGCCCCCGCCAAGCCCGCCGCATGAGGCCTGCCCGCCAGCATCGGCGCGGGTGCGCCTCCGCCCGCGGCGATCAGCGCCGGCGGCGGCGCGCCGGATCCGCTGCCGCCCTCTCCCCCTCCGCGGGAGCCGGTGCCGGCGCCAGCTCGGCGAGCGCGCACGCCGAGGTCCAGTAGGTGGCCACGCGCGCCCGGAGATCGTCGGGCGATTCCGCGAAGAGGCGTTCGCCGCGGGGCCGCGCCTGAGCCCTCAATTCGAGCTGGCAGGTCTGGCAGCGCTCGGCGAGCAGCGCGATCTGCGGCTCGCTCAGCACGCCGGCGGCACGCTCGACGGCGGCCGCGCGCAGCACCGCATAGTCGTGGTCCTCGCCCAGCAGGCGCGACAGCTCCCGCGCCTCGCCGGCCCGCGCCGAGAGCGCCTCGGGCCAGCCGCGCGAGAGCAGCGCCATGTGCCGCCAGTGCACCTGCACACGCTTGCGCCAGGCGTGGAAGGCCTCGTCCGTGTCGGCGAGATAGGCCTGGTGGAAGGCCTTGCGGCCGCGCCGGTAGGTAGCCTCGAGGCCGGCGGCGAGGTGCTCGAGCCCGACGCGCCTCGCCGCCTTGCCCTCGAAGAAGGCCCGCGCACGCGCCAGGCGCTCGAGCGCCTTGCGCCTGGCCCCGGCGACGGGGCCGCGGTCGCCGGCCAGACCACGGGCGAGGAGGCCATCGAGCCGCTCGCCGGCGCCCTCGGGCAGAGGCCCGAACCGGCTCTCGAGCCTGCCCAGCGTCTGGCGCATGACGAAGAGATCGCGGGCTCCCGACAGCAGGCGGCCGATGCCGGTCAGGCGGTCGGCCTCGCGCCGGTAGGTGGTCTCGGCGAGGGCGGGACGGATCAGGCGCAACAGCGCCCGCAGGCGCTTCAGGCAGCGCCGGGCATCGTGGATCGCCGCCGGAATGTCCTCCCTGCTGGCGAGCCTCGTGGCCGCGATCTCGAGCTGCTCGAGACCGATACGGCTCACGCCCTCGCCGATGCGCTCGTTGAGCTTGAAGCGGTAGGTCATGCGCGATCAGGTTGCTTCCCCGCTGGACCCGGCAGATGGAGTTCAGCACGCGGTGCTGTCATATTCCACCGCGACGACGCGGCGACCTTGCCGCAGCGTGGTCCCAGACCGGCGGGGGCCGCTAGCCGCGATTGCGGGCGCGGTCGGCCCACCGAAGCCACTCGCGCACGCGGGCCTCGGGGTCGGGGTGGGTGAAGAAATCCGTGATGACTGCCAGGCTGTCGGCGCCGGCGGCCATTACTGCATCGGCCCGCTCGGGCGTGAGCCCGCCGATGGCGACGAGCGGCAGGCCGCCGATGCGCCGCTTCCACTCGCCGACGCGCGCAAGCCCCTGGGGGGCCCATTTCATGACCTTGAGCCGCGTCTCGTAGATGGGCCCCAGCGCCACGTAGGCCGGCGAGGCGGCAAGCGCGATCGAGAGCTCCTCGTCGCTGTGAGTGGAAATGCCGAGCCGGGCGCCCTTGGCGGCGATGGTGGGCACGTCGGCGGCGGCGAGGTCCTCCTGGCCCAGGTGGATGTAGTCGGCGCCCAGCGCCAGGGCCTCGCGCCAGTAGTCGTTGACGATGAGCTGGCACTCGTGGCGCGCGCAGATCTCGATGCTCTCGCCGATCTCGGCGCGGATGCGCTCGGGCGAGGCGTCCTTGAGGCGCAGCTGGACCGTCCTCACCCCCAGCGGCACGAGGCGGGCGAGCCAGGCCGCGTCGGGCACGATCGGGTAGAAGACGTCGAGGCCCTCGGCCGCTGCCGCCATCACGAGCGCTCCAGGTCGAAGAAGGGCGTGCCAGCCACCGGCGTCGACGGCGCCGCCATGTCGCGCACCTCCATGAGGCCCGCCTCGTACGCGGTGCGCCCGGCCTCGATGGCGGCCGCGAAGGCGCACGCCATGCGCACCGGGTCGGCGGCCGAGGCCACCGCCGTGTTGAGCAGGATGGCATCGAAGCCCATCTCCATGGCCTGCGCGGCCTGCGAGGGGGCGCCGATGCCGGCATCGACGATGAGCGGCACCTCGGGGAAGTAGCGCCGCAGCGAGCGGAGCGCGTACGGGTTGGCGATGCCGCGCCCGGTGCCGATCGGCGCCGCCCAGGGCATCAGGACCTCGCAGCCAGCACCCAGCAGGCGCTCGGCGGCGACGAGGTCCTCGGTGGTGTAGGGCAGCACCTTGAAGCCGTCCTTGGTGAGGGCCGCGGCCGCCTCGACGAGGCCGAAGAGGTCGGGCTGCAAGGTGTCGTCGTTGCCGATCACCTCGAGCTTGATCCAATCGGTGGCGAAGAGCTCGCGCGCCATCTGCGCAGTGGTGATCGCCTCCTTGGGGCTGCGGCAGCCGGCGGTGTTGGGCATCACGCGCACGCCAAGCCCCTTGATGAGGTCGAAGAAGCGGGCCCCGGCCGCCCCTCGCGCCTGCTCCCGTCGTACCGACACGGTGACGATCGAGGCGCGCGAGGCGCGGACGGCATCGGCCATCACCTGGGGGGAGGGATAGCGCGCGGTGCCGAGCAGGAGGCGCGAGGGAACCTCCACGCCGTAGAGGGTGAGCGGCTTGGCCGCGCGGAGCTTGGGGTCGATGACGTTCATGGCTTGTTCCGGGCGCCCGTCGGTGTGGGCGTTGCTGCGGTCAGCTAAGCAGGCCCGGGCCGTCTTGCCAACGTCGGGCGCACGGCCCCGCGGGGGGCGCTCAATCCGGGCCGCCAACCTCAGCCGCCCGGGCGGGGCGAGACCACCTCGATCGCATCGCCGGCGGCAAGCCGCACGGCCCCGCGCCGGGCCCTCGGGACGAACGCACCGTTGATGGCGGTGGCCACCGCCGCCTCCTCGTGGCCAAGCTCGGCGAGGAGCTCGGCCAGTGTGGCGGCCCGGGTCTCCACCGCCTCGCCGTTGACCACGACCCTGATCCGCTCTCCCGCGTGCAGCTGCACGATCTCGCACTCCCGGCCGCCCGGCACCCTATCTGCTACGGCAGGCAAGCCAATTCAAGCCTCCCCGCGCAGCTCCCGCATGCCTCTGCGCCATTTCTCAACCCTCCTGCGAACGCCTGCTCCGGATGCGAGGGGGGCCGACAAATCCACCCCTAATCCAGCCGGAACCCCTTGCGGCGCACGAAGGCGCCCCAGGCGGTGCGCTCCGGGCGGGCGTACTGGCGCGCCTTGTCCTCCGACCAACCGTAGAACGGGGCCTCACCGAACCGGTCGACGGCGCGCTGCGCCGCGAGAGGCTGCACGGCGTGGCGGCGCCGGTCGTAGGCGTCGACCGCTGCCTCGATGCCCGCCTCCGAGAAGCGGTCGCGGTGCACGGTCGCCGACAGCGGCAGGCGCAGGCTCACGCGCGGCGGACGCTCCGGCCAGCCGAGGCCGAGCCCCGCCACCGGAAACACGTGGTCCGGCAGGCCCAGCAGCGCGCTCACCTCCTCGGCATGGTTGCGGATGGCGCTGATGGCGGCGCAGCCGAGGCCCGCGGCCTCGGCGGCGATGACGAACGCCGACAGGGTGATGGCGGCGTCGACTGCGGCGTTGAAGAAGGCATCGAGGTGGTCGTTGACGAAGGGCTTGCCCCGCCAGGCGTGGACTTGGCGCTGGCGCCGGTTGTTGCCGCAGAACACGAGCAGCGTCGGGGCGCCCGGTATCCAGTCCTGCGCCAGCAGGCCGGTCGAGAGCAGCGCGTCGATGCGCGCGCGGATGGCACGGTCCTCGACGATGACGATGTCGCGCTGCTGCAGGTCGCTCTTGGTCGGCGCCGACAGCGCCAGCGCGCACAGCGTCTCGACGAGCTCGGGCGCCACCGGCTTGTCGGCGAAGCGCCGGCACGAGCCGCGCGCGGCGAGCTGCCGCCACGTGTTCGGGCACCCGCCCGCCATCTGCCCGGCCGGGATGTCGGGCAGCGCCTCCCCGAAGCGCAGCGCCAGCGCCTCGCGCATCTTTCCCATCGCCTCGTCCATTGCTGCACCTCATCTTGCATCCGCCACCGCGCCCTTCGTGAGGACGATGTGGGTGGCCGCTGCCGTCGGAACATGCTCGCTGCGGCGATAGCCGAGCTTTACCAGGTCTATACCGGCCAGGAGATGCTGACCCGACCCCAGCAGGACCGGGGCGACGGCAATGTGCATCTCCTCGATGGGCCCGGCCGTCAGGTACTGCCGGAGCGTGGCAACGCCCCCGCCCAGCCGAATGTCGCGGCCGCCCGAGGCCTCGGCGGCAACACCGGCCAGCGATAGGTGGGACGCGAAGCTTGGGCATGACCTCTCCCTCAGCCAGGCGGGATGTCGGCCCCGGGGCGCCGGTCCCGGCCTTTGTGAACGTCGTTCACAAATGCGCCATCATTCGTTGAGAACCTGGACGTAAACTGCCGCCACGCCGGGCTCCTCGCCCTTCCTCCCCGGGGGTGCCAATGTTCAAGGCCTTGATGACGTCGCGCCGCTTTGCACCCCTGTTCTGGTGCCAGCTGTGCTCCGCGCTCAACGACAATTTCCTCAAGAACGCGCTCGGCATGCTCATCCTGTTCGGCCTCGGCGGCGCGGGCGGGGTGGCGGGCGAGCACGCCGGCACGCTGATCACGCTCTCGGGCATCGTCTTCATCGCCCCGTTCTTCATCCTGTCCGCGCTGGGCGGCGAGCTCGCCGACCGCCTCGACAAGGCCTACGTGGCCCAGCGCATCCGTCTCGTCGAGATCCCCATCGCGGGCCTGGCCGCCATCGGCTTCTTCCTCCACTCGGTGGCCATCCTGTTCGTTGCTCTTGGCCTCTTCGGCATCGTCGCGGCCCTATTCGGACCCGTCAAATACGGCATCCTGCCCGAGAAGCTCGAGACCAGCGAGCTGGCCGCCGGCAACGCCCTGGTTGAGGGCGCCACCTTCCTCGCCATCCTGGTCGGCACCATTGCCGGCGGCATCGCCGTCGCCGAGGCCAAGAGCCCGGAGGCGGTGGTGCTCGTGATCCTGGCGCTGGCGGTGGCCTCGTGGCTGTTCGCGCGCCTCATCCCGGCCGCCGGTCCCGCCGCCCCCGACCTCACCATCACCCGCAACCCGTGGACGTCGACCCTGGCACTGCTGCGCGAGCTCAGGTCCAACGAGCGGCTTTGGGGCGGCGGCCACATCGTCTCCTGGTTCTGGCTGGTGGGCTTCGTCGCCCTCTCCCTGCTGCCCGCGCTGATCAAGACCATCATCGGCGGCAGCGAGGGCGTGGTGACGATGTGCCTCGCGGTCTTTACGGTCGGCATCGCCGTGGGCTCGGTGCTGGCGGCGCGCGCGAGCCACGGCAGGCCCAACCTCGGGCTCGTGCCCCTCGGCTCCATTCTGATGGGCCTTTTCGCGCTCGGCATCGCCTCGATCACCGCCCTGGTGACGCCAGGCGCCGAGCCGGTGGGCCCCGCCCAGCTGCTCCTGTCGCCAGCCGGCGTGCCGCTCCTCGCCTGCCTGCTCGGCCTCGCCATCGCCGGCGGCCTCTTCATCGTGCCGGCGTTTGCGGCCGTGCAGGCCTGGGCGCCGGTGGAGCGGCGCGCCCGCGTCATCGCCGCCGTCAACGTGCTCAACGCCGCCTACATGGTGGGGGCCGGCGCCGTCGTCGCCGGGCTGCAGGCGGCAGGCGTGCCGGTCGCCGTGATATTTGCCGCCATCGGCATCCTGAGCCTGCTGGTGGTGGGCTACATCGCCCACGTCTGGGGCGCCGAGGTGCTGCGCGACGCCGGCCGCGCCTTCTTCCAGTTTTTTTTTCGGCTCGAGGTGAGGGGCCTCGACAACATCCCCCCAGCGGGTGAGCGCGTCGTCATCGCCCCCAACCACGTGAGCCTGCTCGACGGGCCCCTGCTCCACACTATCCTGCCCGAGCAGGCCGGCTTTGCCGTCAACAACCAGATCGCCCAGGCCTGGTGGGTGCGCCCGTTCCTCAAGGTGATCAAGGCCCACCTGCTCGAGCCCACCAAGCCGCTCGCCGCGCGCGCCATCGTCAACGCGGTGAAGGCCGGCGAGACCATCGTCGTCTTCCCCGAGGGGCGCATCACCATCACCGGCGGCCTCATGAAGGCCTACGACGGCGCCGCCATGATCGTCGACCGCGCCGACGCCTGGCTGGTGCCGGTGCGCATCGAGGGCCCCGAACGCTCGCCCATGGGCTACCTGCGGCGCAGCCAGGTGAAGAAGGTGCTGCTGCCCAAGTTCACGGTGACCTTCCTGCCCCCGCGGCGCATCGAGGTCGATCCCTCCCTCAAGGGCAAGGCGCGGCGGCAGGCAGCGGGTCTCGCCCTGCAGGACATCATGGTCGACACCGCGGTGGAGACGGCGCGCTTCGAGCGCACGCTGTTCGCCGCCCTCGCCGACGCTCGGCGCACCCGCGACACCGGCAAGCCCGCCGTGCGCGATGCGCTGGGCGCCTCGCTCAGCTACCGCAAGCTGATCCTCGGCGCGCAGGTGCTGGGGGCTCGGCTCGAGACGCTGGGATTGGCCCCGGTGGGCGGCGCCGTCGGCCTGATGCTGCCCAACTCGGCGGCAGTGGCAGTGACTTTCTTCGCGCTCCAGACCATCGGCCGCGTGCCGGCGATGATAAACTTCACGAGCGGGGCCGGCGCCATCAAGGCCGGCTGCCGCGCCGCCGGCGTCGGCACCATTCTCACGAGCCGCGCCTTCGTCGAGAAAGCCAAGCTCTCGGGCCTGGTCGGCGATCTGGGCGGGGAGCTGCGCATCGTCTACCTGGAGGACGAGCGAGGCGCCATCGGGCTCGCCGACAAGATCAGGGGCGTCCTGGCCGCGGACCGGCCGCGGGTCGCCCGCCAGCCCAACGATCCCGCCGTGATCCTCTTCACCTCCGGCTCGGAGGGCGCGCCCAAGGGCGTCGTGCTCTCCCACCGCAACATTCTCGCCAACTCGGCGCAGTGCCTCGCCCGCATCGCCTGCAACGGCGAGGACCTCGTGTTCAACGTTCTGCCCGTGTTCCACTCCTTCGGGCTTACCGGCGGGCTGATGATGCCGCTGCTGGGCGGCGTGCCGGTCTATCTCTACCCTTCGCCGCTGCACTACCGCATCGTGCCGGAGCTTGTCTACGACACGGCCGCCACCATCATGTTCGGCACCGACACCTTCCTGCGCGGCTATGCGCGCACCGCCCACCCCTACGACTTCCGCAGCGTGCGCCTGATCGTGGCCGGCGGCGAGGCCGTCAAGGACGCCACGCGCCACACCTACATGGACCGCTTCGGCGTGCGCATCCTGGAGGGGTACGGCGTCACCGAGACCGCGCCCGTGCTCGCCATGAACACGCCCATTGCCAACAAGGCCGGCACCGTGGGCCGTCTCTCGCCGCTGATGCAGGCGCGCCTCGAGCCGGTGCCCGGCATCGAGGACGGCGGGCGGCTCTACGTCAGGGGCCCCAACGTCATGCTGGGCTACTACCGCGCCGAGCGCCCGGGCGTGCTCGAGGCGCCCGAAGGCGGCTGGCACGACACCGGCGACATCGTGTCGATCGACGCGCAGGGCTTCATCACCATCAAGGGCCGCGCCAAGCGCTTCGCCAAGATCGGCGGGGAGATGATCTCGTTGGCAGCGGTGGAGGCACTGGCCGCGGAGACGCGGCCCGGCGCCGCGCTGGCCGCCGTGTCGCTGCCCGACGCGCGCAAGGGCGAGAGGCTGGCGCTGCTGACCACCGATGCCGGCCTCACGCGCGAGGCTATTCTGCGCCAGGCGCGCTCGCGAGGCGCGCCCGAGCTGGCGGTGCCGGCCGACGTCCTGCTCGTCGACAGCCTGCCGCTGCTGGGCTCGGGCAAGCCCGACTACGTAGCCGCCACCGCGCTCGCCAAGGCCCGGCTCGCCCCCGCCGCTGCCTCCGCCGCCTGAGCTCGGCGCCCGATTTGCCATCGGGCCGCAAGCGCGCCATCGTGGCGGCGCCTGGGTTGGCGGCGGCGGGAGAGCAGGTCACGGGTGGCGCGCATGGACGATCTCAGCGGTCCCTCCCCGCTCGCGCGGGCCCGCGACCTGGGGCCCGCTATTGCCGCCGCCGCCGAGACCATCGAAGCCACGCGCCGCATCCCCGAGCCGCTGCTCTCCGAGCTGCACGGCTCGCGGCTCTTTCGCATGCTGCTGCCGCGCTCCTGCGACGGCGACCAGGTCGACCCCTCGACCTATGTGGCGGCGGTGGAGGAGGTGGCGCGCCACGACGGCTCGGTGGGCTGGAACGTGTTCGTCGCCAACAGCGCGGCGCTGATCGCGGCGTTCCTGGAGCTGGAGGCGGCGCGCGAGATCTTCGCCGATCCGTGCACCATCGTCGCCTGGGGGCCTCCCAACCCGTCGCGGGCGCAGGCGGTCCCCGGCGGCTACCGCGTGAGCGGCACCTGGGATTTCGCCAGCGGCTGCCGCCAGGCCAACTGGATGGGCGCCCACTGCCAGGTGGTGGAGCCGGACGGCTCGCTGCGCCGCAACCGCTACGGCCGGCCGGCGGTCCGCACGCTCCTGTTTCCGGCCCGGCATGCGACCCTCATCGACACGTGGAATACCATCGGCATGCGCGGCACCGGCTCGGACTCCTTCAGCGTGAGCGGCGTGCTCGTGCCCGAAGCCTTCTCCACCACGCGTGAGGAGCCCGACCTGCGCCGCGAGCGCGGGCCGCTCTACGCCTTCACCATGCAGGGCCTCTATGCGGCGGGCGTGTCGGGGGTGGCGCTGGGCATCGCGCGGGCCATGCTCGATGCCTTCGTAGAGCTGGCCGGCCGCAAGACCCCGCGCGGCCTCTCGCGCCTTGCCGACAGCGCACTGGTGCAGGCCGACGTGGCGCGCGCCGAGGCGCGTCTGGGCTCGGCCCGCGCCTACCTCCTCGACACGCTCGCCCGGGTCTATGCGCGCGCCGACGACGTGGCGCCGATCGGCTTGGCGGACCGGGCGCTGGTGCGGCTCGCCTGCACCAACGCCATCCACGGCGCCCTCGAGGTGGCCGACCTCGCCTACAAGGCCGCCGGCGTCGACGCCATCTTTCCCGGCAGCCCCTACGAGCGCCGCTTTCGCGACATCCATACGCTCTCCCAGCAGATCCAGGCCCGCACCGCCCACTACGAGGCGGTGGGCCAGGTGCTGCTCGGCAATCCGCCCGATGTGTTCTACTGATTGCGGCGCAGCCGCGGGGTCCGCCCGCGCGCCACCCCTCGCAGAAAGGACCCACATGGTGAGCCGCCAGGACCTGATCCGCGCCGTCGACCTCGCGCTCTCGGGCGACTGGGATGCGGCGCACAGGATCGTGCAGGCCGACGAGGACGACTCCACTTCCTGCTGGGTGCACGCCGTCCTGCACAAGATCGAGGGCGACGCCGGCAACGCGCGCTACTGGTACCGCCGCGCCGGCCACGCCTACGAGGCCTATGCCGATGCGCGGGCCGAGCTTGCCGCCATCAAGGCCGCGCTGACGTACTGATCCCCCCGGGATGGGCCGGCGAGCCCGTAATCAACGTGTAGTTCCAACCGCGAGGCGGCGAATCGCATTAGGTTGCGGACACAAAAGGCCACGGCTTGCACGCGCAAGAGTGCCGCATCTGTGGACAAGCGGACGGGGCGCTGGCCAGTCACAGGCTCGGGGACCACAGGGGGTTGTCGCATGTCGCCACTGATGCAGAGAGCGCTCGACGTCGTCATCGCCATCGCCCTGACGGCGGCGCTGGTGCTGGTCATCGTTGCGGTCAACAGCATGCTGATGGCGCGCGGCGGCATGTGGACCGGCCTCAGGCTGTGGCAGGCCTTCATCTTCCGCCCGGACATCCTCGGCACCATGGTGCTGACGGCTGTGGTGTGCTTCGGCTACATGCTCTGGCAGCAGCGCCGGCGCCCGCTGCGGTAAGGCGCAGAGCGCCTGCGCATGCGGTGAGCCTTGCGCGGCGGGCCGGCCTGGGGCTATGCGCTGGGCTGGCCCATGCGGCTGGAGTAGGCGCGTCGTGAACTCAGGCAATGGTCGGCAACGCGAAGGCGTCGTCTTCCTGGCCGGGTTCGGCCTGTGCATCCCGGCGGCCAACTGGCTGATCGGGCATGCCGGTACCACCTGCGTGCCCGGCGGCCCGTGCCTTCTCCCGGTGGCGCCCGGGCTCATGGCCCCGAGCGGCGTCCTGATGGTCGGGCTCGCGCTGGTGCTGCGCGACCTGGTGCAGCGCCGGCTCGGGCTGCTGTGGGCGGTGGCGGCGATCCTCGCGGGTACGGCGCTCTCGGCCCTGCTCGCGCCGCCGGCCCTGGTCGTGGCGTCCGGCACCGCCTTCCTGCTCTCCGAGCTCGCCGATCTTGCCGTCTACACCCCGCTCCAGCGGCGCGGGCTGCTGGCGGCCGTGCTGGCGAGCAGCCTCGTCGGCCTCCTCGTCGACAGCGCTGTGTTCCTCTATCTGGCCTTCGGCAGCCTCGAGTTCCTCGCCGGGCAGGTGGTGGGTAAGACGTGGATGGTGCTGGCCTCCATGCCCTTCATCGCCTGGCTGCGCCGCCGCGACGCCAGGCTCGGGCTGGAGGCCGCCTGAGCTTGCGCCCGGCCGCGGCGCGGCCGAGTATGCCGGCCGGGGCGCACGCCGCGCCCCGCGCGCCAGGACTGGACCCAGGGAGACCCGCCGATGGCCCTCTACGAGCTGCGAACCTATACCCTCTATGTCGGCAAGATGGCCGAGGCGACCCGGCTCTATCAGGAGCTCGGCTACCCCGCCCTTGAGAAGGGCGGCCACCACCGCAAGCTCATTGGCTACTTCCAGGGCGACACCGGCACCATCAATCAGATCGTGCACCTCTGGAAGTTCGACGACGACGCCGACCGCCGCCGGCACTGGGCGGCCGTGATGGCCAGCAAGGACTTCGTGGAGGGCTTCGCCGCCAAGTTCCGGCCGCTGGTGATGACGCAGGAGGTCAAGCTCCTCACGGCAGCCCCGTGGGGCCCGCACCCCTGAGGTTGCGGCCAGGAAGAGGGCGCATCGGTGCGGCCGGCCCGCGGCCTACTTGCACGCCTTGGCCGAGGCCGTGCACTCGTAGAGCAGGCCCTTGAGCTCGCACTTGGTGGCCGGCGCCCCGATCTTGACGGCATCACCCATCTTGGCCTTGGCCGCGTTCTTCATGGCCGCCTCGGCCATGAAGGAGGCGAAGCCCTGGAGGGCACCCGTGCCCCAGCCTCCGAACTTCTGGCACTTGGCGGGGCTGGCGGCATGCGCGCTGAGCGCGGCGGCGAGGATGGCGATGGCTGCGAGCAGGACCATCGCGACTGGCGATCTCATATCTCCCTCCATGTTGCGTGAGGCATGGTGGACCCCGCCGCTGCCGCCGGCAAGCCCAATACGTCCTTCCGCGCGCAGGCACTTATCGAGGCGCGGCCATTTTGCATCCCCTGGCGACGCACAAAGGGCCGCCGTTCTCGGTGGACGGCTGGCGCCCGCGTGCAGGCCGCCGGCCCGCTCCGGCACTGCTGCCTGCTTACTCGCCTGAGAACCGGCGCTGCCACCAACCCCGCCGACGCGGGCGATCCGGCTCGTCCGGCTCGGGCTCGACCACGGGCGCCGGCTGAACTGCGGGCGCGGGCTCGCGATGCGGGGCGCTCGCGACGGGAGCGGGGCTCTCGTCGCGGTCCGGTGGCACCTGCGGCGGCATCTCGCTCGCGGCGGCGTGCAACCCCCGCGCCTCATCGCCGTAGGCGCCGGCATAGACCGTCGCGCGCGGAGGGGCGGCCGGCTCATGCTGCGGGGCATCCGCGGGCTCGGCCGCGGGAGACTCGCCCGCCCCCGCGATGCGCTCGGGTGCATCCGCCCCCGCGATGCGCTCGGGTGCATCCTCCCCGGCCGCATGAGCCGGGTCTTGCTCAGCGGAGTGATGGCGGCCGTTGCCGGGACCCGCGCGGTCCTCGGCCGGATGATCGCCCGCCACGGTCTCGCGCGCGCCCTCCTCGCGCTCGCGGCCGCGCCGGCCACCGCGCCGGCCACGCCGGCGCCGCGGCCGATCCCGTCGCTCCTCCTGCCCCTCGCTGCCGTGCGACAGGGACGGCTGCTCGCCCATGCCGGGCGCCTCTTCGAAAGGCTCGGCGTAGGCATGGGCACCGGTCTCCTCCATGTCGGCCGCGGCCTCCGCGCCGGCGCCGTTGCCGGCCTCCAAGCCTTCCTGACGGTAGGGCTGGCGGTCCTCCCGCCCCTCCCCGCGCCGGCCGCGCCGACGCCGGCGCCGCGAGCGCCGTCCGCCGTCCCGCTCGCCCGGGCCGGCCGCCGCCTCCTCCTCGGCTCCGTCCTCCTCCTCGCGCTCGCCCTCGCGGCCGTCGAAGCCCCACTCCATGTTGACAGCAGCGCGCTCGGGCGCCTTCTGCGGGGCCACCGGCACCGCCGACTTCTCGACGGCGAAGTTGGCGCCCTGCATGCGGTCGGAGGCCTGCACGGCGATGGAGACGCCGTAGCGGCGCTCCATGTCGGTGACGAAGGCGCGCTTGTTGTTGAGGATGTACAGGGCGACCTCGGCCGTGGTCACCGCCGTCAGCGAGTGGCGGGCATCGCGCAGGAGCTGGTCCTCGAGCGCGCGCAGCACGGCGAGCGCCACCGATTCCACCGACCTGATGATGCCGGTGCCCTGGCAGTGCGGGCACTGCGACGTCGATCCCTCGAGCACGCCGGCGCGCAGGCGCTGGCGCGACATCTCGAGCAGGCCGAAGTGGCTGATGCGCCCCACCTGGATGCGGGCGCGGTCGTGGCGCAGCGCGTCCTTGAGGCGGTTCTCCACCTTGCGGTTGTTGCGCCGCTCCTCCATGTCGATGAAGTCGATGACGATGAGGCCGGCGAGGTCCCTGAGCTTGAGCTGGCGGGCGATCTCCTCGGCCGCCTCGAGATTGGTGTTGAGCGCAGTCTCCTCGATCGAGAACTCGCGCGTGGCCTTGCCCGAGTTGACGTCGATGGAGACGAGCGCCTCGGTCTGGTTGATGACGAGATAGCCGCCCGAGCGCAGCGTCACGTACGGGCTGAACATGGCGTTGAGCTGCCGCTCGATCTGGTAGCGGGCGAACAGCGGCTCGGGGTCCTCGTACCTGATGACGTTCTTGGCCTGGCTCGGCGACAGCATGCGCATGAAGTCGGAGGCCTCGGTGTAGGCCGCCTCGCCGGCCACCACGATCTCGTCGATGTCCTTGGTGTAGAGGTCGCGGATCGAGCGCTTGATCAGGTTGCCCTCCTCGTAGACGAGGCAGGGGGCGGTCGACTGCAGCGTGAGGTCGCGCACGCTCTCCCACAGCCGCAGCAGGTACTCGAAGTCGCGCTTGATCTCCTGCTTGGTGCGGGCGGCCCCGGCGGTGCGGATGATGAGGCCCATGCCCTCGGGCACCTCGAGCTCGTGGGCGATGGCCTTGAGCCGCTTGCGGTCCTGCGGATTGGTGATCTTGCGCGAGATGCCGCCGCCGCGCCCGGTGTTGGGCATGAGCACGGTGTAGCGGCCGGCGAGGGACAGGTAGGTGGTGAGCGCCGCGCCCTTGCTGCCGCGCTCCTCCTTGACAACCTGCACGAGGATGATCTGGCGCCGCTTGATGACCTCCTGGATCTTGTAGGAGCGCATGCGCCGGCGCGGCCGCTCCGGCACCTCCTCGAGCGCATCCTCCGAGCCCACCTGCTCCATGGTGGGCACGGTCTCTGGCGCCTCGGCGCCGTCGCCCACGATCTCCTCGACGTGCCCCTCCTCGGTCTCGGCCGCGGCCTCGCCGTTGCCATGGCCGTTGCCGACAGCGGCCGACGGCTCGCTCTCGCCCGAGGCCTCGGCGGATGTGGCGGGCGGCTCGGCAGGCTCGGAGGGGGCCGGCTCGGTCAGCACCTCATAGGGATTTGCGGCCTCGGCGAGCGCCGGGCCGCCGCGCCCTGCACGCTCCGCCGGAGCGGGAGGCGCGGCATCCTCCGCTGGGCCTTCATCGCCACTCCGGTGGTGGGAGCGAGCCTCCGCGGCCTCGGCCCTGGCATCGGCCTCCGCCTCGGCTTCGGCCTCGGCCTCGGCCTCCTCGGCCAGCAACGCCTGCCGGTCGGCGACCGGGATCTGGTAGTAGTCGGGATGAATCTCGCTGAAGGCCAGGAAGCCGTGGCGGTTGCCGCCGTAGTCGACGAAAGCCGCCTGCAGGGACGGCTCGACGCGCGTCACCTTGGCCAGATAGATGTTTCCACGAAGGAGCTTGCGGGCAGCCGATTCGTAGTCGAACTCCTCTACCCGATTGTTGCGCAGCACGACCACCCGGGTCTCCTCCGGATGGGCGGCATCGATGAGCATCTTGTTGGATTTTTCCATTTGTCGTGGCCCTTGGCGCCGAGGCGGCCGGCCACGCGCCGGCCTTCGGCTGGCCCGGCTAAGGGCCTGCCCCTCGCAATCGCGCCGATTGCAGTTGCAGATTGAGGACCTTGACGACCAGAGGCTGGTCCCGCTGCCGAGACCGGACGGGACACGCATGCGAGCGCGGCTGCGGGACGATCCGCCGCCGACCGCTCGCACGTTCCCGGAAGTGCAGAATGGCTTGTCGTCATGATCCACGTGACGTACGGAGCGCGAGCCTAGATCAATGCCCCTGCTCCCAGTTTCCTGCCCGGTTGCCGGGCAAACCTCGCGGACTTGACCGCCGGCGTCCGCATGCCGTCCAGTGCACCTCGGCGCTCGGCCGGCGCCGCGCGCCCGGGCCGCAAACTGAGCCACCTCCTACCCAGCAGCCAAGGGCGGCCGGGCCGGCGATTGCGCTCCGTTCACAGCGAAACGACCCGTCGCATCGGCGCCGAGCGAGCTCCTGGTCCTTGCGTGCCCTGCAGGCGGCGAGCCTGTCGGCTCCGGGCCTGCCGCACACCTTGGCGAGCGCCGCCGGAAGACGGATACGGCGGTAAGCGACTGCTGTCTTCTAGGCGTTCATCCCTTCTGTGGCAAGAAAGTTTTGTGGGTGGGAGCGATGGCCCCCGGGGAGCCCCTATCGGCGCTTGATCTCGCCATCGATTCGGCAAACAACAGGTTAAGGTCAGGATTGCGGCGCCCTGCGGGCGTCTGCGTGAGGCATTCAGAGCATGGCCAGGGCCGGGCAGGGGTGGCAGTGGAGGGGGTGGCTTTGCGCCCTCCTGGTTGCCCTGTCGGCGGAGGCGCCGGCTCAGACCGAGATCCCAAAGTCCCAGCCCCACGACCCTGGCCAGGCGGCCCAGGCTGCCGTTGGCCGGGCCGAGGACGGCAACGCGGCCCCGGAGCCCGCCCGCGGCTGGTCGGCGGAGGTCACCGACCGCGCCGTGACGGCTATGGCGGTGGAGATCGGCGGCGACGACAGGCGCACCCGCTTCGCCCTCGTGCTGTCGGACAGGGTGCCCTACCAGTACTTCGTGCTGCCCGACCCCTACCGGCTCATCATCGACATGCCGGACGTGGACTTTCGCGCCCTCAAGGGGGCGGGCCAGCAGGGCCGCGCCCTCATCAAGGCCTATCGCTACGGCCTCTTCGCCCCCGGCAAGTCGCGGATCGTGATCGACACCAAGGGACCGGTGCGGGTGGAGGCGGTGACGATGGCCGTCAGGCCCGGCCAGAGCACCGTGCGCCTCAGTCTGGAGCTGCTGCCGACCGACCGCACGAGCTTCCTTGCCCGCATCCCGCCGCCGGCGCCGCGGGCCAAAGAGGCGCCGGCCCGCGAGAGCGACCTCGGCACGCCGGGTCGCAAGGGCGGCAAACCCGTGATCGTCATCGATGCCGGCCACGGCGGGGTGGACCCGGGGGCGGCCAGCGGCGAGGTGCTGGAGAAGGACGTGGTGCTGTCGGTCGCCCGGCACCTGCGCACCATGCTGGCGGTCAAGGGCCGCTACGAGGTGCACATGACACGGGCGAGCGATGTGTTCGTCTCCCTCGACCGGCGCCTTGCGCTGTCGCGCCAAAAGGGCGCTGACCTGTTCATCTCCATCCACGCCGATGCGATCGGCGCCACCGAATTCGCGCAGAACGTGCGTGGCGCCACCGTCTACACGCTTTCGGAGAAGGCATCGAGCCGCCAAGCCCAGCTGCTCGCGGACAAGGAGAACGCGGCCGACATCCTGGCAGGCGTGGACTCGGGCGGCGACGAGGGAATGGACGAGGTCAAGAGCATCCTCGTCGACCTGATGCGCCGCGAGACGGCCAACTTCTCGGCCGACTTCCGCAAGCACCTCCTCGCGCACCTCAAACGCGCCATCGCGCTCTCGCGCGACCCGGCTCGCTCGGCAGCTTTCAAGGTGCTCAAGCAGCCGCAGTCGCCCTCGGTGCTGGTCGAGCTCGGCTACATGAGCAACGCCAAGGACTCCCGCCTCCTGGCCTCACCCGAATGGCAACGCCAGGTGGCGGGCTCAATCGCCGCCGCGGTGGACGAATACTTCGCCCGCCGCGTGGCTCGCTCGCCGGGCGCCGGGCGTTGACTCTGGGTATATCCGGCGGCCAGTTTGGGCCCTTTGCCGCCACAATCCGTGCTATGGTTGCAGGCGTTCAGCATCTGTGTGTCGAAATCCGGCGGCTCGGCGAGACGAGCGCAAGGGGGGCGAGCTGCCCGCGATGAGACCGACGCCGATCCTACCACCGCCCGTCAGGCCGAAGCGGCGGCGGCGGCGCAGCTGGCTTCTGAGCCTGCTCGGCTTCGCATTTGCCTCCGCGGTGCTGCTGTTCGTGGCGGGCGCGGGCGCGGCCGGCTTCTTCGTGTGGAAGGCCTCGCGCGATCTGCCCGACTACGAGAGCCTCGCCAAGTACGAGCCGCCGGTGATGACGCGCATCCATGCCCACGACGGCACGCTGATGGCCGAGTACGCGCGCGAGCGGCGCATCTTCGTGCCCATCAACGTCGTGCCTAAGCTCGTCATCGCCGCTTTCCTCTCGGCCGAGGACAAGCATTTCTACGAGCACGGCGGGCTCGACTTCACGGGGATCGCGCGCGCCGTCATCAACAACCTGCAGAACTACGGCCGCAAGCGCTTGGAGGGCGCCTCCACCATCACCCAGCAGGTGGCCAAGAACTTCCTGCTGTCGAGCGAGCAGAAGTTCGACCGCAAGCTCAAGGAGGCGATCCTCGCAATCCGCATCGAGCGCGCCTACTCCAAGGACAAGATCCTTGAGCTCTACCTGAACGAGATCTACCTCGGCATGGGCTCCTACGGCGTGGCCGCCGCCGCGCTCAACTATTTCAACAAGGAGCTGGGCGAGCTCACTATCGAGGAGGCCGCCTACCTCGCCGCTCTGCCCAAGGCGCCCAACAACTACCACCCGTTCCGCCGCACCCGCGAGGCCACCATCCGTCGCGACTGGATCATCGACCAGATGGCGGACGTGGGCTACATCACCGCCGAGCAGGCAAGAGCCGCCAAGGCCAAGCCGCTCAAGGTCAACATCCGCCCGCTCGGCACCCAGATCTATGCCGCCGACTACTTCGCCGAGGACGTGCGGCGCACGCTGGTGTCCTCATTCGGCGAGGACGGCCTCTACGGGCGCGCCGAGCGCGCCGCCGCCGGCGACGGCCGCATCAACGGCGGCCTGTCGGTGCGCACCACGCTCGACCCCAACCTGCAGCGCATGGCGCGCCGGGCGCTGATCGACGGCCTCGTCGCCTTCGACCGCGAGAAGGGCTGGCGGGGCCCCGTGACCCAGATCGACATCGGCGGGGACTGGGGAGCGGCCCTCGCGGGCATCGAGGTGCCTTCCGACCTTTCGCCCTGGCGCCTGGGCGTGGTGCTGGAGGCGCAGCGCACGAAGGCGGTGGTGGGCCTGCGGCCGGCGCGCCAGACCGACGGCGGCCTGGCGACCGAGCGGGAGGCGGTGGAGCTTTCCCTCGACGAGGTGAAGTGGGCGCGCAACGGGCGCACCCCGACTAGGGCCGTCACCGACGTGCTGGCGCCGGGCCACGTGGTGTGGGTGGCGCCCAAGGACCCTGCCAAGCCGACCGGGGCCTGGACGCTGATGCAGATCCCCGAGGTGGGCGGCGGCCTCGTGGCCATGGACCCGCACACCGGGCGCGTGCTGGCGGTGGTGGGCGGCTTCTCCTTCGCCTCGAGCCAGTTCGACCGGGCGCTGCAGGCCAGGCGCCAGCCGGGATCCGCCTTCAAGCCGCTGGTCTATGCCGCCGCTCTCGACAACGGCTACAAGCCGACCACCATCGTGCTCGATGCGCCGATCGAGATCGACCAGGGTCCGGGCAAGGAGGTGTGGCAGCCCAAGAACTACGACGGCACCTCCGCCTTCGGCCCCTCTACGCTGCGCCTCGGCATCGAGAAGTCGCGCAACCAGATGACGGTGCGGCTGGCTCAGGACATGGGCATGCCGCTCATCGTGGAGTACGCCAAGCGCTTCGGCGTCTACGACGATCTGCTGCCCGTGCTCTCCATGTCGCTCGGTGCGGGTGAGACCACGCTGGTCAGAATGTGCGCGGCCTACGCGGCGCTGGCCAACGGCGGCAAGCAGGTGCACCCCACCCTGATCGACCGCATCCAGGACCGCTGGGGGCACACCATCTGGCGCCACGACAAGCGCGAGTGCAGGGCCTGCAAGGCCGACGCCTGGCGCGGGCAGCCCGAGCCCGACCTGCCGGACGACCGCCGCCAGATCATCGACCCGCACACCGCCTACCAGATCACCTCGATGATGGAGGGCGTGGTGCAGCGCGGCACCGCCACCATCGTCAGCAAGATCCTTCCCAACGTGCCGGTGGCGGGCAAGACCGGCACCACCAACGACGAGAAGGACGCCTGGTTCATCGGCTACACCCCCGACCTGGTGGTGGGCGTGTTCGTCGGCTACGACACGCCCCGCCATCTCGGCAAGGGCATGACCGGCGGCCACGTGGCGGCCCCCATCTTCGGCAATTTCATGAAGATGGCGCTGGCCGACAAGAAGGCCGTGCCCTTCCGCATCCCGCCCGGCATCAAGCTGGTGCGCGTGAGCCTGCGCACCGGCCTGCGCGCCCAGGGCGGAGAGCCCGACACGGTGGTGGAGGCCTTCAAGCCCTACGAGGAGCCCGACGACGCCTACTCCATCATCGGCTTCACCGACGAGCGCGGCGGCTTCTTCACCGGCGACCAGATGGATTCGCCGCGCGGCCTGAGCGCGGGGCGCAGCGTGTACTGAGGTCCCACGCCGCCGGGCCCTGGTGCCCGGGCGCACGGGCCCGAGCGGGGGTCGTTTACACGCCCGTGCCGCCTGCCTATATGGACGCCAGCCCAGCGACACGCCAGGAGCCGCCCCATGCGCGCCGAAGCCGAGAAGCTCGCCGAAGCCATCCGCCAGTCCCTCAGCCTGCTGCGGAGGCATCTTTGACTGGGATAGCGCGGCGGCACGCCTGGAGGAGCTCAACAGGCGCGCCGAGGACCCCAACCTCTGGAGCAACCCGCAGACCGCGCGCAGGGTGATGCGCCAGCGCCAGGCGCTGGACCGGGCCATCACCGGCTACCGCAAGCTCGAGCGCGAGCTCGACGACGCGCTCACCCTGATCGAGCTGGGCGAGGCGGAGAGCGACAAGGCGTCGGTGGAGGAGGGCGAGGCCATCCTCAAACAGCTCGCCCAGGAGGCGCGCCGCCAGGAGGTGGAAGCCCTGCTCTCCGGCGAGGCCGACGGCAACGACACCTATCTCGAGGTGCACGCCGGCGCCGGCGGCACCGAGAGCCAGGACTGGGCCGAGATGCTCACGCGCATGTACGTGCGCTGGGCCGAGGACCACGGCTACAAGGTGTCGCTGGTGGAGCAGAGCGCGGGCGAGGAGGCGGGCATCAAATCGGCCACGCTCCTCATCAAAGGCGAGAACGCCTACGGCTGGCTCAAGACCGAATCGGGCGTGCACCGCCTGGTGCGCATCTCGCCCTACGACGCCAACGCGCGCCGCCATACCTCCTTCGCCAGCGTGTGGGTCTACCCGGTGGTGGACGAGAACATCGAGATCGAGATCAAGGAGAGCGACTGCCGCATCGACACCTACCGCGCCTCCGGCGCCGGCGGCCAGCACGTCAACACCACCGACTCGGCGGTACGCATCACCCATATCCCGACCGGCATCGTGGTGGCGAGCCAGCAGGAGCGCTCCCAGATCAAGAACCGCGGCATCGCCTGGGCGATGCTGAAGTCGCGCCTCTACGAGCTCGAGCTCAAGAAGCGGGAGGAGAAGGCCAACGCGGAGGCCGCCGCCAAGACCGAGATCGGCTGGGGCCACCAGATCCGCTCCTACGTCATGCAGCCCTACCAGCTGGTGAAGGACCTGCGCACGGGCACGCAGAGCTCCGACCCCCAGGCCGTGCTCGACGGCGACATCGACGCCTTCATCGAGTCGGCGCTGGCGCAGCGGGTGATGGGCGGCGGCCCGGCCAAGGTCGAGGACCTGGATTAGCGAGGCCACCGGGCGGGCAACGCACGCCGCCCCACGCGCTCAATCGGGGCCCGCGGCGCTGGGCGCCAAACCCAGGCGCCGCTTGGCCTCGCCGATGATCTCGAGGGCGCGCGCCCGTCCCCGCCCGTCGGGTGCGATAGGCTCGCCCGACCAATCGACGATCAGGATGTCGGGATGCGCCCGCTGCGCCGGGGGTAGCTTGTAGGTATCCTCGATGTCCTGCAGCACGGCGAGCAGGTTCCAGGGGCGATACCTCCGCTTGAGCCTGTCGAGCCTCGCCCGGCTGCCGAGCCGCTGGAGCACCGAGATGTGCACCATCTCGCCGATCGGGTCGGCGTGGCAGTCGTGACAAACGGCCCGCTCGTACCGCCAAAGCCTGCGCTGCGCAGCGCGATTGGCGATCGCACGCCGCGCCGCCGGCCAAAGCCGGTAGATGTGCCCGCGCGCCTGATGCGCCTGCGCGCGCGCCCAGGCGTCGTCCACGAGCTTCCAGGCCCGTGCAGGCTCGAAGGGAAAGTCGCTGTAGAAGTGCTTCACGCGCTTGAGCATCCAGTCGAGCGCGAGGTCGTCGAGCGCCTTGACGGCGTCCGACCGCCGCGTCTCGTCAACGTAGCTGCCGCCGACGTCGGCATGGGCTCCCGGAAACCAGACCTGCTCGGTGACCGATGCCAACGTCTTGTACCTGTGCTTGCGCCACACGGCGGCCTGGAACGGATGTCGGTGCTCGTCGACCGCCAGGGCGTGCAGGTTGAGGCTGGCGATCGAGGAGAGCTCGACGTTGTGGAACTGGTAGCGCCGCCGATTGAGCCTCCAGAAGACCCCGAGCGGGACCCCCAGCGCGCCCACCGTGTCGAACACGCCCACGCAGTCGATGCGAAATTCCTTGCGGTCGTGCACGTGGTAACCGAGCTCTACCCATACCCCCGGCAGCCGTTCATTAGGCGGCGTGCGGTAGTACTCCCATGCGGTGCGCTCCAGCTCGGCCGTGCATCTGTCCTGGCGCAGAAGGCCGGCTGCCCCGATGAAACCGGCAAGCGAGCGGGCCGTGTAGGCGCCGCGCGAGAAGCCGAAGATGAACACCTGGTCGCCGGGCCTGTAGTGGTAGGAGAGGAATTTGTAAGCCCTCCGTATGTTGCCATCGAGGCCCCCGCCAAAGGCGCCGCCGCGCACCGTCTCGAACGGCCCCGTCCCCACGCCACGCTCATAGAGCACGATGTGCTCGAACGGCGAACCGGGATAAGTGCCGCCGGCGACAATGGTTTCGCCGCGCGCCATAGCCGTCGCGGGCTTGCTGCGGTCGACGAAGCGCGAGCTCGGCTCGAGGCTCTTGGCGATGATCCACCCGAGGCGAACGATGTTGGTGTCCTGGCTTCCGACGTCCGCATCGTTCCAGGTGCCGTCCAGCAATAGAATTATGCGCTTCGGTTTCATAACCAAATCCTCTGCATGAATGGGCCTCGAAGGGGCGCCGAAAGGGAGACGGAATGAAAACTCTGCCCTTCTCCGCTAACGCCGGAGGAGCGCAGATGTCAATGCCGACTGTCGGCCGGCTGAGCCTTGCGCGGACATGGTCGGCACCGCCGCGGCCGCCGAGCCAGCCGGCGGGGCCGCGGCGCCGCCAGCTGCCTTGCGGGGATGGCGTCGCACGTGGGAAAAGCGGTCGCGCCGTCCGAAGGAGCGCCATTTGACCGGAACCTCCACCGCAAGCGCCAGCAGCCCATGGCGGGCGAGCGTGGTCACGCTCTTTCCCGAGCTGTTCCCGGGGCCGCTCGCCGCCTCGCTCACGGGCGAGGCGCTGCGCCGGGGCGTGTGGACGCTCCAGACCGTCGCCATCCGCGACTTCGGCATCGGCCGCCACCGCACGGTCGACGACACGCCGGCCGGCGGCGGGGCGGGCATGGTGCTGCGCGCCGACGTGGTGGCTGCCGCCGTGGACGCGGCCGCAGCCGCCAATCCCGGCGCGCCGCGACTCTACCTGTCGCCGCGCGGCGAGCTGCTGACCCAGGCGCTGGTGCGCGAGCTGGCCGCGGGGCCCGGCGTGCTCCTGCTCGCCGGGCGTTTCGAGGGCGTGGACGAGCGCGCGATCGAGGGCCGGCAGCTGCGCGAGGTGTCGATCGGGGATTATGTGCTCGCGGGCGGCGAGCTTGCCGCCATGGTGCTGATCGAGGCGATAGTGCGGCTGCTGCCGGGCGTGGTCGGCAAGTCCGCCTCGCTCGCCGAGGAGAGCTTCGAGGCGGGCCTGCTCGAGTACCCCCAGTACACGCGCCCGCGCGAATGGGAGGGCCGGGCCGTCCCCGAGGTGCTGCTATCGGGCGACCACGGGCGCATCGCACAATGGCGGCGGGCCGAGGCCGAGCGGCTCACGCGCAGCCGCCGCCCCGACCTGTGGCGCAGGCGCCGCGGAAGCTGAAGCGGCGCCGAGCCCCGGACGGGACCCCGTGCGGGCGCAGATGACGCCGCCCTTTGCAGGTGAGATAGTCGCGGCCCAAGGCCGCATCGGCCGCCGCCGGGGGGTTCTTTCTTCTGCCGAATTGGCGGGCCACCCTGCGGGCGAGCGTGTATGGGAGCGAGGATGGGGGCCGGCGCTCGGACCGCGGCGCCGGCGGGAGGAGCGAACATGGAGCTCAGTCCGCTGCGGCAGCTGCGCCTCGGGCGCCTGCCCAAGATGGTATCCTGGTACGACCCGCGCCTGCTCGCTCGCATCGGCGTGCGCACGGTGATCTCGACGGTGTTCGGCCAGTACGCCGACCAACGCCTGATCCAGGCGGTGACCGACCCCTGCGAGGACGCGGAGCTGTGCAACCGCTACGACTACAGCGACCTCTCCGCCCAGGACCCGCAGCGGCGCGTCAGCGCCGACGAGACCGGCGCGGTGTGGATCGACTACGTCGCCGACGTGGGCGACGGCTTCGAGGCCACCTACACGATGGCCTACCTGCTCGCCCAGGACAGCCTCGACGTGCGCCAGGCCGGCGAGCTGCGCCACGGCGAGATCCTGATCATGGGCGGCGACCAGTGCTACCCGCAGGCCACGCGCGAGGAGTACAAGAAGCGCCTGCTCACGCCCTTCAACTGGGCGTTCTCGGTGTCCAATCCCGAGCGCAAGCTGTTCGCCATCCCCGGCAACCACGACTGGTACGATGGCCTCATCGCCTTCGACAGCCTGTTCTGCTCCTCCCGCGACCGCCTCTCGGCCGGCAAGGGCAATGTGATCGGCGGCTGGCAGTGCCAGCAGCACCGCAGCTACTGGGCCATCCGGCTGCCCTATAACTGGTGGATCTGGGGCGCCGACATCCAGTTCTCCAAGTACCTCGACACCGCCCAGGTGAGCTACTTCGAGGCGATTGCCGAGCAGATGGGGCCCGAGCACAACCTCATCATCTGCCTGGCCCAGCCGTCCTGGCTCCTCGCCGACTTCGCCGGACAGGACGAGGAGGAGAACTTCTTCAAGATCACCACCATCGCCCGAAAGCGGGGTGCGCGCATCGTCGCCGTGATCGCCGGCGACTGGCACCACTACGCCCGCTACTACGCCCACGAGCTCGACGTGCACTTCGTCACCTCGGGCGGCGGCGGGGCCTTCCTGCATCCCACCCACGTGCTCAAGAACAACATCTCGGTGCGTTGGCCCGAGCGGCCCGACGACGCCGATGGCCGGGAAGGCGAGGCGACCGGCGTGCGCCCGGGCGAGGCATGGCGGGGACGGGCCTACGATATTCGGCTCAAGCGCAACACCAAGCCCGCCGAGGGCGTCGTGGAGCAGGCGGTTCAGGACGTCAGGGACGTGGTGCTCGAGCCGCTCCAGAGCCCCTCCACCTCCAGGCGCCGGCGCCGGCCGCTGCCCCAGCAGGCCGCCAAGTGCTATCCTGACAAATCCAAGAGCTACCTGCTGAGCCTCGGCAACGTCCTGTTCCCATTCTACAATCCCGCCTTCTGCCTGGGCATCGGCGTGCTCTACTGGCTCATCACCTGGGAGTTCCAGTCGCTCGTCACCCGCCATGAGATCTCCTCGGGCAAGATCGACGACCTGGGCTTCGGCACCTCGCTGTCGAGCGTCCTGCCGTTCATGCCCCTCTATCTCCTGCAGGCCATGATCGCCTCCATCAGCCTCACGGCGATGCTGGGCGGGCTCTATGCCGTGCTGGTGTGGTATGTGGATGCCATCGAGCGGCCGGGCCTGCGCCGCTATCTCACCAAGTTCACGGTCGGCACCGCGCACTTCCTCGCCCACCTGGCGGCCATGTTCACGCTGTCGCTGTGGGTGGTGATGGCCAACAACCTGATGACGCCCTACATCGAGGATGGCGTGAAGGCGGTCTGGCAGAAGCGCCACGAGCAGCCGGCGATCGTGCGCGAGGTGATCCAGGAGACGCTGGAGCCGATCCAGCGCCAGGAGCAGCGCCAGGCCCAACAGCGCCAGGCGGCGGCGCCGGCCGGCCGCGAGGGGCCGAGCGCCACCGCGCCGAGCCCCGTCCGCAACCTCGTGGGCTTCATCTCCTACCCGACCACCGTGATCCTGCTCGGGGCCCTGGTGGGTGGCTCGCTGTGGGGGCTCTACTGGGTGCTCACCGGGCTTGCGCGCATGCACTCCGAGGAGTCCTTCGCCGCCCTGCGCATCAAGAACTACAAGAACTTCCTGCGCCTCAAGTTCGAGAAGGACAAGCTCACCATCTACCCGCTCGCCGTCGACAAGGTGCCGGGGCCCGACGACTGGATGAACGCCCCGCGGGGCAAGGCCAATCCGTTGCCGAGCAACCCCAAGCTGATCGCGGTGAAGCCCATCGACGTGCGCCTGATCGAGAACCCGATCGTGATCCCCTGCTACGAGGAGACCTACGAATGACGACGCCGCCCGGAGGGCCGGGCGGCGCGCGGGCGAAGGGCGCGGAGCCCTTCGCGTCGATCTCGACGGCCCCTACTTGACCTTCTCGTAGGGGTAGATGACGTCGCCGGTCTTGAGGTCGGCCGGCGTCAGCACCGTCTGGTAGTCCATGCCGCGCCAGGTCTCCAGGCCCGCGCCCTGCTTGATGCTGTGATACTGCACCTGCAGCATGCGCCCCTTCTCCCATTCGCCGTTGGCGCCGAACTTGACCGGGCCGTGAATGGTCTTGAAGGTGGTCTTGCGGATGTAGTCGGCGAGCACGTCGTCCTTGAGGCTGTTGGTGCCCTTGATCGCGTCGCCCAGCACCTGGATGTAGGCGTAGCCCCAGCCGCCGAGGTAGTAGCCGAGCGGGTCCACGCCTTCAGCCTTGGCGCGTTCCTGGTACTTCTTGAAGAACTCCTCGGTGCCCTCGTACATCATCTGCTTGGACGGCACCCACGTCTCGTAGTTGACGAAGCCGTTGAGCAGGGGACCGAGCTGGTTCTTGATCGCCGTGGCCTGCAGGCCGACCATGGCGCCGCCGATCATCTTCGGCTTGAAGCCCACCTCGTTGACGGCCTTGACCATGCCCACCGAGTCGAGCGGATAGGAGCAGATCACCACCAGCTCGGGATTGGAGGCCTGGATGGCGCGCACGATCGGGGTGAAGTCGGTGGTCGGCGGGGGATAGGTCTTGTCGTAGACGATCCTCATGCCGTGCTTCTTGACGTTCTCGCGCGCGCCCTCGCAGGCGTTGCGGGAGAACTCGGCGTCGGCTGCCACCAGGGCCACCGTCTGCGGCTTGGGATTCTGCGCCGCCGCCACCTCGAAGAAGCCCTCCGTGAAGGACGGCTTGGTGTTCGGCCCCGTCGGGATCATGGCGAAGAATTTGTTGTACTTGAACTCGTGGTTCACATCGAGGCCGAACAGGATGATGAACAGCTTGCCCTTCTGGATGATGACGGGCATGGCCGGCGCCGCCATGTTGGTGGCGTAGGGCCCGAGCACCAGGTCGACCTTGTCGACGTCGAGAAGCTTGGTGTAGATGCCGGGCACGGTGGAGGCGTTGGTCTGGTCATCGTAGTAGATGAGCTTGACCGGCCGCCCGAGCAGCCCGCCCTTGGCGTTGGTCTCCTCCTCCCAGATCTTCATGCCGAGGAGCGCCTGCTTGCCGTTGGGCGAGAGCGGGCCCGTGAGCGCCATGGAAAAGCCGATCTTGATCGGCTCCTGGGCGGGGGCCGGCGCCGACAGCAGCGTGGCCGCCAGCACCGTGACGGCGGCGGCGGTTGCGGCAATCGTGCGTAATCCAAGCTGTCGTGGCATGTGGGGTCCTCCCGGCCGGTTGAATTTTGCCGTACTTTACGCGGGGGGACGCTCGCAAGCCAAGGGGTGTCGTGCGGAGGGGCCGCGCCAGCATGGGACGCCGCCCACGCGGCCCAGCCGGGCTGGAGATCAGCGGGTTGGCAGCCCGGATCGAGCCGCCGCCGGCAGGCTGGCTCCGGACGGGGGAGAGCTTCGATGGCGACTTTCACCGTGCGTCAGGGCAAGCGCTACCGCGCCACCATCGCGCTCGCCGGCATCGAGCGATGGGCAAGCAACGAGATGATCGCCGAGCGGCTGCGCAAGGCGGGCTTCACCGAGGTGACCGTGACCGGGCTCGGCAGCAGCCGCACGGCCGAGGGACTGTGGCCCGGCCCGGACGCCACCGCGGAGCTGCCGCCGCAGGTCTCCGAGGTTATGGAGATTTGAGCCGCCCGCGCCTGCCGCCGCGCGCCCTGCCGTGCGCACCCCGCGCTTTCCGCTATAGTCTCGCGCGGACCAGAGGACGGGAGCCTGAGCATGGCGCGCATGAAGGGTGGTGAGCTCATCACCGAGTACCTGATAGCCAACAAGATCCCCTACGTGTTCGGCATCTGCGGACACGGCAACGTCGGCATGCTCGATGCGCTGCACGCTGCCCGTGACCGCATTCGGCTGGTCTCGCCCCGCCACGAGCAGGTGGCCGCGCACATGGCCGACGCTTACTTCCGGGTGCGCCACGAGCCGGTGGCCACCCTCACCTCGTGCGGGCCCGGCTCCTGCAACATCGTCATGCCGCTGCAGGTGGCGCTGTCGGACTCCTCGGCCCTGCTCGCCATCACTGCCAACGTGCCCACCAGCCAGTTCAACCGCAGCCCGTTCCAGGAGATCAACAAGCACTACCAGGCCGACTTCCCCAGCATCGTGCGTCCGGTGGTCAAGCGCAGCTTCCAGCCGACCCGGGTCGACATGCTCCCCCTCGCCCTCCGCCAGGCGATGACGGCGATGCTGTCGGGCCGGCCGGGGCCGGTCAACGTCGACGTGCCCTTCAACGTGTTCCAGGAGGAGGACGACGTCGAGCTGCCGCCGCCGGCGCCGCGGCACGGCACGCAGAGAAGCGGCGCCTCCCCCGAGCAGGTCGCCGCCGCCCTCGACATGATCCTCGCCGCCCGCCGCCCGGTGCTCTTCGTCGGCCACGGCGTCACCCTGTCGGAGGCGGCGCGCGAGCTCACCGAGCTCGCGCACCGGCTGTCCTTGCCGGTCATCTCCTCGCCCAACGGCATGGGCTGCCTCGACATGACCGACAGGCTGTCGCTCGGCTTCATCGGCCGCAACGGCGCCTTCCCCGCCAACCAGGCCGGCCGCCGCGCGGACCTCGTGGTGGCCATCGGCGCCCGCTTCGACGACCGCTCGGCCTCCTCGTGGCTGCCGGGCTACTCGTGGAACTTCCCCCACTCCAAGCTCATCCACGTCGACGTCGACCCCGACGAGCTCGGGCGCAACTATCCCCCCGACCTTCCCGTCCTGGCCGACGCCCGCACCTTCCTGCGCCAGCTGCTGGCCGAGCTCGAGCGCCGTCCTGCCGGGCGGCGCGAGGCCCTGCAGGCCTGGCACGCGGACATCGAGAAATGGCAGGCGGAGTGGGAGGCTTTCGTGCGCCCCAACTTCGAGCTGCACGCCTCGCCCATCCGCCCCGAGCGGGTGGTGGCCGACTGCCAAGCGGTGCTGCCCGAGGACGCGGTGCTGGCCTGCGACGTGGGCGTCAATCACAACTGGTACATGCAGTTCTGGAAGGCGCGCCGGCCCCAGACCATGCTCAACTCGTGGGGCTTCTCGGGCATGGGCTTCGGTGCCGCGGGCGTGCTCGGGGCCAAGCTCGCCGCCCCCGACCGGCCCTGCGTGGCGATCGCCGGCGACGGCTGCTTCACCATGGTGCCGCACGTGCTGTGCACGGCGGTGGAGTACGACATTCCCGTGGTGTGGGTGATCTGGAACAACTTCGGCTGGGTGTCGATCCGCGACATTCAATTGGGCATGTTCGGCGGGCGCGAGCTCGGCACCATGTTTCACGCCGGCGCCAACAAGAAGCCCTACAATCCCGAGTTCGCCGGCTGGGCCAGGGCGGCGGGCGTGGACGCGGTGACCGTCACCCGCTCGCAGGACTTCAAGGGCGCGCTCGAGCACGCCATCAGGGCCAACAAGCCCTATCTCATCGACGTGCACGTCGACGCCGAGGTGCGCCCGCCCGCCACCGGCACCTGGCACTTGCCGCCCACGCCCTACAAGGAGCCGGTGTTCGGCAAGCGCTGGCTGCCGGGGGAGACGGAGCCCGCAAAATAGGCTTGCCGCGATTTGCCCAGATTGTGCGCGCCTATTAGGGGGCCTGGGGGCAGGGGTCTCTCCACAAACGGTATCCGGTCACGATGCTCGCGAGCCTCGTCATCCTCGCCGCCTTCCTGGTCGTGGCCGGCTGCTGCGTCTACATCAGCTACCGCATCGGACAGGTCGTCTCGCCCACCGCGCGCGCCCTGGTGAAGCGCATCGGCGACCTGGAGGCCGGCGTGGCGCGGTCCACCGCCCATATGCGCCAGGCGCTCGCCCAGCACCGCCAGGACAGCGCCGAGGAGACGCGGCGCATCCTCGGCGACCATGGCAAGACCGCGACCGACCACGCCGGCTTCGTGCGCCGGGGACTGGAGGACCTCGGCGATCGCCTCAATGCCACGAGGCTCGACCTGGTGCGCGACGCCACGCGGCTGCGCGAGGACATCGAGCGCACCCTGGCGTCGCTGCGCGAGCGCGCCCAGGAGGACGCCGCCGCGCTCGCGCGCATGCAGAGCGAGGGGCTCGCCGGCCTGTCCGCGCGCATCGCCGAGCTCGGGGCGGCTGCGGATCACCGTGAGGAGCGCGCCAGAGCGATGCTGGAGGGCGTCGGCGCCGACCTCAAGGCCGCCTACGCCGCCGGCGCCGCCGAGTTGCAGAGACAGACCGCGGTCCATCTCTCCGACGCGCGCGAGGCGCTCGCCCGCTTCGAGGAGGCGGCGGCGGGCCAGGGCGCGCGACTCGGCGGCGTCGAGCGGACGGTGAGCGCGGCCGTGGAGCGCGGCGCAGCGCGGCAGGATGCCCTCCAAGCCGCCGTCGAGAGCCGGCTCGAGGCGCTGGGCGCCCACCTCGCCGGGCAGGCCGACCGGCTGCTCGCCGAGGACGAGCGGCTGCGCGCCGCCTGGGCGCGGCTGGAGGAGGACTTCAGCTCGATCCGGCAGTCCCTGGTGCAGACGAGCGGCGCGGTGGAGGCGCTGAAGCGCGAGCTCATCGTCAAGGTGCGGGACGGGACGGGAGCCGGCGACGTCGGCGGCCTCCTGGCGCGCGCGCTCCAGCCCGACGAGTTCGAGCGCGACGTGGAGATCGAGCCCGGCAGCGGCCGGCGCGTCCCCTTCGCCGTGCGCCTGTCCGACAACCCGCTGACGCGGACGTGGCTGCCGGTGGGCGTGCTGCCCGCCATACCCGCCTTCGACGAGCTGGTGTCGGCCACCGTCTTCAACGACGCGGAGAGCGTACGGCGCAGCTCGGAGGCCTTCGAGCGTGCGATCCTGGCCGCGGCCGAGGACCTGAGCGTCAGGTTCATCTGCCCGCCGCGCACGCAGAACCTCGCCGTCCTGCTGGTGCCGATGGAGGACGTGCTGGAGGAGATCCAGCGCCGCGACTCCCTCGTCGACGCGATCCGGCGCAGCTGGCACGTGGTGGTCGCGGGCCCGTCCACGCTGCCGACCCTGCTCACCGGCCTGCGCACGGCCTTCATGGGCACAACCGCTGCGCCCCGGGCGGGCAACGGGCATCTCGGGACCGCGCTCGCAGCCGACGGCGATTGAGGCTCCGCAAGGCAGGGCTGCGCGACATCGCCCTTGAAGGCGTGCGCGCCGCCACCGTAGTGTTGGCCGAGAGCAGGCGGCGGCGCCGGGCGCCGCCGGCCCCGCACGGGAGGCGCCCAATGAAATTGCTCTGGTTCCACCTGATGCCCTATCGGGAGCTGCCCGACGACTTCAAGGACAAGCACCCCTCGGTATGGGTCGACATCCATTCCTCCCTGTTCGACCCCAGGCGCGCCCACCACATGTACAACGAGTTCCTGGACGAGCTCGAGTACGCGGCCCAGTGCGGCTTCGACGCCATCTGCTGCAACGAGCACCACTCCAACGGCTACGGGCTGATGCCCTCGCCCAACCTGATCGCCTCCGCGCTCGCCCGGCGCACCACGGACACGGCGATCTGCGTGCTCGGCAACAGCCTCGCGCTCTATAACCCGCCCACGCGGGTGGCCGAGGAGTTCGCCATGATCGACTGCATCTCGGGCGGGCGGCTGATCGCCGGCTTCCCGGTGGGCACGCCGATGGACACCACCTTCGCCTACGGCATGAACCCGAGCCAGCTGCGCGAGCGCTACTACGAGGCCCACGATCTCATCCTGCGCGCCTGGACCGAGAAGGACACCTTCGCCTTCAACGGCCGCTTCAACCAGCAGCGCTACGTCAACATCTGGCCGCGGCCGATCCAGGAGCCGCACCCGCCGATCTGGATCCCCGGCGCCGGCTCGGTGGAGACCTGGCGCTGGGCGGCGGAGATGGACTACGTGTTCTGCTACCTCTCCTACTACGGCTACAGGATGGCCCAGAGCGTCATGAAGGGCTTCTGGGAGGAGATGGCGAGGCTCGGCAAGGACCGCAATCCCTACCGCGCCGGCTTCGCCCAGGTGGTGGGCGTCGCCGAGAGCCGCAGCCAGGCGCTCGATCTCTACACCGGGCCGGCGGAGTACTTCTACGGACGCTGCCTGCACGTCGACCCCCGCTTCGCCGCCCCGCCCGGCTACGTCACCGAGGCGACGCAGCGCGCCGGCATCGAGAGCCAGGTCAAGATGGCGGCCGAAGGCAAGGCGGCCGGGCCCGCCGTCCAGGCCCCCTCGGCGCAGAAGATGCAGTCGCTCGCCCGCGACATGAAGGGCATCGTCGACAACGGCTATGTCGTGATCGGCTCGCCCGACGAGGTGGCCGAGCAGCTCACCGAGCTCGCTACCACCCTCAACGTCGGCCAGCTGATGCTGATGATGCAGTTCGGGAACATGGCCACCGACGTGGCCAAGTACAACACCCGCCTGTTCGCGGAGAAGGTGATGCCCAAGCTCAGGCCGCTGTTCTCCGAGTGGGAGAACCGGTGGTGGCCGCGGCCCATGGAGCGGCGCCAGCGCGCGGCCCTGCCCGCCTTCACGCCCGCCGCCGCAGCCGAGTGACGCGGAGCGGCCCTTGAGCGAGCTCCAGACGACCACCGTCGACGTCAACGGCTTTCCCACCCGCGTCTGGCGCACGGGCAAGGGGCCGCCGATCGGCTTCCTCGCCGGCTACGGCGGCCTGCCGCGGTGGGTGCCGTTCCTCGACCGGCTGGCGCAGAGGCGCACGGTGATCGTGCCCTCGCTGCCGGGCTTTCCCGGCGGCGACCGCGGGCACACGGCGCTCGACAGCCACCTCGACTGGGTGCTGGCGGTGCGCGACCTCGTCGACAAGGCGGGTCTTGCCGGCGCCGACCTCGCCGGCAGCTCGGTCGGCGGCTCGTTCGCGGCCGAGGTGGCCGCGATCTGGCCGGAGAAGGTGCGCCGGCTCGCCCTCATCGCGCCCTTCGGCCTGTTCGACGAGGCGGAGCCCACCACCGACCCCTGGGCGCAGCGGGCCGACAGCATCCCCGGCCTGATGACCGCCGATCCCGAGGTCTATCGCAGGCTCAAGGAGATGCCGGCCGGCGCCAACTCCGTCGAGTGGCCGATCGAGCAGACGCGGGCTGCGGAGGCCGCCGCGCGCGTCTTCTGGCCGCTCGGCAACACCCGCCTCGAGCGCCGCCTGCCGCTCATCGCCGCGCCCACGCTGATCCTGTGGGGCGAGAAGGACCGCCTGATCCCGAGCAGCTACGCGCGCCGCTTCGCGAAGGCCATCAAGGGCCGCACCGAGACCAGGATCATCCCCGGCGCCGGACACCTGGCCGAGCTCGACCGGCCCGACGAGGTGGCGGCCGCCATCCTCGAGTTCATGGCCTGACCCGGCGGGAGCGGATGAGGAGCACGCCAAGATCGATGCTTGCCGCGACCGCCCTGGCCGGTGAGGCTCTCGCATCCATCAAGGCGAGCGGCCCCTGACCGGGCCGGACGCCGCCGAGCCGGGAGGAATGCCGATGCCGAAAGACAAGCCCCGCGCCTTCGTGCGCAACATCGCCGAAGTGGAGTGGCGCGAGTTTCCCGACCATTTCGGGGGCGCGCTGTCCAAGCCGCTGGTCATGCCGGAGACGGCCGGCTCGCGGCGCATCGACTACCGCATCTCCATGTATCAGCCGATGGCGCGGGTCGCGCGTCACAAGCACAAGGTGCAGGAGCAGGTCTACCACGTGCTCGAGGGCGAAGGGCTGATGGAGATCGACGGGGAGCGGCGCGTGGTGCGCAAGCACGACGTGATCTTTCTGCCGCCGGGCGTGGAGCACGCTATCTCCAACACCGGCCTCGTCGATCTCGTGTTCCTGGTCGTCACCTCGCCGGTGACGGACGAGCCCGGCGCCTGAGGGGGCGGCACGGCCGGCGCCCTCCGCCGCGCGCCGGCCGCAATAATGCCTCGGAACGGCCCTTGACAGCTCCCGGATCTTCAGGCATTGACGCGCGCTCTCAATCAGACTGCCGACGGATTTCCCGTCGGCGCTATCCGAGGACCCCGATGCTTACCGCATCACAGATCGCAGCCGCGCTCGGCGCCACATCCGGACGGTTCCGTCGACCGCCCGTGCGGCCGGCCTCGCGCGCGTGCGGCTACCGGTGCGTCGGCGTCAGCAGCGGCGATCCTCGCGGCACGCCGGTGAAGACCGAGTAGCCGGCGGGGGCCGAGCTCTCCGCCGCAGCGGCAGGAGGGCGAGGGCCCCCTCATCGCCACCCACACCCAGACGAGCTCCACGCGGCGCGGACGCGCATCGGCGCGCCGGCCCTGTGACACACGCACTCGGCGGCGCTCCCGGGCGCTGCCCGCTCTTTGACATCGTCGACGTCCACGTTCGGACGCGAGCGCCGGGCCCGGCGCACACAAGGCCGTGCGCTTCCACACCGGGAGCGACGCTCGCGTCCCCTTTGTCCATTTCTCCCGGAGGCTGGCTTAGCTCATCGGGCAGAGCGCTCGCCTTGTAAGCGAGAGGCGGGAGGTTCGAGGCCTCCAGCCAGCACCAGCCGCCATCCGCCGCAATCGTCCAGTGGCAGGGCACCGCCGTGGTAAGGCGGGGACCGGCGTTCGATTCGCCGTTGCGGCACCACTCCCGCCCGCCGCCATTCGCTCGCTTCGCCAAGCGGCCAAGGCATCGGTCTCACGTGCCGACATCCCCAGGTTCGAGTCCTGGAGCGAGCACCAACTTCGCTTCGTTAGCTTAGCGGCCAAAGCACCTGCCCGACGTGCAGGCGACCCGCGGTTCGAGTCCGCGACGAAGCACCAGTCCTCTCCCCTAGCTCAAGGGCAGAGCATCGGCCGAAGTCCGGAAGACCGCGGCTCGATACCGCGCAAGAACCAGCCGCCTCTGGCAATCGCGCACGCACGACTAGCTCAACCGGCAGAGCGCCGTCCTCTTAAGTCGGAGGTTCGCGGTTCAAGTCCGCGGTCGTGCTCCACCCAGCTCCGGCCTGCTGCGCCTCTGGCGAGGCGAGCCCGCTGTCCCCGGGCATAGACGGGTTGATTCCCGTGCAGCCCGCCACCTTCGCCCCAGCCCCCGCAAGAAAGGAGGTCGCCATGACCATGCCCGCACACCCGGCGCTCGTGCTCAACGCCGACTTCCGGCCGATGAGCTACTTCCCGCTCTCGCTCGTCTCCTGGCAGGAGGCGGTCACCGCCGCCGTGAGCGAGCGCGTGGTCGTGGTGGCCGAGTACGACGCCGTCGTGCGCAGCCCGTCCACCGTCCTCCGCCTGCCCTCGGTGGTGGCCCTGCGCCGCTACCGGCCGCGGCTGAGGAAGGTCGCCTTCACGCGCTACAACGTGTTCCTGCGCGACCGCTTCACCTGCCAGTACTGCGGCCACAGGTTTCCGGCCTCGGAGCTGACCTTCGAGCACGTCATCCCGCGCTCCAGGGGCGGCCTCACCACCTGGACCAACATCGTCACGGCGTGCCGGCCGTGCAATGGGAGGAAGGGCAGCTCCACGGCCGTCAAGCCGCGGCGCGAGCCCAAGGAGCCGGCCCTGCGCGAGCTGCTGGCGGCGGAGCGGGCGCTTCCGCCCAACCATCTGCACGAGAGCTGGGTGGACTTCCTCTACTGGGATGCCGAGCTCGAGACCTAGGCAGAGGCGGACGGGCTCGGGCCCGCCATAGAAGCTGCGTGCGGGCGATGGGCAGTCGCCCGCACGCTCAACCCTCGGCACGGGAGCGGAGGCCTTCCGTCCTATTCCGAGATTCACGCGGTGCGTAGCTCAAGGGTGGAGCAGCGCGGCGAGTCCTGGTCGGGGAGCCGCACACGTAGCTCAACTGGATAAAGCCCCCGGTTGCGAGCTGGGGAGGTGCAGGTTCGAGTCCTGCCGTGTGCACCACTCACCCGGCCGGCAGCGGGTGGGGAGCCGGGCCGTCCCCGCCTGCCTTGCAAGCAGGAGAGCGGTGGTTCGGATCCACCCGCGCTGACCCCGCCCCTCGCACCGCGTCAGCGCGGGCGGAAGTAGCGCGTGGGCTCGAGCTCGCGGTCGTCGAAGGCGGCGAGCGAGGCGCTAAGGCGCTCCGCCTCGGCGGCATAGAGGCTGCGGGCGACGGCGCGCGACAGGCGGGCGGCGCCGTAGGCGAGCCCGGGAATGTCGCCCGCCACCGCCGCATGGCTCATGGTGGCGCCCGCGTTGAAGCAGTGGACGTTGGCAAGGCCCGGCGCGGTGCCGGGCACGCGCTCGACGAACTCGAAGCCGGGGCCCAGGTAGGGGAAGCGCGCGGGGCCCGGATGCCGCGCCACCTCCCCGGGCGGGACGCGGTCGGCCCACAGGGCGATGCGCTCGACCAAGGCGCCGAGCTCGGGCCGCTGCGGCAAGTCGACCGAGAAGCCGGTGGCCAGCACCACCGCGTCGAAGCGATACCGCGCCTTGGGCGTCGCGACGACCACCGCATCCGCGGCCGGGGCCACGTCCAGCCACGGCTCGGCCAGGTGCAGGGCGAAGCCCGCGTGGCGGTCGCAGCGCAGCACCGACTCGTGCGGGGGCGGCACGCCCTCCTCCAGGATGTAGGCGTAGATCTCCCACCGCTGCCGGTCGTCGAGGTGCGGGAAGGCGTGGAAGAAGCCGGGGAACACGGTCCATTTCGACTTGTTGATCTGCGGCAGCTCCGGCCGCCGGGCGAACAGGCCAACCTGCCGCGCGCCCGCCTCGAGCGCCGCCGCAGCGTTGTCGAAGGCCGAGGCGCTGGTCCCGAGCACGCCGACGCTGCCGCCGGCAAAGCGCGCGAAGTCGATGGGATCGGCGGAGTGGAAGACGCGCGCCCGCGCCGCCGGCGCGGTGCGGTCGAGCGAGGGGAAGCGAGGCGCGCAGGGCGCGCCCGAGCCGTCGCGTCCGCCGGCCAGGACGAGCTTGCGCGCGAACACCGTCTCCGTGCCGGCGGGGCCCGCCAGCTCGACGCGCACGAGGCCGTCCTGGAGCTCGACGCGCCTCGCCTCCACGCCGTTCTCGATCGGCAGCTCGACGGTGTCGCGCACCCACAGGAGGTAGGCGAGCCAGTCGGCGGTGGCGATCTTGTAGAGGCGCTGCCAGCCCTCCTCGCCGTGCTGGGCCTCGTACCAGGCGCGGAAGGTGAGGGCGGGTAAGCCGAGGTCGGGGCCGGTAAGGTGCTTGGGCGAGCGCAGCGTCTCCATGCGCGCGTAGGTGCCCCACGGCCCCTCGCGGCCGCGCCGGGCCCGGTCGACGACGCGCAGGTTTCGCACCCCATCGCGCATCAGCGCAAAGGCGGCGGTCTGCCCGCACATGCCGCCGCCGACGATCAGCACGTCAAGCAGCGGCCGGCCGTCGGGGCCGGCGCGCGGCGGCACCCAGTTGGCGGCGGGGAAGTTGAGGCGCGCGAGGTCGCGCCGCGCCTCGGCCGCGAGCGCCGCGAGCCCGCCCGCCGCAGCCTCTGCCTGTGCCGTGCCCGCCGCCATGGTCATCGCCGATACCGCTGCCGGGAATGCCGTCAGCTCGTCGGCTTGCAGCGCTTCCAGATCTCGGGCGCGTCCTCCCGCCCCTGGCGGGTGAGGCGCACCGTCTCCTCGTTGAGCAGCACCATGGTGATGCGGCTGCCCCCGCCGGGCTCGCCGGCCGGCACGACGTAGAGGAAGCCGTGGCGGGAGTAGATGCCCTCGATGCGGTTGCCGCCGGGGGTGAGGATGCGCGGGCCGTCGATGGCGAAGTGGCTGGAGCCCAGGCACCACTCCCCGTCGATGGCGTCGGCACGCGCCGGGCGGGGCGCCAGCACCAGCACGGCGAGGGCGACGGCCGCCGCTGCGGCGAGCCCGGCATTGGTTTGCGCCACGGCTGTCGTCTCCGTCTCGGGATTGACTGCGCGCATTATCCGGCGCCCGGCCGCGCCAGGGCAAGCCGTCATGCGGCCGCGACATGACGCCCCGGCGCGGGGCACCGCGCGCCCGCCCCGCGCCGGGCTATAAGGGGCGCGCCCTGCGAGGAGCCCTCACGCGATGCAGAGAGCCGCACCGGCCCCGGCGCCCGTCCATGCCGCCTCCCGGCCGCTACTGGCCATCGGGCTCATGTGCATCACCTGGGCGGTGTTCGCCTGCCTCGACACCACGGCCAAGTATCTGGGCACCGCCACCGACCTGCCGGCGGCCCAGGTGATCTGGATGCGCTTCCTCGGCCAGCTCCTGGCCATGATCGCGGTGCTCGGCCTGATCGCCGTGCCGGGGCTGTTGCGCACGCGCAAGCCCGCCGCCCAGGTCGTGCGCTCGCTGCTGCTGCTCGGCTCCACCGCCTTCAACTTCCTCGCCCTGCGCCACCTGCGCCTCGACCAGACCACCACCATCGGCTTCCTCACGCCGCTCACCGTCGCCCTGCTCGCCGGGCCCTTTCTCGGCGAGTGGATCGGCTGGCGGCGCACCATTGCCGTCCTGGTGGGCTTTGCCGGCATTCTCCTCGCCATCCGCCCCGGCTTCGGCAGTGTGCACCCGGCCGTGCTGCTGTCGCTGGCGAGCATGCTCTGCTATGCCGTGTTCAGCCTCATCACGCGCTTCCTCGCCCCCTTCGACCGCGCCGAGGTGACGCTGTTCTACTCGCTGCTCGCCGGCACCCTGATGGTGGCGCCGCTCGCCCTGTGGACGTGGGTGTGGCCGCAGAGCGCGCTGGTGTGGGTGCTGCTGCTGTCGATGGGCCTCTACGGGGGGCTCGGCCACTACCTCTTCATCCTGGCGCACCGCCACGCGCCGGCCTCCACCATCGCCCCCTTCCTCTACGTCACCCTCATCACCCACTCGGCCGCGGGCTACCTGGTGTTCGGCCAGGTGCCTGACGCCTGGACGCTGGCCGGCGCCGGCATCGTCATCCTGTCGGGGCTCTATCTCTTCCAGCGCGAGCGGATGACGGTTCGGGCGGCCTCCGTGGCCATGACCGCCGAGGCCGCTCCGCAGCGATAGCCCCCGGCCGAGCGCGTTCGGTGTGATCCCGGCCGAGCGCCGGCGCTATCACCCCGGCCGAGCGCAGCCCTGTCACCGCGGCCGAGCGCGCCGTGTCCGGCTCGCCCGGGCACATGCCTCTCTTCGGACCGGCGCGCCGGTCCTAGTGGGCCATGGACAGGCGCTCGCACACCGCCGCCGCCGCGGCAGCATCCTCGCGCGCCTCCTCCGAGCCGCCGTCGCACATGCGCTCGCGCACGCGGCCGATCGCCTCCGGCTCGAGCTGCTCGAGCGCGGTGGCGTAGAGGTCGGCCAGCACCTCGAGCTGGGGCATCGTGAAGCGGTAGGAGTAGCGCCGTAGCGCGGTGGCCATGGCGCGCTTGCAGGCCTGGCCCTCGGGCGTGGTAAGGCGCGCGCGCTCGGCGCATCGCACCACCACCCCTCCCGCGTCGGCGAAGAGGTTCTCGCGCGCGAACTCCGCCACCGGCGTGCCCTGCAGCAGCGTGACGATCTCCAGCACGATCTGAGCCTTGCTCATGGGCCCAGTCTAGGGCAGAGGCATGAGCGATTGGCAAACCGAAACTGCGCGGCAGGCAAACGCGTGCCGGATGACGGGGCAGGCCACCGCGACGGCGAGGAGTTGGCGAGGCAATGAACCACCACCGCTATTTCGCGGCTGCGAAGCGACCGGTCGAGACCTGCCTCGTCGGCACCGGCAGCTTCGGGCGTAGCTTCCTCGCCCAGGCGCGCAGGGTGCCCCTGATGCGGGCGCGGGTGGCGGTCGACGTCGATGCCCGCACCGCCGCCGAGGCGCTGGCCGCAGTCGGCGTGGCCCGCGCCGAGATCGCGCTGTGCGCGACGGCGGCGGAGGCGCGCGCGGCGTGGGAGGCAGGCCGCACCATCGCCGCAGGCGACCTCGCCGCCGTCCTCGACCTGCCCTTCGAGGTGGTTCTGGAGGCGACCGGCCATCCCGAGGCCGGCGCCCGCCACGCCCGCCTCGCCGTGGAGGCCGGGCGGCACCTGGTGCTCGTCACCAAGGAGGTCGACAGCGTCGTGGGCCCGGGCCTGTCCCGCGCCGCCGCCGAGCGCGGGCGCGTCGTGACCCCGGTCGACGGCGACCAGCCGAGCCTGCTCATCGGCCTCGTCACCTGGGCCGAGACGCTGGGTTTCACCATCGTCGCCGCCGGCAAGTCGAGCGAGTACGACTTCGTGCTCGACGCTGCGCGCGAGACCATGACCAGCAACGCCGTCACCGTGCCGGCGCCGGGCTTCGCCGCGCACTGGGACCTGGGCGCGCGGCCCGTGCGCGAGGTGGTGGACGCCCGGGCCCGCATCGCCGCCGCGCTGCCCCAGCGCACGGTGCCCGACCTGTGCGAGATGCTGATCGTCGCCAACGCCACCGGACTCGGCTGCGACCGCGCCGACTTTCACGCGCCCATCGCCCGCATCGGCGAGGTGCCCACCATTCTCGCCACCGAGACCGACGGCGGCCTGCTGGCCGGCGAGCGCCGGCTCGACGTGTTCAACTGCCTGCGCGCCCCGCACGAGATCAGCTTCGCCGGCGGCATCTTCGTGATCGTGCGCTGCGACCACCCGCCGACCTGGGACATGCTGCGCGGGAAGGGCCACATCCTGAGCCGCACCGGCGCCACGGCCATGCTTTGGCTGCCGCGACACCTGCTCGGGCTGGAGGCGGCCACCAGCGTGCTCGAGGCGGCGGTGCTCGGCCGCTCGAGCGGCGGCGAGGAGCCGCGGCCCAGCCTCGATCTCGCGGCCCGCGCCGAAGTCGACATCGCGGCCGGCACCGTGCTCACCGCCGCGGGCCACCACCACCAGATCGCCGGCCTGGCCGGCGTGCTGGTGCCGGCCGCCCCGCTCGCGCCGGCCTCCCCGGTGCCCTACTATCTCGCCGCCAACCGCCGGCTCCTGCGCCCGCTCGCCCGGGGCGAGGTCCTCGCCTGCGGCGACGTGGAGATCGACCAGTTCTCCGAGCTCTACCGCCTGCGCCGGCAGCAGGACGCGGCCTTTTTCGGGAGCGCATCGGGGCGCACACGCCTTGCCTGAGCCGCGTGCGCGGCGGCATGCTTGGCGCAGGTCCCAGGCGGAACAGCGGAGGCGGCCCCATGGCCTATTCCATCATCGCCCACGATCTCGCCACCGGCCAGGTCGGCATCGCCGTGGCGAGCCGGATGCTCGCGTCGGGCGCCCGCATCCCCTTCATCAAGACCGGCGTCGGCGCCGTCGCCACCCAGGCCAAGGAGAACCAGCTCTACGGCCCGCGCGGCCTCGCGCTGCTGGCGGCCGGCGCCTCGGCCGAGGAGACCGTGCGGCTGCTCATCGCCGCCGACAGCGACCAGGACATCCGCCAGGTGCACGTCATGGACCGCATGGGGCGCTTTGCCGCGCACACGGGCGCGGAATGCCTGGAATGGTGCGGCCACATCATCAGGGAGAGCTACTCGCTCGCCGGCACCATGCTGGCGGGCGCGGGCGTGCTCGAGGCGGTGGCGGCCGCCTACGAGGCCCGTACCGAGATGCCGTTCGCGCAGCGGCTGATCGCCGCCATGCAGGCCGGCGAGGCGGCGGGCGGCGACAAGCGCGGGCGCCAGTCGGCGGCGCTCCTCATCCACGGCGACCGCGAGTGGGCGCTGCTCGACCTCAGGGTCGACGACCACGCCGACCCGCTGGCCGAGCTCGCCCGCCTCGAGGCGGTGGCGCGCGGGCCGGCGTGAGCGGCTGCCTGGCGCGTCCCGCCGCTACGGCCAGATCTGCACGTAGGCCGAGCGCTCGCGCTCGGAGGCGCCGGCGAAGTGGGCGTCGTACTCCTTGATGAGGGTCTTGAGATGGTCCGACTGCTGGAAGCGCTTGAACGTCTCCTCGTTGGCGAACTCGTAGACCGCCATGTACTGGAATTTGTCGTCGCCCAGGATTTTCCTGTAGCGGCGCGCGCTGACCGCGCCGTTGAATTGCAGCACCTGAGGCGCATGCTCCACGAACAGCGTCACGGCCATGGGCTTCCTCCGAGCTTGGTGAGCGCCCTGCCTAGCAGGCGGCCGGCGGGCCGTCGAGACCGCGGCAGCGCCCGCACGCCGCGCGCCTCGCTTGCAAACGACCGCGGCGATGGCACTATCGCGCCGCAGCCCCGCGTCCCTCCTCCCGAGCCAGCAGCAGGATAGCCCCATGCCCAGGTTTCGCATTCTCACCCCCGTCGGCGCCTCCTTCAGCAACAGCGGCGGGGGCTACAGCTACGAGATGGAGGCGCTGGAGGGGCTCGATGCGGAGATCTTCGAGTGCCCGGCAACCGAGGAAGCGTTCATCGCCGCCGCCAAGGGCGTGGACGCGGTCTACGCCAAGGGCATGAAGTTCACGCGCCGCATGATCGAGGCGCTCGACCGCTGCCGGCTCATCGCCCTCGGCACGGTGGGCGTCGACTACGTCGACGTGGCCGCGGCGACCGAGAAGGGCATTCCCGTCACCAACTGCCCGGACACCTTCATCGAGGAGGTGGCCGACCACGCCATGATGCTGCTGCTCGCCGCCCACCGGCGCGCGCTGGAGCAGGACCGCATGGTGCGCGAGGGCCGCTGGAGCGAGGGCCGGCCGCAGCTGCTGCAGGTTCCGCGCCTGATGGGGCAGACGCTGGGCTTCATCGCCTTCGGCCGCGTCGCCCGGGCGGTGGCCGAGCGGGCGCGCCCGTTCGGGCTGCGGCTCATGGCCTACGACCCCTTCCTCGACGAGCTCAGGATCGCCGCCTGCGGGGTGGAGCCCGCCAGCCTCTCCGAGGTGCTATCGCGCTCCGACTTCATATCGATGCACCTGCCGGCCACGCCCGAGGCGGTGGGCTTCCTCAAGGAGCAGCACTTCCGCCAGATGAAGAGGAACGCGATCTTCGTCAACACCGGGCGCGGGCCGACGGTGGTGGAGGCGGCGCTGATCAAGGCGCTACAGGAGGGCTGGATCGCGGGAGCGGGGCTCGACGTGTTCGAGGTCGAGCCGGTCAGGCCCGACAACCCGCTCCTGAAGATGCGCAACGTCATCCTCTCGCCCCACAACGCCTCCGCCTCGGCGCGCTTCGATCCCGCGCGCAAGCGCCGGGTGGGCCAGGAGCTCGCCCTGGTGTTGTCGGGCCGCTGGCCCATGAGCTGCGTCAATCCCACGGTGCTGCCCGCCTCCGGGCTCAGGCGCTGGCAGCCGGTGTCCATGGAGCGCGGCCCCAACGCCTGAGCGCGGCTCACTGTCCGGCCGCGGCGTAGACGGCGCAGGCCGCCTCGACGGCGGCGCCGGGCGGCGGCTTGACGCCGTTGCGGCGCAGCACCGCCTCGAGGGCGGTCAGGCAGCGCAGCACGTTGGCCTTGCGGCACACGTGGCCCATGGTGCCGATGCGCCAGATCCTGCCCGCCAGGGGCCCGAACGAGGTGCCGATTTCGATGCCGAAGTCGAGGAGCATCTGGGCCCGCACCTTCTCGCCGTCGCCGATCGCCTCGGGGATCAGCACGCCGGTGACGTTGGCCATGCGGTGGACGGGATCGCCAAAGAGGGCGAGCCCCATGGCCTCGAGGCCGGCCCTGAGCGCGCCGCTCGCCAGGCGGTGGCGGGCAAAGCCCGCCTCCAGCCCCTCGCCCAGCACGACGCGGGCGCACTCGCGCGCGGCGTAGAGCATCGAGGCGGCCTCGGTGTGGTGGTTGAGCTGGCGCGGCGACCAGTAGTCCATCAGCATGGCGAGATCGAAGTAGTTGGAGCGGATCGCGGGGCCGGGGCCCTCGTCGAGGTCGGGCGCGGCGAGCCCCTGCTCCACGTGCCGGCGGGCGCCGACCACGGCGGCGACGCGCTCGTTGAAGGACACGGGCGCCGAGCCCGGCGGCCCCGACAGGCACTTCTGCAGGCCGGCGGAGGCGGCGTCGATCTGCCAGGCATCCATCTCGAAGGGATTGCCGCCGAGCGTGGCGGTGCAGTCGACGTAGAGCAGGACATCGCGCTCCCGGCACAGCGCGCCGATCGCGGAGAGCGGCTGCAGCATGGTGGTCGAGGTGTCGCCGTGGCAGATGGCGAGCACGCGCGGGCGGCAGCGGTCGAGCGCGGCGCGCACGGCATCGGGCTCGAACACGCGCCCCCACTCGGTCTCGATGGCCGTCACCTCGGCGCCGGCGCGGCGCCCGATCTCGACCAGGAGGTGGCCGAAGCGGCCGAAGATCGGCACCAGCAGGCCGTCGCCGGGGGCCAGCATCGAGACGAGGCAGGCCTCGATGGCGGCCCTGGCCGTGCCATCGACCAGGAGGGTCCATGGGTTGGCGGTGCGGAAGACCTGGCGGTAGAGAGCCATGGTCTCGCCCATGGTGCGCCTGAACTGCGGATCGAACTGACCCTGGAGGGCCACGCTCATGGCGCGGAGAACGCGGGGGTAGACGTCGACGGGCCCGGGGCCCATCAGCAGCCGCGGCTCCGGGTCGAGCTCGGCGAAGAGCTCCGGTGCCGGCGCTGGGTGGGAGGAGGCCTCCGCCTGCCGGCGGGCTCTGCTGGGTCGGGGCTGGCGGGTCTTCTGCAGCGGCGCGGCTCCATCGGCGGCAGCCGGCCGCCCGTCCGACGACTAGCGCATCCGTGCGGGCGCTGCCAAGCCGCCGCCGCCGCCGCGCTCCTCGCCGAGCCTTGCACTGCTCTTGCGTCGTGCGTCCCCAGAAGCCGCGCCGTGGCGCGGCTGTCCGGGGTCTTGCCCGGTGACGGGGACCGCCCGCCGGCCGCCGGGCGTCCGGGACGGCGCAAGCGCCGATTGCCTCGCGGGCCGGAACCCCGAGGGTTTGCTGGGAGATGGAGGTGCGGGGCGTCTAGCCGCCGGACCGTATTTGTAAGGCCTGAGAGTCGGCTCTCACGCCCCGCGCCCGCGCGTGGAACCCGCTTGACCGATCCGATCACCATGGGCCCAGGCCCGCGGGCACGACATCCCGCAGCGCCATTGCGCAGGCCCTCGGCCGCCTCTGGAGGCCGCCCCTGCAGTTGGGCCGCTTCCCGGTACCGAGGTGCACGCATCATAGCACACCCTGGGACCCTGGGGATAAGTGCCGCCATGGTGAACGCCGGGGGCGCTCAGCCCCTGGTCAGCACCAGCGTGAGTCCGATGAGCGAGCTGTCCATGAACTGGATCTCGATGATCTGGCGGTCGTTGCGCAGGATGATATCCATGTTGGCATTGAGCTCGCTGCCCTTGACCGCCACCTTGAAGCCGTTGGGCGTGACGCTGCCCGCTACGTCGCCGCTCCAGTTGCGGCTGAGCTCCTTCCAGGTGCCCGTCAGCTTGTCGCCCGCGTGATGCACGGTGCTCTGCACCTCCACGCTGCCGCTGTCGGCGGCGCAGCGGATGGTCTGGCGGACCTGCGCGCCCTGCTCCGACACGAAGTAGGTGACGCGGCACTTCACCTTCTCCGCCTGGCCGTTCCGCACGCCCAGCCGGCCTTCGCCGAGCCAGCGCCCCGCAAGCCGTGCAAACGGACCCTCGTCGTCCGCCGCGGCCGGCCCGGCCCACACCAGGCCGCCGCCCGCGGCCGCCAGCACGAGCAGAAGCAGGAAGAGCGATCTCGTCGCCCGGGCGCGGGCGAGGCGAAGCTTGACCGTCATGGCGCGCGGGCCCTGCCTCATGCAGACCTGGGATTGCATGTCGCGACTAGCCGGCAGCATATCGGCACGCGCGGCGGCTCGCGAGCCGGCCGGGCGCACGCGGCGGCGGGCGCGATGCCCGCGCGCCACATGCCGAAGGCGCATGTACAGGACCACGCGAGCTTGCCATAGTCGGCAGGGGCCGAGCCCGAAGCGGCGGCCGATTTGCCCACAGGCACGGGAGGCGAGGCATGACATTCAAGGTCACGAGCAACAGCTTCAAGGACGGCGACTACCTCGGCGCCGACCACATTCTCTCCGCCGACTTCGGCTTCGGCTGCGCCGGCGGCAACAAGTCGCCGCACCTCGCCTGGTCGGGGGCGCCCGCCGGCACCCGGAGCTTCGCCGTCACCTGCTTCGATCCCGACGCGCCCACGGGCAGCGGCTTCTGGCACTGGCTGGTGGTGAACATCCCCGCGAATGTGACCGAGCTGCCCCTCGACGCCGGCAACCCAAAGTCGCCCAAGCTGCCCGCCGGCGCGCTGCAGACGCGCACCGACTTCGGCGCGCCGGGCTACGGCGGCCCCTGCCCGCCGCCCGGCGACCACCCCCACCGCTACCTCTTCACGGTGTTCGCGGTGAGCGCGGACGCGCTGCCCGTCAAGGCCGACACCTCGGCCGCCATCGTCGGCTTCCAGCTCAACTTCAACACACTGGCCAAGGCGGCGATCATGGGCCTGTACAAGCGCTAGCCTGCCGCGGCCCCTCACCCCGACGCTCTCCCCCGCAAGCGGGGAGAGGGGGGTGATTCGCCGGCGCGGCGGCGCTAACCTTCCCTGGCCGCGCGGGGCCCTGTGCCCAGGCGAGGAGGACGCCCGTGCCCGAGCTCAAGGACGACGCAACCATCGCCGAGATCTTCGCCGCCGCGGTGGCCGCGCACGGCGCCCGTCCGTTCCTGGCCGTGCCGGCGAGCGCCACGCGCGGCTACCTCCCGGACGGCCTCGAGCTCACCTACGCGGAGGCCGGCGCCGAGGTCGAGGCGCTGTCGGATGGGTATGCCGCCGCCGGCTACGGCCTCGGGCACCGCGTGGCGACGCTCCTCGAGAACCGGCCCGACTACATCCTGCACAAGCTCGCCCTGAACCGCCTGGGGGTCTGCTGCGTCCCCATCAACCCCGACTATCGCGCCGCCGAGATCGCCTACCTCGTGGAGCACAGCGAGCCCGACCTCGTGCTGACGCTCGGCCGGCGCGAGGCCCAGCTGCGCGAGGGCCTGGCGCAGAGCGGCCACAGGCCGCCCGTCGTGCGGCTCGAGGAGCTGCCCGGTGCCCTGCCGCGGCCGGCGCGCCCCCCCTCCCCCGCGCGGCTCACGCCCGAGACGCCCTCCAGCATCCTCTACACCTCCGGCACCACCGGCCGACCCAAGGGCTGCATCCTCTCCAACGGCTACGAGGTCGCGGCGGGCGCGTGGTACGCCTCCCTCGGCGGCCTCGCCGCGCTGCGCATCGGCGAGGAGCGCATCTATAATCCGCTGCCGCTCTATCACATCAACTCCGCGGTGGTGTCGCTGATGGGCGCGGTGCTGACCGGCAACTGCCAGGTCCAGCCCGACCGCTTCCATCCCCAGCACTGGTGGCCCGAGATCCGCCAGACGCGGGCGACCATCGTCCACTACCTCGGCATCATCGCCCCGCTCCTGCTCAACCAGCCGCCGACCCCGCGCGACCGCGAGCACGGCGTGCGCTTCGGCATCGGCGCCGGCATCGAGCCGCAGCTGCACGCCGCCTTCGAGGAGCGCTTCGGCTTCCCGCTCATCGAGCTGTGGGGCATGACCGAGATGGTGCGCGTGCTCGCCGACTGCACGCCCCCCCGCCGGGTCGGCACGCGCGCCTTCGGCCGGCCGGTGCCGGGCGTGGAGGTGCGCGTGGTGGATGATGCCGGCCGCGAGGTGCCGGACGGCGAGCCGGGAGAGATGCTGGTGCGCCACTCGGCGGCCACCCCCCGGCGCGGCTGCTTCTCGGGCTACCTCAAGGACGAGGCCGCCACCGAGGCGGCCTGGCGGGGGGGATGGTTCCACACCGGCGACGTGGTGCGGCGCGCGCCCGACGGCATGCTGCACTTCGTCGACCGCAAGAAGAACATCATCCGCCGCTCGGGCGAGAACATCGCCGCCGCCGAGATCGAGGCGCTGCTGCTCACGCACCCGGATGTGGCGCAGGCGGCGGTGATGGCGGTGGCCGACGAGCTGCGCGACGAGGAGGTGCTGGCCTGCGTCGTGCTCAAGCGCGAGCTGCCCGCGCGCGAGGCCGCCGAGGCGCTCTTCCGCTTCTGCTACGAGCGCCTCGCCTACTACAAGGCGCCGGGCTGGGTCCACATCGTTCCCTCGCTGCCCACCACCGGCACCCAGAAGATCCAGAAGCACTCCATCTACGGCCCGGGCGCCGACCCGCGCAGCGCCCCCGACATCGTCGACCTGCGCGCGCTGAAGAAGCGGGGCGCGTCCTGAGGGCCCGCGCGCCAGCGCGTGCGGCTTGACCTGGCGCGCGCCGGCGGCGAGCCTCGCGGCGTGCGGCGATTCGCGGCCGCTCCGATTGTCACCACGATTGGGGCCTAGGCTCGCGCCGTGCCGGTCGCGTGGGGGCGCGTTGCCACCGTCCTTCCTCGTTCCCGCCCCAGTGACGGCACAAAGACCGGCGACCTCGAGATCGGATGCCAGCAGAGATGCCCGCGGACATGAGCAACGCCAGGTTGAGAGGAGCGCTCGCTGCCTGCCTGCTGGCGGTGCTGTCGCTGCCGGCGGCAGGGGCCCTGGCGCAGGCGCCCGAGCCGCCGGGGGCGCGCTCGGCCGCGGCCGGCGACATCGCCAACTTCTTCCGCCAGGTCGGCGACCAGATCTACGAGCACTGCATCTTCGAGCTGTCACAGGAGCAGCTCGAGGTTCAGCAGGCCCTGATCCAGGCCTACATCAGGCAGGGGGCGAGCAGCGCCATGGCGCGGCAGCTCGCGGTCAAGCAGATCCAGCCGCCCAAGCTGTCGGCCGAGTGCGAGCAGATCAAGGCGCTGTGGAAGACGGAGCCCGCCGTCGTCGTCTCGGTCGCCCCGCCGCCCACCAGGGCCCCCAAGGCAGAGGCCGCCGCCCCGCCCGCGGCCGCCGCCCCGGCCTCGCCCCCGCCGGTGCCGGTCCTCGCCTACAAGAAAGTGCTGCCGCAGTGGGACTGCGCCCCTGGCGTCGACTACGTCACCATCACCCATCGCGGCTACGAGCGGAAGCTGACCGACGGGGACATCTGCAGCCCGTTCGAGGACGTGGTGCGCCCGGTGCCGCCCACGCCGGAGACCTTCCGGCTCGGCTACGCCATCGCCACCGGCCGCCTGTTCGTCCTCGCCGACGATGCGCGGGTCAACGGCCGCACCATCGCCTGGGCCATCTCCGGCCGCGAGGCGTGCCGCAACAATCCCGACCCCGAGTGCCTGGCGGCCAAGGCCATCGGCCCGCTGCCGCCGGGCGAGTACGCGTTCGCCTCCGACAAGGACCGGCGCGTGACCTGGGGGCCCAAGACCAAGCGCATGGTGGCCGCCGTCTACCTGCGCAAGCTGTGGAACAAGGAGCGGTTCACCCCGGCGCAGATCGCCGCCATCCGCGCGCGCGGCAACATTGCCATCCACGTGCGGCTCAAGGGCGAGATGTCGGAGGCCTGCTTGGGCCTCGGCCCCAAGGGCTGGGAGTACGTGGCCTCCCTCATCCGCGACGGGCGCGCCACCGGCCTCGACGTCTTCGTCGACGAGCCCTATCCGCAGATCGCCGAGGCGGCGCCCATCGTGCGCACCTCCGCCTTCTCGCTCTCCTCGCTCTTCAAGTGATCCGCCGCCGCGCCGGGTTGCGCGTCCACGCCGGCGCAACGCGCTGCGCTTACAGCGTCCCGCGGGCGGACGGGCGCTCGACGCTGGGCAGGAGCCAGGTGAGCAGCCCGATCAGCGGCAGGAACGCACACAGGCGGTAGACGGTGCCGATGCTGGTGGCGTCGGCGAGCTCGCCCAGCAGCGCCGCGCTCGCCGCACCGAGCCCGAAGGAGATGCCGTAGAACAGCCCGGCGATCATGCCGACCTTGCCCGGCAGCAGCTCCAGCGCATAGACGAGCACGGCGGGGAAGGCGCTCGCCATGATCATGCCGATCAGGACGCTGAGCACGGCCGTCCACAGCAGGTCGGCGAACGGCAGGGCGAGCGTGAAGGGAATGGCGCCCAGGATCGACACCCAGATGATGGCGCGCCGGCCGATGCGGTCGCCCAGGTGCCCGCCGATCAGCGAGCCCGCGGCCTGCGCCGCCAGGAACAGGAACAGCAGGAGCTGGGAGGCCTGCACGGAGACCCCGAAAGTGTCGATCAGATAGAAGGTGTAGAAGGAGGTGAGGCTCGCCGTGTAGGCGTTCTTGGAGAACATCAGCACGACCAGCACCGCCACCGCCAGGGCCACGGCGCGCGCCGGGCGGCCGGGCGAGCCTGCGCCGGCGAGCCGCGCCCGCACCGGGGCGGGAGATTGGCGCGCATACCAGCGCCCCACCCGCAAGAGCAGGAGGGCTGCCCCCAGCGCCGCCAGCGAGAACCACGAGATGCTGGCCTGGCCCCGCGGCACCACGACGAAGGCGGCGAGCAGCGGTCCCAGCGCCTGGCCGGCCTGGCCGCCGACTTGGAACAGCGACTGGGCGAAGCCGTGGCGTCCGCCCGAGGCCAGCCGCGCCATGCGCGTCGACTCGGGATGGAACACCGACGAGCCGGTGCCGACCATGGCCGCGCCGAGCAGCAGCAGGGCAAAGCTGCCGGCGTGCGCCAGGACGATCAGCCCGGCGAAGGTGCAGGCCATGCCCGCCACCAGCGAGTAGGGCTGCGGCCGGCGATCGGTGAAGGCGCCCACCACCGGCTGCAGGGCCGACGCCGTCAGCTGGAAGGCGAGCGTGATGAGGCCGATCTGGCCGAAGTCGAGGCCGTAGGTGGTCTTGATCAGGGGATAGATCGCCGGCAGCAGCGACTGCATCATGTCGTTGAGGAGATGGGCGAAGCTCAGCGCCAGCACGATCGAGAAGGTGGCCTCCGGCGCCACGGCCGCGGCGGGCTGGGGCGGGGCTTGCGGCGGCGCCGGCTTCTGCATGCGCGTATCGGGTCCGGTCTGGCTGCCCGGCACGGCGGGCGGGAGGGCGCCCGCGTCGGCGCAGCGCCGCGGCAGGACTAGCCCCTCTGATGCGGCGGTGTGAAGAAAATCTTACAGCGGCGGGGGCTTGCGCAGCTCGGTCTCCACCAGCCGGTGGTAGTGGGAGGGCTCCGCCCGCTCGATGGCGGAGACATCGGGGGCTGCGCCGTTGCGCCAGGTGAGATAGGCGTCGCTCGCCGGCAGCCCCATGCTCTCGGCCAGGAGCTGAACCCAGTTGCGGACGCCGAGATTGTCCTTGCCGTCCACGGCCGCGAGCTCGCGGTGGCAGGAGTGGAACACGGTCGCCACCGTGTCGCAGCCGGCCATCGCGGCCGCCCCCCACGTCTCGCGGGCGGCCTTGGCGAGCGCGCCCGGCACGGTCGCCAGCGCGCTGCACATGTGGCCGGGGTGCGCCGGCCCCTCCACGAGCTGCATGCCTGGGATGCGCGCAAGGAGTGCGGCCACGCGGTCGTTGGCGGCAACGTGGGTGGCAAAGCCCAGGTGCCGGTGCAGGAGGACGCGCCGCGCCACGGGCACTGTCATGAGCGGGGCGAGGCGGTCTGCGCGGCCCGCCAGCAGCTCGCTGATGTGGGCGATGTCGAAGGCGGTGGCGTTGCCCGGCGCCATGACGTCGGACATGTGCATGTGGCAGGAGGGGCACCAGGTGACGACCGTGCCGCGCCCCTCGCCGCGGGCCGCCTCGTTGAATCGCGAAACGGTGCGCGCGGCCATGTTGCTCGCCCCGCGCGGCTGGTGGTCGTGGGCGGTGCCGCAGCAGTAGGCTGGCCCGCCGGCCGCGCTCACGTCGTAGCCCGCGCGCTCGATCAGCAGAATCGACAGGCGGATCATCTCCGCGTGCCTGAGCATGTTGCAGCCGAACCAGAAGGTGACGCGGTCCGCCTTCACATCCATCGCTCGAGCTCCTCCTCGCTCAGCTGCAGCCGGGCGAAGGCCTTGACCCGCGGAAACAGGGTGGGATCGTGCTTGGCCGGGACCTGGTGGGTGGCGTTGATGGCCTGCTGCTTGGCGATCCTGACGAGCAGCATGGCGTCGAGCCCGGCAGCCTGCTCGGGGCAGGCCGCAACGCACAGGCCGCTGCGCGTGCAGGCGCGCACCCAGGCGACGGTGACTTCGGGCCCCGCCTCACCCCGCGCCAGGCGGCGCAGGCCCTCGCTCGCCAGGCGCCCGTCCTCGCCGCGCAGCCCGATGTGGTCGACCATGGGGCAGGCCGCAAAGCAGGCGCCGCACGCGGTGCACAGCTCGGCAAGCTCGGGGCCCGCGCGGGCGAGGAAGTCCTCGCTGGTGGGGGCGCGCTGAGGGGAAAGTCGGGTCATGGCGCGCCAGGGTGCTGCCGTTCGGGCCCCCGGGTCAAGCCGACTCGGCGAGGCACCCTCGGCCGCCTTCAGGCGGCCATGGCGGAGGCCTGCCGCTGGTGGCGCGTGGCCCACGCGAACAGCGCGTTGACCAGGAACGAGGCCACCATGCTGCACAGGGCCATGATCACGTAGTGGTGGCCGGAGAAGCCCTGCCGCGCCGCATTGGTGAGCTTGCGCGCGCCGGGGATGGTATCGCCGGAGGCGGCGAGCGCATTGAGCGAGGCCTGCCACACCCAGTCCGCGAACCGCAGCAGGACGGCGTAGACCTCGGGCACCAGCGCGTTGAAGGTGAAGAGCACCACCGCCAGCACCACCGTGGCCGGCACGCTGACGAGGCCGATGGCGATGCGCTGCAGGGCGGAGTGCGTGCCGCCGAGGAGCGCATTGAAAGGGATGCCGACGATGATGGTGGCGATCAGGATGGCGGGGATCGACAGCACCACGTGGGTCATGTTCACCCGCTCGCGCAGGTGGTTCACGGCCACCTGGCCCCAGTGGCTGCCCGACACCAGCGCATCGAGGCCGTTGACGATGCTGCGGCCGGTGTCGAAGGCGAAGCTTATGACGGGCTCGAGCTCGCGGTCGTAGACCACCGATGCCACCATGATGGCGAGCATGATGACATAGCTGGTGCCGCCGATGCCGATCGACACGACGAGGCGCCGGAGCCATGCGACCACTGACATGAACTCCCTCCCGATGCTCGGACCGCCGCCCTCTCGCCGACGTCCGCGCCGATACCACAATACTGGGGCGGCGAGAAAGCGGCCTTGGCGGCGGAGGCCGCCTCGCCCGGCCCGCCGCTCCGCCGCCGCGACCGTCTTGGCAGAGCTTTTCGCCTTGGCTTACAGTCGGCTGGATGCTGACTGCGAGGGTTCCCGGTGGCGCTCGATCGGCTGCGATTCCTCCTCCTCGCCCTGGCGGCCCTCCTCCTCGCTCCGGCCGCCACGCGCGGCGCGGCGCCGCCCGAGGACCTGATCGAGCGCAAGCCGCCCTCGCTCGCCGGCCAGCTTCTCGTCGCCTCCGAGCGCATCGGCGATCCGCGCTTTGCCCGCACCGTCATCCTGCTCGCCCGCCACGGCAAGGATGGCGCCTTCGGCATCACCATCAACCGCCCGGTCGCCACCCGCACGCTGGCGAGCCTGTTGGCCATGCTGGGTGAAACGGGCGAGGCGGCCGAGGGCAGCATCGAGGTTCTCGCCGGCGGGCCGGTGCAGCCGGGGGTCGGCTTCCTCGTGCACTCCGCCGACTACCGCCGGCCCGAGACCATCGCCGTGGACGCGCGGCTCGCCGTCACCTCCAGCCGCGATGCGCTCCTCGACGTGGCGCGCGGCAAGGGGCCGCTCAAGGCGCTCATCGCCTTCGGCTACGCCGGCTGGGCCCCGGGCCAGCTCGAGGCGGAGATCGCGCGCGACGCCTGGTTCACCGCGCCCGCCGATCCCCGGCTCGTGTTCGAGGAGGACCGCGGGCGGGTGTGGCAGGAGGCGGTGGCGCGGCGCATGCGCGACCTGTGAGCCGCAGCGGCCCGCGTGGCAGCCTTTTGCAGGCGCCGGCCGCCGGCACTATGCTGGCTCCGCACGTTTCATTCCCGAGCGAGGCTGCCCCATGACCGCACCCGTGCTTCCCCGCGCCGAGCCTGAGGCCGTCGGCCTGTCGTCGGCACGCCTGCGCCGCATCGGCGAGGCGCTGCGCCGCGAGATCGAGGCGAGGCGCCTGCCCGGCGCCGTGGTGGCCATCGCCCGCTCGGGCAAGCTCGCCCACCTCGAGGCGGTGGGCTGGCGCGACCCCGCCGCGAAGGCGCCGCTCCAGACCGATGCCATCTTCTCCATCGCCTCCATGACCAAGGCCATGACCTCGGCGGCGGTCCTGCTGCTGGTGGAGGAGGGACGCGTGCTGCTCGGCGATCCGGTCTCCGCCTATTTGCCGCCGCTCGCCGAGCTGAAGGTGGCCGAGCCGGGCGGCGGGCTGCGGGCACCGAGGCGCCCGCCCACCATCCAGGACCTGCTGCGCCACACCTCGGGGCTCACCTACCGCGACCGCGGCACCACCCCCGCCCACGCCGCCTACCCCGGCTCCTCCATCTGGGCCGCCGAGTGCATGAGCAAGGAGGAGACGATCGCGGCGCTGGCCAAGGCCCCGCTGCTGTTCGACCCCGGCACCGACTGGGAGTACGGCTTCTCCACCGACGTGCTGGGCTTCGTGGTGGAGACGGTGGCCGGCAAGAGCCTCGGCGCCTTTCTGGCCGAGCGGCTGTGGGGCCCGCTCGGCATGGTCGACACGAGCTTCACGCTGGCGGCCGACAAGCGCTCCCGCTACGCCCTGGCGCTGCCCGTCGATCCCGTCACCGGCGGCGCCAACCCCGCCATCCACCATGCCACCGACAAGCGGCAGCTGTGGGATTCGGGGGGTGGCGGCGCGGTCTCCACCGCCGCCGACTACCTGCGCTTCATCGAGATGGTGCGCTCCGGCGGCCGGCTCGGCGGCGTCGACGTCATGGGCCGCGGCACCGTCCGGCTCATGACCGCCGACCACCTGCCCGCCAGCTTCATTGACAAGATCGCCGACAAGATGGACCCGGCCGCCGCCGGCTACGGCTTCGGGCTGGGCTTTGCCGTGCGCCGCCAGGACGGCATCGCCGCCATGGCCGGCAGCGCCGGCGACTACTACTGGTCTGGCGTCTACGGCACCTACTACTGGGTCGACCCACGCCAGGAGCTGGCGGTGGTGTTCCTGGCCATGGCTCCGGGCCAGATCCGGCTGCGCTATCGGCAGATGATGCGCAATCTCGTCTACCAGGCGCTGGCCGACTGAGCGCTCCCGCCTCAGCCGCGCCCGCCGCTGGGGCACAGCGCCACCGCCTGGCAGATCGCCTCGATCAGGCTGCGCTCGTCGGCGGCGCCGGTGCCGGCGATGTCGAAGGCGGTGCCGTGGTCGACCGAGGTGCGAACCACCGGCAGGCCGACCGTCACGTTCACGCCGGCCTCGATCCCCAGCACCTTGACCGGCCCGTGGCCCTGGTCGTGGTACATGGCGACCACCAGGTCGAAGTCCCCGCGCTGGGCGCGGAAGAAGAGCGTGTCGGCGGGCAGCGGCCCGACGACGTCGAGGCCCTGGGCGGCAAGCCGCCGGATTGCCGGCTCGATCTTCTCCGCCTCCTCGCCGCGGCCGAACAGGCCGCCCTCGCCGGCGTGCGGATTGATGCCGCACACGGCAATCCGCGGCCGGGCCATGCCGGCGCGCACCAGCGCCGCGTGCCCGCGCAGGATGGTGCGCTCCACCAGCCCCGGCTCGATCCTGGCGATGGCGTCGAGCAGGCCGACGTGGGCGGTGACGTGGATGACGCGCAGCCTGGGCGTCATCAGCATCATCGACACCTCGGGCGTGCCGGTGAGCGCGGCCAGGATCTCGGTGTGACCGGGATAGCGGTGGCCGCCCGCGTGCAGCGCCGCCTTGTTGATGGGGGCGGTGCAGATGGCGTCGGCCTCGCCGGCCATGGCCAGCGCCACCGCCCGCTCGATGAAGCGGAAGGCGGCATTGCCGGCCGCCGCCGAGACGCGCCCCCACTGCAGGTCGGGCGGGATCAGGCCCAGGTCGATGCAGTCGACGGCGCCCGCGGCGTAGGTGGCCGAGCGCGCATCGGCGAGCGCGCGTACCTGGAGCGGGCTGGCGAGGATGCGGCCGGCCTGGCGCAGCCGGCCGGCGTCGCCCACCACCAGCGGCCGGCAGCGCGCGTAGACTTCCGGGTGGCCCAGGCTTTTCATGACGATCTCGGGGCCGATGCCGGCGGCATCGCCCATGGTGACGGCGATGACGGGGCGGGTCATGGTGCGGTCCTCCGCGGCAGATCGGCGCCGGCGCCGGGTGTGCCAGGCATTTCCCCCCGCCGCAACGCCTCCAGCGCATCGCGGCAGGCGAGGAGCGTCGCCTCGCCGCCGAACCCGCCGGCCTTGGTGGCGATGGGCATGGCGACGGCGCCCAGCGTCGCGCCCCACGGCACTCCGGGCTCCACCTCGCCACCGATGCGCAGCGCCGCAACGCCCGCCGCCTCGAGCACCGAGCGGGCGGTGCGCCCGCCGGTCGCGAGCAGTCCCCCGGCGCGGGCGAGGCGCGGTGCGGCGAGCCGGCCGAGCGCCGCCGCCAGCCCCGCATCCTCGGAGGCGCCTTCCTCGGGCGCAATCGACAGCGCCACATGCCGGCCGGCCGCAAGCGCGGCATCGAGCGCCCGCGCGGTTGCCTGCAGCCGCTCCGGGCCCCCGCGCAGGATGCCCGGCGCCACCGGCAGCGCCTCGACATCGCCGCCGGCGACCAGCCGGCGCAGCTGGGCCTGGGCCGGAGGCGCGGCGCTGCCCACGACGAAGAGCAGCGGCCCTGCCCCCGGTGCCGGCTGGCCGCAGGCCCGGCCGGCAGGCGCGGGCGGCAGGCCGAGGCCGCGGGCGAGCTCACGCATGAGGCCGGCCGAGCCCGCCCACAGCACCGGCACCTCGGCCGCCCGCCCGCCCTCGGCGATGCGCGCCAGGTCCTGGTCGGCCTCGGCGTCGCAGACGATGGCCTCGATGCCGTCTGCGGCGGCAGCGCGCAAGCGGGCGGCGAGGGTGCCGTCCGGGCCGCGCACGTCATCGCCGGGCACGAGCCTCACCGCCAGTCCCGCCGCACGCAGCGCAGGCGCCACATCGCCTGTGCGGCCCGCGACCTCGGCCAGGGGCCGGCCGTGCACCAGGACCTCGCCGTTGCGCATCGTCCGGCCGAGCGCGGGGAATGCCGGCGCCACCACCGCCAGCGGGGCCGTGCCGGCCATCGCGCCGAGCGCCTGCCGCGCCGCGGCGAGCTCGCGCGCCCAGTTGCCGCGCAGGGTGGAGTCCATCTTCTGGTAGACGATGCGCGGGCCGGCGCCGGCGATGCGGCGGACGGCCTCGCCCATCGCGCAGGCCGCGGCATCCCCCGCCATCTCCCGCGTGTCGACGTCGACGGCGAGCACGGCGGCCTCGGTGCCGGCGGCGGCGGGGGCCAGCAGCACGCGCGTGTCGAGGCCGGCGGCAGCGCACCCGCCGGCGCAGTCCGCGGCTCCCGAGAGGTCGTCGGCGAGGATCAGGATCAGAGGCATCGGCGCCGGCCGTCCTCCCGGCCTGTGCGCGGGGCGCGTGCGCGGCTCACACCGCCACCGGCAGGCTCGCCTGCTCGCCCACCTGGAACACGCGCCGGTAGCGCGCCACCTCGGCCGGCGGCCCCATGGCCTTGAGCGGGTTGTCGGAGAGCTTCACCGCCGGCCGGCCGTCGGCGGAGACCACCTTGCACACGATGGAGAAGGGGTCGAGCCGGCCGTCGGGGCCCAGCCCGCGGAAGTCGTTGGTGAGCAGCGTGCCCCAGCCGTAGCCGATGCGCACGCGGCCGTGGAAGGTGCGGTGGATGCGCTCGATGGTGTCGACGTCGAGGCCGTCGGAAAAGATCAGGAGCTTCTCGCGCGGATCCTGGCCGCGCCGCCCCCACCAGTCGATGGCCATCTCGCCGCCCTCGATGGGATCGCCCGAGTCGATGCGGATGCCGGTCCAGTGCTTGACCCAGTCCGGCGCCCGCTCCAGGAACTGGCGCGAGCCGAAGGTGTCGGGCAGCATGACGCGCAGGTTGCCGTCGTAGTCCTCCTGCCAGTCGGCGAGCACGCGGTAGGGCGCCTCGGCCAGCGCCCGGTCGCCGTCGGCCAGGGCCGAGTAGACCATGGGCAGCTCGTGGGCGTTGGTGCCGATGGCCTCCACCTCCCGCCTCAGCGCGATGAGGCAGTTGGACGTGCCGAGGAAGGCCGGCCCCAGCCCCTCGATCATGGCCTGCACGCACCAGTCCTGCCACAGGAAGCCGTGGCGGCGGCGGGTGCCGAAGTCGGCGATCCGGAGCCCCGGCAGCAGCTTGAGGCGGCCGATCTTCTCCCACACCCGGGTCATGGCGCGCGCGTAGAGCACCTGCAGCTCGAACTTGCCGAGCCCCTTGGTGACGGCACGCGAGTGCAGCTCCATGAGCACGGCGAGCGCCGGGATTTCCCACATGGTGGTCTCGATCCAGGGGCCCTCGAAGGTGAGCTCGTACTGGTCGCCGCGCCGCTCCAGGTGATAGGGCGGGAAGCGGAAGCCCTCGAGCCAGGCGATGAACTCGGGCGCGAACATCTGCCGCTTGCCGTAGAACATGTTGCCGCGCAGCCAGGTCGACTCGCCTCGGGAGAGCGACAGCGTGCGGATGTGGTCGAGCTGCTCCTTGAGCTCGCCCATGTCGACCAGGCGGGCGAGCTTCACCGAGGCGGTGCGGTTGAGGATGCCGAAGGTCACCTTCACGTCGCGGTGGCGGCGGAAAATGGTCTGCGCCATCAGGAGCTTGTAGAAGTCCGTATCGATCACCGAGCGCACGATCGGGTCGATCTTCCAGGCGTGGTTGTAGACGCGGGTGGCGATGTCGGTCATGCGCTGGCGACCTGGAGGCGGCGGTCCCCTCCGTCGGCTGCGGCGCACGCTCCAGGCCGGAGCGGCGCCGAGCGTCCCGGAAAGCCCGATACCCTAGCGACGATCGAGCGCCAATGTCGATAGCGCCGGGCGCAGGGCCGGTGTGCCGCCCACCGCGGCCCCGGAGGACAGTGCCCTACTTGCTCAGAACCTTGGGCCAGTTCTTGTCGCCCTTGGCGATGTGGCCGGGAATGTCCTTCTCCCAGTCCTTCTGCACGGCGGCGTTGTAGTTGAGGTAGAGCTTGCCGCCGACGATGCGCCAGTGGCCGGGATCGCCCTTGGCGGTGTAGCCCTGCGACACCGCCCACGCGCAATAGCCACCGTACTGCGGGGCGAACGCCTGCGGGTCGGCCTCGAAGGCGGCCTTGTTCTCCGCCGACACGAAGTGCCAGGTGGCACCCTTCCAGGTCGCGGCATGCTCCTTGGAGCCCTTCACCGGCTTACCGCCCTTGAAGTAGGCGACGGGGTCGTAGCCGTCGAGCGCCAGCTTGGACCTGAACTCGGTAAACACCTGCGGCTTGCCGGGGGTCTGCGCGCGCACGAGGTCGTGCTGGAGGATGTAAGCCGCCAGTGCCGCGAGCCCGATCAGCGCCAGAAACTCGCGCCAGTTAGGTCTCATCATCTTCAGTCTCCGCTGCCCGGCCCCGCCATTCTACGTGACCGCACCGGCCGCTGCAGCACACGGATCGGTGCCCGCCTTTCACAATTGCGCCATCGGGCGGCCGGCGTGAGACAACAAGAAGGGGCCGGACCTTGTGCAGGTCCGGCCCCGTTGCAGATTGCCGAAGGTGCGGACTTCAGAAGTCCATGCCACCCATGCCGCCCGGCGGCATGTGCGGAGCCGGCGTCTCCTTCTTGGGCACCTCGGCCACCATGGCCTCGGTGGTGATGAGCAGGCCGGCGACGGAGGCCGCGTCCTGCAGCGCCGTGCGCACCACCTTGGTCGGGTCGATGACGCCCTCGCTGACGAGGTCGCCGTAGGTGCCGGTCTGGGCGTTGTAGCCGAAGCTGTACTTGGAGTTCTCCAGGATCTTGCCGACCACCACCGAGCCGTCGTCGCCGGCGTTCTGCACGATCTGGCGGGCGGGGGCCTGCAGCGCCTTGCGCACGATGCTGACGCCGATCCTCTGGTCCTCGTTCTCGAGCTTGAGGTTGTCGAGCGCCTTGATGGCGCGCAGCAGGGCTACGCCGCCGCCCGGCACGATGCCCTCTTCCACCGCGGCACGGGTGGCATGGAGCGCGTCGTCGACGCGATCCTTGCGCTCCTTCACCTCCACCTCGGTGGCGCCGCCGACCTTGATCACGGCCACGCCGCCGGCGAGCTTGGCCAGCCGCTCCTGCAGCTTCTCGCGATCGTAGTCGGAGGTGGTCTCCTCGATCTGCTGCTTGATCTGCTTGATGCGCGCCTCGATGTCGGCCTTCTTGCCGGCGCCGTCGACGATGGTGGTGTTGTCCTTGTCGATCGACACCTTCTTGGCGCGGCCCAGCATGTTGAGGGTGACGTTCTCGAGCTTGATGCCGAGGTCCTCGCTGATCACCTGGCCGCCGGAAAGCACGGCGATGTCCTCGAGCATGGCCTTGCGGCGGTCGCCGAAGCCCGGCGCCTTGACCGCCGCCACCTTGAGGCCGCCCCGCAGCTTGTTGACGACGAGCGTGGCGAGCGCCTCGCCCTCGACGTCCTCGGCCACGATCAGCAGCGGCTTGCCGGCCTGCGCCACCGCCTCGAGCAGGGGCAGCATCGGCTGCAGGCTGGAGAGCTTCTTCTCGTTGATCAGGATGTAGGGGTTCTCGAGCTCCACCAGCATCTTGTCGGCGTTGGTGATGAAGTAGGGCGAGATGTAGCCGCGGTCGAACTGCATGCCCTCGACCACCTCGAGCTCGGTCTCCAGGCTCTTGGCCTCCTCGACCGTGATCACGCCCTCGTTGCCGACCTTGCGCATCGCCTCGGCGATCATCTTGCCCACCTCCTTGTCGCCGTTGGCGGAGATGGTGCCGACCTGGGCGATCTCCTCGTTGGAGGTGACCTTCTTGGCCTTGGCCTTGAGCTCCTCGACGACGGCTGCCACGGCGGCGTCGACGCCGCGCTTGAGGTCCATGGGGTTGGAGCCGGCCGCCACCGACTTGGCGCCCTCGCGGATGATGGCTTGGGCGAGCACGGTGGCCGTGGTGGTGCCGTCGCCGGCCACGTCGGAGGTCTTGGAGGCGACCTCGCGCAGCATCTGCGCGCCCATGTTCTCGAACTTGTCCTCGAGCTCGATCTCCTTGGCCACCGTCACGCCGTCCTTGCTGACGCGCGGCGCCCCGAAGCTCTTCTCGAGCACGACGTTGCGGCCCTTGGGCCCGAGCGTCACCCTGACGGCGTTGGCAAGGATGTCGACGCCGCGCAGCATGCGCTCGCGGGCGTCCTGTGAGAATTTGACGTCTTTGGCTGCCATGGTTGGCTACTCCGAGTATGGGGCGAGTTGTCCAGGTCCTCCGCCTCTGCTTCCCTCATCCGCGAGCCGCGGCGCGCGTTGAGAAATCGATCCTCGGAATGAGACCGAGAACGATTGCGGAGAGGGCCGCGATCAAGCCGCGGCGCGCACCGACGCTTTTCCCTCGATCACGCCGAGGATGTCGCTCTCCTTCATGATGAGCAGCTCCTCGCCGTCGATCTTGACCTCGGTGCCCGACCACTTGCCGAACAGCACCCGGTCGCCCTTCTTCACGTCGGGAGGCACGATCTTGCCGCTCTCGTCCCGCGCGCCGGGGCCGACCGCGATCACCTCGCCCTGCATCGGCTTCTCCTTGGCGGTATCGGGGATGATGATGCCGCCAGCCGTCTTCATGTCCTCCTCGATTCGGCGCACGACCACCCGGTCGTGCAGGGGGCGAAACTTCATGGCCGCTACCTCGCTGTTGCGAAAACCAATTTTACCTATGGCCGGGCGCAGGCGGGCTGCCGCGCCGCTCCGCCGCCGGCCGAGCGCACCGCCTGCAGGGGCGGTGCCGCACCGGCGCAGGTATTAGGAAGGGCTGTTAGCAGTGTCAAGAGGAGAGTGCCAATCGATCCCCTGCGGCCCACCCCTCCGGGCGGGCCGGCCGGTCCATCATCCAGCCCTTCCGCCGGGGCGTGGCGCGCGCCCACGGCATGCGGCAACATGGGCCCAAGCTCCAGGCGCTCCCCGGGGGCAGCCCGGGAACCGGCCCGTCGGCCGTCGCGTTGATGCCGACCCGGCGCGGGCGAAGGGCCGGCCCGGGGCGCCTCGGCTGCCGGGGCTTGACCCCGGGACGGCGGTGCGCTGTGGGAGCGGTGCAACCAGTGCCGCGCGAATCTCGGCTAGGCTGCGGATCGCGCGGGGAAGACGGTAATGCGAGGCGAGGAGACATGATCGCGAAGGCGACCGATCCGGAGTTCAGGGCCCAGCTCGCGGGCTTCAGCCTGACCACGGCCGAGATTCTGTACCGCATGCCCGACCATCCCTCGCTCCTGCAGAGCTTCATCTGGCAGGAGTACGACGTGCATCCGCGCTTTCCTCGCTTGCGCACCTTCCTCGATTTCTGGACGCACAACCTGGAAGGCAGGCTCTACCGCGTGACGGTCGCCCACCGGAAGCTCATCGCTCCGGCCGAGCTGCGCCTCGTCGACGGCGACTTTCGCCTGCACTGAGCGCGCGCCGGCGCGGAGCCCCGGCCCGCGTGCGGGCACGAATCGCGCTAAGCACGCGCCAAGGCCAACGACGCTCCGAGCCCATGGCGAGCCCCGACCGGCAGCAGCGGATCGCGCCGCGCGTGGTCTCCTCGATCGAGGAGGCGCTGGCGGCGCGCCAGGCCGTGCGGGCGGTGCCCCCACGCGCGGAGGCGCGCGCGGCCGAGGCGCAGCCGGTCGAGCAGCTGCTCGGCGCCATGCGCACGGTCAAGGCCGCCCGCTTCAATGCCGCCGAGCGGCTCGAGCACAAGCACACCGTGTCGCTCTTCTCCCTGTCCATGGTGTCGCTCTACTTCGTCGGCCTGTCGGTATGGCAGGCGGTCTACGCCTCGCTCCTCGACGACGCCGCCACCCGCCTCCTCACGCTGGTGTCGATCATGTCCTCGGTCTTCACCCTGGTGCTGGCCCTCATCGAGGCGCTCAACGACTACAGGCTCAAGGCCCATCACCTGCACGCCTGCGCGCTGGCCGTGAACGACCTCTATCACGAGCTCAAGCTGGTGCGCGGGGCCGACGCCGCCGTCGTCCAGGAGTTCCGCCGCCGCTACAACGAGGCGGTGCGCGGCTGCCCTTACAATCATGCCCGCGTCGACTACCTGATGGCGCGCGCCGAGCGCCCCGTCGTGCCGTGGGTCGACAAGGTGTGGGCGCGCGTGCGCTACGCCTGCGACGTCTACGGGCTCTACGGGGTATGCCTCGCCACCCCGCCGCTGGTCCTGCTGGTGGCCCGGTGACGGCCCGGGTCCGGGTGACCGGCCCTGGCGGGTCCGGGATCGCGCGCGGCGCAATCCCGGGGTTCTGCCGACCCGCGCTCGGCGGGGAGGGGCGCGGCGGCGCGGCGGCAGGGCCGGCTATGCCGCCGCGCTCGCCACGGTGCGCTCGAGGGGCAGGCCGGCCTCCACCCAGTCCTTCTTGCCGCCCTCATAGACCAAGACCCGGGCGTAACCCATCGCCTTGAGGGTGTCGGCGGCGATGTGCGAGTTGCGGCAGGTCGGGGATGCGCAGTAGGCCACGATCTCGGCGCCCTTGTCGGGAAGCAGCGCCGGCGCCAGCTCGCGCACGCGCTCGTGCGGCAGGTGGAGGGCGCCCGGCAGGTGCCCCTCGGCGTAGTACTTCTCCGGCAGCGCCTCCACCAGCGTGGGCGGGCTGGCCGACGCCAGCCTGGCGCGCAGGGTGTCGCGGTCGATGGTGCTCATGATCATCTCCGTCTGGTTTGTTTGCGAATAATCGCAAATGCAATTATATCTCCTGCAATCGATCCCGCGAGTCAAGTTCCCGTGAAGGGTCACCCCGGAGCGTGCCATGAGCGCCAGATCCTCCTCGTCGAGCCCCCAGGAGCCGGTGCCCTCGCCGTGGCCGGCATTCCTCACCGCCCACGCGGTGCTGGTCGGCAAGGTGGAGGAGCGGCTGAAGCAGGCGGGCCTGCCCGAGCTTTCCTGGTACGACGTGCTGTGGGCGCTCGAGCGCAGCGGCCAGGGGCGGCTGCGCATGCACGAGCTTGCCGACGCGGTGGTGATCTCGCGCAGCAACCTCACGCGCCTGGTCGACCGGCTCGAGGCCGAGGGGCTGGTCGCGCGCGAGCGCTGCCTCGACGACCGCCGCAGCGCCTTCGCCGTGCTCACGCCGGCGGGCCGGCGGCTGCGCAGGCGCATGTGGCCCGTCTACGCCGCCGCCATCGAGGAGCTGTTCGACCGCCACCTGCTTCCGGCCGAGCGGCAGGCGCTGAGCGGGATGCTCGCCCGGCTGCTCGCCGCCGCGCGGGGGTAGGGGCGCACGCACCGGCGTCCGCTGACGGGCTCGGCGCGCGCAGGCAGGAGCCCCGTCACACGCCCTCGGCCACCGGGTTGCCCTCCTCGTCGAGGTAGGCGATGCGCACCATGTTGGTGGTGCCGGGCGAGCCGAGCGGCACGCCCGCGACGATGACGACGCCGTCGCCGGCCCTGGCGAAGCCCTCGTCGAAGGCGATGCGGCAGGCCTTGCGCACCATCGCCGCCTGGTTCTCCGGGTCGCCGGTGAGCACGCAATGCACGCCCCACACCAGCGCCAGCCGACGGGCGGTGGCGAGCACGGGCGAGAGGCCGATCACCGGCAGGCCCGGTCGCTCGCGGGCGACGCGCAGGGCCGTGGAGCCGGTGGCCGTGTAGCAGATGATGGCGGCGAGCTTGAGCGTGCCGGCCACGGTGTGGGCGGCGGCGGCGATGGCATCGGCGGCGGTCGCCTGCGGCGGGGTGCGGGTGGCGTGCACGATGGGGCCGTAGCTGGGGTCGTCCTCGGCCTGGATGGCGATGCGGTCCATGGTGCGGATGGCTTCCAGCGGATACTTGCCCACCGCCGACTCGGCCGACAGCATCACCGCGTCCGCTCCGTCGAAGACGGCGGTCGCCACGTCCGACACCTCCGCCCGCGTCGGCATCGGCGAGGCGATCATGCTCTCCAGCATCTGGGTGGCCACCACCACCGGCTTGCCGGCGGCGCGCGCCTTGCTGACGATCTGCTTCTGGAGGCCGGGCACGCGCTCCACCGGCAGCTCGACGCCGAGGTCGCCGCGCGCCACCATCAGCCCGTCCGAGTTGGCGATGATGGCATCGAGGTCGGCGATCGCCGCCGGCTTCTCGATCTTGGACATGAGCGAGGCGTTGTGGCCCACGATCTCGCGCGCCGTCTTCACGTCCTCGCCGCGCTGCACGAACGACAGCGCCACCCAGTCGACGCCGAGGCGCAGGGCGAAGTCGAGGTCCTTGAGGTCCTTGTCGGTGAGCGGGCCCACCGGCAGCACCGTGTCGGGCAGGCTCACCCCCTTGCGGCTGGCGAGCGTGCCCCCCACCAGCACCGTCGCCTCGATGCCGCCTGCGCGCTTGCCCGTCACGCACATGCGGATCTTGCCGTCGTCGAGCAGCAGCGTGTGGCCGGGCTCGATCGCCTCGAAGATCTGGGGATGGGGGAGGAACACGCGCTCGCGGCCCGGGCTCTCCTCGCGATCGAAGCGATAGAGGGCGCCCTCGGCCAGCGTGACCGAGCCGCCCTCGATCTCGCCGATGCGGAACTTGGGGCCCTGCAGGTCGCACAGGATGCCGATCGGGCGGCGGAAGTTGGCCTCCGCCGTGCGCACCGCCGCGTGCACCCGCTTCACCAGGTCGAAGGGCGAGTGGCTCATGTTGATGCGGAAGACGTCGACGCCCGCCTCGAACAGGCGCTCGATCATCTCAGGGGCGTAGGACGCAGGTCCGAGGGTTGCGACGATCTTGACCCGCCGGCTGCGTCTCATTTGGGTTTGGCGCCCCCTTCGCTGGGATCGGTCAGGCGGATGGTCCAGTCCTTGGCCTCGAGCGTATCCACCTCGAAGAAGCCGGTGCCCTTATAGCCGCGCCGGGCGCAGTCCTGAACCCCCCGGATGGTGAACGCCTTGTCGGCCGTGCACATAACCGACTTGCCGGCCCATTCCCCGCCGCGGTCGTAGTCGACGGCGTGGATGTAATAGAAGCGGCTGGAAAGAGCGCCCTTGTAGAGGGTCTCGCAGGTCCGCGCGGCGATGTTCCACCAGCCCTCCGTGGTCCAGCCGTTGGGGTCCTGGTAGCCGATGGCCACGCCGACGCGGCTCGAGGTGGTGTTGCACAGTTTGAGGTCGGCCAGCGCCGGCTGCGCGGCAAGGCAGAGGCTCGCGGCCACCACGCCCGCGGCCAGGAGTGCAGCGCGGCGCCTGCGGGGGGCGGCGAGGGGGCCTGGCATGGGTCTCGGCATCGGGCTCACGGCTCGACCAGGATGACGCGGAAGTCGTTGACGTTGGTGTGGGTGGGGCCGCGCACGACAAGCCCGCCGGCGGCCTCCAGGAAGGTGGTGGCGTCGTTGTTGTCGAGGAACTTCTGGGCGTCGAGGTGGCGCGCGGCGGCAAGCGTCGCCGCATCGACGACGGCGCCGGCCGGATCGGTCGGCCTCCCCTCGCCGCCGTCGATGCCGTCGGTGTCGGCGGCCAGCGCCGAGACGCCCTCGAGGCCGCCAAGGGCGACCGCGAGCGCCAGGGCGTACTCCTGGTTGCGGCCGCCGCGGCCGCGGGCGTTGCGCACGGTGACGGAAAGCTCCCCCCCGCTCAGAATGGCGAGCCTGCGGCGGGCCGCCCTGGCCTCGCGGGCGAGCCGGGCATGGGCGGCGGCCACCTCGCGCGCCTCCCCGGTCAGCCCGTCGCCGAGGTCCGCCACCTCGTAGCCCAGGCTGCGCGCGGCGCGGGCGGCGGCGGCGAGCGCGGCGGCCGGGGTCGCCAGGATGCGATACTCGGCCCGGGCGAAGGCGGGATCGCCGGGCTTGGGCGTCTCATTGTGCGGGTCGGCCAGTGCCGCATCGACGGCGGGGGGCACCGCAAGCCCCAGCCGCGCCATCGCCGCCCGGCGCCGATCGAGAACGGCACGGGCCTCGGCGAGGGTGGTGGGATCGGGCACCGTCGGGCCCGAGCCGATGGTGGCGGGGTCGTCGCCCGGCACGTCGGAGATGGCCAGCGTCAGTATCGGCGCGCTCGTCGCCTTGGCGAGCCGCCCGCCCTTGATGCGCGAGATGTGGCGGCGCACGGTGTTCATCTCGTGGATGTCGGCGCCGCACTTGAGGAGGCCCCGCGTCAGGCCGGTCTTGGCCTCCAGGGTGAGGCCCGCCGCCGGCGCCGCCCACAGCGCCGAGGCGCCGCCCGACAGCAGCACCAGCACGCGGTCGCGCGGCGTGGCCGCGGCGACCAGGGCGAGCGTACGCAGGGCGGCGCGCTCGCTCGCCGCGTCGGGCGTGGGGTGACGGGCGGAGAGAATCTCGATGGCGGCGGGCCGGTCGCCGGGCAGGGCCTCGAGCGTGCCGTGCGGGGCCGTGACGAGCCCGTCCACCCGGCCGAGCGCGCCGAGGCCCCTGTAGTGCGCTTCGGCCGCTTGCGCCATGGCGGCCGCCGCCTTGCCCGCCCCGGCCACGACGATGCGCCCGTCGGCCGGCGGCGGCGGCAGGTGCGGGGGCAGGCACCGGGCCGGATGGGCCGCGGCGACCGCCGCCTCGTAGAGCGCGAGGAGCCGCTCGCGCATTGCAGAGTGTTGTGCCCGCTCGGCCATGAGTGCAGTGCCCGGACGCCGCTGCCACATTTGCCGGCGGCGCAGGGCGAGCGTCAAGCCGCGCCGGGCAGAGCCGCCGCCTGCCGGCTGGCGGCTTTGCGGTGCTCTCCGAGGGGAACTATAGTCGCCCCCATGCCGCACGATCTTTCCCCGGCACGCGAGATCGCCGCCGAGGAGCACGACAGCTACTCCATCCTGGCGGGGCGCGCCGACGCCGGCCTGCTGCTGCTGTGCGATCACGCCGGCAACGCCCTGCCGGAGGGTTACGGCAGCCTCGGGTTGCCGCCCGAGCAGCTGCGGCGCCACATCGCCTACGACATCGGCGCCGCCGGCGTTACGCGCAGACTGTCGGCTGCGCTCGGCGCCCCTGGTGTCATGACGCGCTACTCGCGCCTGCTCATCGACCCCAACCGCGGCGCCGACGACCCCACCCTCATCATGCGGCTCTCCGACGGGGCCGTGATCCCCGGCAACCGCTGCCTCGACGCGGCCGAGCGCGACAAGCGCCTGCGCCTCTACTACGCCCCCTACCACGCCGCCATCGACCGGCTGATCGAGCGCTGCACGGCCGCGGGCGGCAAGCCGCCCGTGCTGCTGTCGATCCACTCCTTCACGGAGAGCTGGCGGGAGCGGCCGCGGCCCTGGCACGTGGGCGTGCTGTGGGACAAGGACGCCGAGCTCGCCGGGGCCCTGATGGAGCGCTTCTGGGCCGAGGGCGATCTCATTGTCGGCGACAATCAGCCTTATTCCGGCCAGCTTCATGGCGATTGCCTGTGGCAGCACGGCACGAGCCGCGGCATCGCCAACGCCCTGATCGAGATCCGCCAGGACTTGATCCGCGACGGTGCGGGTCAGGCGGCCTGGGCAGAGCGCATCGGCCGCATCGTGCGCGCCGTTCTGAGCGACAGTTTGCGCGAGCGGGCGCCGGTTCTGGAGACCGGCGCGCGGGCGCGCCCGATACGCAGCACCGCCAACGGAGAAGGGGCCATGACCAAGATCGACAAGCAGCTCGTCACCGAGCTCGAGGCGGCGGCCTTCCGCCGGCTCGTCGAGCACCTGCGCCAGCGCACCGACGTCCAGAACATCGATCTCATGATCCTCGCCGGCTTCTGCCGCAACTGTCTCGCCAACTGGTACCAGGAAGCGGCCAACGGGCGCGGGCTCGAGCTGTCCAAGGAGGGGGCCCGCGAGATCATCTACGGCATGCCCTACAACGACTGGCAGGCCAGGTATCAGAAGGAGGCGAGCGCGGCGCAGAAGGAGGCCTTCGAGAAGGCCAAGCCGCATCAGCACTGATGCCTGGGGGCCAGGCCGCGCAAAAGGTTAACGATAGGGTCGCGGCGCCATTACCGCCCGCCCGCGCCTCATGCATGAATGCCCCGCCGCCGGCGGCGCCCCCAGTGGCATGCCACGCACCCCGCGTGGCGGGCCGCGGTCCGGATATGCTCTGAGCCACAAAAAGTGCGCATTGGCGTCGAGAAACTGCCCGTTTATCAGGCGAGCTTACGGGCGGGGAAGAAGGGCCTGGGGCTTCCCGCCGTGCGGGCGGGGGCAGCAGGCAGCGTGGTTGTTGAGAGGGTGCTGCGTGCTTCCTCCCCCAAGGCAGCCACGAATGCAGAAAGAAGAACGAGCGTGGGCTGGGAGACAGATCGATGGGGTTCGACGTAAAGGCGGGGACGGATACGCTCGTCGCATTCGTAAGCCAACACTACCCCTACCTCGCCGCCGGCCTGGTGCTGGTCCTGCTCTTCGGCAACAACCGCGTCCGTGACGGCATCCACAAGGCGCTGACCGACAACTGGCAGCTCACGCTTCTGGCCTCTACGGGCATCGCGCTGTCCTTGGCCTCTGCCTACACCACCTTCGATGGCCTCCGGAACTTTACGAGCGCGCCGCTGCTGTCGGTGGCCATCGCCTTCGGCGTGCAGGGAGTGATGCTGATCGTCGCCTGGCTCATCGGAGAGAGCTTTGCGGTGGGCATGAACCAGCGCGCCTCCGACGGGCGCCGGGTGCGCCTCGTCGACGCCAGCGTGGGCATGCTGCTCGGCATCGCCCTGGTCGGCCTCGCCTTCTACTGGGTGCTCAACCGCTACGACGCCGTGAGTGTGACCAACTCCGGCATCAGGGCCGACATGGTGCGCGTGAGCGACGTGGCCGTCTACTTCCTGTTCGGGCTGGCGCTCCTCGGCATGCTCCTCTTCGGCTTCAGGCGCGGCGGCGACATCGCCACCTCCTACGTGCAGAGCGCCCGTCTCATCGTCAAGAATGCCGTGCTGTGGGTGATGTTCCTGGCCTCGATGGCGGCCTCGGTGTTCTTCTCCTTCGACTCCCATTTCAACGCCATCTTCCCGGCCGAGGCGCGCAAGCGCGCCGCCGAGATCCGCACCGTGAACCAGGTCGGCGGCGTGGTCGCCGATATCGGCGCGCTCACCCAGAAGCGCCAGATCGAGGAGGCCGAGCGGCTGTTCGACACCGACGGCTGGAAGGCCTACGACCGGCAGCTCTCCCAGCTCGCCCAGGCCGCCCAGGGCGCGCAGGCCGAGATCGAGCGCTTCTTCGTGCAGCAGATGGAGGAGCGCCGGCGCGCCATCGCCCAGCAGCAGGAGCGCATCGCCACCGCCCAGAGCGGACAGGCGGGCCTCGCCGTCAAGAAGACCTCCCTGGCCGAGGAGCGCGCCCGCCTCAAGGCCGAGCGTCCGGGCCTCGCCGCCGAGTACGCCCAGCACCAGAGCGAGCTCGACGCCAAGGCCAAGGAGATCGACGCCAAGCGCGTGGAGGCGCTGGCCGAGGACCGCGGCGTGGAAGGCACGCTCAAGCAGGGCAAGGGGCCGGTCTATCGCCAGCGCATGGCCGAGCTCGGCACGCTGCAGGACCAGTACAAGATCAAAGAGGAGCGCGCCAAGGACGCCAGGAAGCGCCTGCTCGCGGTAGAGACGCGCATCGCCCAGATCGAGCGCGAGCTCTCCACCATCGACGGCGACCTCGCCAAGCTCAAGGGCGAGGCCCAGACCGCCGGGCAGCGCATCAAGGCGGCGCAGGCCGCCAGCGGCGAGGAGGAGGGCACGCGGCCCGATCCCGCCCGCGTGCTGCCGGCCTTCGAGCGCGCGCGCGCGGCCTTCCGCCAGCGCCCCGACACCGAGCGGCTCGCCGCCCTGCAGCAGCAGTGCGCCCAGCTCGTCAGCGCCATGTCGAGCACCCAGGCCACCAAGGAGCGGGTGCGCGCCATCGACTGCGACCCCAAGCAGGCGGCGGAGGCGGCCGCGCGCGTGTTCGCCCTCAACGCCGGGCTCGCCGCCTTCCAGGCCAGCTGCGCCGGCGGCGACAAGCTCGCCCGCTTCGCCACCACCGACGCGCTGCTGGCCTTCGGCCGCAAGTGCCTGCAGGACTCGGGCCTCATCAGCAGGGACTCGGCCGAGGTCGGGGCCGTGCTCTCCGCCATCGACATGAACCGGGACGACAAGGCCCACCGCTTCGTCGTCACCTGGAACGCGTTCCTCGACGGCAACCGCCTGGCCTACCTGTCGCTGGTGCTGGCGATCGGCGTCGACGCGCTGGTGTTCATGTCGGGACTGTTCGGCGCCCAGGCCCTGCGCTCGCCGCTCTCCGACGTGCCGAGCCCGAAAGCGCGCAGCGCCCATCAGCTCGAGGCCATCATCGAGGCCGCCCTGCTGCCCGACACCTTCAAGAACGCGCGCCTGGCGCTGTCGGCCATGCATCCGCGCCAGCCTCTGGACGGCTTCACCAACGAGGTCAGGCTCGACGAGCTGGACCCCGAATCGGCGGCGCAGGTGCGCGACGTGCTCAATGCCGGCGCCACCATCGGCGCGGTGCGCGAGAGCGCCGTGCACGGCCACTACCTGGTGCGCTCGGAGCTGCACACCTTCCTCTCCGACATCGTCAAGCGCGAGCTCAAGAGGAAGCCCGAGGAGACGGAGCGCGGTCTGAGCCTCGACCGGCTCGAGAAGCGCATCCGCGAGGCGCTGATGCCCTACGTGCTGGAGACCGCCGACGCGGTGCTGCAGCACCTGCACCCCATCGACGAGGTACGCGGCTTCACCTCCGAGATCTTCCTCGACCAGGTCGATCCGCAGCACCTGCGCCCGGTGCGCAACCTGCTCACCGCCGGCTCGAGCCTGCGCGTCGTCACGCGCCAGCCCAAGGACCCCAACCGCTACTTCGTGCACGCCGACCTCTACACCACGCTCGCGCGCATCCGCGCGCGCGAGCTGGCCATCGCCATGCACGGCCGGCGCTCCGCCATCGACGGCGGGGCGCTGCAGCACACCGCCATCGGCGCCCGCGCCGACCCGCGGCTCCTCACCAGCCACCACCGGTCGAGCGCCAACGGCAACGGCGCCGCCACGGGCCCCACCGACGACGAGCTCAGGGCCCACTTCGAGCAGCGGCTGATCGAGGCGCTGGACCTGCAGACGGCGGCGCTGCAGCGCATCTCGGCGCCGGAGGTCGCGCAGCAGGCCCTGGCGGCGGCCGGCCTGCTCAAGCGCAAGGCGCGCTCCCATCGCGGGCTCAACGAGGAGCTCCTGTTCCTGGAGAGCAGCATGCGCCAGACGCTGGAGCAGGCGCAGGCGGCCCTGGCCGCCAACCACCGCTCCGACCAGCGCGCGCTTGAGGTCCTGAGCGAGGTGGCGGCCGAGATCGACGCGCGCGTGCCGGTTCTGATCCTGCTGCCGGAAAGCAGGCTGTTGGACCGGCTGGTGGGGGCGCTGGAGGAGGCGCAGGGCGAGAACCGGCTCACGGCCGACGAGGAGCGGCTGCTCGGCCGCCTGCGCGCCCTGCGCAAGGACCTCGAGACCATGAGCTGGAGCGACGAGGCGGCCTGGAACCGGCTGGTCGGCAAGATCGAGCGGCTAAACGAGGTCGGCCCCACCGCCTCCAACATCGTCGGCGACGGCACCAAGCTGCATTGAGGCCGGCCCCAGCGCCGGCCCGAGCCAACGACGAGGCCCGCGCTGGGGGCTCCGGCGCGGGCCTCGCAGCTTAGCCCGGATTTCTCACCATGGCTGAGCGCATCGGGGCTCCGAATCAGCGAAAGTCGTTGTGTGACAGCGGCTTTGCGCGAGACGGAGGGGGTCCCCGATGGCGACAGAGTGTAGGCAGGATTCGTT
>Ga0209172_10000728_pt1 | contig 85607 bp, 83 predicted proteins | sample LarsenN4metaG_FD_184113 | JGI IMG/M metagenome (GOLD analysis project Ga0209172, IMG submission 184113) | Hot spring sediment bacterial and archeal communities from British Columbia, Canada, to study Microbial Dark Matter (Phase II) - Larsen... ... | reverse complement strand
TCGTGCAATGTCACAGGCCACCCACAGTCCGCGGTAATGATGCTGCGATAGAACCGCGAGGAGTCGATGCCGTCAATGGAGCCGCCGCAAACGTTCGTCTCGCGCGCACGTATTGCCGTGCAGCGCCTGCTGCAACGTATGAAGGAGGCAGCACCGACCAGCGCCCGCGACACTCTGGTTGCAGCGCTCTGCGACGGTCTCCGCTCGATCCCTGTGCCGCTCGTCGGCAGTTTCCTCGCTCGGCTGGTTGAGGACTCGTTGAAGCCCGAGCACGATGGTCCCGACCTCGACGACGTGGTGCGGCTGCTCGAAGACATGCAAGAGTCCGACAGCCATTTCATCGAGGGCTTCAGGCGACTCGGTGCCGACGTTGAGGAACTGCAGCGCGACCTGGACGCCATTCGCGAGACGCAGGTCGGCGCCGAGTTCCGGCTCGCGCGTACGACGGTCGAGCCACGATGGCCCGCCTTCGACAACCGGGTCGCGGCGTTGCTCGTCAACCGCGGCGGGGGGCTCGTCGTCCTCGATGAAGTGCACCTGGATGTCGAAGGCTGGTCGCCTCTGACCCGTGTAGATCTGTCAGTCCCGGCCGCGCCGCTCGCCGTGATCCGTCTCAAAGTTACACTCGACACAGGCACGCCGACATATCCGCTCTTCGCACTCAACGGCGAAGCTCCTCACCAGTTTGCGCAAGGGCTGGGTGCCGAGCGCCTGGAGATCGATCTCGACTCCCGCCGCAACGCGCGTTACCGCCTGCGGCTGCGGCTCGCGTATTACGACGAGCGCGCCGACCGCTCCCGGGAGCTGGTGTGGCCCGAGCCGGGCGAGCCGCCAATTGAGCTCGACTTCGCCTGGGCCCCCGGTTGGGGCCGCGCGATGGATTTGCTAGAGACGCCGGCAGTTTTCCGGGACCTGGAGGATCGACTGACGGCGTTTGCCACTTGGCTGGAACACGACGGCGACGCGAGCGCTCTTCCCCCCGGCATTCCCGAGTACCAGGCGAGGCCTGGCGTCTTCCGTGACGGGTTCTTGCGCATGATCGACACGCAGATTGCCGGGCATCCGCAGGCGAGCGCCACTCTCCGCGCGCTCGTCGGCCGGCTCAACGCGGCCGCGTCGCGACACGACGATCGGAACGATTAGTTCGCGGTTCGTCGTGATCGGCGGCTTGCGCGAGGAGCCTCTCGCCGGATTCTGCGATGGCGAACGCGGTCCGGCTGATCGAGAGGGTCATGTTCTCGAAGCGAACCGCGACATCCAACAACAGCTGCTTCACCGACGCATAACTTCCGCCTACACTGAACGCCACGGCAACGCCGAAGCTTGCAGGAGGAGTCCGCATGGCAAACGCAGCGCATTCGACTGGCACCGAACCGGATCCCGCCGCCATTCAGCAGCTGTTCCAGCTGGCAAGCGGCTACATGGTGTCGGCAGCGCTCGGCGCGGCGGCGCAGCTTCGCGTGGCCGACGAGCTCGCGGCCGGCCCGCGTCCGGTCGCGGATCTTGCGCGGCGGACCGGTGCGAACGAGGACGCGCTCTACCGGCTCCTTCGTGCGCTGGCGATGGTCGGCGTTTTCACGGAGGTGTCACCCCGCACGTTCGCGCTGACGCCGGTGGCGAACCTGCTGCGCGCCGATGTCCCCGGCAGCGTGCGAGACATGGTCCTCTGGACGTGCGACGACCTCCACTTCCGCACGTATGCGGAGCTGCCGCACGCAGTGCGCACCGGCGAGACGCTCGGCGAGCGCGTCGTGAAGATGCCGGTGTTCGAGTACTTCCAGCGCAATCCGGAGGTTTCCGCGCGGTTCAACAACGCCATGACGAATTTCAGCGGCGGCATCGTCCCCGCCGTGCTCGAGGCCTACGACTTCGCAGGCATCGACGTGCTGGTGGACGTTGCCGGCGGCCACGGCATGGTGCTCGGCTCGATCCTGCGGCAGTATCCGGCGATGCGCGGCATCCTCTTCGACCTGGATCATGTCCTCGCCGGCGCGACGGTGATCGACGAGCTCGGCGTCGCCGACCGCTGCCAGAAGATTGCGGGCGACTTCTTCACATCCGTGCCCGCTGGCGGCGACGCGTATCTGATGAAGCACATCGTTCATGACTGGGACGACGAGAAGGCGGGCGTGATTCTGACGAACATCCGGAAGGCGCTCGAGGGCAAGCCGGACGGCAAGCTCATCGTCCTCGACGCGGTGATCAAACCCGGGAATGAGCCGGACCTGGCCAAGCTGATCGATCTCGAAATGCTGGTGTTCCCCGGCGGCCGCGAGCGGACGCAGGAAGAGTTCACGGCGCTCTTTGCGCGGCACGGCTTCGAGCTGACGCGCGTCGTGCCGACACACTCGCCCGTCTGCGTCGTCGAGGGCACGATCCGTTGAGGGTGCGGGAACGCTTACTCTTCTGACAAGACAGATGTGATCACGGTGAGGCCTTTCGCAGAGCCGACGGGCTTGCCGCCGACCCCGTCGAATCTTGTCAGGACGTCTACAGCTGTGTCCTGTCCCGCACTGACCGGAATCGACATTCGTGGCGTCAATGTGAACGGGTATTCATACCGGCCTGAGACGACGAGGCCGATCCCGCCAGAGTCCTGGTCCGGTATGGCCTCCACGATCAGCGTTCCGGCCCGGAGAGATCTGATTCGGATGATCCGGCACGACCACTCCGCTTCGAGGCCACACCAGGGATCGTCGGGCTCGAGGACTAATCGCGTCGCGGCTCCGGCGATGATCGTGCGAATGCGATACAACCGGTAGTCCTGCGACACATCCGCGATGCCGGACGACGACTCGGATGACGCGAACGAGGCGCCGCTGAGGCTCGCCTCGTAGCCCGCCTTCTCGATATTCACGAACACGAATCCCAGCGGCCGGTGCTGGAGATTGATCGTCACGGCGATATCGAATGCGCCGCTTGCATCGGTGATCGCAGACCCGCCTGGGGCGCCTCCGGCCCTGATTGTGGCACCCGCGACCGGCGCCTGTCCTTCATCCAGCACTCTTCCGCGCAGGTGCGCCGTCGCAAACGCGGCTGGAGGCGCGGGTGCAGGCTGTTCTGCCGCTTGAGGTGTCGGAGCAGTGGGCACACCGCGTTCCGTGCATGACGCTGCTATCAGTGCGGCGAACACCAGACAGACCGCAGGCCGCTGCACCTGAGTCTCCTCGGGCGCGCATGATAGATCCGGGCTCGGAGTGGATCAACGCCACGGACTACACGCCACGGACCTGACAGCTGGAATTGAATCGATCGTCGACGCTCCTCCTCGACACCTGGTGAAGCGCCCGCTAACGCATCACTTCCAGTCCCCGATACCCAGCAACAGAAGCGCCGCGATGCCTCCGGTCACGATCAAGAAGGCGCCGATGACGAAGGCGAAGATGATCAATTTGGTTTCTCCTCGTCTCCAGCTGGGCAAGTGATGTGCCGAACCGCCCGTGAGCATTCGCGTCGTCGCGTCTGTTCTGAACACAAGGCCGCCCCAGCCAATCAGCGGAAAAATTCGTCGCGCGGCAGGAAAATCCCGCGGCGGCCTTCGCATGTCCGTGGTAAATATCGCGGTCGGTGAAGACGCTCGACGTGCGCAGCGCAGATGCGTGGCGGAAATGGCTGGCACGGCACCACGCCACCGCATCCGAGATCTGGCTCGTCTTCCACAAGCGGCACACGGGCACGCGATCGATCGACTACGAAACGGCGGTCGAAGAGGCGATCTGTTTCGGCTGGGTCGACAGCCTGATCAGGCGACTCGACGATGACCGCTACGCGCGCAAGTTCACGCCGCGGAAGGCGGACAGCGCCTGGTCGCCGTTGAACCGCCGCCGGTATGCGAAGCTCAAGGCCGCAGGCCGGCTCGCCGCACCCGGCGTGAAATGTCCGCCGACGGCGCGTGACCCGTACGCCGAGTTGCCCGACGTGTCGACCGTGCCGGCGGCCGTGGTCCGGGCACTCAAGGCCGCGCCCAGGGCATGGATGTCATTCCAGCGACTGGCGCCTTCGCATAGACGGCGCTACCTGCTGTGGATTCTGAGCGCGAAGCGGAAAGAGACGCGGGACCGCCGCCTCCGCGAGGCGGTGCGGCGCATCGCGCAACGGACAGGACCAGGACTGCGCTAGCCGCGCTCCTTGGTCACCATGTGCTGGAGGTCGCGCTCGAAGCACGGGAGATCTTCCTCCAGCTCGGCGTTCGGGTTCGGGTGGAGCCGCACGGTGCGCGGCGTCATCACCCAGGGGCGCAGCAGCACCGGATCCTCGACCGTCGCCTGCCAGACGAGCGCATTCCCCTCGCGCCGCAGCCGCTCGGTCACCTTCATGTCGATCGAATGGAACCAGCCGGGCCACCCGAGCCACGTTTCGTCGTTGAAGTCGACGGTCTCGACGACGAGCTCGTCGCCCTCCCAGCGGCCGCGCGACACGCCATTCCACAGGCCAATCCAGTCCGACACCGGCGGAAGCGGACGGCCATCGATCGGAATCACGCGCGTCATCCGCAGGCCGTACAGAAAGATCATTTCCTTCGGCGTGTGGACGATCTTGTGCGGCGGCCCGATGCGCGGCACGCCCTGCGGCAGACACTTGAACGCGGGATCGAGCGCGTTGCCGTTCCGGTCGAGCTCGTTGACCTTGGCCCAGTGCTCCGGCTTGTACCACGGCCGGTTGGGGACGGCGCGCTGCGAGATGCCGCTGTCGCGCTCGAAGTTGACAATCGCGTGCGCATAGTTCGCGTCCGTGCCGACGGGCGCCGTCTTGTCGAGCTCGGGCGCACGCGCGCGCAGCAGCGCCACGACCTTCTCGTTGTCGGCCGGATTCTCGGCCGCAAAGCCGGCGCCCGGCCCGGGGTTGCGCCACACGCCGTTGAAGTCGGGCCTGCCGTCGGCGAACCTCGGCGTCGGCACAGGGGCGCTGGCTGCCTGCTGCGCGACGAGTACGCCGCTCGAGCCAGCCGATGCCACGACGACGGCCGCAACGGCGATCGAGAGATGACGCCCCAGCATCGGGCTACCTCGCGAGGTCGGCTTCGCCGTAGACGCCGCGCGTGAACGTGCGTCCGTCCGGGAACGTGATCGATCGCAGCAGCCCCGTCGTCGATCCGTTCCGCGCGACGAATGCGGTGACCGTGAGCGGATCGCCGGGCTTGATGCCGCCGCGGACCGACAGCGGGAAGCCGGCGCGCCGGAGCTGCTCCGCCGCCGCCATCTGCAGTTCCCAGTCTTCCATCGCCCCGGTCTTTTCGTTCTTGACGGTGACGGTCAGCTTGGCGTGGGGATTGATCCACTCGGTCCTCTTCAACACGCCCACGAGCGTGACCGCCGGGCTGTTCACGTCGAACTGCGCCTGCACGGCATGATGCGCCTCGGCCGTGCCGCCGAGGAACAGCGCGCCCGTGATGAATCCGACGATGCGCCTCTTCATAAGCCTCCCGGACGTGAGACGCCGACATTGTGGCACCAGCCGTCGCGGAGTGTCCACCCGCGGGCCCGCAACGCGCGGGTGGTGCGCGTTGCGGTGCGAGTAACATAGGGGGCCGATGCAGCTGATCTTCGAGCAGATTCGCGCCGGCGGCGATCGGAACTTCGGGTATCTGCTGGCCGACCGCGAGGCAAAGGAGGGCGTGCTGATCGATCCCTCGTATTCCCCCGACGCATTCGTTCAGCGCGCCGTCGATCAGGGAATCACGATCACGCACGTCATCAACACGCACTCCCATCCCGACCACGTCAACGGCAACGACGTCGCGCTCGAGCGGACGCGCGCGCCGCTCGCTGCGCACGAGAGCGCGCCGACGGCGCCGGCCGTCCGGCTCCACGAGGCCGAGGAGCTGCACGTGGGCCATCTGCGGCTCCGGTTCCTGCACGTGCCGGGACACTGTCCCGATCACATCGTCATCTACGAACCGTCGTACCGCTTGCTCGTCACCGGCGACCTGTTGTTCGTGGGGAAGGTCGGCGGCACGCGCTCCGAAGACGATGCCCGGACCGAGTGGGACAGCCTGCAGCGCGTCGTCGCCGCGATTCCGGTCGACGCGACCGTCTGGCCCGGCCACGATTACGGAGCGCGGCCGAGCTCGACGATGGCCCTCGAGCTGGCGACGAACCCGTTTCTGCAGTGCGCCAACGTGGAGGCGTTTCTGCAGCTCAAGGCCGACTGGCCCGCGGTGAAGCAGCGGCTCGGTCTTCGATAAGGCGCCGGGTGAAGCTGTACGTTCGACTGCTCCTGGCGCTGGTGTTCGGCATCGTGCTCGGCACCATGCTGCATTCGTACGCCGAAACGCCAGCGCTGGCGGCCTTCAGCACGCACGTCCTGCGTCCCATCGGGCAGATCTTCCTCCGCACCATCTTCATGATCGTCGTGCCGATGGTGTTTTCGGCGCTCGTGATCGGCGTCGCCCAGCTCGGGCGCGGACACGATCTCTCCGGCGTCGCGGGCCGAACTCTCGGCTTCACCGTCCTGCTGAGCGGCGCGTCGGTGCTCATTGGTGTGGGGCTCGTCAATCTGGTGCGTCCCGGCGACGGCGTGCAGCTCACCACGTCGCCCGCCTCGCCCGGAGTGGCCACGCTCCAGCAGAACGCCGCGGCCGCACGGCCGTTCAGCGACATCCTGATCGAGCTCATTCCCCGAAACCCGCTCGAGTCGGCCGTACGGGCGCTCGACGGCGAAATGCTGCCGTTCATGATCTTCGCGGTGATTTTCGGCATCGCCGTGAGTCGGGTCACCGCGCCGGGCGATGCCGACGCCGAGCGCCAGCCGGTGCTCCTGCGCGTGCTCGAACAGATCTTCGACGCCTGCATGCGCATCGTGCAGTTTGCGATGCGGCTCGCCCCGGTGGCCGTCTTCGCCATCGTCTTCAACACGGCGTTGACGTTCGGCACCGGCGTCATTGCGACGCTCGCGCTCTACGTCGCGACCGTTGTCGGCGGTCTGCTCATTCAGCAGTTCCTCGTCTATGGGGCGTTCCTCTGGACCGTGGCACGCCGCGCACCCGCGGAGTTCTTCCGCAAATGCCGCGAGGTCTACCTCTACGCGTTCTCCACGGCGTCGTCGAATGCCACGCTGCCGCTGGCCCTCGATGTCGCCGAACGGCAGCTGCGCCTGCCGCCCGAGATCTCGCGCTTCGTGCTGACGGTCGGCTCGACGGCCAACCAGAACGGCACTGCGCTGTTCGAAGGCGTCACCGTGCTGTTCCTGGCCCAGGTCTACGGCCTCGACCTGACCGTCGGACAGCAGATTCGGGTGATGGTCATGTCGATCATCGCCGGCATCGGCACCGCGGGCGTGCCCGGCGGGTCGCTGCCGATGGTGATGATCGTGGCGCAGTCGGTCGGCATTCCCGCCGAGGGGATGGCGCTCATCCTCGGCGTCGACCGCTTTCTCGACATGTGCCGGACGACGGTCAACGTCAGCGGCGATCTGGTGATGGCGGCGCTCGTCAGCGGACCGTCATCGCAGCCGCGCTAGCAGCACCTCGAGATCCGGCGGCAGCGGCGCTTCGAACGTCAGCGGTCGTCCGTCGATCGGATGGCGGAACGACAACCGATGCGCGTGCAAAGCCTGTCGCGGGAACTCGATCGAGCGGCGCGACGGGGCCGCGTCGGCATACAGCCGTTCCCCGACGATCGGGTGGCCGTGCAGCCGCGCCTGCATCCGGATCTGATTGCGCTTGCCCGTCTCGAGGCGTATCTCGACCAGGGAAGCGGCCGGAAACGTCTCGAGGACGCGGTAGTGGCTGACCGCCTCCTTTTTCCGCGGATCGTGCGGGTGCGCCCGCTTCTGCAGCAGCAGCTTCGGATCCCACACGAGATGATCGCGCCAGGTGCCGTGCGGCGGGCGCGGATGGCCGTGCACGACGGCCCAGTACACGCGCTCGGGCTCGCGCCGCTCGAACTGCGCTTTGAGGGTCTCCTGTACGCGCATGTTCTTGGCGAACAGCACAAGACCCGATGTGTCGCGATCGATGCGGTGGACGACGAGCGGACGACGACGCGTGCGCGATCGAAGATGCCCGGCGAGGTAATCGTATGCCGACGGTGCATCGCTCCGCTGCTGCAGCGGCACGGTCAGAAGGCCTGCCGGCTTGTCGACGACGACGAGCGCGTCGTCTTCATAGAGGATTTGGAGGGCGCCGGCCTGCCGGACGCCCGCGCGCCGGCGGGCGCTGCCGGGCCGATCCATCCACACGCGAACCACGTCGCGGGTGCGCAACGGACGTGCGGCATCGGCCGCCGCCGCTTCCGCGTCGTTGACGAAGACCTTTCCTTTCGCGAGCGCATCGAGCGCGCGGCCGCGTGAGCCGAGGCGGTCGGCGGCCGCCAGGAACTTGTCGAGCCGGCTGCCGGCCGCCTCAGCCGGAACGGTCCAGTGATGCCTGCTCATGCCTCGCCGGGATTGTAGACTCGGGGACCGATGGTCTTCCTGTTCGCAGCGGTCGGCGCCGGTCTCGTCGCGCTCGCGCACACGGCGCCGTTCGCGTTTCTGATCGAGGCCCTGCAGCGCGACGAATCGGTCTGGCACGTGCCGGTCGATCCCGCGATGCCCACCGTCTACCTCACGTACGACGACGGGCCGAATCCCACGGCGACGCCGCAGCTGCTCGACGTGCTTGCCCGTGAACAGGCGGCCGCGACGTTTTTCCTGATCGACGACCACCTCACGGAAGACACGGCGCCGATCGTCCGTCGGATGTTCGCCGACGGGCACGCCGTCGCGCTGCACTCGAACGAACGCTGGCTGATGCTGCGCACGCCGGAAGCAATTGCGGAGGCGCTCGGCCGCGCCGCCGATCGCATCGAACAGCTCGCGGGTGGGCGGCCGTGTCCGTACTTCCGCCCGCACGCCGGCTGGCGCAGCGGCGCGGTGTATCAGGCGCTCGATCGCCTCGGCTATCGGCTCGCCGGCTGGAGCTGGGGATTGTGGGACTGGAACTGGTGGCAGTCGCGCGACGCGACCAACCTGGCCGAGCGGCTCGCCCGCCGCGCGAATGCAGGCGACATCATCGTCATGCACGACGGCCACCACCGCGACCCGCGCGCCGAACGCCGGTATGCGATCGAGGCGACCGCGCGGCTGATTCCGGCCCTCCGCGCCCGCCAGCTCCGCGTCGACCGTCTGCCGTGTTGACGAGGGGTCAGACCGCGCGTGATGGGTCTGACCCCAGTGATGGGCCGACTCACCTTCGGCGGCACATAACTTGCGCCGACCACCGTGGAGGTTATGGCCGTGGCGCAGATTCCCGCCGGAACCACTCAGCTTGTCGCCTGGCTCGACGATGCCTACGCGATGGAAAGCGGGCTTGTGCCGATCCTGCAGAATCACGCCGTGCACTTCGGCACCGACATGCCCAACGCCGCGCGGCGGATCCAGCAGCACATCGTCGAGACCCAGCAGCACGCCTCGCGGCTCGAGCAATGTCTGCACCTGCTGAACGCGTCGCCGTCTGGCGTGAAGTCGACCCTCTCGTCGTTGATGGGATCGGTCGAGGGGGCGACGACGGCCGTGTTCCGCGACCAGCTCATGAAGGACGCGCTCGCCGATTATGCGACCGAACAATTCGAGGTCGGCTGCTACACCGCGCTCGTCAATGCCGCCACCGAGCTCGGCTATCTCGAAGTGGCGCAGCTCTGCAAACGGAACCTCGAGGAAGACCGCGCGATGGCGAACTGGCTGCTGACGCAGATTCCGGCCGTCGCGTCACATGATGCCGTCGGAACACCGGCGCAGCGTCGAGCCTGAGCACGTCGTCCTGCGGCCTTCGCGGCGCATCTCCCGACGCTGCACGAAGCGGCGATCCACAGCGAGGCGGTGCACGCGCTGCAGCACGCGATGTTCGTCGCGACCGCGGTCTGTTTCTGGTGGGGTCTCGTCTACGGCCGCTACGGTCGCGCCGGCTACGGTGCGACCGTCGCGTACGTGATGCCCGCCGGCACGCTGCTGACGGCGCTCGGCCTGGCGCTCTTCATGGCCTGGATGGGTAAAGCCGCGAGACGCGAAAAGCCAGTCGCCGCTGGCCGCGCCCCGGAAGGAGGGATGACCTGACGCTACTCCTCGAGCTGCCAGTCGGCTGGCGGCTGCGGCCCCGGCACGATGCCGGCAATGTCGGGATCGACGCCGTCGGCGGGCCGCTCCTGTCCGGCCTTCCGCTGCTTCTCCGCCTGCCGGCGCGCCGCCTTCTGCTGGCGCCGTTCGGCGAGCGCCTTCTCACGTTCGCGTTTGGCTGCGGTTGGTCGCGCATTGCGTGCCATGGGCTTACTCCCAGTCGGTAGCGGGTAGGCAGTATGTAGTAGCCAATTCGGGGTTCTTGATCCGACGTTCGTGCTACCGACCACCAGCTACCGGCTACCAGCTAGCTCACTACCAGCGCGGTTCGCTGCGGCGCCCGCCGGGCCGCCCACCGCGTCCACCGCGGCGATCGTCGCCGCCGCCGAAGTCATCGCGTGAGCCCCGCGGCGCCGGCGGCCGCGCTTCGTTGACGGTCAGCGCCCGGCCGCCGAGCTGATGACCGTGCAGCGCGGTAATCGCCTTTTGTGCGCCGTCCTCGTCCGCCATCTCGACGAACGCGAACCCGCGTGCCCGCCCCGTCATCCGATCCCGTACGACCGTGACGGTTTCCACCGCGCCCGACTGCCCGAACAGCGCCTCGAGATCCTGCTCCATGGTCTCATAGGGCAGGTTACCGACGAACAATTTGCGGCCCATGAACGTCTCCTGCGGCCTCAGCTCGGGCTCGTGAGCGCAGGAGATTGCGAGTCGTTCCGGCTCGAATCTCTGATACGCGCAGTGTGGCGGGCTCAGCGTGGGGCGGCGCCCACAGGATAGCACATGCTACCCTGAGGCCCTTGATGCCTCCGCTGCCCGATCGCATCCACCGCCTCGAGGAGCTGGCGCGCGACCTCTGGTGGAGCTGGAACCCCGACGCGCGCCATGTCTTTCGTCGGCTCGACTACCCGCTCTGGCGCCTGACCGCGCACAATCCCGTGCGGATGCTGCAGATGGTCGCGCCCGAGACGCTCGCGAAGGCTATCGCCACGCCCGAGTGGCTCGCGCTCTATGACGGCGCGATGGCGAGGCTCGACGCCACGCGCACCGCGCGCGGCACGTGGTGCGAGCGCGAATGTCCGGAGCTCGTCGGCCGCACCATCGCGTACTTCTCGGCCGAGTTCGCGCTGCACCAGTCGCTGCCGATCTATGCGGGGGGCCTCGGCGTGCTGGCCGGCGATCACTGCAAGGAAGCGAGCGACCTCGGCGTGCCGCTCGTCGGCGTCGGCTTCATGTATCCGCAGGGCTATTTCCACCAGACCGTGTCGGCCGACGGGTGGCAGGAGGAGGTCTACGAAAAGCTGAACTGGACGGAAACGGCGATCGAGCCGGCGCTCACACCCGACGGCAAGCCGTGCGTGACTGCCGTGCCGCTCGGCAGCCGCACGGTGCTCATGGCGGTCTGGCGCGTGCGCGCGGGACGCGTCAGCCTGTACCTCCTCGACACCGACCTCGAGGAGAACGCGCCGTGGGACCGCGATCTCTCCGCCCGCCTCTACGGCGGCGATCGCGAGACGCGCGTTCAGCAGGAAATCCTCCTCGGCGTCGGCGGCGTGCGGGCGCTGAAGACGCTCGGCATCACGCCCGTGGTGTACCACCTCAACGAGGGGCACGCGGCCTTCGCGGTGCTGCAACGCATCCGCGATCTCTGCGAGAAGGGGTGGGCGTTCGACGCGGCGCTCGAGGACGTGCGCCGGACGACGGTGTTCACGACGCACACGCCGGTCGCGGCCGGCCACGACGCGTTTCCGTTCCATCTGGTGGAAAAGCACCTGACTGGGGCATGGGGCGAGCTCGGTCCGTACCGCGAGAAATTCTTCGCGCTGGCCCACTACGACAGCGGCGACGGCCCGATGTTCAACATGACGGCGCTCGCGCTGCGCGCGGCCGGCGCGATCAACGGCGTCAGCGCGCTGCACGGCGACGTCACGCGCCGCATGTGGCAGGGAGTCTGGCCCGACACGCCGATCGAGCGCCTGCCGATTCGATCTTTGACCAACGGCGTCCACGTCCCGACCTGGATTTCGTCCGAGATCCGGACGCTGCTCGATCGCCACCTCGGCGCAGATTGGATCGATCGCCACGACGACCCGTCATTCTGCGACGCGGTGCTGCGGATTCCGGACGAGGAGCTGTGGGAGGCCCGCCAGTCGCTCCGCGCGTTTCTGTTTCACTTCATCCGCGAGCGCGCGCGCCATCGCTGGACGACCCGCGGCGCCTCCGCCTCGCACATCGTCGCCTCCGGGACGATGTTCGACCACAACGCGCTGACGATCGGCTTCGCGCGGCGGTTCACCGGCTACAAGCGTCCAGAGCTGATTTTTTCCGACGTGGATCGGCTCTCGAAGATCCTCAACGCACACGGCCGTCCGGTGCAGATTCTGTTCGCCGGCAAGGCGCATCCCGCCGACGACATCGGCAAGCACCACCTGCAGCGGATCTACCGCCGGGTACTCGACCCGACGTTCGGCGGGCGCATCGCGTTCATCGAGGACTACGACCTTCACGTCGCGCACTTCCTCGTGCAGGGGTGCGACGTGTGGCTCAACAATCCGCGCAAGCCGCTCGAGGCGAGCGGCACGAGCGGCATGAAGGCGGCGATCAACGGCACGCCGCACCTCTCGATTGGCGACGGCTGGTGGGCCGAAGGGTTCACGGGCGACAACGGGTGGCTCATCGAAGGGCGCGCAGACCCGAACGACCAGGGTGCCCAGGACTGGGCCGACGCCCAGGCGATTTACACGCTGCTCGAAGCGCAGCTCGTACCCGCCTTCTACGATCGCGACGCGCAGGGCATTCCCCGCCGCTGGCTGCAGATCGTCAAGCAGTCGATCCGGACCGTGCTGCCGCGGTTCAGCACGCGCCGCATGGTCAAGGAGTACGTGCGCGGGATGTACCAGCCCGCACTTGGCCAGCCGGTCACCAAGTAGCTGCCAACTCGCAAGAGGCCAACTCCCAAACCCCGATCGTGTCGGGAGTTGGGCGTTGGGAAGTGGGAGTTGTAAGATCATCGCAATGGCCCGAAAGTCCACCCTCGCAAAGTCGAAGTGCGCGCTGTGCGGCGCGAAAGAGGTGTCGGAGCCGCGCGGCGAAGAGCGGTACTGCCGCGACTGCTGGGAGAAGAAGATCGCCGTCGAGGAGATCGTCGCCAGGGAGTTTGCGCTGAAGCGCTACATCCGCGCGCACAGCGCCGAGAAGTACCTGCTCTATCACTCGACGATCAAGCGTCCCTGCGGACAGCTCATCGTCGTCGACGACGGGTACGACCTGTTCCTGACGATGGTGCTCTATCCGAACTTCGGGTGGGACGAGGAGGCCTATCACCTCGAAGGCGATCCGGAGGGCCGCACCTTCGCCGAGATCCTCGTGGACGTCGTCGCAACGGAGGTCATCGAGCCGTGGGGCGGCGGCAAATGGCACCTCGAGGTCTTCAAGTCGGCGTCGCCCGAGCCCGAGGACTGGAACGGCGAGATGTAACCGCCATATAATCGGAGCCCCAAGCCTGGAGGATCAATCTTCATGAAGCGTCAGAACGTTTGGCTGCTGACCGTCGCGGGTGCCGTGATCGTTGTCGCGGGCGTGGCGGCGCAGGCCCCCAAGCCGGCGACCCAGGGCGCGCCGGCAGCGCAGGGCGCGCAGACGCCGGCCGCCAGGCCGCGGCTGGTCGCACCCGTTCGCGGCGTCGCGCAGATCGGCTACACGAAGCCTGTCGTCAAGCGGGGCAAGATCGACGGCAAGGACTTCGTCATCACCACGATGCGGATCCGGAACATGGCCACGGCGCCGATCGCCGGCCTCAAGGTCGACGACTTCTGGTACGACAAGGGAGGCAATCCCCTGCCGAGCGACAGCTACCGCCATCCGCGGCCGCTGCAGCCCGGCGAGGTGATCACCGTGACGCTCGAGACGCCGCTCGATCCGCGGATGAACCGCAATCAGTGGCAGTTCTCGCACGCCAACGGCGACATCAAGCCGACCCTGGTACCAAAGCTCTGAGGCGCGCGCTCAGGCGTGCCGTGCAGCCGGCGGCAACCGGCACCTGCCACAGATTGCCGCCTGCCGCTTTCCACATCGCGATCCCCCACAACACGACCCCAGCCACCCAGGTGAGCGTCGCGGCCGTGACGAAGAAGCCGAACGTCGCGGGCAGAAACGCCAGCGAGGCAATCGCAAGCGCGCCGAAAAGGAGGATGAGCAGCGCTGTCAGGCCGAACACGACCACCGCCTGCGCGGCGTGGTAGCGCACGAACGGATCGCGGCGCTCGACGAACCAGAAAATCGCACCGGTCACCCACCAGCCGCTGTAGGCCAGCGCGGCGGCGGCGCGGGATGGAAGCCCGGTCGAGCTTGAGCTGGATGCCACGCCGCAGGGTCGGTGCAACGAGGCTGCCAGCCGTCAGCGCACCCGGATGAGGACCTCGCGTGCCGCGGACGCGTCGTTGATCGAACGCCCTTCCACCCGGATCACATAGGTCCCCGGCGCGAACTCCATGAGCGGGATGCGCACGCTGTAGCCGTAGCCGCCGCTCTTCCCCTGCAGATCGCTCGAGGAGCGCTGCTCGCGATTCTGAAAGACCACACGGCCGTCCTCGGCGCGCGCGGTCGTCGAGAGCTCGACCGTGTGCGGCGGCGCGTTCGGGATGTTCTCGTAGAACTCGGCAAAGAGCGCGATCTGGTCGTTGCGCGGGAACTCGCGTCCCGTGGCGAGCGGACCCGGCAGCACGTCCTTGAGCGTCTCGCCCGGCCGTACGCTCGGGGTCTGCGACGTGTACGCCGACGCGAGCGCGATGCCGCTCATCGTGAACGGCGTCTTGTAGAAGTCGGGAACCTCGAGATCGTAGAACACGCTCCCCGTCCGGTTCGCGCCTTCCTCGGCGGCCGACGCGCGCAGCTGATAGCGGCCTGGCGGCAGCGCCATCTCGGAGACCACGCGGAAGCCGCGCGCGCGCGCCAGCGCGGCGGTCGCCGCGCTCATTTCCATCGTAAGCACGTGCTTGTTGCCGGGCCGGATGGTGCCGGCCGCGTCGACCGCGGAGAACGCCACCTGCACGCGATCGAGCAGCGTGCTGCCCTTCTCGGTGAAGCGGAACGCCTCCGCACGCATCTCGAGGGCGATGGCGACCGACGCATTCGGCGCCGCTCCCTTGAAGGGGGCCGCCGACATGGTGAGCGGAATGCCGGTCACCGGAATCGGGCTGTTCATCGCCGAGCCCATCGCCGTGTCGAGCGGCGTCGCGCCGGCCGGCGGCCGCGTGTTCGGCGCACGGCCGCGCGGCGCGACGTATCCACGCCGCGAGCGCACCTGCAGGCCGGGCCGCTTCACGCGCACCTCGATCCGGCGGAACCGGCCATCGCGGCGGTCGTTGGTCGGATAGTAGCCGAGCACGTAGTACGCGCTGTTCTCGCGGACGACGCGCTCGAAGGCGCCGGCGAAGTCGTTGCGGTTGATGGCGGCGAAGCCGCCCGTCTGATCGGCCAGCACCTGAAGACTCTGCTGCGACAGCCGGAGCGAGCTCTCGAGCTGGCCGATGAGCGAGAACTGTGACGGCGTCACGCCGCTCGGCGTGCCCGCCGACTCGATCGCCTCCTCGAAGGCCGACAGGCCCCGCGGGTCGATGGCGTAGATGGCGACGTTGGCGCGCGTCGCGGCCGCGATCGCGTCGCTCGCGTTCTGCAGAATGATGCCGGCCGACGTGTTGGTGAACGGATCGTAGATGTTGTAGCTGATGCCTTCGCTGATGAGCAGGATCGACTTGCGACGGCCGCGGATGCCCTCCATGAAGGCGGCGAGCTCGCGCAGCGAAGTGAGCATCGATCGCGCGTGGTGGGCGCGCTCGGCTTCGAGCGGATCCATCAGCTTGAGATCCCGCTCGTTTCCGGGATCGAGCGAGCCGATTTCGGTGCGGCGGCTCAGCTCGTCCTGCATCTCGAGCGCCTCGGACCGCAGCCGCCGTCCCGAGAACCGGTCGACCGCCTCGACGAGCAGCCGGCGGCTGTTCGTGAACTCCTGCCCCGCCGTCGAGCGGCCGCTCGTGTACACCACCGCTGCGAGATCGTTCGTGCCGAAGTTGTTCTCGATGAAGGCGCGCAGAAACTGCCGCACGCGGGCGGTGCTCGTGAAGTTCGTATGCAGATCGTCGAGGACGATGACGTAGATCCGCCCTTCGGCGCTCGTGTTCGCCCGGACGTCGCTCTCGATCGGGGCGCCCGCGAAGAGCGGCCGCACCGAACGCTCGATCGGCAGGTTCACCAGCGAGAAGGCGGTGACCTTCTGCGGGCGGCCGTCCTCGAGCACCTCGAAGTCGGCCTGGGTCAGGTCGGTGACAATCTGGCCGCTCGCATCGGTCACGACGGCGTCGACTTCGACGTAGTTGACCTCGACGCGGAAGGTGACGTCACCCGAGGGCTGCTGCGCGGGCTGGGCGGGCGCCGGGGGCGGCTGCTGCGCGGCGAGGACCGCGGCCGAGAACGTCGCACACAGAATGGCCAGAGGGACGCGTCTCGTCATGACAAGCACCTGTCTCTGCCGAATTATACGAATCCCTGGCGGGTCCGGCGCACTCCCGACTTTCTGCACGCGGCGCGCGTCAGAGCTTATAGTGAGGGGATGGCGCTCGACGTGGCCGCCGTGCAGCGCGCGCTTGCCGCGGAGGGGCTCGACGGCTGGCTGCTCTACGACTTCCACGGGTCCAACCCGATTGCCGCCACGCTCGCGGGACTGACGCGCGGCGGCCAGATGACGACGCGGCGGTGGTACTACCTGATTCCCGCCGCGGGCGAGCCGCGCGCGGTCGTTCACGCGATCGAGCGACACAACCTCGATGCGCTGCCCGGAGAAAAAACCGTCTACGCGGGGCGTCGGCAGCTGGACGAGGCGCTGACGCGTCTGTTGCGCGGCGCGCGGCGCATCGCGATGGAGTACTCGCCGGAGTGCGCGATTCCGTATCTGTCGCGCGTCGACGCCGGGACGGCCGAGGCCATCCGGCGGCGCGGCGTCGAAATCGTGTCGTCCGGCGATCTCGTGCAGCAGTTCGAAGCGACGTGGAGCGCGGCGCAGCTCGCCTCGCATCGCGCCGCGTCGGACGCCCTATATCGGATCAAGGATCGGGCGTTTGCGTCGGCGGCCGCGGCGCTCGCGGCCGGCACGCGGCTGACGGAGTACGCGCTGCAGCAGCAGATGGTGACGTGGTTCGCGGAGGAAGGCCTGGTGAGCGACTCGCCGCCGGTCGTGGCGATCGGCCCGAACTCAGGCAATCCGCATTACCTGCCAACGGTCGAGCGCAGCCAGCCCATCGTCGCCGGCCACGTACTGCTCCTGGATCTCTGGGGCAAGCGAGCCGAGCGGGGCGCGGTGTTTGCTGACATCACATGGGTTGCGGTGACGGGCCGGACCGTGCCACCGGAGCCGGCGCGGGCGTTCCGCGCCGTGGTGGAGGCGCGCGATGCGGCCGCGGCGCTCGTCGAAGAGGCGGCGCAGACCGGGCGCGACATCCGCGGTTGGGAGATCGACCGAGCCGCGCGGGCCGTGCTCGAGCGCAACGGGTACGCGGACTATATCCTGCATCGCACCGGACATAGTCTGGGAGAGAGCGTGCATGGCAATGGCGTCCACCTCGACGATTACGAGACGCACGACGATCGGCGCGTGCTGCCCGGGGCGGGATTCACGATCGAGCCGGGGCTGTACTTCGATGGCTTCGGGGTCCGGACGGAAATCAACGTGTTTCGGGGTGCGCGCGAGGCGGTGGTGACGGGCCCGCGGCAGATGGAGATAATTACACTAGGACTTTGATTGCGAGGACGTGATGGCGAATCGCAAGATCACTTTCTTTTACGCACTGCTCGTCGCGATTGCTTCGCTGGCTGTCGGCATGGTGATCGCGTCGCGGCTGGGGATGTCGCCCTCGTCGGCTGCCCAGGGGGTCGCCCCGCCGGCGAACAGCGCGCCGATCTCCGGCCCTATCAACGCCACCACGTTCCGCGAGATCGCCAAAGTGATGTCGCCGGCCGTGGTCAACATCAGGACCGAGTCGCGCCAGCGGCAGCAGGATCTGAGCGACTTCTTTGGCGGCGGCGGTGACCTGTTCGAGCGGTTCTTCGGCCAGCCCGGCCCCGGCACGCCGCCGCGCGCGCAGCCGCGCGAGCGACTCGTCCAGGCGGCCGGCACCGGCTTCATCATCGACAAGGCCGGCTTCATCCTGACCAACAACCATGTCGTCGAGGGCGCGACGCGCATCCAGGTGTCGCTTTACGGCGAGGATGAAGATCAGCTGTACGACGCGAAGGTCATCGGCCGCGACCCGCTGACCGACAGCGCGCTCATCGAGCTGACCGAGAAGCCCGACCACCAGCTGCCCGAGGTGAAGTTCGGCGACTCCGGCCAGATCTTTCCGGGCGACTGGGTAATGGCCATTGGCAACCCGTTCGGCCTTGGCCACACCGTGACCGTGGGCATCATCAGCGCCATCGAGCGCGCGTTCCCGGTGTCCGAAGGACGCTCCGCCCAGGTGCTGCAGACCGATGCGGCGATCAATCCCGGCAACTCCGGCGGGCCCCTCCTGAACATGCGGGGTGAAGTGATCGGCATCAATACCGCGATCATCAGCGAGGGGCAGGCGCGGAACATCGGCATCGGCTTCGCGATGCCGATCAACGTCGTCAGAGAACTGCTGCCGCAGCTGCGGGCGGGCAAGGTGACGCGCGGCCGCATCGGCGTCGGCATTGGATCGGTGCCGGCCGACGCGGTCGACGAGTTCGGCCTCAAGGAGCGCGCGGGCGCCGTGGTGCTGAACGTCGCGCCTGGCGGCGCGGCGGCGCGCGCCGGCATCGAGCCGGGCGACGTGATCATCGCCTACAACGGCAAGCCGATCCGCAATCGTGATGAGCTGGTCGCGATGGTGACGGCCACCAAGCCGGGAACGAGCGTCCCCGTCCGCATCGTCCGCGATCGGCAGGAGCGCACGGTGAACGTGACCGTGGAAGAGCTCAATCTCGAGGCTGAGCAGAGCGCGCTGCGCGGCGATAACGGCAACGGCGGTGCCGGCCCGCAGGAGACCACCAGCGGGTTCGGCATCACGATCAGCAACATCACGCCGGAGCTGGCGCAGCGCCTGCGGCTCAACCGCAACACGCAGGGCGCCGTCATCACCGACGTCGAGGCCGGGAGCGCCGCCGCCCGTGCCGGCCTCGCCGAGGGCGACGTGATCGTGCGCGTCGGCCGCGAGAACATCACGAATGCGGCCGAGGCGGTCCGCGAGCTCGGCCGCATCCCGTCCGGCGGCACCGCTTTCCTGCGCGTGCTGCGCGGCGGGCAGGAGACGTTCGTCGCGGTCACGAAGGACTGACGCGTCCGTCGCACCCGCAGGCCGGAGACCTGAAGGCCTTCGGCTACCACGTTCAGGTAGCCGGAGCCCTTTCGGGCTCCGGCCTTTTTGATTTGTGATAAAAGGACCCTCTCCGGGAGGGCCGTCTCATGCTGATGGTCGAGCGCGAAGTCAAACTCCGGTTCGACAGTCCCGAGCAGGCCCGCGCCGCGATTCGCGCCACCGGCGCCACACCGCTCCGCTCGCGGCGCCTTCAGGAAGATGTGCTGCTCGATACCGACGACGAGATGCTCCGCCGCCGCCGGTGCGTCCTGCGGATCCGCACGGAAGCTGGCAAGAGCCTCCTGACTTTCAAGGGTCCGGTGCAGCCGGGCACGGTCAAGATTCGCGACGAGTACGAAACGGTCGTCGGCGACGGCGAGGTACTGCGCCACGTCCTCGAGGAGCTGGGGCTGCACGTCTGGTTTCGCTACGAGAAGTATCGAGAGGAGTACGCCGCCGAGGACGTCACGATCGCGCTTGATGAGACGCCGGTCGGCACCTTCGTCGAGATCGAAGGCGGCGAGCCGGGCATCCACACGATGACTCAGGCGCTCGGCCGGTCGGCCAGCGACTTCATTCTCGACTCGTATCGCAGCCTGTTCGTGCAGCACCGCGCGCGGCACGGCTTCGACGGCGATCACATGGTCTTCCCGGAGGAATGATCCCGGCGCTCGTGCTGACGGCCGGGCTTGCGACCCGCCTCCGGCCCCTCGCTCTCGTCCGCGCCAAGGCCGCGATGCCCGTAGCCGGCGAGGCGCTCGTGCGACGCATCCTGCGGCAGCTGCACGCACAGGGCATCCAGGATGCCGTCCTGAACCTGCACCATCTGCCGCATACGATCGCGCGCGAAGTCGGGGACGGCAGCGATCTCGGGATGCGCGTCCGGTTCTCGTGGGAGCTGCCGGTGCTCGGATCGGCTGGCGGTCCGCGGCAGGCGCTGCCGCTCCTCGGGACGCACACGTTCCTCATCGTCAACGGCGATACGCTGACCGACGTCGACATAACCGCATTCGTCGAGGCGCACCGCAGCACCGGCGCCTTGGTGACGATGGCCGTGGTGCCAAACACGGAACCGGACAAGTACGGCAGCGTGCTCGTCGACGAACGCGGCATCGTCAAGGGGTTCAGCGGTCGTGGCACTGCCGCATCTCGCACCCTCGGATCGTTCCATTTCGTGGGCCTCCAGGTCGCCGACGCTGCGGCCTTTGCAACGGTCGCACCCGGAGAGGTCGCGGAATCGTTTCGGTCGGTCTATCCCGAATTGATGCGAACGCGACCCGGATCGGTACGGGCATTCGCGACGGAAGCGTCGTTCCTCGACATAGGCACCCCCGCCGATTACCTGCAGACGACGCTGCGGCTGGCCGGAGGCGATGACGGCAGGCTGCGCGGCGCGCGGACGCGGATCGACCCAACCGCGCGCGTGATCGACTCCGTCCTCTGGGATGACGTCACCGTCGGCGCTGGCGCCTTCCTGCGCGGCTGTGTCGTGACGGACGGCGTCCGCGTGCCGGACGGGACGTCCTGGACGGGCATGATGGTACGGCGTGCGGACAGTCCGCTGGAGGCCGGCGAACACTGTGTCGGCGATGATCTCGCGATTGCCGCGATAGAAAGCTCCCAACGCCCGATTGCCAGGCGCCAAGACCCGTAAACTGGCTGGCGGCGGGGCCGACATTGGGGAGTTGGGAACTTGGGAGTTGGGAACTTGGGAGTTGGGAACTTGGGAGTTGGGAATTTGGGAGTTGGGAGTGTGTCGGGCGTACGCGAGCGGATCAATCGGTTCCTCGCCGAGACGGGGCTCGCGCCGCAGAGCCAGAGGGTCGTCCCGCTCACCGGCGATGCGTCGGACCGGCGGTATTTCCGCATCCTGTTCCGCGACGGCCCGTCGCAGGTCCTCGCCGTCCATCCGGGCTCGATCACGTTCGAGACGCTGCCATTCGTCAACGTGGCGCGGCTCTTGGCGGCGATGCCGGTGCCCGTGCCGGCCGTCCTGCACCATTCGGACGCGCTCGGCATCATCGCGCTCGAGGATCTCGGCGACGTCACGCTGCAGGCGCACGTCGGCGCGGCGCCGGCGACCGAGCACGCGGCGATCTACCGCGAAGCGGTCGGCTTCATCACGACGATCCAGCGCCGCGGCCGCGAGCTGGCGTCGCCGCACTACGTGCCCTACGGCGTCGCCTTCGACGTCGAGAAGCTGACCTGGGAGCTGCAGTTCTTCACGAAACATTTCCTGGAAGCGTACCGAGGCGCCGTGCTGACCGGCGCCGCGCGCGACGCGCTCGCGGCCGAGTACGCGGCCATCACGGAGGAGCTCGCCGCCGAACCGCGCGTGTTGTGCCATCGCGACTACCACAGCCGGAACCTGATGGTGCACGGCGGCAGCCTGTACATCATCGACTTCCAGGATGCCCGGATGGGACCGGACACCTACGACCTGGCGTCGCTGCTCCGCGACTCGTACGTCGACTTCAGCGAGGCGCAGGTGGAGGAGCTGATCGCGTTCTTCCTGGCCAAGCGTGGCGCCGACGAGTCCGAGGACCGCGACTTCCGCCGGCGCTTCGACCTGATGGCGCTGCAACGGAACCTGAAGGCGCTCGGCACGTTCGGCTACCAGACGACCGGGCGCGGCAACACGGTGTACATCCAGTACATCCCGCGGACGCTCAACTATGTGCGGGCGAATGTCGTCCGGTACGACCGGTTCGGGCGCCTGCGCGAGCTCCTCGCCGAGCACTTGGACGAATTGCGATAACTCCCAACCCTCACATCCCAACTTCCAAGCAGCTCGGTTGGGGATTTGGGTTTAGGGATTTGGGATTTGGGTCTCGGGATTTACCATTGAGTGTTTGAGTGAACATCGCTTCGGCGTTTCGACGCACCTCTTCCACGAGTCGCGGCTGACGCGCGAGCATCTCGTGCATATCGCCGCGCACGGGTTCGACGCGATCGAGCTCTTTGCGACGCGCTCGCACGTCGATTACCGCGACGAGCGAACGATTGCCTCGCTCGGCGAGTGGCTGGCCGACACGCGCCTCGAGCTGCACTCGATGCACGCGCCGATCTTCGAGGGGCTCCGCGGCGGGCAGTGGATCGGGCCGCTTTCCAACGCGTCCCCCGACGAGAAGCGGCGCGCGCGGGCGATTGCCGAGACGCGCGCGGCGCTCGACGTCGCCCGTCGTCTCCCCTTCCGCTTTCTTGTCGTGCACCTCGGCATGCCGTCGGCCTCGCCGCAGGCCGCAGGTGAGAATGACGCGGATGCGGCACGCCGCAGTCTCGAAGAGATCGTCGCGCTCGCCGCGGCGGTGGGCGTACGCGTCGCGGTGGAAGTCGTCCCGAACGACCTCTCCAGCCCGGCGGCGCTGGTCGGGCTGATCGAGGACCAGTTCGATGGACGCGACGTCGGTATCTGCCTCGACTACGGCCACGCGCATCTCATGGGCGACCTGGGTGAGGCCATCGAGACGATGTCCGGCCACCTGTGGACCACCCACGTGCACGACAACCACGGGCGCGAGGACGAACATCTCGTCCCCTTCGGCGGCAGCATCAACTGGGACGCCGCCATGATGGGGACGCAGAAGATCGGCTATGACGGCGTGCTGATGCTCGAAGTCGCCGACACCGGACATCCCGTCGACGTGCTGCGGCGGTCGGCGGCCGCGCGCGAGCGGCTGGAGAAGGCGTTTGTGACGTTTTAGAACGTCGCGTGGCCCGGCGTGCGCGGGAATGGGATCACGTCGCGGATGTTCCCCATTCCTGTGGCATAAATGAGCGTCCGCTCCAGACCGAGGCCAAATCCCGCGTGCGGCACCGTGCCGTACCGCCGCAGATCGCGGTACCACCAATAGACCTGCGGATCGAGCCCGAGCTCCCGCAAACGACGATCGAGATAGTCGAGCCGCTCCTCGCGCTGTGATCCGCCGATGATCTCGCCGATGCCTGGCGCGAGCACGTCCATCGCCGCGACCGTCCGCCCGTCGTCGTTCAGGCGCATGTAGAATGCCTTGATCTCCTTCGGGTAGTTCATGACGACGACGGGCCCTTTGACGTGCTCCTCGGTGAGCCAGCGCTCGTGTTCCGACTGCAGGTCCATGCCCCACCGAACCGGGAATTCGAACGTCCGACCGCTCTTCTCGAGCGCGGCAATCGCGTCGGTGTACGAGATGCGCTCGAAGGCGGAGGCGACGAACGCCTCGAGGCGGCTCACGCATCCCTTGTCGATGCGATCCGCGAAGAACGCGAGATCGTCGGCGCGCTCGCTGAGGAGCGCCGTGAAGATGTACTTGAGGAACGACTCCGCCAGATCCGCGTCGGCGGCGAGATCGGCGAAGGCGATCTCGGGCTCTACCATCCAGAATTCCGCGAGATGGCGGCTCGTGTTGCTGTTCTCGGCGCGGAAGGTCGGCCCGAACGTGTACACCTTCGACAGCGCGCAGCAGTACGTCTCGACGTTCAACTGGCCGCTGACCGTGAGGAACGTCTCCCTGCCGAAGAAATCCTGACCGAAGTCGGTGCGCCCCTCCGGCGTGCGTGGAACGGCGCCCAGATTCGCCAGATCGAGCGTACTGACCCGGAACATCTCGCCCGCGCCCTCGGCGTCGCTGGCGGTGATGATCGGCGTGTGAATCCAGAAGAACCCGTTTTCGTGGAAGTACCGGTGGATCGCCATGCTGAGGCAGTGCCGCACGCGAGCCACGGCGCCGAGCGTGTTCGTCCTGGGGCGGAGGTGCGCCACCTCGCGCAGGTATTCGAACGAGGCGCGCTTCGGCTGAATGGGGTACGCTTCCGGATCGTCGACCCACCCGACGACCTCGACCATCTCGGCCTGCAGCTCGACGGCCTGGCCCGCGCCCTGGCTGGGCGTCAGGGTGCCGCGCGCGATCACCGAGCATCCCGACGTCAGCTTCCTGATCTCGCCTTCGTAATTCGGCAGCGCGGCGGGGGCCACGACCTGCAGCGGGGCGAAACAGGACCCATCGTGCAGATGGATGAACGACAGACCCGCCTTTGAGTCGCGCCGCGTCCGAACCCAGCCGCGAACGGTGACCGCGCTTCCCGTCCGGACCTTCCCCGCGAGCACCGACGCGACATCGACGTGGTCAGTGGTGGTCATACGGACTCACAATTATCCGTCGAGTATCCTTAGATCAGCTGCTATGAAGATTGGGATGGTCTCGCTCGGCTGCCCGAAGAACCTCGTCGACTCCGAGGTGATGCTCGGGCTCGCGCAGCAGGCCGGCCACGAGCTCACGCGCGACGCGGAAGACGCCGACGTCCTCATCGTCAACACGTGCGCGTTCATCGACAAGGCGAAGCAGGAATCGATCGACACCATCCTCGAGATGGCCGAGCACAAGAAGCGCGGCACCTGCCGCCGGCTCGTCGTGGCCGGCTGCCTCGCGGAGCGGTATCGCGACGAGCTGCGGGCCGAGATTCCCGAGATCGACGCGGTGATCGGGACGGGCGAGGTCCCAGCGATCGTAACGGCGATAGGAGGCGAGGAGGCAAGAAGGGAAGGGGTTGGCGTGACGCTGCTGCGTTCGAACGGCGAGCCCGTGCGACTTCCCCCCTTCCCGCCGGACCGCTTACCCCCGCACCCTTCGCCCCCGTCGTATATCTACGACGCGAATACGCCACGGCTCCTAGCCACGCCGCGGCACTACGCGTACCTGAAGGTCGCCGAAGGGTGCGACTACAAGTGCGCGTTCTGCATCATTCCGCGTCTGCGCGGGCAGTACCGCAGCCGTCCCGCCGCGTCGATCGTGCAGGAAGCCGAGCGCCTCGCATCGCAGGGCGTCAGGGAGCTGCTCCTCATCTCGCAGGACACCACGTTCTACGGGATCGACCGCGGCGAGCGCGGCGCGCTCGCCCGCCTGCTGCGCGATCTGAACCGCATCGACGGGCTCGAGTGGATTCGGATGCTCTATCTCTACCCGACGACGATCGGCGACGACGTGCTGGATGCGATCGGGGAGAGCGAGAAAGTCTGCAAGTACATCGACCTGCCCCTGCAGCACGCCGCCGATGCCGTGCTCGCGCGGATGAAGCGACCCGGAACGCGGGCGACGTACGAGCGGCTGCTCGATCGGATCCGCACGCGGCTGCCCGGCGTCGCACTGCGCACGACCTTTATCGTCGGCTTCCCCGGGGAGACCGACCGCGACGTGGAAGAACTGCTGAGCTTCGTCGAAGCAGTGCGGTTCGACCATCTTGGGGCGTTCACGTACTCGCACGAGGAAGGCACCTCCGCCCACCCCCTGACCGACGACGTCCCGGCGGCCGTCAAGCGGACGCGGCAGGCCCGCCTGATGCGCGCGCAAAAGCGGATCGTCGCCCGCGCGCACGCGGCGCGTCTCGGCCGCAGGGCCCGGGTGCTCGTCGACGGCCCCTCGGCCGAGCACGCGCTCGTGCTCCGCGGACGCCTCGAGGGGCAGGCGCCTGACATCGACCCTGTCGTGTACCTCACTGATTGCGACCCCGCCCGCGTCTCCGCCGGCGCGTTTCTCGACGTCGAGCTCGTCGGCAGCCGTGGGTACGACCTGATCGCGCGCCCAGCCTCAGGAATGTGATAACCTGAAGGGTCGTCACCTAGGCGGAGTAGTACGCCAAGTGGGCCCGTGCCCACTTTTTTTGTTTGAGCGTGGCATGGAACCGCTGGCGCAGATCCGCGCGATTGCCGAGCGCGTGGCCGCCTCGCACGGCTTGAGCGTCTGGGACATCCAGAGCCGCCGGGAGGCGACCGGACACGTCGTCCGGGTGATCGTCGATCGCCCGGGCCCGGCCGCAACGCCCGAGGAGAGCGTCAGCATCGAGGACTGCGAGCAGGTGAACCGCGAGATGAGCACGATTCTCGACGTCGAGGACCCGCTGCCGTTCGCGTACACCCTCGAAGTCTCCTCGCCCGGTCTCGATCGTCCGTTGCGCGACCGGAGCGATTACGAGCGGTTCACCGGACGGCTGGCGAAGGTCGTGCTCGCCGAGGCGGTGGATAACCAGAAGGCGTTCGAGGGACGGCTGCGTGGCGTGGATGCGTCCGACGTGCTGCTCGAGGCGCCGAACGGCCGGATGCACCGGCTGCCGCTCGGGCTGATCACGCGCGGCCGATTGGAAGTCGAGTTCTGATGAAAGCAGCAGAGATGGCAAACCCGTTGATGCAGACGATCGAGGCGCTCGCCAAGGAAAAGGGGATCGAGCCCGAAACGATCATCACGGCGATCGAGGATGCCGTGCTGACCGCATCGCGGAAGTACTACAAGACGGCCGAGACGCACGAGGACCTGAAGGCGCGGTTCAATCCCGAGACCGGCCAGGTGGATCTCTTCGCCGTCAAGCACATCGTCGCCGAGGTGACCGATCCGGCCACGCAGATCTCGCTCAAGGAGGCGCAGGACCTCTACGGCGAGGAGGCCGAGGTCGACATGGAGATCGAGTTCCCGAAGCGCACCGACGTGCTCGGCCGCATCGCGGCGCAGACCGCCAAGCAGGTCATCTTCCAGAAAGTGCGCGAAGCCGAGCGCGAGAACATCTTCGCCGAGTACAACCAGCGGATCGGCGAGGTCATCAACGGGACGGTCAAGCGGTTCGAGAACGGCGATCTCATCGTGGAGGTCGGACGCGTCGAGTCGGTGCTCCCCCGCAAGGAGCAGTCGCGCGCGGAAAGCTACAGCCCGGGCGAGCGGCTGCGCGCCGTCATCAAGGGCGTCAACCGCAGCGCCAAGGGCCCGCAGATCGTACTGTCGCGGACCGACCCCGCCCTGCTCATCAAGCTATTCGAGCAGGAAGTCCCCGAGATCTACGACGGGACGGTGATGATCCGCGGCGCGGTCCGGGAGGCGGGCGACCGCGCGAAGGTTGCCGTCTACTCGCGCGAGCGCGACGTCGACCCGGTGGGCGCGTGCGTCGGTATGAAGGGGACGCGCGTGCAGGCGATCATCCGCGAGCTCCGCGGCGAGAAGATCGACATCGTCGAATGGTCGGACGATCCGGTCGTGTTCGTCACCAACGCGCTGAGTCCGGCGAAGGTGCAGCGCGTCTCCATCATCGACGACAAGGAACGCGTGATGGAGGTCGTCGTCGAGGACAAGCAGCTGTCGCTCGCGATCGGCAAGAAGGGGCAGAACGTGCGGCTCGCGGCGAAGCTGACGGGCTGGCGGATCGACATCAAGAGCGAGGAAGAGAAGCGCAAGGAAGTCGAGGCGCAGTTCGGCGCCCTCGAAATCGGCGAAGGCACCGCCGAGGGCGAGAGCGCCGACCTGTCCGCCGAAGCGCCGAGCGCGGAGGCGGAAGCGCCGAGCGGGGAGGCGGAGGCGCAGGGCGCGGACATCGAGGCCGCCGACCGCGGCGACGAAGGCGAGGCGCCCGAGCGGGAAGTGGAAACGGCGAAGGCAGAAGAGGAATAACGTTTGGCCACTGTTCGGATCTACAAGGTTGCGGAACTGCTGGGCACGACCAGTCAGGAAGTGCTGGCGCTGCTCAAGCGCGACCACGGCATCGAGCTGAAGAGCGCCTCGAGCACGATCGAGGAGGTCGTCGCGCGGTCGTTCGTCGATCGCATCGCGCGGCAGCGCGACATCGCGCTCCCGGGCGGCGACATGTTCGCCGACACCCCGCCGCCGGCCAAGGGCAAGAAGGCCGCGCCGGCGCGGAAGGCCGAACCACCGAAGCCGGCCACGCCGGTCCTCGGGCCGCCACGGCTCGTCAAGACCGTGAAGCCTGCCGCGGCAGCAGCGGCACCACCACCGCCGTCGGCTGAAGTGGCGCCCGCTCCGCCTGCACCGGCGCCCGAGGTCGAAGAAGTGGCGCGCGTCGCGCCGTCGCCCGCGGTGGCTGAAGCGCCGCCGCCCGCGGCAGAACCCGCACCGCGTGCCGCCGAGCCGGCGGTCGAAGAGGCGCCGCGCGTCGAAGAACCGGCAGCCGAACCGACGTCCGCCCCGACGCCGGGCCGCATCGTGCCGCCGACGATCCGGCTGCGCATCGAGGAGCCGGGCCAGACGCCGCAGCCCGCGCGGCCGCTGACGCCGGCCAAGCGTCCCGTCGCCGGACAGCCGCGCATCGTGAAGCCGGCGACGCCGGCCACGCCGCCGCCGGCCGGATCTCGCGGCACGACACCGCCCGGGCGGCCTGCCTATCCGCCGCCGCCCCGGCCGACGACGCCGAGCATGCTCGGCGGGCCGCGTCCGCTGCCGTCGCAGCCGATCCGGCCGCAGACGGCGCAGCAGGCGCGCCCCGGCATGCCGCCGCCGCGTCCCGGCATGCCGCCGCCGCGTCCGCCGCTGTCGCAGCAGCGGCCTCGTCCCGTGCAGACGCGCCGCGAGCGGCCGTCGGCGCCCGCGGCGCCCGCCGCCCCCACGGCGCCGCCGCCGATCACGCGGACGATCACGCTGGCCGAGGGGATGACGGTCAAGGACCTCGCGGACAAGCTCGACGTCCGCGTGAAGGACGTCCTCGCGAAGCTGTTGATGAAGCGCATGATGATGACGATCAACAGCACGGTCGACATCGAGACGGCGCGCGACATCGCGCGCGATTTCGGCGCCGACATCGCGGTCCGCAGCTTCGAAGAGGAACTCGTCTCGGCCGCGACCGAAGAATCACGGCCGGAAGACATGGCCGCGCGGGCGCCGGTCGTGACCGTCATGGGTCACGTCGACCACGGCAAGACGTCGCTGCTCGACGCCATCCGGGAGACGCGCGTGGCCGAGCGCGAAGCCGGCGGCATCACCCAGCACATCGGCGCCTATCACGTCGAAATGGCCGACGGCCGCAGCGTGGTCTTCCTCGACACGCCCGGCCACGAGGCGTTCACGCTCATGCGCGCCCGCGGTGCGAAGGTCACCGACGTCGTCGTGCTCGTCGTGGCGGCCGACGACGGTGTAATGCCACAGACGCGGGAGGCGATCGACCACGCGCGCGCCGCCAACGTGCCGATCGTCGTGGCGATCAACAAAATCGACAAGCCGGAGGCGAATCCCGACAACGTCAAGCGTGAGCTGGCCGAGCTCAACCTCGTTCCGGAGGAATGGGGCGGCGAGACGGTGATGGTGCCGGTGTCGGCGAAGAAGCGGCAGAACCTCGATCTGCTGCTCGAGATGATTCTGCTCTCGACCGATATCCTCGAGCTCAAGGCGAACCCGAAGCGCAGCGCGTCGGGGACGGTGCTCGAGGCCAAGCTCGATCGGGGCCGCGGCCCGGTTGCCACCGTGCTGGTACAGGACGGCACGCTCAGCGTCGGCGACAACTTCATTGCCGGGCCGGTGGTCGGGCGTGTGCGCGCGCTGATCGACGATCGCGGCCATCCGGTGAAGTCGGCCGGGCCGTCCACGCCGGTGGAGGTGCTGGGCCTGACGAGTCTTCCGCAGCCCGGCGATCCGTTCCAGACGGTAGCCGACGCCGCCAAGGCGCGTCAGATCGCGACCTTCCGGCAGACGCGCGCGAAGGAAGCGGCGCTCGGCGCCAAGGGCGGCCGGCTCACGCTCGAGTCGCTCAGGGAGCAGATCGCCGAAGGCGCCGTGAAGGAGCTGCCGATCATCGTCAAGGCCGACGTGCAGGGGTCGGCGGAAGTGCTCGCCGACACGCTGACGAAGCTGTCGGACGAGAAGGTGAAGATCAACATCATCCGCTCGGGCGTCGGCGCCATCAACGAGTCGGACGTGCTGCTTGCGTCCGCCTCGAACGCGATCATCGTCGGCTTCAACGTGCGGCCGGACCGCAACGCGGCCGACGTGGCCGAGCGCGAGCAGGTCGACATCCGCCTGCACTCGGTCATCTACAACGTGACCGACGAGATCAAGAAGGGCATGGCGGGGCTGCTCGAGCCGACGTTCAAGGAAGTGCGGATCGGGACGGCGGAGATCCGCGAGGTGTTCCGCGTGCCGAAGGTCGGCGCGGTGGCCGGCTGCATGGTGACCGACGGCGCGATCACCCGCAAGGGCGAGACGCAGGTGCGGCTGCTGCGCGACAACGTCGTGGTCTACGAGGGCAAGATCGCCTCGCTCCGCCGCTTCAAGGACGACGTGTCCGAGGTGAAGGCGGGCTTGGAGTGCGGCATCGGCCTCGAGCGCTTCAACGACATCAAGGTCGGCGACGTGATCGAGGCCTTCGCGATGGAACGGGTTCCGGTCACGGCGTAGGTGATCATCGGCCTGCTCAGCGTCGAGCTGCACATTCCGTACGCGCAGTCGTTGAAGGACAAGCGCGTGGTGCTGCGGCGCGTGAAGGATCGCCTCCAGAAGTTCAACGTGGCCGTGGCCGAGGTCGAGTTTCAGGACGTGTGGCAGCGCGCCGGCCTCGGCATCGTGGGGATTTCGACGACCACCGAGCACGTGGAACGCGAGCTGCGCGCGGCAGCCGACGAAATCGAGCGCGTGGAGCCGGGCCTCATTACCCGCACGGAGATCGAGTTTTTGACGTAACGCAAGACTCGAGACTCGAGACTCGAGAAGTCTTGAGTAGGTTTGAGTTTTGAATTTTGAGTTTTGGGTTACAGATGGCGCAAGGGTATCGTCCCGATCGAGTCGGCGACCAGATTCGCCAGGAGCTGAGCGCGCTGCTGAGCCGTGGCGCCGTGCACGATCCGGGCATCGGCTTCATCACCGTGACGCGCGTGCACGTCTCACCCGATCTCCAGCACGCGCGCGTCTTCTACACGTCGATGGGCGACGAGAAGGCGCGGCGCGAGACGTCGCTCGCGCTCGAGCGCGCGACGCCGTTCTTTCGCCGCCAGCTCGGCGGCGCGCTGCGCCTGCGGCGCGTGCCGGAGCTCGAATTCCGCTTCGATCGCTCCATCGAGCACCAGGATCGGATCGAACAGATCCTTCGCGATCTCCACGAGGAAGAGCGGCAGCGCGGACCCGGCCGCGACGATGAGGACGACTGAGGCGGGGACGGCGGCCGAGGTCGCCGCGGTGATCCGGAGCCGTCGCCGGTTCGTCATCGCGTCGCACGTCCGTCCGGACGGCGACGCCGTCGGCTCGCAGCTCGCGATGGCGTACGCGCTCCGCTCGCTGGGCAAGGAGGCGCGGGTCGTCAGCCGCGACCCCGCGCCCTCTCCGCTGCTCGCCTTTCCCGGCGTCGCCGACATCGAGATCACCGATCGCGTCGACGACCCGGGCGATGCGGTCATCGTGATGGAGTCGGGCGACCTGGCGCGCACCGGCGTCGCGGGGCTGGACAAGGGCTTCGTCGTCAACATCGACCACCACGCCGACAACACCATGTACGGCGCGGTGAACTGGTTCGACCGGTCGGCCGCCGCCTGCGGCGAGATGGTGTTCGATCTGGTCCGCGAGCTCGGCGTGCCGCTGACCTACGAGATCGCGCTGCACCTCTACGTCGCCATCCTGACCGACACCGGATCGTTCCACTATTCGAACATCTCGCCCCGCACGTTCGACATCTGCCGCCGGTGCGTCGAGGCCGGCGTGGTGCCCCCCGCAGTGGCCCGCACCGTCTTCGACAGCAACAATCTCGGCCGGCTCAAGCTGTTCGGGGCGGTCCTGAGCGGCATGGAGCTCGATGCCAGCGGACGCGTCGCCATTCTGATGGTCGACAGGCGGCTGGCGGCGGACGCCGGCGGCACCTACGACGACACCGAAGGGCTCATCAACCTGCCGCTGACGGTGAAGGAGATCCAGGCGGTCGTGTTCTTCAAGGAAAGCGGTCCCGACGACTGGCGCGTCAGCATGCGGTCGAAGGCGAACATCGACGTCCAGGCGATCGCGCGGCAGTTCGGCGGCGGCGGACACAAGAACGCCGCGGGCTGCAACGCGACCGGCCGGCTCGCCGATCTCAAGGTGCTGTTCCGCGAGAAGATTCTCGAGCAGATCGCGAAAACCTGATGGACGGCGTCCTCGTCGTCGACAAGCCGCAGGGCCTCACGTCGCACGACGTCGTCGCCGGGGCGCGGCGCCTGCTCGGCGAGCCGCGGATCGGCCATACCGGCACCCTCGATCCGCTTGCTACCGGCGTGCTGCCCCTGGTGATCGGCCGGGCGACGCGCCTCGTTCGCTTTCTGGCGGCGTCGGACAAGGAGTACGACGCGACGATCCGCTTCGGTGTCACGACCGACTCCTATGACATCACCGGTGTGGAGACGAGCCGGACCGATGCAGTGCCGTCGTCTGAGGATCTCCTCCGGGCGCTCGCGGCGCTGACCGGGGAGTACGCCCAGATGCCGCCTGCGTACTCGGCCAAGAAGGTGGGCGGCCGCCGCGCGTACGCGCTGGCGCGTGGCGAGGGGGATGTGGCGCTGCCGGAAGTGCCGGTCCGAGTGGATCGCGCCGCGCTCCTCGAGTTCGACGACGGCCGGGCGCGGGTGCTGATCGTCTGCTCGGCGGGCTTCTACGTCCGCTCGTTCGCGCACGATCTGGGGCAGCGCGTCGGCACCGGCGCGTGCCTGGAGGCGCTGCGGCGCACGCGGGCGGGTGACTTCACGCTGGCAACCGCGATGCGGCTCGAGGAGGTGCACGAGGGTCGGCGCGTCGCCGAGCGGCTGGTGCCGCTGCACGCGCTGCTGGCGACGTGGCCGGCAGTGACGCTGACGGATCGCGGTCGCGACCGCGTGGCGCACGGGCGGGAGCTCGAGGACGGGGATTACATTGGGACCGGTCCGCGGGATCCGGCGTGGATCCGGCTCCTGGACGAGAGCGGAGCGCTGGTCGCCATGGGGACGCCCGGGCCTCGGCCCGGTTCATTGCACCCGGCCGTTGTACTGATCTAGAATGGTAAGTCTTTTATAGACTCGAAGTTACGGCGGTCTGGTGTCCCGAGTGCAGTCGAGGGATTCCTGGGCCGTTCGTGGAGGAAGCCGTTGTGGCGTTTACCAAGGACCGTAAGAGCGGGATCATCGGCACCTACCGCACGCACGATACCGATACCGGATCCCCGGAAGTTCAAGTCGCGCTGCTCAGCGAGCGCATCAACTACCTGACCGAGCATTTCAAGGTCCACGCCAAGGACCATCACTCGCGCCGCGGCCTGCTGAAGCTGGTCGGCCAGCGGCGCAGACTGCTCGACTATCTGAAGAGCAAGGATTCGGAGCGGTACGCGGAGCTCATCCGGCGTCTCGGCATCCGCAAGTAGCTCTCCGAGTCATTCCTATGCACAACGTGAATCTGCAGCGGCGCGAGATCCAAATCGGTTCGCGCACGATTACCCTCGAAACCGGCAAGCTGGCCAAGCAGGCCGACGGCGCCGTCCTCGTCCGGTCGGGCGACACGGTGGTTCTCGTCACGGCGTGCCGCGCGGCCAGCGCGCGGGAAGGCATCGACTTCCTGCCTCTCACTGTCGACTATCGCGAATACACGTACGCGTCGGGGCGCATTCCCGGCGGGTTCTTCAAGCGCGAAGGCAAGCCCTCGGAAAAAGAGGTGCTCACGAGCCGGCTGATCGATCGGCCGATCCGCCCGCTCTTCGTGTCAGGGTGGCGGTACGAGACGCAGATCATCGCGCTCGTGCTGTCGGCCGACACGGAAAACGACTCGGACGTGCTGGCGATCACGGGCGCGTCGGCGGCGCTCGCCACTTCCAGCATTCCGTTCCAGAAGACGATCGCCGGCGTGCGCGTCGGCATGATCGACGGGAAGTTCGTCATCAACCCGACGTTCGCCGAGCGCAAGGAGAGCACGCTCGACCTCGTCGTCGCCGGCAGCGTCGACGGCATCGTCATGGTCGAGGCCGGGGCGAAGGAAGTGACGGAAGCCGACGCGGTCGGCGCGCTCGATGCGGCGCACGCGGCAATCAAGCAGATCGTCGCCGGGATCGACGCGCTCGCCGCCGGCGGCGGAAAGAAGAAGCTCACCGTTCAGAAGAAGGAGATCGGCCACGACTTCTACCGCGAGGTCGAGGAAAAGGTCTACGTCCCGCTGAGCGAGGCGATGCGGATTCGCGGCAAGCTCGAGAACTACGACCGGGTCGACCAGGTGCTCGAGGAGTTCGTCGCCACGATTCCCGAAGAAGAAGTGCAGCGCCGCGTCGAGGCGAAGCACATCTTCCACGAGCTCAAGGAGAAGGTGCTGCGCGACGAGGTGCTCGAGCGCGCCGTCCGGCTCGACGGCCGGAAGTTCGACGAGATCCGCCCGATCTGGAGCGAGGTCGGCGTGCTCCCGCGCACGCACGGCTCGGTCGTTTTCACGCGCGGCGAGACGCAGGCGCTCGTCACCTGCACCCTCGGCACCGCGGACGACGAGCAGAAGGTCGAGCACGTGAGCGGCGAGTTCTACAAGCGCTTCATGCTCCACTACAACTTCCCCCCCTTCTCGGTGGGCGAGGTCGCGTTCCTGCGCGGTCCCGGGCGGCGCGAGGTCGGCCACGGCGCCCTCGCGGAGCGCGCGCTGGCCGCGGTCGTGCCCGGCGAGGACCAGTTCGCCTACACCGTCCGCATCGTCTCCGACATCCTGGAGTCGAACGGCTCTTCGTCGATGGCGTCGGTCTGCGGCGGGTCGATGGCGATGATGGATGCCGGCGTGCCGCTGAAGGCGGCGGTGGCGGGGATTGCGATGGGGCTCATCATGGACGAGAAGACCGGCAAGTATGCCGTGCTCTCGGACATCGCCGGCGCCGAGGACCACTACGGCGACATGGACTTCAAGGTGGCCGGCACCGCGGCAGGCATCACCGCCCTGCAGATGGACATCAAGGTGTCCGGCGTGACCGCCGAGGTCATGCGCAAGGCGCTCGAGCAGGCGCGCCAGGGCCGGCTGCACATCCTCGCGGAGATGGCGAAGACGATCGCCGAACCGCGGAAGTCGATGTCGGCGTTCGCCCCGCGGATCGTCACCATCCGCATTCCGGTGGACAAGATCCGCGACGTCATCGGCCCCGGCGGCAAGACCATCCGCAGCATCATCGAACGCACCGGCGTCAAAATCGACGTCGAAGACGACGGGCGGGTGAACGTCGCGTCGGCGGACGGCGAATCGGCGCAGAAGGCGATCGGCATCATCCAGGAGCTGACCGCCACGCCCGAGCTGAACAAGACCTACATGGGCAAGGTCCAGCGGATCACCGACTTCGGCGCCTTCGTCGAGATCATGCCGGGCACCGACGGCCTGCTGCACGTGTCCGAGATTGCGAACCATCGCGTCAAGGACGTGCGCGACGAGCTGAAGGAAGGCCAGCAGATCCTCGTGAAGGTGATCAACATCGATCCGACCGGCAAGATCCGCCTGAGCCGCAAGGCGCTCCTCCAGGAGGAGGCCGCGAAGGCGGGCGCCGCAACGGCCGCAAAGGAGTAGTGCGACTGACGCGCCGGCGGGCGGCCGTGCTGATCGCCGCCGCTGGCGCGCTCCTCGTCGCGCGCCCGTTCCTGAAACGCCTGCGGGCGCAGGAACAGGCGCCCAACCGTCCCGAGTTCACCCTCGTCGCGAAAGAGTTCCGGTACTCACCCGATCGAATCGAAGTGACGCAGGACGATCTCGTCCGGCTGACCATCCGGAGCGAGGACATCACCTACAGCTTCGCCATCGACGAATACCGCATCGTCCGGCGGGTGCCGGCGGGCGGCGAGACGACGTTCGAGTTCCGCGCCGATCGGTCCGGGACGTTCCGGTTCTACAGCAATCTGACGAGCGACAGCGCCCACGCGGCCATGCAGGGGCAGCTCGTCGTCCGGCCGCGGGTAAATTCGTAGAAGGGCTTCGGGTGGCGCACCCGGCGCCGCTTCAGCGCCTGAAGACGTTCTTCGGCATCAGGGCGTGGATGCCCTTCGTCCCGTCGACCGCCTGCGTGACCACCAGATCCATCGCCGCGCTCGCCAGCATGTAGGCGTCGTCGCGCGACAGCCCTTTGGTCGCGACGAGGAAGTCGATCATGTCGCGCGTGGCGAGACGTACGGCTTCATCGAGGTCTGCGTGGAGGCCCATCGTGATGAAGTGCGTGGGCGTCTCGGCCCGCGGCCACGTGAGGCGGCGTCCTTTGTGCAGCACGACCTGGATTTCGCCTTTGAGCGAGGTCTCGACGGCCGACAGCGCCACCTCGCCGTAGCCCTGCACGGCATGGCCATCGCCGATCGAGAGCAGCGCGCCCGGCACGTGGACCGGGAGGTAAAGCGTGCTTCCCGCGCCGAGATCGCGGTTGTCGAGATTGCCGCCGAAGACGTTCGGCGGCCCGCTCGGCACCCGCCCCATCGCCGGCGGCGGCGCCACGCCGATGACGCCCCAGAACGGCTTGAGCGGCACGACGACCCCCGGCGCATACTCCACGGTCTTCCGCTCGAGGTCGAGCCAGAGAACCCGCCCCTTCTCGTACGGAAAGTCCTCCGGCAGCACGCCGCGATTCGGCACGAACCCCTGGCCGGCAATCGGCAGGCGAACGTCGACCGACCGGATGCGAATCTCGAGCATGTCGCCCGGCTGGGCGCCGCGGATCGCGATCGGTCCACCCAGGTTGTGATCGCCCCGCCCGCTCCCCTCGAAGCCTTCGTACGCCGCGTACAGCTCCGCCGGAATCTTTTCGCGGGGCACGCCAAGGGCCTCGAACCACTTCGGATTGCCGCTCGCGGTCTCGATCCGCACGATATCGCCGGAGTCGACTGTGAGTACCGGCTTCAGCGAGGCGTCGAAGAAGCCGCGGTGGACGGTCGCAGCCGTCGGCTTCAGCTCGTGAACTCTGGGAGTGCCCTGACCGAAGGCGATCGCCGGCGCGAGGACCGCGGCGACGGCGAGAGCAAGGCGACAGCGGTTGCGCATGATGCCTCCCGGAGGACGCGTGATCAGCGCTCGTAGGCCGGCGCGTCGACGAGCGCCTGATAGACGAGCGTCGGAAACTTCTCGCGGATGTCGGTCGTGTTCGGGACGAGTTGGATCATCAACAGCAGTGAGAGCCGCGCCTGTGGATCGACGCGATACATCGTCCCGTACGCGCCGCCCCACCCGAAGGCGCCCACCGAGTCCATCCCGTTCGCACCGTACCGGTCCGTCGTCTGGAAGCCGAGGCCGAAGCCGAGGCCGTTCGGCGAGTGCAGCGCGCCGATCTGATTCGTCGTCATGAGCAGGACGGTCCTCGGCGCCAGCAGGCGCACGCCGTTCAGTGCGCCGCCGTTGCGGATCATCTCCAGGAACCGCGCGTAGTCGCGCGCCGTCGACAGCAGCCCCGCCCCGCCGGCGAAGCTCCTGCGCGCGCCCTCGACGTAGTGCCCCTGCCCTTTCGAGCCCTCCGGCGCGCGCACGGCACGGCCGTCGCTTCCGCTTGCGTACACGACCGCCAGCCGGTCGCGCTTGCCCGGTGGAAGGAAGAAGTGCGTGTCGTGCATCCCCAGCGGATCGGTGATGCGCCGGCGGATGAATTCGTCGAGCGCCACACCGGATGCGCGCTCGACGACGCAGCCGAGGATGTCGGTGTTGTAGCCGTAGACGAATGCCTCGCCGGGCTGCGCGACGAAGGGGAGCGTCCCGAGCCGCTCCATCGTCTCGCAGATCGGCTCGTTCTTGTCCGCGGTGTACCAGCCGAGCCCGGCAGCCGGTCCGAGCCCCTTGGCCTCGTACAGCGCGGCGATGTGATTTTGCGTTCCATACGAGATGCCGGCGGTGTGGGTCAGCAGGTCGCGGATCGTGATCGGGCGCGTCGCCGGCACGAACGACACCCCGCTGCCGATGAGCGGCCCGGACCCCGGGGCGTTCCGCACGGCGACGGTTGTGTTCGTGAAGGTCGGAATAAAGCGGCCGACCGGGTCGTTCAGGCCGATCTTCCCTTCCTCGACGAGCATGAGAACGGCTGCGCTGGTGATCGCCTTGGTCTGCGACGCGATGCGGAAGATCGTGTCGGCCGTCATCCGCCGGCCGGCCTCTTTGTCGCGCCAGCCGAACGCGCGCTCGTAGACGGGCTTGCCGTCGCGCAGCACCAGCGCGACCACGCCCACGACGCGGTTCTCGTCGACGTACTGCTGCAGCGCCTGATCGACGCGGACGAGGCGGTCCGGCGCTAGCGCGGCGGGCCGGCCGTTACTCGACTGCGAGGCGACAGCGGCGCTCGCCGCCAGCAGGAGCCCGACGAGCGGAAGCGCGCGCTTCATCGGACGGCAATCGGCGCGACGGTCGACCCGGTCGCGCCCACGAGCTTGAGCGGCTGGACGATCAACGCGAACTCGTTGACGCGCGCGGCCGCCAGCTCGTCGAGCCGGAGGTTCTCGAGCAGGTGAATCCCGTAGTTGACCAGCATGATCTGATGCACCGGATTCGAGACCTGCGGGTCGGGATTCGGCGTCACGTTGATTGGCGCCGTGTCGGCGCCGACGAGCATCGGATCCTGCGTGGCCAGCCACTCGGCCGCGGCCGCGCCCAGCCCCGGATTTGCCTTCATGTAGCGCGCGTTTTCCCTTCCCCACAGCCGGCCCCAGCCGGTATGGACGATGATCGCGTCACCCGGCTGCAGGGTGAGCTGCTGTCGTTTGAGCGCCGCCTGCAGATCCGCCACGGTGATCTCGTAGGTATCGGGGAGGATGTCGACGCCCTTGAACGCGGCGACGTCGATGAGCACTCCGCGCGTGAAGAGCGCGCCGACGTTCTCGATACCGAGCTTCGTGAAGCCGGTACGCGTCGCGACGTCGTCCATCTTGAAGCAGTTATAGAGGCTGTCGCCGTGTGTCTGATGCGCGAAGCCATCGAACTGCGTTCCGACCTGCCCAATCTCCGCGAGGACGATCTCCTCGTTGCTGCCGCGGCGGTTCGATCCGGCCGGCGGAGCCGTGCGCTTCGTGTGCATCTCGAACGTCCGCGTCGTCTGCAGCGGCATCGATTCCTCGAGCCGTCGTCCGAGCTCGAAGACCTGGCCGGTCCTGATGAGCCGCACGGCGCGCAGCACCGTCTCGGGCTTCATGTGGTTGGCAGAGCCGCGCTGGTCGCCGGCGCCCCACTTCGACGGACAGCGCTGGCTGTCCGCAGGCGGATGCCACGATTGCGCCTGTGCAGAGCCCGCGCCGCCGCTCACCACGAGAGCGGCGGCAATGATGAGAAGAGGACGCATGGTCATGCCTCCCTGATGGGCGGGTTGGTCAGCGGACGGCTACCCGAGTCGTAGTCAGCGCGAGAACGATCACGGCGCCCGCGATGCCGGCACGCACTGCCTCGAGGATCGGATCGACGATCGTGCGCGTCAGGTTCGAGAGGTTCGTGATGCCGTAGAGCGTGAAATCCGCCGTGCACCAGAGGAGAAAGCCTACGATCGCGCCGACCGTCGCGCCGCCGCCCATGGTCATAGCTCCGTTCCGGCTCCCGATCGCGTAGGTGATGAGCGCCGCGTACGACAGCGACCCCAGAATCACAGCCCAGACCAGCTGTGCCTCGCGTGGCACGCCGATCGCCGAGCCGGCGTTGGCCTCGTAAAAGTCCGCGAACGCCAGGTCGAAGATCAGGTAGCCGAGCACAAACAGCGTCACGCCGCCGGCGAGGGTTCCCGTGACAAGGCGTCTCGAATCCATGTCGTCCTCCTGTCTCAGCGCGTCGCGCCCTGGTCCGCGAGCGGAATCGTCACCACGATCCGGTCGTCGAGTCCCAGGTTCTGCGTGGTGTGGCCCTTGCCCGTGGTGTCCTCGATGAGGTTGATGTGCCCTGGGCCGACGACGACCTTCGTGCCGTCGCCCATGACCAACTCGCCGCGGCCGCTGAGCGTGATCACGAACTGCCGACGCGGGCCGACGTGCCAGTCGCTGACGGGCCCCGGAGCGCGGCGGCTGAACTGTACGCCGGTAGCCTTCATCATTTGGCTGTTGTTCCCATCGAGCGTCAGCGCGACCCGTTCCGAGTGGCTCAGGCCGTCGGGCCCCGTGTACACGCGCGTGATCATAATCGGCTTCCGCGGCTGCGCGGTCGCCACGTCCTGATTGGTCTCGGCGCGAAAGACGAGCACGAGGGCGGCGATACAGACAACGAGCGCCCCGCGTCTGGTAATCGACATGGGAGTGCTCTTTTGCTACTCGAGGCGCGTCAGCTTCAGCGTGGCGCCCTGCGGGCGCTGCGTCAGCGTGAGCGTGTTGCCGGAAATCGAGAAGTCGTACTGGTTGCCGGCGCCGCCGATCGCGAACTTGCTCTTCGCGACCATCGCCACCGTCGACAGGCGGTTTCCGGAGACCGAGTACGTGCCGGTATTCATGTACAGCGCGTTGAAGACCGCCACCTTGTCCGCCTCGGTCGCTTTGTCGTTGGACGGATAGTCGGGCAGCGGCCGCGTTCCCTGGATCCGCACGAAGCTGTAGTGGGCCCGCGCGAAGATGTACAGTCCAGGCTGCGGATTCGCGATCGTGCCGTTCGCGTCGCTGAACTCGGTGACGCGCCACGCGCCCATCAGCGGGTTGGACGGCTGCTGACCGGAGGCGGTCGCGGCAACCACGACGACCAGGGCGACGAGCATCAGCTTCAGCTTCATCGGACTCTCCTTCTTCACAGGACGCGCGCGCGGCGCATGACGGCTTCCGCCTTCCGGCGGATCTCGGTGGCGACCTCGTACGGGTTGCCCTTCTGATACTGCGGCAGGAACAGCTCCACGGAGAGCGGTCCGGCGTACTGCTTTTCTGCCAGCTTGCGGAGGATGTGGTCGAGCGGCGCGATGCCGTCGCCGGGGATGATGCGGGTCGTGTTGTCGAGCAGCTCGCGCGGCACGTCGGGCACGTCCTGGAAGTGGACATGGCCGATCTCGCGGGGACGAATCAGATCGAGGTCCTCGAGCTTACTGGGTCCGGAGTAGAAATGATAGAAGTCGAGCAGCGGCCCGACAGTCCCGGCCTCTCGCGTCAATCGGAGCAGCGTCGGAAGTGACGCGATGAACGCCGATCCCCGCACCGCTTCCGCCAGCATCGTCAATCCGAAGCCGCGAGCGATCTCTCCCACTTCGCGCATGTTGGCCGCGCCGCGCTTGTAGTCGTCTGCGGTGAACATGCCGGTCGCCGTCGTCGGGGAGTAGATGCGGGTGAAGCCGAGCTCGCGGAACTGCTCGCAGCGCTTCTTGAACGCGTCGAGGGCAGCGGCACGCATGGGATTCGGCTCGAAGATGCCGGTTACGCCGCAGGCGCCGCACACGCCCGTGAGCCCGTGGTCGGTGAGCACCCGGCGCGCGGCCGCGAGCGAGTCGGTCTTCAGGAACTCGTCGAGCAGCGTGTTGGTGATCTCGACCTGACGGATGCCCGCCTTCGCCCAACCCTCGAGCGACGCGCGGTACCCCGCGCCCGCGGAGGTGTTCTGGTGCAGGGCGAGCGTCATCTTGCCTCCCTGGGCCGAGACGGCGCGCGCGGCCAGGAGCGCCGCGGGCGTCGTCAGCATCGCGCGTCTGGAAATCATGGCGCCGATTCTAGCGCTCAAGCCGGCTGGTCGTCTGCGTCTTTGTGGTCAGGTTCCGAGCTGACGGGCGAGGTCCTCGAAGTCCTTCGCGGTCAGGTCGACCGAGGCGTCCGGGTGCAGATCAGGGGTGCGGTTCGGTCCGAACTCGTGCGGCCGGACGACGAACGCTGTCCGCAGTCCGACGGTCTTGGCGGCGCGCAGGTCGCCCAGGTGGGCTGCGACCATCATGACTTCCGCCGGGCGGAGGTCGAGGAAGTCCGCTGCGGACTGATAGACCGCGCGATCGGGCTTGTAGCGGCGCACGAGCTCGGCGCCGAGAATGCAGTCCCACGGGAGCCCGCCGTATTTCGCGAGGTTGGTCATCAGTGCGATGTTGCCGTTCGAGAGCGGGGCGACGACGAACCGCGTCTTGAGACGTCGAAGGCCGGCGACGACGTCGGGCCAGGGGTCGAGCCGATGCCACGCGCGATTGAGTGCGGCGCGCTCGGCGTCGGTCGACGCCGCCAGTCCGAAGTCCGGCAGGAGGCGGTCGAGCACCATTCGGTGGAGATCGTCGAGGCGCGTCCAGGGAAGTTGACCCGTCCGCACGCGGTCCATGCTGGGCTGATACTGTCCGCGCCATGCGTCGGCGAACGCGGCGCCGTCGACCTTGACGCCTTTCGCTCTCGCGACCGCGTCGACCTCGCGCGCCACCGAACGGCGCCAGTCGACGACGGTGCCGAAGACATCGAAGACGAGCGCCTTCACCGAACCGGGATCGACGCTTTGCGGTGCGTGCATCGGTGCGGCTCCTGCTTCGCGCGCGCGGCCGGCCATGCCGAGCGCGATCATACCTGCCGCGCCCAACACCGCGCGCCGCGAAAGTCTGTCCGACCGCTTCGTCATCGGGCCATCTGCGATCGATAGATTGAGGGGAGCCAATGCTAGCACGCGGCTGCTCCGGCTACAGCCGGCTGCTACGTCCGACTGGACGCCTCCCATGCGCGGGCGAACTCGACGCGCGCAGCGGTGGGGGGATGCGAATGGAACAGAATCTCGACCCAGCGCGACGGCCGCTCCTCCGCGAGATTCTGCGCAGCCAGCCGCCGCATCGCGCTGATGAACGCCGCGACGTTACGGGTCATCTCGAGGGCGTAGCGATCGGCCCGCCGCTCGTGGGCGCGCGAGACGGCGTTGGCGACCGGCAGCAGCACGAGCGAGACGCCGCCGCCTGCGAGCAGCAGGAGTGGCAAGCCCGCCACGTCGTCCTTCCCAAGAATGCCGAAACGTCCGACCGAGGCCTCGAGTATGCGGTCGGCGAGAGAGAAGCCGAGGAGCAGCAGCGCCGCCTCGAGCGCGATCCCCTTCCAGATGTCGTGGTGCACGTGGTGCGCGAGCTCGTGCGCCAGCACCACCTCGATCTCATCGTCTGAATGCTCGGCGAGCAGCGTGTCGGACAGCAGAATCCGCCGCGTCCGGCCGATGCCGGTGAGCGCGGCGTTCGCCTTCCGCGTTCGATCGCTCAACTGCCACTCGAAGACGCCGACCACCTTCGCGCCCGCGCGCTCGGCGAGCGCCATCAGCCGCGAGACGAGGCCGGGCCGATCGAGCGGCTTGAAGCGGTAGAACAGCGGCAGCAGCAGGACCGGCGCGAGCTGCGCGAGCAGGACCAGCACAAGTCCGAAGCAGAGCGCGGCGACGACCCACCAGCGGTCGGGACTCCACCGCAGCAGCCACCAGACGATGAGCGCGGCGCCCACGGCGAAGACGAGGGCCACCCCGCCCGCTTTGACTCGATCGAGCCACCAGTGCGCGGTCGTCTCCGTCGAGAGGCCGTAGCGCCGTTCGAGCGTGACCCCTTGATAGAACGCCAGCGGCAGCTGCAGCAGCTCGCTCAGCACGGTGACGAGCACGACATAGACAACGACGGTGAGGGAGAACGACGACCGGCCGACCATCGCGGCTGCGGTCCGAAGGTCGGCAGACCAGCCGGTGACGAGCAGGACGATCAGGAACAGCGCACCGAGAACCGTGCCGGCAACCGCGGCGCGGCGGCGAAGACGATGGTAGCGGGTGGCTTTATCTTCGTTCGCCACCGTACTGGAATCAGTTCAATTGGACCGAAATCAGCTTCGACACGCCCGGCTCTTCCATCGTCACCCCGTAGAGCCGGTTGGCAATCTCCATCGTCCGCCGGTTGTGCGTGATCAGGATGAACTGCGTGCGGTCGAGCATCCCCTGCAGCATCTCGACGAAGCGCCCCACGTTGGCGTCGTCGAGCGGCGCGTCGATCTCGTCGAGCAGGCAGAACGGGCTCGGCTTGTACTTGAAGATCGCGAACATCAGCGCAATCGCCGTGAGCGCCTTCTCGCCGCCCGAGAGCAGCTGGACGCTCTGCAGGCGCTTGCCCGGCGGCGACGCGACGATATCGATGCCGCTCTCGAGCGGATCGTTCTCGTCGATGAGCGCCAGCCCGGCGCGGCCGCCGCCGAACAGCGTACTGAAGGTCTGCTGGAAGTTCTCCTGGATCGCGGCGAACGCTTCGTTGAAGCGGCGCGTCGACGTCTCATCGATCCGCTTGATCGCGTCCATCGTCTGGGCAATCGAGTCGACGAGGTCCTTGCGCTGGGTCGTCAGGAACGTATGACGGCTCTCGAGCTCGTCGAACTGCTCGATGGCCATCATGTTCACCGGCCCGAGGCGCTCGATCTTCGTCTTCAGCGCGGCGATCGCCTCTTCGGCGGTCATGACTCCGGTCCGGCTAAAGCCGGCCTCCACGCCCTCCGTCGGGCTGAAGCCGGACGCCACGTCCGTCGAGGCGTCTTCCTCCGCTTCAGGATCGAGTTCCTGGGCGGCAATGACCGCCGCGTCGGGCGTCGCCTCGCCCGCCCGCTCGAGCTCCTCCACTTGGCTGAGGACCTCCTCAAGCGGACACTGCATCGTCTCGACGCAGAGGTGCGACAGATGCGCGAGGTCGCTGTCTGCCGTGGCTCGCGCCACGTCGAGATCGCTCGCCCTGGCGCGGATGTCCTCGAGCTGCTGACGGGCTTGGCGGATCGCCGCCTCCTGCGCATCGACGCGGACACGAACGTCGGCCGCCGCATCGTCGGCATGGCGCACGCCGTCGCGCAGCGCCTCGAGCGCGCGGATGTCGTCGTCCAGCGATCGACCGCCGTCGACAATCGCCTGCAGGAGCGTCTCGCGGCGGGCCTGCGCCTGCTCGAGCTCCCCCGCCCGGGCGGCGATGCGCTGCTCGATGTCGCGCGCGACGTCCTCGAGCCGGAGGACTTCGGCTGCCAGCGCCGCCGCGCGTTCGGTCAGGGCCGCATGCGTCGCCCGCGCGTCCGCCGTCTGCACGCCGAGCCGGTCGATGGCGTCGCGCGCCGCCATCAGCCGCGTCTGGGCGTCCGACAGCGACAGCTCGGTCCGCCGCTGATCCTCGAAGAGCCGGCCGATCGACATCTCTGCTTCGGCAAAGCGACCGTCGAGTGCGGCCCGCTCTTCTTCGGCCTGACGGCGCTCGAGCGCGATGACGTCGGCCTTGCGAGCGAGTCGGTCCGCCTCCTCCGACGCCCGATCGACCTGCGCCTGGTGCGCCACGATCGCCATCTCCTGCCGATGACGGTCCGCGGTCAGCATCGCCAGGGTGCTTTCGGCCTCGGCGATCGCACGCTCGAGACGCGCATGTTCCTCGGCCGTGCGCGCCAGCTCGTCGCGATCGGCTGCAATGCGCTCGCGCAGCTCCTTGATCTCGCGTCGCGTGGCGAGAATCCCGCGCGCCTCGGCCTTCGCGCCGCCCCACACGAGGTGCGTGCCGCGCAGCACGTCGCCATCGAGCGTCGCCACCGGCGCCGACGTCTGGCGCGATGCCGCCATCGCTTGCTCGAACGTCTCCGCGACGTACGCCTCGGGGATGACCCGGCGAATCGTCGCGGCGTGTGGACCGGTTATCCGGACGACGTCGGCGACGGGGGTCAGACCCGGGTGATGAGGCGCCTTCGGGTTCTGCGACTCTGACCCCGACAACACGACGAACCCGCAGCGCCCCGCGTTCTCCTCGCGCACGAGCGTCAGCCCCGCGGCAGCATGATCGTGCCGCTCGACGATCACGTACTGGAGGAGATCGCCCAGGCAGGCTTCAACTGCCCGCTCGTAGCGACGGTCGACTTCCAGGTAGTCAGCGACGGCCCCGCGCTGACCGACGCGGCCGTTCGCCTGCAGCAGCACCATCCGCGCCGCGTCGCCGAACTCGGCGCGGCTCGCCTCGAGCTCGACGAGGGAGGCCAGACGCGCCTCCGCACGCGCCAGATCCTGCTCCCGCTCGCGCAGTGCCCGCTCGTGCGCCGCCCAACACGCGCGCGTCGCGTCCAGCTCCGATTCGCGCGCCGCCTGCTCGGCGACGATACGGTCGAGCGCCGCCCGGCTGCGCGCCAGCGCCGCCCGCGCCTCCGTCAGCTGGCCTTCCACCGCCTCGGCCTCGCGGCGCACATCAGCGCTCTCGACGTCGAGCTTCGCGAGCGTCGCCGCGACGCGATCGCGCTGCGCGGCGGCGTGCTCCATGGCGTGGCGCAGCGCCGTCGCCGAGTTCAGCGTCGCGAAGACGCTCGAACGGGCCGCCTCGACGTCGGCTTCGAGCCCTTCGATCTGCTGCTGCGCGCGCGCATGGGCATCGGCCGCCTCGGCCAGCGCCTGCGCCGCCGCGTCGCGGGCGCGTGCCGCCTCGGCGGCCGCGTCAGTCCGCTCGGCGAGCGCGCATCTGGCCGGCTCACGGCGCGCCTCGAGCTCGCGCAGCTCTGCGGCGATCTCGGCGGCGCGCGCAGCGAGCTGCTCCGCTTGCTGCCGATTGAACTCCTGCTGCTGCTCGCGGCGGTTGATATCGAGCTCGCGCGTATGAGCGTCCTCGCGGACGCGTGCCGCGCGGCTGTCGGCCTCGGCCTGCTCGATCCGCAGCCGCGCCAGGTCCGCCTCGAGCTCCGCCACGCGCGCTGCGGCGGCGGCTTCGCGTTCGCGCATCTCGGCGAGCCGCGTGTGCGCCGCGTCGATCGTGCGCAACAGCTCGCGATAGCGGCGCACCAGCAGCACCTGCTCCCATCGCCGGAGCTCGTCGCGCAGGCGGCGGTACCGGCGTGCCTTGGCTGCCTGACGCTTGAGGGCGCCGCGCTGCTTCTCCACCTCGAAGACGATGTCGTCGACGCGCGTGAGGTTCTGCTGCGCGGCGTCGAGCTTGAGCTCCGCGGCGCGCCGCCGCGAGCGGTACTTCGTGATCCCGGCGGCCTCTTCGATGAGCTGGCGTCGGTCGGCCGGCCGCGAGCTGAGAATCATCCCGATCTTGCCCTGCTCGATGATGGCGTAGGCCTTCGCCCCAAGGCCGGTGTCCATCAGGAGCTCGTGGATGTCGCGAAGGCGGCAGACGTGCCCGTCGATCAGGTACTCGCTCTCGCCGGACCGGTACAGCCGTCGTGTGACCTCGACATCGCGCGTGAACACGTCCGCCGCCGCGTGCACCTGGCCATTCCCGTTCCCGTTGCCGGCGGGACCATGTCCGTTCCCGTGGCCGTTGCCGTTCCCGTCGGTGGGGCGGAACTCCACCAGCTCGCCATCGACGTTCCTCGGCGGAAGGGGCACTCCACGCAACCGCAGCCGGACTTCAGCGGTCGCACCCGGCTTGCGCGCATCGCTGCCGCCGAAAATCACGTCCTCCATCCGGTCGCCGCGCAGGCTCTTGGCGCTCTGCTCGCCGAGGACCCAGGTGATCGCATCGGCCACGTTGCTCTTGCCGCAGCCGTTCGGCCCGACGATCGCGGTCACGCCGTGATCGAAGGCGAGCTCCGCACGATCGGAAAACGACTTGAAGCCGTTGATCTCGAGGCGTTCTAGGCGCATTGGATTGTCCGTGAGTCTAAACAGGCCTAGCCCTAGTGGCAAGGCCAAAGTAACACCACAACATTTGGGGCTGGGCCCCCAAACAGGCGGGGATGGTGTTACGACGAACTCAAATCCCAAATCCCAATCGCAAATCCCAAACAGCCTTTGGGATTTGGTCGTCGGGATTTCGGATTATCTTGCCGCTCTCGTCGGCGTGGAATCGCCGAGCCGCATCAACGCTTCCGCTTCGGGGAACAGCGTGACCGCGTGCCGCAGCTGCGGATCCTCGCGCGAGAGATTCCGTCGCGCGATCTCGACGCCGAAGAGATCGACATCGATCTCGAAGCGGATCATCGCGCGAATGAACGGCAGATCCTGCTGCCAGGCGGCCTCGTCGATGCGCAGCCGCGACTTCTCGACGTGCTGCTTGAACTCGGCCACCATGGCGTCGGTCACCTGGAAGTCTGGCGTCAGTTCACGAGGCTGCGCGCTCGGCGTCGCGGTGATCCGGCGATCGCCCGCGCGCGAGAAGCGCTGAGCGAAGGTGTCGAACAGATTGCGCGCGAACAGCGTCCGTCCGAAGCGCGACGGATTGAACCCTTCGACGGGACCGTCGAACCGGCGATCGGGCTCCACGCCGCCGCCGCTGTAGACGCGGCGCCCGGCATCGGTGAACTTGAGCTCGTCGGGCCGATGCGTTCGGGCGGGGTCCTGATCGCGGAACGTGTAAGTAAGGTACTCGTCGAACGCGCCGTCCCACGGCCGCTGAATCAATCGACCGCTTGGCGTGTAGTAGCGCGCGGTCGTCACGGCGACACCCGCCCCGCCGCTCACCCGGTAGACCGACTGCACCAACGCCTTCCCGAACGTCGTCTCACCGACGATGAGCGCGCGGTCGTGATCCTGGAGCGCGCCCGCGACGATCTCCGACGCGCTCGCGCTGTTGCGGTTGACGAGCGTGATCATCGGCAGGTTGAGATAGTCGCTCGGCTGCGTCGCGCGGTAGTCCTGATCCGAGTTCGGCACCCGGCCGCGGGTGTACACGATCAGGTCGCCGCGCGGGAGGAACCGGTTCGCCACGCGAATCGCCTGGTCCAGCGCGCCGCCCGGGTTGTTGCGCAGATCGAAGACGAGCCGCCGCATCCCCCGCTTCGTGAGGTCAGCAAGCGCGCGCCCGAGCTCCTGGTCGGTGTTCTCGCCGAAGTCTTGCAGGAGGATGTAGCCGGTCTGCTCCTCGAGCATGAACGTGGCGCGCACCGTCGGGATGTGGATTTCGTCGCGGACGACTGAAAGATCAATCAGCCCGTCGTACCCGGCGCGCTTGATCGAGATGCGGACCGGCGTCCCGCGCGGACCACGGAGCTGACGCACGGCCTGGTCGCTCGTCCAGCCTTTGGTGTCCTGCCCCTCGATCCGCGCGATCACGTCGCCCCGGCGCAGCCCCTTCTGATAGGCGGGCGATCCCTCGAAGAGCGAAAAGACCGTGATCTCGCCGTCGACCACCTGAATGGAAATCCCCAGCCCGTAGTAGCGCCCTTCCTGCCGCTCGCGCATCTGCGCGTAGCTGCGAGGGTCCATGAAGCTCGAGTGGGGGTCGAGCGTCTGCAGCATGCCGGTGATGGCGCTGTAGACGAGCCGATCGGACTCGACCGTCCCGACATAGTTGGCTTCGATCGCGCCCAGCGCCGCCGAGAAGACCTTGTACTGCTCGGGAATCTGGTCCTGGGCGACCAGCGCGCTCCGCCCGTAAAACCCGCCCAGCAGGGCGCACAAGACGATGGCGAACACCGCGCCGGAGACGGATCGATAGCTGCGCATATCTGAGGACACTATAGCACCCACCGCGCAAAGTCCGCGCGGTGGGGGCGCCCGCTCGAAATCGGTTACCTTGACCCCGTCCAGACCGGATTTCTATAATCCAATGAATCACTTGCGGGAAATTCGACCCGCCCGAGACAGCGGGGCGTGGCCCGCAGCGCCGGCCCATTGCCGGCTGGAGCAGTCTTATGTTTGGTTCCATCGGCATGCCCGAGCTGATCATCATTCTGGTGATCGCGCTCATCATCTTCGGGCCGCGGAAGCTGCCGGAGCTCGGCCGTTCGCTCGGCCGCAGCATCGGCGAGTTCAGGAAGGCGTCGAACGAGCTTCGCACCACCCTCGAAGAGGAAATCCGCCTCGAAGAGCAGCGCGAGCAGCGGGCTGCCACGCGCGCCGAACAGGACTCGGCGCTCGCCGCCGCCGCGACGCCGCCGTCGGCGACGCCGCCACCGGTCACGCCGACGCCGCCCGCCGATGAGACCGTCAGCCGGACGACCGGCACCGGCCCTGTGGCGTAGTGGCGTTAGTCCCTTTTCCGACCCACAAGCAGAGCTCCACCGGCGACGAGGACTTCGAGCCGGGGGGGACCCAGGACGACCTCGCCGACGACGACGCCGGCGGGAAGATGTCGTTCCTGGAGCACCTGGACGAGCTCCGCCGCCGCATCCTCTACGCCGTCGCCGCGGTGTTCGTCGGCTTCGTCGTCTCGTTCTTCTTCATCGACGAGATCTTCGATTTCATCATGCGGCCGCTGCAGCAGCTGCTGCCGCCGGGCGGGACGCTTGTCTACACGGACCCGACCGAAGCCTTTCTTCTCTACATCAAGATTGCGCTCATCGCGGGGCTGATCCTCGCATCGCCGGCGGTCATGGCGCAGGTGTGGCTGTTCGTGGCGCCCGGCCTGTACGCGCACGAGAAGAAGTGGGCGATTCCGTTCGTGCTGATGTCGTCGTTCTTCTTCGTGGCGGGCGCGGCGTTCTCGCACTACGTCGTGTTTCCGCTGACGTGGCGGTTCTTCGTCAGCTTCACCACCGACATCCTGACGTTCATGCCGCGCATCGAACCGGCGTTCTCGATCTACCTGCGGCTCTTGATCGCGTTCGGACTGGTCTTCCAGATGCCGACGCTCGTGCTGTTCCTCGCGCGCATGGGCGTCCTCTCCGCCCGCTTCCTCATCCGGAACTTCAAGTACGCCGTCCTGCTGATGGTCGTCGCCTCGGCGGTCATCACGCCCGACGGGGGCGGCGTTTCGCTCGTCGCGATGACCGGCCCGATGATCCTGCTCTACGGCCTGAGCATCGGACTGGCCTGGCTCTTCGGCAAGAAACGCGAGCCCGAGGCGTAGCGCCGTTCACCGACGGCGCACCCTGGCATTGCCGTTTGACATACATAGAAGCGCAATGTATAACGGCCCTACGTATGGATCTCGGCAAGGATCTCGTCGCCGCGTCGGCGACGCCGCTCGTCCTCGCCATCCTCGCCGACGGCGATAGCTACGGCTACGCCATCATCAAGCGCGTCACCGAGCTGTCGAACGGCCACCTGCGATGGACCGACGGCATGCTCTACCCCGTCCTGCATCGACTCGAACGACAAGGCCTGGTCGCCGCGAGATGGCGCGCGTCAGAGAACGGGCGCAAACGGAAGTACTACCGGATCACGAAGGCCGGGCGCGCACAGCTCGCCGCCCAGCGGGAGCGGTGGCACGTCGTGGACCAGGCGCTGCGGGGGATCTGGATGAAGGTGTGCGAGACATGACACCCGCCGACCATCAGGCCCCTCTCGAAGCGCAGATCGCGCAGTGGCGTGGATATCTGCGCCACCGACGTGCGATCTACAGCGCCGACATAGAGGAACTGGAGGGACATCTGCGCGATCAGGTGGCGGCGCTGACCGAGGCAGGCCTGGCGGGCGACGAAGCCTTCCTCGTGGCGGTCAAACGCATGGGCAGCCTCGACGCACTGTCGCGCGACTTCGCGCGCGAGCATTCCGAACGACTGTGGAAACAGCTCGTGATCCCTTCCGATGCCGCCGGGGGACCGGCTGCGACAACGCGTACCGAGATGGCGGTCGTCCTCGCCCTCGCGGTCGCCGCGGCGCTCGCGATCAAGATGCCCGCGTTGTTCGACATTCCGTTCGCCGAGGGCAACGAGGCGTTCTACGCGCGCAACCTGAGCCTGTTCGTCTTTCCACTGCTGACGGCCTACTTCGCGTGGAAGCGCGGCACGTCGGCCGCGATCCGCATCCGGCTCGCGGTCCCCTTCGCGGCGGCGGCCGTCTTCGCCAACATCTTTCCGTTCGGCAGCGGCAGCGATACAGGAATCTTGACCGCGCTGCACCTGCCGATCGCCCTCTGGCTCGCCGTCGGCATCGCCTACGTCGGCGGCCGCTGGGTCCGGAACGAACGCCGCATGGACTTCGTGCGGTTTTCCGGCGAGCTGTGCATCTATTACGTGCTGATCGCGCTCGGCGGAGGCGTCCTGACCGGCCTGACGATCATGATGTTCAACGCCATCGCCGTCGACGCGGAATGGGTCGCCCAGCAGTGGCTGATCCCGTGCGGGGCGATGGGCGCCGTCATTGTTGGCTCGTGGCTCGTCGAAGCGAAGCAAAGCGTCGTCGAAAACATGGCGCCGGTGCTGACGCGGTTGTTCACACCGCTCTTCACCATCGTCCTCATCGTGTTCCTCGCCATCATGGCGTGGACGCGCAACCCCATCGACATCGGGCGTGAAGTGCTGATCGTGTTCGATCTGCTTCTCGTGCTGGTCGTCGGCCTGGTCCTGTACGCCGTCTCGGCGCGTGATCCGCAGGCGTCGCCGGATCTCTTCGATCGGTTGCAGCTGCTCCTGGTCGTGAGCGCGCTGATGGTCGATGCGGTCGCGCTCTGGGCCATCGCGACGCGCATCTCCGAATTCGGACTGACGCCGAATCGGGTCGCCGCCCTCGGCGAGAATCTGATTCTGCTCGTCAACCTGACGGGGTCGGCGTGGTTGTACGTGCGATTCCTGCGCGGCGACGCGCCGTTCTCACGGCTCGAGACGTGGCAGGTCGCCTACCTGCCGGTCTACTCGGCATGGGCCGCGCTCGTCGTCATCGCCTTTCCGCCGCTGTTTGGCTCTCAGTAGGCCTTGGCGAACCAGGCGTGCGCTTTTGCAGGACTGCCGCACTTCAGGCAGGCCTTGCCATCGGCGGGCGGACTGTTGAAGGGGATGTTGCGGATCGTCGCCTGCGTCTCGGTCTTGATCGCCGCCTCGCAGGCCGCGGATCCGCACCACGGCGAGATCACGAAGCCCGGCCGCCCGTCCATGATCTCCGTGAATTCCGCGTAGCTGTCGGTGGCTGACGTATGCTCGTCGCGGAACCGGCGCGCGCGGTCGAACAGCGCCTGCTGAATCTCGTTCAGCCGCTCCCCGACGTGGGCGTCGATCCCTTCCATCGGCGCCGACGACTTCTCCCGCGTGTCGCGCCGCGCGAGCACGACCTGCGACTTCTCGAGATCCTTGGGACCGATTTCCATGCGCAGCGGCACGCCGCGCAGCTCCCACTCGTTGAACTTCCAGCCGGGCGTCTGCGTATCGCGGTCGTCGATGTGAACGCGGATCCCGCGCGCGACGAGCTCGTCCCGAATCGCCTGCGCCTTCGGCAGCACCGTTTCGCGCCAGTTGCCGCGCGGAATCGGCACGATCACCACTTGATACGGCGCAATCCTCGGCGGCAGGATCAGTCCGCCGTCGTCACCATGGGTCATGATCACGCCGCCGATCATCCGCGTGGAGACGCCCCACGAGGTCCCGTAGACGTACTGCACGGACTTGTCGCGCGCCTGGAACTTGATGTCGAACACCTTTGCAAAGTTCTGTCCCAGGTTGTGCGAGGTACCGGCCTGCAGCGCGCGCCCGTCGCGCATCAGCGCCTCGATCGAGTACGTCCGCACGGCACCGGCGAATTTCTCGCTCTCCGTCTTCAGGCCGTCAATCACGGGCATCGCCAGATCGTTCTCGGCGAAATCTTTGTAGACGGCGAGCATGCGGAGCGTCTCTTCCTGCGCCTCCTCGGCCGTCTCGTGCGCGGTGTGACCCTCCTGCCACAGAAACTCGGTCGTCCGCAGAAAGAGGCGCGTCACCTTCTCCCATCGGACGACGTTCGCCCACTGGTTGATGAGAATCGGCAGGTCGCGCCACGACTGCACCCATTTCGCGTACATCGTGCCGATGATCGTTTCGGAGGTGGGCCGTACGACGAGCCGCTCCTCGAGCTTCTCGGTCCCGCCCTGCGTCACCCACGCCACCTGCGGCGCAAACCCCTCGACGTGCTCGACTTCCTTCATCAGCAGGCTCTCGGGGATGAAGAGCGGAAAGTACGCGTTGACGTGCCCGGTCGCCTTGAACCGGCGATCGAGTCCCTGCTGAATCAGCTCCCACATCGCATAGCCGTACGGCCGGATCACCATGCAGCCCTTGACCGGCGAATAGTCGGCCAGCTCCGCGCGGCGCACGACGTCGACGTACCAGCGGGCGAAGTCCTGCGACTGGGGTGTGATTTCAGTAGGAAGGTCGGGTATCTGTTCTGTCGTCATCGGGTGCAGGCGGACCTGAAGGTCCGCCTCTACGCGCAGCGCCGGGCCTTCAGGCCCGGCGAATGAGATCGGACACGTGTTCTTCCAGTGTAGATCGTCGCGCGCAGGGAAATCGGTGCGAAAATGCGCACCGCGGCTCTCCTCCCGCCGCAGCGCCGCACGCGCGACGAGCCACACCGTCGCCAGCGTGGTGGTCCGGCGCAGCTCGGCGGCGGGACGTCGCGCACGGCCGGCCGCTTCACACGCGGCCAGCCACCCCTCGAGCTGCGCGACTGCCGACTGGAGTCCACGCGCCACGCGCAGCAGGCCAACGGCGCGCCACATCAGGTCGCGCACCTCGTGGGGCGCCGGGACGCGGCCGGCTGCGGCCGCCAGCAGACGGGCCTCGACGACCTCGGTCCGATCCCGGACGGGCGCCTGCAGCGGGCCCGCCATCGCCGCGGCGGCACGCGCGCCGAAGACGAGCCCTTCGAGCAAAGAATTGCTGGCAAGGCGATTGGCCCCCATGCACGCCGGTACAGGCCACCTCGCCTGCGGCAAAGAGCGCCGGCACCGACGTGCGTGCGTCGAGGTCCGTGACCACGCCGCCCATCATGTAGTGCGCGGCGGGAGTGACCGGGATCCGATCGCGCGCCAGGTCGAGTCCCGCGTGCGCGCAGGCGCGCGAGATCGGCGGAAAGCGGCGGCAGACGAATCCGGCATCCAAGTGCGCCAGGTCAGATAGACGGGCGCACCGGTTCGCTCGACCTCGCGGACGATCGCGCGGGCGACGACGTCGCGCGGCGCCAGATCGCCGGCGGCGTCGTAATGCGTCATGAGGGACTCACCCGCCGCGTTGACGAGCCGCGCGCCCTCGCCGCGCAGCGCCTCGGAGAGCAGGAAGCGCAGCGCACCCGCCACGTCGAGCACCGTCGGGTGGAACTGGACGAACTCGAGGTCCGCGACGCGGGCGCCGGCGCGTGCCGCCATCGCGATGCCGTCGCCGGTGGCAACGGCCGGATTGGTCGTCTCGCGGAACACCTGCCCTGCTCCGCCCGTCGCCAGCAGCGTCCGCGCCGCCGTCACGATCCCTGCCTCGCCCGTTGCGGCGACGACGCGCGCGCCGATGCAGCCGCTGTCGGCGAGAAGCAGCTCGGTGGCCGTGGCGTCACGGGCGCGGATGCGCGCGGCGCCGCTGACGCGCGACCACCGCAGGCGTGCAATCTCGCGTCCGGTCGCATCGCGCGCGTGCAGCACGCGCCGGACGCTGTGCGCCGCCTCGCGCGCGAGCGACGGGTGACCATCCGCGTCGCGATCGAACGCCGCGCCCCAGTCGAGCAGCTCGCGCACGTACCGGGGCCGTCACCGACGAGGCGATCGACGGCCTCGGGAACGCACACACCGTCGCCTGCGGCCATCGTGTCGCGCGCGTGCAGCGCCGGCGAATCGTCCGCGCCGATGGCGGCCGCAATGCCGCCCTGCGCGTATCGAGTGTTGCTCTCGCTGGAATCGGCCTTGGTGACGACCACGACGTCGCCCGCCTCCGCGAGCGACAACGCCGCGCGCAAACCGGCGATGCCGCTGCCGATGACGAGGAAATCGGCGCGCAGATCCACGGTGCTATCCTATCAATCGGCTTTGAGTGTCGAGGTCCTGAAGGAGCCGGTTCGCATCGACGTGAAGGTCGGGTCTCACGTCTCCCCGATCTGGATTGGCGACGGCATCAGCGAGCGTGCCGGCACGCTGCTCGACGCACAACGCGTCGGCGCGCGACGGTTCGTCGTCTCGAACCCGGTCATCTGGCGCTTCCACGGCGAGGCGATCTCGCGCGCCCTCGGCGAGGCGGCCACGCCCGAGCCGACGCGGCGGCGCACCGATCCGATCCTGATTCCCGACGGCGAGCGCTACAAGACGCTGCAGTCGGTCACGCGCATCTACGAAGCGCTCATTCGCGCGGGGGCCGATCGCGGCAGCGCGATCGTGGCGCTCGGCGGCGGCGTCATCGGCGACACCGCGGGATTTGCGGCGGCGACGTTCCTGCGCGGCGTCGGCCTCGTCCACGTGCCGACCACGCTCCTCGCGCAGGTCGACAGCGCGATCGGCGGCAAGGTCGGCGTCAACCATCCGCTCGGCAAGAACCTGATTGGCGCTTTCTACCAGCCGGCTGCGGTGCTGATCGATCCGCTGCTGCTCAGAACGCTGCCGCGCCGCGAATTCCGCTCCGGTCTGTACGAGGTCGTGAAATACGGCGTCATCGCCAGCCGCGATCTCTTCAATCGCGTGGCGCGCGATACGAAGGCGATCTTCGATCGCGATCCGGCCGTCCTGCTCCCCGCGATCATCGAATCGTGCCGGATCAAGGCCGACGTCGTGTCGCGCGACGAGCGTGAACGCGACGTGCGGCGAATTCTCAACTTCGGCCACACGGTCGGCCACGCGCTCGAGGCGGTCACGAAGTACCGCCGGTTCCGCCACGGCGAGGCGATCGCGTACGGCATGCTGGCGGCCGCCGACCTGGCGGTGGCCCGCGGCGCGCTCGCCGAACGCGAGCGGCAGGCGCTGGCCCGCCTCATCACCCAGCTCGGTCCGCTTCCTCCCGTCGTCGACCTGTCAATCGGCGACGTGCTCGAGGTGATCGCCCGCGACAAGAAGGTGGTCGACGGTCGGCTCCATTTCGTCATTGCGATCCAGATCGGCGCCACGATGACGATCGACGACGTGACGCCGGAGGAGCTCAAAGCGGTGCTCGAACGACTCGGACTGAAGAGGTGAGCATGCTCGCGCGCATCCATCAAATCTCGATGCGGGTCCACGACGTCGAGCGCGCCACGCGGTTCTACCGCGACACGCTCGGGCTGCCCTTTCTGTTCGCCGCGCCGCCGCGGCTCGCGTTCTTCGACTGCGACGGCGTGCGGCTGATGCTGTCGACGCCAGAGCCGGAATTCGATCATCCCGGATCGATCGTCTATTTCGCCGTCGACGATATTCGTGGAATCTCCGACAGGCTGAAGGCGCGCGGCGTCGTCTTTCGCGAGGAGCCGCACAAGGTGGCCTCGCTGCCGGATCGCGAGGTCTGGCTGGCCGTGTTCGACGACACCGAAGGGAATACGCTGGCGCTGATGTCGGAACCGCGGCTTGCCGCCAGCGTCTAGCTCACCAGCAGCCACGAGGACGCTACGTCTCTCCGATCCCGTACTCGCGGATTTTCTGCAGGAGCGCCTTGTAGCTGATCTGCAGCGCTTCGGCCGCGCGCTCCTTCTTCCAGCCGGCGTCGCGCATCGCCTGCTCCACCTTCCGGCGTTCGACCGCGGCCGTGACGCGCCGCACGGCCTCGCCGAGCGTCCCCGACAGATCGACGTGCGCCCACGGATCCGCCGCCGCGGCGGGGGCGGCGTCGGACGCCTCGCCACGGCCGTTCGACTCTGGCGCCGCGCCCTCGCCCGGACGGGAGCGGAGCGCCGCAAACGACAAGTTCAGGTGACGCGGGTGGATCGTGTCGCCCTCGCAGAGAATCACCGCGCGCTCGATGCAGTTCTGGAGCTCGCGGATATTGCCCGGCCACGCGTAGCCGCACAGCTCCTCGACTGCGGCCGGAGCCAGCTTGAGCGTCGGCTTGTTCAGATCGCGGCAGAAACGCTCGACGAAGTGGCGCGCCAGGATCGCGATGTCGCCGACACGTTCGCGGAGCGGCGGAATCGTGATCGGAAAGACCGAAAGCCGGAAGTAGAGATCCTCGCGGAACTGGCGCGCCGCGACACTCGCCTTCAGGTTGCGGTTGGTGGCCGCCACGACGCGCGTGTCGACGTGCAGCGAACTCGTGCCGCCGACGCGCTCGAACCGCTTCTCCTCGAGCGCACGGAGGATCTTGGCCTGCAGCGCCAGCGACAGCTCGCCGATCTCGTCGAGAAACAGCGTGCCGCGGTGCGCCATCTCAAACCGTCCGGGCTTGCGCGTCGCCGCGCCGGTGAACGCGCCTTTCTCGTGGCCGAAGAGCTCGGTCTCGAGCAGCGTCTCGGGAATCGCAGCGCAGTTGATCGCGACGAACGGACCGTCGGCGCGGGGGCTCAACGCGTGCAGCGCCCGCGCGAACAGCTCCTTGCCGGTGCCGCTCTCGCCCTCGAGGAGCACGGTCGCGTCGGTCGCCGCCGCGCGGTGCAGCTGCTGCGATACCTGCCGCAGCTTCGGATCCTCGCCGATGATCCGCGGCGCGCCACGCCGCTCCGCCAGCTCCTCCTTCAGGAGCAGGTATTCGGAAAGCATTCGGCGCTGCGCAATCGCGCGCTCCACCATCAGAATCAGATGATCGGGATCGACGGGCTTGGCGAGGAAGTCCATCGCACCTTCCTTCATCGCCATCACCGCGTCATGGATGCTGCCGTAGGCCGTCATGACGACGACCTGCAGCTCGGGGTCGAGCTCCTTGGCGGCGCGCAGCACGCCGAAGCCGTCACCCGCCGGCAGTTTGAGGTCGGTCAGCACGACGGCCGGCCGAGACTGGCGGAGATGCTGGACGGCTTCCGGCTCGTCATGGGCTTCGACCACGACGTGCCCCTGCGCCTCGAGCGCATGACGCAGCATGGCGCGAAGAGATTCCTTGTCTTCGACAAGAAGAACGGGGAAGGAGGACAAGTTATCTGACCCAGCCGGCCGGCACCCCTGCTTTGCGTGCTTCCTCCTGGATCGCGGCAATCGCCTTCTGCTGGTCCTGAATCTCGCGGCGCACCCGGTCGAGCTCGGCGAGCGCCTTCTGCCGCTCGGCGGCGATCTGATCGCGCTGCACCGGATCGTCGCGATTGACGAAGTCGGTCGACAGGGAATTGATGCGCGTCTGCAGCGCTTCGGCGAACATCTGCGAACGGCTCAGCAGATCGCGGGCCGCCGTGATGCGTTTGCGCCACTCGGCTTCGTTCTGCGGCGCCGGCGTGGGCGGCTGACCTGCGGGCGACTGACCGGCCGCCGGCTGGCCCGGCGTCTGCGCGCCGCCGGGCGGCGCGGCCTCCGGGACTGGCGAGGGTGCGGACGGTGCGGGCTGGGCGGCCGCAGGAGCCGTCGCGGACGGCGGCGGCTCGGGCCGGAGGTTCTCGTTCGTGTATCGCTTTCCGGGCGCACCGATCGCTTTGCGCCGCTCTTCTTCCTGGCGCGCGACGTCGGCCAGCGACTGCGCCGCCAGCGGCGCGGCCGCAGCGACCATCAGCAGCGCGACGACCGTCTTGGAGATCCGCCTCATTTGCAAATTGTCCGACCCATGTGTGCGGCCGTCAAGGCGCCGTATCTACACGTTTTTCGGCCTTCGTTGCCGGCCGCGATAGGTTTCGTGGTCTGACCTTCCCCAGTCGCGACTGCCGCTAGTCCGGCTCCTCCCAGGATCGCACCTGAATCGGCGCGAGCTCATCTGGATCGAGCGGTCGCGCCATCGTGACCAGCACCGTTCGACGCCCGCCGGTAGGGCCGAACGCGCGGCCCACCACGTACAACAGGCGCACGGGGGGATCTGCCTGACCCTCCGGTGGCTGCTCCGCCACCCATACGCACAGATACGCGGCTGCCTCGGCCTCGATTGGCGCAATCAGATCGTCGAAGCGGCCAAAGGCATACAGCCGCGGCGGTCCTGCCGGCGGCGCTGCCCGCGCGGCGAGAAGCGCCTCTACCTCGCCGGTTGCCCGTTCGAGGTCGATGACCGTCACGCCGATGTGGCGTGAACCAGCGGGCGCTCCGTCGACCAGCATCGACGTCTGCGCGCCGCTCAGCACCTCGTCCCAGTCGGCTTGCATCGCAAGGTCGCGGATCGCGAATTCGATGGCCGCATCCGCTGCATAGAACGCCGCCGACGCCTGCCCGTACGCCGCCGCCACCGCGGTTTCCGTCATCGTGCCGACGACAAGGGCGGCGCCCAGTCCTGCGAGCAGCGTCATCGCCAGCATGGTGATGAGGAGCGGCATGTCGTTATCCTCCGTCGGCGGCGTTCCGGAGCGCGACGTCGACCTGCAGGTCGAGATCCCCGACGTCACGGCCGGCATTGACGCGCAGGCGTACTCTCACCCGGCGAACGCGCAGCAGGTCGGCATCGAACGGGCCTACGTCGGGATCGCTCGGCCGCCACGGCCCGTCCAGCAGGACAGCCGGATCGAGCGGTGCGTCCCGTTCGTCGAAGTACGTCAGCTCGAAGGCCGCCACGCGATCGACGACCGGCAGATCGGTCTCGGCACCGTCGTAGCGCATCAGCTGCTGCATGCCGGTCGCACCATCGACCCGCAGGTGGTACGTACGCGATACCGCTGCCGTGCCTGTCGAAGGTACGTGCAGCATGCTCACGACATCAGGACGATAGAAGATGCCCATATCGGGATCGGCGCCGACTCGTCCGACGCGGTACGGCATCACGGCGGGCGACGCGGCTGGCGTGAGGCCCGCGCCCGCCATCCGCAGATTCCTCGTGACCTCGTCGACGGCGACGCGCAGGCGTTGGTGCATGTCGGACGCCTCCGGCTGCGCGTCGAAGACGCGGCGTGCGGGAATCGCCAGGCCGATGAGGGCCCCTGTCACGAGCAGCATGAGCAGCATCGCGATCAGCAGCTCGACCAGCGTGAAGCCGCCTTCGCGCTGCGCGCTTCGGCGCCCACGTCCTGTCGACCTCACATGGCCCTCCGCGTGCGCAGGGTCGTCAGATGGACGGCACGGTCCGGGGCGCCACGGCGCCACACCCGGACGCTGATCACGATCGTGTGGGCCGGCTGCGCCGGCAGCGGTGCCACGCTCCAGCGCCGCTCGTAGAGCGCGCCGGCCGGTCCGGCGAGATGGGCACCGCGGCCGTCGAGGTATTCCGTCGCGTCGCCCGGCTCGGGAAACGGCGCGGCGCGCAGCTCCTCGAGCTTCTGCACGGCGAGCACGGTCGCCGACGTGGCGTCGCGCGCATCGACGTTAGCCTGCGTCGCGATAAAGAAGAGCTGCAGGACCGCCGCGATTCCCGCGACCAGGATCCCGATGGCGACGAGCACCTCGACGAGTGACAGGCCGCCTTCCCCGGGGAACCGCATGCGGCCGCTGCGGGGCAAGGGGAGTGCCGCCCCCTGCACTCCCGTGACCTACTGACCGATAAGGACTTAGGGATCACGGCGTCGTTCCGGGCGGCAGAATTTGCCGTGCGCAGACGCCGGCGCCGCGGCATAAATGTCGTACGGTCCTTCGCATCGCTCCTTTCGCAATCGTTCAGAACCGTAATCCGTGTGTGACGAAATGCAACAGGCTCACGCGAAAGCCTTGAAGACTCAATGGGTTACGCCGGGAATGCATCTTGTTCCTCGGCAGCACGGTCGTATGCGTCGTGAGGCCGGGTTCTCGCTCCTCGAGATTCTGCTCGTGGTCGGCGTGGTCGGAGTGCTCACGGCCATCACTGTGCCGATGATTGCGGGTGCGATGGACCGCTATGAAGTCACATCCGCCAGCCAGCAGGTGGCGAGCACCATTCGAACGGCCCGCTTGCAGGCCGTGGCGAGGAACCGCAACACGCGCGTCCGGTTCGACTTTCCCGCCGCCGGTCAGTACCAGACGGAAGTCCAGGATCCCGGGTGGACCCCCCTGGGCGCGGTGCAGCTACTGCCGCCGGATGTCTCGTTCGGGGCTGCGGCAACCGTCCAGTTCGGCCCCAACGGCCGCCTGGTGGGCGCCGCCGCGGCGATCACCCTCACGAATGGAAACGCAGGCAGTGATAGAACCATCAACGTCACAGCGAGCGGCCGCATCGAACTGCAGTAGGGGCGGCGAGGCTGGCTTCACGCTGGTCGAGATCCTGATCTGCACGGTCATTCTGATGACCGGCATGCTGGCAATCGCCGGGCTCCTGGCGGTGACGACCGGGATGCATGTGGATGCGCGAGAAGCTGCCCGATCGACACGGCTCGCGCAGGACAAGATCGACGAGCTGATGAAGCTCGATTTCAACACGGATCCGAAGGTCGCGAACTGCGCCAACGTGAATACGTGCCTGACTACCAACGTCGCCGACCATTTCCAGACGGATGCGGCCAATGGCGTCACGATCCGGTGGGCGGTGGCGAATGGTCCAGTCGCCGACACGCGCGTCTTGACGGTGCGCGTCGACAGCACACGCGCGCGGCTCTACGGCCGGCAGGTCGAGCTGAGCACGATCATCAGGTACTGGTGATGCGAGACGAACGCGGGTTCACGCTCGTCGAATTCCTGATCGCGACTGCGATTACGGTCGCGGTGCTCGGCAGCAGCGTCATGCTGGCGTCGCAGCTCCAGCAGAGCTACGCCACACAGCTCGACGACACGGTCGCCGAGGAGGAAGTGCGCTTCGCGCTCGACTGGATAGGGCAGGCGCTGCGAAACGCTGGGAGCAATCCGTACAACGTCGGCGGCTTCAACGCGATCACCATGGGAGCGAGCAGTATCCGGATCAACGCGGACATCAACCCGCCCGACGGCGACATTACCGACCCGAACGAGGACATCACGATCGCGCTCGGCGCCGGCGCAGACGCAAACACGATCACCCTCACGGACAACAGCGACGCAACCCCCACGGCGATCCCGATGACCGAGCCGGTCATCGCCGGGCTCGCCTTCACCTATCTCGACTCCAATCGCGCGGTCACCGGCAACCCCAACGCCGTGGCGTACGTCCGCGTCACCATCACGGGGCAATCCGAGGCATACAGCAGGTTCCTCGGCCAGCAAACACAGAGGCAACTCATGACGGAAGTGCGGGTGCGCGTGCGATGACAAAGACGATTGAGCGATCTCGTGAGCGCGGACGCGGCGAACGCGGCTCCGCGCTCGTCGGCGTGCTGCTGCTGCTGCTGGTCATGACCGCGCTCGCCGCGGCGCTCGGCGTGAGCGGCCAGACCGAAACGCTCGTCGCGCGCAACCATCAGCTCACGGCGCAGGCACGCACGAACGCAGAAGCGGGCCTCAACATCGCCGCGCAGGCGTTGGTCGATTACATGCGAACCATCGACCCGGTGAACGTTCCGGCCACGCTCAACGCACTGCTTGCCGACACGGCCCCGCTTGACGACGGCGTCGTCTTCGGAGCGCCCACCCAAGTACCGGGCGCAGCGGATGTGGCCAGCACGTACGAAGTCGTGCTCATTGACGACGACAACGACGCGCGCGGGTTCGTTCCGGACCTGACTGCTGATCTAGACCCGGAGAATGACGAGAACGGCGATGAGCTCGTCGATCTCAACGGAACGATCGTCATCCGCGTGACGGGACGCGCGCGCGGCAACACCGAGGTCATCCTCGAGGCGCTGCTTGCGCCGGTGGAATTGGGGGCCATCGTGGTCGACGGCGACCTGGACATCTCGGGCAACGTCTCGGTGACGGGCGGCGTCGATGCCGACGTCCACGCCAACGGCGACCTGGACGTCGACGGCAGCGCGTCCGTGACGCCGGGACAAATGAGCGCGACAGGCGCCTGTGAGGCCTCGACGACCTGCTACGCCGGCTGGCCCGAGAAGCCGCTGCCGAAGATCCGCGCGGAGGATTACAAGGACCGCGCCGTATACGTCCTGGCGGACGACGGTCTGATTGTCTGCAACTCGAGCGCCGGCTGCGGTACGACTCCGCCGGGCGGCGTCGTGTGCGACAGCGGCAGCAACGGCAAGGGATGTGCGAAGACCCACGGCTGGGAGTTCAACGGCGGCTCGTGGTCGACCGGACCGAGTACCGCCGCTCCGCCGGCCTCGACCTGGTATGTCGAGGGCGCGGTCAGCATCGCGTCGGGGCCGACGCTCACAATCACGCTCATTGCCGAAGGGTCGATCGATATCAGCGGCAGCCCGGAGCTGACCGCGCACACCAACGAGCTGCTGTTCGTAACGGATGCCGACCTCGACATCTCCGGCGGCATCGACACGAACATCGTCGCCCAAGGGCAGATGCTGGTCCACGAACAGATCAGCATCAGCGGCAACGCCAGGCTGGGCGGACAGATCGTCGTCGAGAACGCGGAGAGCCAGGACCCGCTCGTCGAGACCAATTCGATCAGCGGCAGCGTCGAAATCAACTATAACGGGACGCTCGGCACCAACCAGTACTTCGTCACAGGCTGGCGCGAAGTCAGATAGGCAGGGGAAAGGTCAGTTCGACGCTCGCGCCGCCGCGGGGTGAGGCGCCAATCGCCGCGCGGCCGTTGTGCATCACCACGATCTTCTGCACCACCGCCAGCCCCAGTCCCGTTCCACCCGTGCGCCGCGTATAGAACGGCTGGAAGACGCGCTCGCGATCCTCCGGCGGAATGCCGGGACCATTATCCGACACCGTCACGACGCAGACGCCGCGAGTCCGATCGATGCGGCCATCGACGACGATCGCGGGCGCCACGCCGGCGCCGGCGCACGCCTCGGCGGCGTTGCGCACCAGGTTGGCGAACATCTGCCGCAGGAGCACCTCGTCTCCCTGGATGTCGACGAACTCACCGGTTATCGTCACCGTCGTCGCGTCCGGCAGCTCATGCGCCAGCTCGTCGCGCGCGCGCCGGGCGAGCGCGGCCAGTGCGACCGGCGCAAACGACGGCTTCTCGGGGCGGGCGAAGTTGAGAAAGTTCGTCACGACTTTCCCGAGCGCGTCGGTCTCCTGGCGAATGCCTTCGACGTAGGGGCGGTAGGTCGCGGGCAGCGCCTCCGGAACGAGCAAACGGCTGTAGCCGTGGATGGTTGCGAGCCCGTTTCGAAACTCGTGCGCCAGGCCGGCGGTGAGCTCGCCAAGCCGCGCCAGCGCCTCCTTGAGGCGGAGCTGCTCCTCCAGCTCGACGACGGCGGTCAGATCGGAAAACAGGCAGATCACGCCAGACCGTTCGCCACTCACGAGCGGCGACACCGTGACGCCGAAATGCGACGACCGGTCGCCATGCGCGATCTGCAGCGATCGCCGGACGATCGCCCGGTGGCTCTCGAGGCACTCGGCTATCACGTCGCGGAGCGCAGGCACGTGCTCGAGCAGCTCGCGATAATCGCGGCCGGCGGCGTCGGCGTCGACGCCGAGCAACCGCCGGCCGGCGGGATTGAGGATCTTCACGCGGCTGGCCCCGTCCACGACGAGAAGACCCGCCGTCAGGCTCTCGACGATCTGCGCGCTGAGCGCCTCGGAGGCCTCCGCACGGGCGCTCATCGCACGTTCCTGGGTTTTCAGCCTCGTCACCGCTTCGTCCAACGCCGCCGACAAGAGGACCGTTTCGGCACCTCCGCCGCGCAGCGATTGCCGCGCACCGCGGGCCGCCGTGACGAATCGCAGCACGGCGAACGTCAGCACGGCGACGAGCACCGACACGATCGCCGTGAGGCCAAGCAGCGCGTAGCCGGTCTCGCTCATCGATAGAAGGATAGATACCAGCCCAGGATGCTGTCGCCCACGACGGCCGCGGCGAGCGCGCCGAGCGCGAGGAACGTCCCGAACGGCAGCGCCGCCTGCATGGTGCCGCGGCCTGAAGCCATCAGCGCGATGCCGACGGCCGATCCGGCGAACGAGGCGAGCACCAGCGTCAGCAGCATCAGCGGCCAGCCCAGAAACGCGCCGATCATCGCCAGCATCTTCACGTCCCCCATGCCGAGCCCTTCCTGACCGCGGAGGCGGTAATAGCCTTCGGCGATCGCCAGCAGGACCCCGCCGCCCGCGGCAATGCCGATGAGCGACGACAGCCATCCGGGCGGCAGGAACCAGCTGGCGACGAATCCGAACACGATCCCCGGCAGGGTGATCACGTTGGGGAGAATGCGGTGACGGAGATCGATGACAAACAGGACGATGAGCGCCGAGGCGAACACGAGACGCACGACGAGCAGCCACGTCAGCCCGTAGACGAACACCGCCCCGGCGAAGACGATAGCCGTAATCGCCTCGACGATGGGATAGGCGGCCGAGATCGGCGTCTGGCAGGTACGGCAGCGGCCGCGGAGCACGAGCCAGCTCACGATCGGCACATTTTCGTACCAAGCGAGCAGACGCCGGCATGCGGTGCAGTGCGAGGCGGGCCACAAGAGCGACTCGCGCCGCGGCAGCCGGTAGATGCAGACGTTGAGAAAGCTGCCAAAGGCGAGGCCGAGAAGCCCGAACGCCGCGACGACCGGAGCGTTCACCGTAGCCGCACCGGCTCGGTCGGCAGCGGGTGGAGGGGGGAGGTCGCGTCGAGCGACACGGTGCCGTCCGCGAAACGATAGGGCGTCCCTGTTGGATCGACCGGGTTTCCGCGCAGGTACCCTGCGCGGCGGAGATCCTCCCAACCGTCGGGCGAGGCGCCGAAGCGGTCGCGATAGGCGTTCACGGCGGCACGGAGCGCGTCGAGCTGGTCCATCGCGTCGAGCTGGTCCAAGCGACGCATGGCCTCGCTGCGCAGGTAGTTGACTTCTGCCGTGTCGAGAATCTGCCGCCACAGGACGCGCGACGACTCCCGGCTGCCGCCCTGCGCCAGCGTCGTGGCAGCGAGCGGCCGCAGCCATTCGGGTGCCTTCGGGAGGTCGGCAGCACGCAGGAACCAGGCAGCCGCCTCCTGATAGTCCTGGCGCCACCAGTAGTGGACGAAGCCGATCGACAGCGGGTATTGCCACTCGCGCGGGTCCGCGCGGCGTCCCTTTTCGAGGAGTGCAATCGCCAGATCCGCCCGGCCCGGTCCGCCAGGCGGCGGCTCGGAGAGGAAGATCGCGCCCAGGAGGTAGGCCAGACGGAACCGCGGATCGAGCGACGTCGTCAGATCCAGCAGCGGGTACAGCAGGTCGTATTGCTTGTTCGGATCCTGCGACAGCCTTGTACTGCCGAAGTGCTGGACGGCGCGGATCCAATAGAGATCCGCGAGGAGCGCGTCGTAGGAGAGCGCCAGACGCTGCATCGCCTCCGGCGATTGGACGTATAGGAAGTTCTCGGTCGCGGCCGCGAGCGGACCGCCCCGCCGCTCGTGGACCGCCTGGAGCCCAATCACGCCGGCGCTCAGCACGAGGATGAGAACGAGCGCGGACCGGCTCATTTGAAATCACGCCGCCCGAAGATCACCACCGCGCCCGTCAGCAGCAGCGCGACGTACACCAGGCCATACGCCGTCGTCGTGATGAGATAGGACGCCGGCACGGGCAGGGCGTGGACGACCTGCGTCTTGATGTCGAACGCGGCGAAGTTCGGCAGCACGTAGTAGAGCGCGCGGGCGAAAGAGGCGGCCGTCCGCGAGTCGACGACCGCCTCGAAGTTCCGCAGGTCGGCATTGAAATGCCCGATCACCCAGAGGCCGACGGTCAGCCCGGCGGAGAGAAACGGGCTCGAGAACGTCGAGAAGAAAAGCGCGAGCGCGGTGACCAGCAGCAGCTCCACGACAATCAGCGCGATGGCGCGCAGCATCCCGGGATCGACCGCCGGCGCCGGCCAGATCGCCCGCACGTTCTCGGGAAACTGCGTGTCCATGAAGGCGAGCACCAGGTAGAACGCCGCCGTCATCATCGCCACGTTGACCAACAGCGTCAGCGCGAGACCCGCGTACTTGCCGACGATGAACTCGTGGCGGCGGACCGGCTTCGACAGCAGGCCGTAGATGCTGCGCCGCTCGACCTCCTTCCACACGAGACCGATCCCGATGAACACGGCGATCAGCAGGCCGAACGTGGCGATCGCGGCCAGCCCGAGGTCCTTGATGATCTTCATGTCCGACCCAGCGGTGAGCTGGCCGATGAGGAACGAACCGCCGATGAGCAGCGCGGCGAAGGCGACAAGGCTGTACAGGACCCGATCGCGGACCGACTCCTTGAAAACGTTGAGCGCGATGTGCCTAACGGCGTACATGGCTCCGGGAGACCTCGAGCCCGCGGTCGCGCGGCGCCTCCGCCACCTGCCGCACGAAGTAGTCCTCCAGCGTTTCGCGTACGGGCGTCAGCGACACGAGCTGCGCCCCGGCGGCCGTCAGATCGGAGAGCACGCGGTCGGGCGCGACGGTCGTCGGCAGCTCCAGCGCGTAGCGCTGGGGGCCGAGGGGCGTCGCCCGCACCACCTGGCCGACCTTCTTCGCGCGCTCGAGCGCCGCATCCATCAGCCCCGTCATCACTAGCTCCCATCCCTGGACCTGGAACGCCAGCAGCGTCGACAGATGACCGGAAGCAACGAGCCGCCCGCCGGCGAGGATTGCAACACGGCTGCAGAGCGTTTCCGCATCGGAGAGTACGTGCGAGCTGAAGAAGACGGTGCAGCCGCGGTCGCGCAGCCGCAGGATCAACTGCCGGATCTCACGACGGCCGAGCGGATCGAGGCCCGACATCGGCTCGTCGAAGAACAGCACCTCCGGATCGTTGACAATCGCCTGCGCGATGCCGACGCGCTGCAGCATTCCCTTGGAGAATTTGCGCAGCTGCAGGCGCCGCTCCGCCCCGATGCCAACCTCGTCGAGGAACGACGCGACGCGGCGCCGGCGCTCCGCGCCTGCGTAGCCGAAGAGGCTCGCAAAGTACGCGAGCAGCTCTTCCGCAGTCAGATGGTCGTAGAAGTAGGGGTTCTCCGGCAGATAGCCGATCCGCCGCCTGACCTTCACGTCGCCGACCGGACGGCCAAGAATCTCCGCCCGACCCGACGTCGGGTAGATCAACTGCATGAGCAGCTTGAGGGTGGTCGTCTTGCCGGCGCCGTTCGGTCCGAGGAAGCCGAAGACCTCACCCTGCCGGACGTCGATCGTCAGCGCGTCGAGCGCGACATACGGGCGAGGACGCCAGAAGCCGACGCGGTAGTGCTTGGTAAGCGCTTCCGTGCGGATCGCGTCCATCGCGTCACTGGGTCGATGCCTGCGTCCGTTTCAGCTCCCAGGCGATGGCGGCGTCGAAGTAGGCCGGACGCAGCGTGGAAGCGATGCGAATGCCGTTGATGAAGAAGGTGGGGGTCCCGTTGATCTGCAGCTTCTGTCCGAGCTGAGCGTCCTTCCGGACCTCCTCGAGCACCTTGGGGTACTGCGCGTCGAAGTCGGTGACCTGCGCGATGTCGACGAGCGCCTGCTTCACGGTGTCACGCGTCATGCCAGGCTGGTTGTCGAAGAGCCACTCCTCCATCTCTGCCGCGCGGTTGCGCGTGCGCGCGAGACGCACGGCGACCGCGGCCTCGCATGCCGCCGAGTGAATCCCCCCGGTATTGCACTCGGACTCGAGCGGATAGTCGACGTTCACGAACGCCACCTGCCCCGGATGCTCTGCTTCGTACTTCTGCTGGATCGCCTTGTACGCAATGTAGGCCTGCCGGCACGCCGGGCACTGGTAGTCGTTGAATTTGACGACGACGACGCGGGCGCCGCCAGAGGGGACGTCGAGCGTGACCCGCGGCTGGGCGGCGAGCCACGCCTCGAATGCCTGGGTCTCTTCCGAGCCGAGCGTTTCGGTCGGCAGCGACTCGGGCGCTGCCGCCGCGGTCTCGGCTACCGGCGCCTCGCGCGGGAACCAGCCGACCAGGCCGATGCTCGCCACGATCAGCGCGGCCGCGAGCGTCGCCGCACGCGGACTGGACATCACCGTGCGCAGGTCGCGTCCGACGCTGCCGGGAAGCGCCGAGAGATCCGACGCGGCGCCACCGGAGACGATGAAGAGGGCGATGACGGCGACGTACATCGCCATGCAGAGCGGGCACGCCTGCCGCAGGATGAAGAACGACGCGTAGCCGAGGTACAGCACCGCCGCCAGGCCGAGTGTCGACAGGACGAAGACATAGCCCGCCACGCGCCCCGCCCGGTCGTCAGAGACGGCAGGCTTCACGTGCCCAGCCTTGCCCGCTGCACCCTTCGCCGGCACCGCTGGGGCAGGCGAAGGAGCGGAGGCGGACATGCCGAACACGCCGAGCAGCAGCACGAGCGCCGACCAGATGGCGCCGCCGACGGCCACCGGCACGCCAAACAGGCTTCCGTACTGGCTGGTGAGCACGGCTTCGCAGCTGACCGTTTCGCTCACGTCGCAGAAGCTCGTATAGGACGGGTCGGCCAGCAGCCGGTAGTGGACGTAGAGCGCGGCGACCGACGCCGCCAGGCCGAGCGCCGAGAGAATGATGATGAGCAGGCGGGCGTGTTTCTTCATGGTTCTCAACTAATCCTGCCGCATGCTACGGGCGGGCGCCAGAGGTGTCAACTCTTGCGGAAAGAGAGGCCTTTACTGGAGCGCGTTGGCCGCAATCATGTCGGCTGGGGCGATCGTCGCGGCCCTCACGGCAAAAATGGTCCCGACCGTGGCGGTATTGAACGAACGGTTGCCGGTGGAGGCCATGCTGGTCGGTTCGGCCTCGGCGTAGTAGTCGGTCTGGGTCGCCGCGCCGTTGCAGTCGTTCGGACCGGCCACGCCCGCCGCCGCAAGCGCGACCGAGTAGCCGCTTTTCATGGACGGATCCGTTGAGAGATCCGGCGAGATGAACCCGGCCGTGCCGCCTGGACAGGGCGTCGCCAGCCTCGCGAGCGTCGCCGCATAGCCCCCCCGACCGGCCGCCGCGGCGTAAGCCGCCTCCGCACCGCCAATCGCGCGCAACGACCCAATCGCCGACGCCTCATTGCTCGACATCCGGGCGCGCAGCAACGCCGGCACGGCGATCGCCGCGATGATGCCGATGATCGCCACCACCAGCAGCAGCTCGATCAGCGTAAAGCCCTTGGCGTCAGGCAACCGCCTCATCTGGACCGCGATGCGGTCCCAGACGTGAATTTTGTGCTCGTTGGCCGGTCCGCAGAGCGGTCCTAGGCGCGCGGAGCGCGCCAAGCAGATACTGCCAACCAGCCAAGGGCGAGGCGCCGCAGGCATCAGGATATCAAGGGCGAGCCCTTGGTTGGCTGCTCCCGTGATTGCCAGACGTCAGTTGGGACGACACGGCTCAGAAGAAATGGAGGCGCCCGTCAGAGCGCCCCCTTCGGTCAGATCGACTACTGGATGGCGTTGGCGGCGACCATGTCGGCGGCCGCGATCGTCGCCGCCGCCACCGAAAAGATCGTTCCCGCCGCCTCCGTATTGAACGAGCGATTGCCGGTGGTGCCCATGTTCGTCGGCTCGGCTTCGGCGTAGTAGTTCGTCCGCGTCACGACCGCGTTACAGTCGTTCGGCCCATTGGCTGCGCCGGCCCCATCCGCAAGAGAAATGCTGAAGCCGCTCTTGGTGGACGGATCGGTCGACAGGTCGGGAGAGATGAACCCCGCCGTGCCGCCCGGGCACGCCGCCGCCAGCCGCGCCAGCGTGATCGCATAGCCACCCCGGCCCGCCGCCGCCGCGTAGCTCGCCTCGGCACTGTTGATCGCGCGCAGCGACCCGATCGCCGACGCCTCGTTGCCCGACATCCGCGCCCGCAGCAGCCCGGGCACGGCAATCGCCGCGATGATGCCGATGATCGCCACGACGATCAACAGCTCAATCAGGGTGAACCCCTTGTTGTCCTGCATCCTGTTCATCTTCGCTCCTCGGAAAGTGTGGTTCTGGGTGCTTACCGCCGAGGCACCCTGCGCGCAAAACGCCGTTTTTTAGGCAACGGCTGTGCCTGAAGGCTGGGGTTGTGGCGCGTCTACAAGTCAAACGGTCCGAGTAGGTTAGCGGAACAGGGTCATACAGTCCTATGCGCGGGGCGCCTCGAGTGACAACTAGTGTCACCTTGGACTGACAGGAAATGTCAAGTCATTCAGCGAAGATTGTATTTCTTCACGTAGTACCGGAAGGATCGGAAGCTCATGCCGAGCAGCTCAGCCGCCTTCACCTGCACGCCGCCCGCGCGCTCGAGCGCGAGCGCGATGTAGTGGCGGTAGAACTCCTCGCCGCGCGCCTCGAGGTCGAACCCCTCCCCGAGGTCCGGGAATTCCGCCGTGGGTTCATCTCGCAGGTCGGCCCGTCCAACACCTCTGACCGCCTCGGGGAGGCTTTCAGGCAGGATCGCCTCCGTCTGCTCGAGGGCGACCGCGCGCTCGATGGCGTTCTGGAGCTCGCGCACGTTGCCCCGCCAGGGATGCTCTTCCAGCAGCCGCAGCGCCTCGGCGGAAATCGTGCGAACGCGCTTCCCCATCTGCGAGGCGAACTGCTGCAGGAAGTGCTCCGCCAGGAGCGGAATGTCCTCGCCTCGATCGCGCAGCGGCGGAAGGGCGATCGACAGGACGTTCAGGCGGTAATAGAGGTCCTCGCGGAAGCGGCCGTCCACCACCATCTTCATGAGATCCTGGTTGGTGGCGGCGATGACGCGCACGTCGACCTGCACTTCCTCGGTGCCACCCAGGCGCCGGAAGCGGTGGTCCTGCAGGACGCGCAGCAGCTTCACCTGCATCGAGGGCGCCATCTCCCCGATTTCGTCCAGGAAGACGGTGCCGCCGTCGGCGGTCTCGAGCAGCCCCTTCTTATTGGCGTGCGCGCCGGTGAAGGCACCGCGCACGTGCCCGAAGAGCTCCGATTCGAGCAGGGTTTCCGGCACGGCGCCGCAATTGACCGCCACGAAGGGCCGCTCGCGCCGCAGGGAGTTGAAGTGGACGGCCCGCGCCACCAGCTCCTTGCCGGTGCCGGACTCGCCCGTAATCAGCACGGTACTCGTGGTGCCCGCGACGGTGCGGATGGTGGCGAACACGCTCTGCATGGCGTCGCTCCGCCCGAGGATATTGGAGAACTCGTAGCGGGTATTGAGCGCGCGCTTCAGCAGGAGGTTCTCCTCGCGGAGCCGCCGCGCCTCGAGATGCTGGCGCACCTTGAGGCGCAGCTCGTCCATGCTGAACGGCTTGGTGAAGTAGTCCGACGCGCCAAGGCGCATCGCCTCCACCGCGCTCTCGGTGGACGCGAAGGCCGTCATCATGAACGCCACGACGTTGCCGTCGATCTGCTTGGCGGCGCGCAGGACGTCGACGCCGCTCGTATCGGGCATCCGGATGTCCGAGAGCAGCAGATCGAACGGCTGCGCCTGGAGCGCCTGGAGCGCTTCTTTCCCGCTCGCGGCGACGACGACCTCATACCCGTCGCGGCGAAGCACGATTCGCAGCATCTCGCGCATCGACGGCTCGTCGTCGACGACGAGGATGCGGGGTTGGCTCGTTGCCTCGTCCTTCGGGACCGGCTGTCTCATGATCGTCCCCCGCGGTCCGAAGGCCTCCGGCTGCCAGCCTCGGCCGACACGGCCGCCTGGGCAAGCGTGTGCGCCGGGCGCACGGGCAGCCGGACGCGCACGGTCGTCCCGGCGCCGACCGTCGACGACACCTCGATGTTGCCGCCGTAGTCGCTCACGATGCGGTGCACGATCGCCAGGCCCAGGCCGGTGCCTTTCTCGAACGAGCCCCGGAACGGCTGAAAGATGCCGTCGAGCTCGTCGGCCGGAATGCCTCGTCCTTCGTCCTGCACGCCGAGCACCACTTCGTCCGGCGAGATCGCCCCGTCCGCCGAGAGCACGAGCCGCCCGCCCTCGGGCATCGCGCGAAGGCCGTTGGAGGCAATGTTCCAGATGATCTGCCGCACCTGATTTTCGTCGGCCTCGAACCACAGCGGCGCTGCCGGCACCCGCACGTCGATCACGTGCGCCGCGCGCGCCTCGGAGCTGTTGCGGAGCAGCACGGCCGTGTCCTGGACGACCCGGCCGAGATCGAGCCGTGCCACCGAAAACTTCTGGGGCCGCGCGTAGGCGAGAAACGATCGGATCGTATCGTTCAGCCGCTCCGATTCCTTGAGCACGATATCCATCAGCTGCGCCTGCTCGTCGCTGAGCGGCAGTTCCTGCCGAAGCACCTGCATCGAGCCGGAGATTGCCGCCAGCGGATTCCGAATCTCGTGCGCGATGCCGGCCGCCATCTCGCCGACGGCGGCGAGTCGCTGCTGCAGCCGCGCACCGCGCTCCAGCCGCCGGAGCTCGGTCACGTCCTGGAAGGTGAACAGATACCCGTTCCGGCCGTTGGGCATCGCCAGCATCGTCGCCATCAGGCCGATGTCGAGCAGGCGCCCGTCGCTGGCCCGGTACTCGAACTCGGTGCGGACGCTGCGCGTCTGAACGAGCGAGGCCAGCCGCTGACGCACGTCGGACGGCAGCTGCAGCACTTCGCCGGCGTCCTGACCGATCGCCTGCTCGGCCGGCACGCCGGTGATGGCGGCGGCCGCGCGGTTGAACGTCAGAATCCGCGCGTCAGCGTCAGCCGTGACCAGGCCGCTCAGCAGGCCATCGATCACGTATTCGTTGAACGCGCGCAGGTCGGCGATCTGGTGCGACGCGTCCTTGAGGCGCAGGTCGGCGGACCGGAGCCGCTCCGCCAGCGATCCTGCGAGCAGGGCGACGGCGGCCAACCCGAGCATATTGATGCCGATCGTGTACTGGGCGAACTGGCGCGTCGGCAGTTGCACGACGTTGCCGCCGAGCCACGAGGGGATCACCTCGAGATACTGGGCGGCGACGAGGCCGATGTAGAGCGCCGCCGTGGCGGCGGCCAGCTGCAGGGCGCCCTGCCGGAACCGAATCATGCTCGCGGCGATGATCGGCAGCACGTAGAGCGACGAGAAATAGCTCGCGATGCCGCCGGTCAAGCCGATGAAGCCGGTGACGAGCAGCGCGTCCGCCGTGAGCTGCGCGTCGGCGAGCCAGGGAAAGCGATCGACGAACCGTAGCGTCGCCAGGTAGACGAGGCTCAGCGCGTACGTGATTCCGATCAGGAAAAAGAAGGGATCGACCGGAAACGCGTCGGGACGACTCAGCTGGATGAGCACGGCCCATCCGAGCAGCGCCGTCCCCACGACCACCCGAACGGCGATGAGCGTCGCCAGCCGCGAGCGCAGGTTCAGACTACCCTCCCGTCAGCTGGCTGATCAGGCTGAAGATTGGCAGGTACATCGCGATGACGATGCCGCCGACGACGCCGCCGAGGAATGCAATCATGATCGGCTCGAGCAGCGTCAGCAGGCCCGCGACCGCCACGTCGACCTCTTCCTCGTAGAAGTCGGCAATCTTGCTGAGCATCGTATCGAGCGCGCCGGTGGCTTCGCCCACCCCGATCATCTGCACGACCATCGGCGGGAACACCGCCGTCTGCTTGAGGGGCCCGGCCACCGTCTCGCCGCGCTCGATGCTCTTGCGCGTCGAGAGAATCGCCTCTTCGACGACGGCATTCCCGGCCGTGCGGGCCGTGATGTCGAGCGCCTCGAGGATGGAGACGCCGGAGGTGAGGAGCGTCGACAGGGTCCGGCAGAAGCGTGCGACCGCGATCTTCCGCAGCAGGATGCCGAGCACGGGGAGCCTGAGCAGCACGCCGTCCACCACTTTCCGCCCCGACGACGTCGCATAGTAGGAGCGGAACGCGAACGAGAGGGCGATCAGGCCCACGATGATGTAGGGCATGTAGGCGACGAGCGCGTTGCTCATCGCGATGACGATCCGCGTCGGCAGCGGCAGGTCGGCGCCGAGGCCGGCGAACAAGCTCGCGAAGGTCGGAATCACCTTCCAGAGAATCGCCGCCACCACGATCGTCGCGATGACGATGACGGCGATCGGGTAGATCATCGCCGACTTCACCTGTCCCTTCAGCTTGACCGCCTTCTCGATGTACGTGGCGAGCCGCTTGAGAATGGCGTCGAGAATGCCGCCCGCCTCCCCCGCCGCGATCATGTTGGTGAAGAGACTGTCGAAGACCTTCGGATGTTTCTTCATCGCGTCGGCCAGCGAGGCGCCGCCCTCGACGTCGGCGCGGACCGCGAGAATGACCTCGCCGAAGTGCTTGTCCTCGGCCTGCGTCCCGAGAATCTCGAGACACTGCACGAGCGGCAGACCCGCGCCGATCATGACGGAGAACTGGCGCGTGAAGACCGCCAGGTCCTTCGCCTTGACGGACCTGGCACGCACTTTCTTTCCACGCACCGCCCGGGCGGCCCTCTCCCTGACCGGGGTAATCTGGGTGACGAGGATCTGCTGCTCGCGGCGCAGCGCCGCCACCGCCGCGTCGATCGTGTCCGCAACGAACTCGCCGGTCACCGTCTGCCCGGCGCGCGATCGTCCGGTGTATGCGAACGTAGCCATAGCTTTCTTCGCTCCCTCTGGCGCGGGCCTTTCAGGCCCGCGTGGCGAGCCCGAAGGGCTCGCCCCACATGCGCCTCTCTACTCAGGCCCGGCCGACGCCCGGCCGCTGCACCGGCGCGCCCGGCCGCCCCAGCCCTGCGCCCGCCACGACACCGGCGCCGCGGTTGATCATGTCCTGCAGCTCCTCGCGGTTCGACGAGGCGCTCATGGCCGTGTCGAGCGTCACCACCTTCTTCATATACAACGTGGCGAGCGACTGGTTCATCGTCTGCATCCCGAACTTCTCCTGCCCCGTCTGCATCGCCGAGTAGATCTGATGGACCTTGTCCTCGCGGATCAGATTCCGGATTGCCGCGGTCGGAATCATGATCTCGAGCGCGACTACCCGGCCGCCGCCGGTCTTCGGCAACAGCGCCTGACAGACGATCCCTTCGAGGACGAGCGACAGCTGTGTCCGGATCTGGCTCTGCTGGTGAGCCGGAAAGATGTCGATGATGCGGTTGATCGTCTGCGCCGCCGAATTGGTGTGGAGCGTGGCGAGCGTGAGGTGGCCGGTCTCGGCGATGCGAAGCGCCGACTCCACCGTTTCGAGGTCGCGCATCTCGCCGATCAGGACGATGTCCGGGTCCTCGCGGAGGGCGGCGCGCAGGGCGTTGGCGAAGCTCTCCGTGTCCTGGTGCACTTCGCGCTGGTTGACGAGACACCCCTGGTGCTGGTGGACGAACTCGATCGGATCCTCGATCGTCAGGATGTGGTCGCGCCGCTCCTTGTTGATCTTGTCGATCATCGCCGCGAGCGTCGTCGACTTGCCGCTCCCGGTCGGACCGGTGACGAGGATGAGGCCGCGCGGCTTTTCGGCGAGCGTGGCGAGGACCGGCGGCAGGCCGAGCTCCTGGAACGAACGGATGCGCTCGGGAATCAACCGGTACACCGCGCCGACGGCCCCGCGCTGATGGAACATGTTGCACCGGAAGCGACCGACGCCCTGGATGCCGAACGAAAAGTCGAGCTCGAGGTTCTCCTCGAACCGCTTCTTCTGTCCGTCGGTGAGCACGCTATAGGTGAGCGCCTTGGTGTCGGCGGGCGTCAGGTCCGGCCCGTCGAGCCGCTCGAGATGCCCGTGCACGCGGATCTGGGGCGGCGTCTTCGTGGCCAGATGAAGGTCGGAGCCGTCGAGCTCGACCACTTTGTGCAGCAGTTCCGGTAAAGTCATCTTTGCCCTCAATTCCCAACTCCCAACTCCTCGACTCCCAATTCCGTGGCGGTTCGGTTTGGGAGTTGGTGTGTTGGGAGTCGGAAGTTATTTCACCGTCTCCCTCACGACCTCGTCGATGGTCGTCACGCCGTCCTTCACCTTGCGCAATCCGCTCTGCCGGAGCGTGATCATCCCTTCGTCGATCGCCTTGCGCCGGAGCTCGAGCGCCGAGGCGCCGACGAGGATCAGCTCGCGCAGCTCCTCGGTCACTTCCATCACCTCGTAGAGGCCGACGCGCCCTTTGTAGCCGGTGTCGTTGCACTTCTCGCAACCGCGGCCGCGATTCGGAACGACGATCTTCGCGTCCTCGTTCGTGAAGCCCGCCTGGACGAGCGCCTGCGGCGGCGTCGGATGCGGCTCGACGCAGTTCTTGCAGATGCGGCGAACCAGCCGCTGCGCGCAGATCAAGTTGACCGAGCTGGCGACCAGAAACGGCTCGATGCCCATGTTCATCAGACGGTTGACGGTGCTCGGCGCGTCGTTGGTGTGCAGCGTCGACAGCACCAGGTGGCCCGTCAGCGCCGCCTTGATGGCGATCTCGGCCGTCTCGAAGTCGCGGATCTCGCCGACGAGGATGATGTTGGGGTCCTGTCGCAGGAAGCTGCGCAGCGCGGCCGCGAACGTCAGACCGATGTTCTCGCGCACCTGCACCTGATTGATCCCCATCAGATTGAATTCGACCGGATCTTCCGCCGTCATGATGTTCGTTTCGGGCGTGTTGATCCGTGAGATCGAGGAGTACAGCGTGTTGGTCTTGCCGGAGCCGGTCGGCCCGGTGACCAGCACCATGCCCCACGGCTTCAGGATCGCCGTCTCGAACTTGGTAAGCGACTCGCTCTCGAAGCCGAGCTTCGTCATGTCGAGCATCAGCTTGTCCTTGTCGAGCAGACGCATGACGATCTTCTCGCCGAAGAGCGTCGGCAGACAGGACACGCGGAAGTCGATGTCCTTCGGCTGGCCGTTGTCCTGGAACCGGATCTTGATGCGGCCGTCCTGCGGCAGGCGCTTCTCGGAGATGTCGAGCTTCGCCATGATCTTGACGCGCGACGTGATGGCGTCGCGGAACTTCAGCGGCGGCGACATGATGTTGTAGAGCACGCCGTCGATCCGGTACCGGACGCGCAGCTCCTTCTCGTACGGCTCGATGTGAATGTCGCTGGCGCCCTTCTGGATGGCGGACATCAGCAGCACGTTCACGAGCTTGATGATCGGCGCTTCCTCGCCCTGCTTGGCGAGCGTCTCGGCGCTGATCTCTTCGAGCTCCTCCAGGACCTCGACGCCGTCGGCCTCGGTCGGGATCGGCATCTCCTGGAGCGCCTTGCTCGCCACCTCGAGCGCGCTCGTCGGCGCCGCGGCGCCGCCGGTCCCTCCGGTCTTGCCGTAGTACTTCTCGAGCGCGTCGAGCACCGCCGTCTCCGACGCGACGACCGGCTCGACGTTGTACCCGGTCATGAACCGGATGTCATCCATCGCGAAGACGTTGGTCGGGTCGGTCATCGCGATCGTGAGCGTCGCGCCGGCGCGGGCGAGCGGCACGATCTGGTACTTCTGCGCGGTCTCGGCCGGGACCAGCTTGATGACGGCGGGATCGATCTCGAACTCCGCGAGCGAGATGGACGGGACGCCGTACTGGCGGCTGAGCAGCGCGGTGATCTCCGCGTCCTTGACGAAGCCGAGCTTCACCAGATTGAAGCCGAGCTTCCCCCCGTGCTGGCGCTGGTGATTGAGCGCCTCCTGCAGCTGCTCGACGGTGATGCGCTTCTCTTTGAGAAGTAGCTCGCCTATGCGGACCGCCATGGGTTAGAACGTCACCCTCGCCGCGACTCCCCAGCCTTCTTCGTCCGCGGCGCCGCCGCGTACGACGTGCCCATCGACATACACACCCGTGCGGAGCGCCACGCTCGCGCCGGCCGTCGCGCTTCGCTCGCGGCCGCCGACGGTGTTCATCCGGCCCCCGGCCCGCAGGCCAACGCGGCGATCCCACAACCACCGTTCGGCGCCGAGCGCCACCACGCGCCGAGCGGCCGATCCGATCTCGTACGCATCGACGTCCGCATCGAGCGCGATCGTCAGCGGTGCGCCGCCCGCGGCCTCCGCCTCGAACGCCACGCCGACCCGCGTCTGGCGCTCGAGCCGGACGGTCCCGATGGCGGGTTCCAGCACGTTCCGCAGCCGCACGCCGAGCCGGAACGCACCAGCCGTGGCGAGCACGCCGAGATCGACGTCGAGCTGGTTCTCGGCGTCGCCTCCGTCGAACGCGCCCCGGAGGTACTTCAGCGTGGCGCCGGTATGTACACCGGGAAAGACCGTTTGAACGAGCGTCACACCGAGCTGGCTCGCCGCGAGCGAGCGGATCGGCACTCCTGCCCCTCTCTCTTCTCGGTCCGGAAGGGTCGGCCCTGTAGAGCTGAATGGCCGTATGTCCGTGAGCCGAAAGCGGTAATACGACACGCCGAACGGCGGCGTCCCGAGCGCGAACCACGACGTGCGGTTTTGCCACATCGCGGTCCGCGACACGTCCGAGCTGACTTCCACGGCCGCCCGCGCCAGGACCATGTCGAAGAACGGCCCAGCGGCAAGTCCCGCCGGGTTCCACCACGTCGCGGTGCTGTCGTTGGCCACCGCCACGAATGCGCCGCCCATGCCCGCAGCTCGGCTGCCGACGACTTCCGATACCTGCGCCGACGCGGTCAGCGGTGCGGCTATGACACAAATGCACAGCATGGCACCCTGAACGGCTGGACACTGTCGCATAGGACGGATAGCTTAGGGACGTAGGAAGAACCCTCATCGTATCAGGAGTTTGAGTGACAACCGCCTGGCCACTGCCGACCCGCCTCACGGGGGTTCTTCGACGCCCGCGTGCCACGTTCGAAGCGCTCGCCGCGGCTCCACGAGCCCTGGACGTCCTGACGCTTGGGTTTGTCGCAGCCTTTGCCGCCACGGCGCTGGCTCTCGAAACGGACATCGGGGAGCTCGCCCTCCTCGACCAGCTGGAGCGCACGGTCTCGGCCTTTGGCGAGCCTCTGGACGAGGCGCAGTACGCCGCGCTGCAGGAGATCAGCGACCGCGGGACCGCCTACGCGCTCGTCACATCATTCGTCAGCATTCCACTGCTCGCGGTCGGCGTATCCGGAGTGCTCGTCGGCTGGCGGCGGGCGCGGAGTCGGACCGCGGGTCCGGCCCCGAGCTTCCGCCAGGTGTTGGCCGTTGCGGGGCATGCGAGCATCATTCTGGCGCTGCGGCAGATGCTCGCCGCGCCGCTCGTCTACGCTCGCGAAACGATGGCGAGCCCCCTGACCCTCACCATGTTTTTCACACTGCTCGACGAAGGATCGCCACTGACGCGCTTTGTCGGCATGATCGATCTGTTCGTGATCTGGTGGACCATCGTCCTGGCGATCGGCGTATCGGTCCTGTACCGGCTGCGCATGGCGCGCGTCGTGGCCGTGTTCGCCGGCGCGTACCTCGTGGTTGCCGCGCTCCTGGCCACGGTGGTCGCGATCACCGGGGGCGCCGCATGACCCTCGTCCGCCGCCGGTGGCTGGTCGTATCGGCCGCCGTGATCCTCGTGGGCGGAGGCGCTGCCGTCGCGCGATGGACGCGGCCGGATGTGCCGGAGGTCACGGTGGAAGCCGTCCGGACGCGTCCGCTCGAAGCGATCGTTTCCGCCTCAGGCAAGATTCAGCCCAAGCGCCAGGTCAACATCTCCGCGACGACGATGGGGCGCGTGACGCGCCTGGCGGTCGAGGAAGGCCAGCGCGTACGCACCGGGCAGTTCCTGCTCGAAATCGATCCTCGCTCGCTCGAGGGCGCGCTGCAGCGCGGCGAAGCCAGCGTGGCGGCCGCGCGTTCCGCGCTCGAGCAGGCGCGCACGGGGGTCGAACAGGCGCGGACGGCGGTCAGTCAGGCGCGCGTGACGCTCGATCTCGCGCGCCAGACGCTGAAGCGGCAGCAGGACCTGTGGAGCGGCGGCCTGACGACGCGCGAGGCGCTCGAACGGGCGCAGAACGAGGTGGCGCTGCGCGAGGCCGAGCTGAAGGCGCGCGAGCAGGAGGTGCAGACGCGCGAGCAGGAGGTGCAGACGCGCGCCGAGCAGATCAAGCAGGAAGAGGCGAGCCTCGCCACCACCAAATACAACCTGAGCCAGGTGATCATCGCGTCGCCGATGGACGGCATCATCACGCGCCGCAACATCGAAGAAGGCGAGAACGTCGTCGTCGGCACGATGAACAACGCCGGGACGGTGCTGCTGACGATCGCGGACATGTCGGTCATCGAAGCCGAAGTCGAAGTCGACGAGACCGACGTGCCCGAAGTGATGCTCGGCCAGCTAGCGCGCGTGACGATCGACGCGGTGCCCGACCGCACCTTCCGGGGGCGCGTCACCGAGATCGGGAACAGTCCGATCCAGCAGGCCGCGGCGCAGCCGACCACCACCGCGACACAGGCGACGAACTTCAAGGTGGTGATTACGCTCGAGGATCCGGTGCCCGACGTGCGTCCCGGCTTCACGTGCACGGCGGAGATCACCACGGCCACGCGGCCGCGCGTCCTCGCCGTGCCGATCCAGGCGCTGACCGTGCGGGAGCTCTTGTACGACCCGAAGGACACGCTCGTGCGCGAGCCGCCTCCGCCGCGGCCGAGCCGCTTTCGTCTGTTCGGCCGCGCGCCCGCGGCATCGGCCGCGCCGTCAGAGCCGCCGCCGGGTCACGAGCGCCGTGAGACCGAAGGTGCCTTCGTCCTGCGCGACGATCGCGCGGTGTTCGTGCCCGTGAAGGTCGGCATTGCAGGCGAGCGCTACTTCGAGGTGCTGTCGGGCCTTGCGGAGAACGATCGCGTCATCACGGGCCCGTTCTCGTCGATCCGCGAGCTGCCGGACGGCGCCGAGGTGCGGCTGCAGCAGGCGGGCGCCCCGTAAAAGGGGCGTTTCGGTCGTGATTCTCGAGTCGATTGCGATCGCCCTCCGCGCCATCTGGGCCAACCGGCTCCGGTCCTTCATGACCGTGCTCGGCAACATCGTGGCGGTGACGTCGATCGTCACGGTCGTCTCGCTGATCCAGGGCGTCAACACGATGGTGGCCGATGCGATCCTGACCGACGTGGGCGCGGACGCGTTCACGATTCAGCGCGTTCCGCCCGTGACGACGACCGAGGACGAGGAGGAGCGCGTCCGCAACAACCCGACGATCACCCTCGCCGAAGCCGATGCGATTCGCGCGTTCAGCCCCGCAATCGGGGCAATCGCCGCGCAGGCCCAGCGGCGCGGCACGATCACGTACCGCGATCAGGTGCTCGAGAACATCCAGATTCAGGGCGTGACCGGCGAGTACGTCGAATTTGCGACCTTCGACGCCGAACGCGGCCGGATGATGACGCCCTTCGAGGTGGATCGGAACCGGCCGGTCGTCCTCCTCGGCTGGGACGTGGCGGAGCAGCTCTTCGGCGAGGTGACGCCGCTCGACAAGGTGATACGCATCCAGGGCGTGCACTTCCGCGTCGTCGGCGTGAGCGCCCGGAAGGGCGGCATCTTTGGCGCCTCGCTCGACGGCTACGCCGTCATTCCACTCGGCGCGCACATGAAGCTGTTCGGCGCGCGTCCGTCGCTGTCGCTGATGGTCAAGCCGCGCTCGCCCGAGCTGCTGGAGACCGCCATGGACAACGCGGCGGTGGCCATGCGGACGGCGCGACGGCTGAACGCGACCGAACCGGACAACTTCGGCATCTACACGTCGGATACGCTGCTCGGCCTGTACCGGCAGGCGACGACCGGCATCTTTGCCGTGCTCGTCGGCATCGTCTCGCTGTCGCTCGTCGTCGGCGGCATCGTGATCATGAACATCATGCTCATGGTCGTGACCGAGCGGACGCGTGAGATCGGCCTCCGCAAGGCGCTGGGGGCACGACGGAAGGACATCATGCTGCAGGTGCTCACCGAGTCGATCACGCTGTCGACCGTCGGCGGGCTGGCGGGCATTGCGCTCGGGTTCGTCGCCGCACAGGGGCTTGCCGCGGTGACGCCGCTGCCCGCCCGGCTCGAGCCGTGGTCGGCGGCGCTCGGTCTCGGCGTGACGGCGACCGTCGGCCTGTGCTTCGGCGCGTTCCCGGCATCGCGCGCCGCCCGGCTGGATCCCATCGAGGCGCTCAGACGCGAATGATGGCCGGGCTGCTCCGGGAGGTCGTACGGCTGGCGCTCGATACGCTGCGCGTGAACAAGCTGCGGTCGGCGCTGACGGTGCTCGGGGTCGTCATCGGGATCACCGCCATCGTCGGAATGACGTCGCTCATCCGCGGCTTCGACCAGTCACTGCGGAACAGCATCCAGGAGCTCGGCCCGGACACGATCTTCGTGGCGAAGTTCAGCGGCGTGAGTATTACCGCCGGACGCAGCTTCACGGAGCTGCTCCGCCGTCCGAATCTCACCGTCGAGGACGCCACCACGATCGAGCGGCTGGCGCCGTCGGCCGGCATCGTCGACGTGTGGCTCGGCGCCGGCGGTCCGCCGACGCAGGTGCGGGTGAGCTATCGGGGCGAGCGCACGAAGCTGATCGCGGTGCTCGGCACGACCGAGGAGTTCGCGCGCATCAACTTCCTCGACGTCCAGGCTGGCCGCTTCTTCACCGCCGGTGAAGTCAGCCGGCGGCGGAACGTGGTCGTCCTCGGCAACACGCCCTTCGAGGCGCTGTTCGGCCGCGCCGGCATCGACCCGATCGGAAAGGCGGTCCGCGTCGGAACGGTCGAGTACGCCGTCGTCGGCGTTCTGGGCAAACGGCCTGCCGCGGGCGGGTTCGACCTCGGTCAGGACGACTTCGTCGTGATTCCGGAAACGACGTATCGGAAGCAATTCGGCATCCAGATTTTCCGGCGCGGCAACCAGACGCACCAGAGCGTGCTGATTGCCGCCGCGCCGCGCGCGGGCGCGAGCCGTGAGGCGCTCATCGCCGAAGTGCAGGAGATCATGCGCATTCGCCACGGGCTGCGTGTCGACGAGCCGAACGACTTCGACCTGGTCTCGCAGGACGCGGCGCTCGAAGTGTGGGAGCGCGTGAGTCAGGCGACCTTTCTCGCGCTGATCGTCATCTCGTCGATTGCGCTGATGGTAGGCGGCATCGGCGTGATGGCCATCATGACGATCTCGGTGACCGAGCGTACGCGCGAGATCGGCCTGCGCAAGGCGCTCGGCGCCCGCCGGCGCGAGATTCTGATGCAGTTCCTGACCGAGGCGGCGGTGCTGACGTCGATTGGCGGCGTGCTCGGCATCGTGCTCGGCAGCGCGATCGGCGTCGGCGTGAATCTTTTCACCGGCTTCCCCGTATCCCTTCCCTGGTGGTCGTTCGCGCTCGGCCTCGGGTTTTCCGCGAGCGTCGGCATCGTATTCGGGATGGTGCCCGCCGTCCGTGCCGCCCGCCTCGATCCAATCGAGGCGCTCCGATACGAATAGATCATTCGGGTGATCCGGCTCGTTCGGGACATTCGAATCGTTGGTCGTTGCTCGTTCTCCCGCCGTTGTGGCGCGCAGGCTTCAGCTTGCGCGAGCGTCACGCGCACGCCGGGCCACCTTTAGGCGTCCGGCCACCTTCACGCCCGCCGAGCGACCTTCACGCGCACGCTAAAGCGTGCGCTCTACAGGCACAGAGGCGACCCATAGAGATGACCCACACAGAGGCGCACGGGCGGGACGAAGCGTGTGTAGCGCACAGGCTTCAGCCTGCGCGAGCGTCCAACGCGGGTGTCAGCCTGCGCGAGACGGCATCAGATGCTCGACTGCTTCGAGCAACTCCTCTCGTGTCCAGACACTCGATCCCCAGAACGGGTATTCGCGAATATCTGCTGCCAATCCAGCCCGCAACGGGTTCGCGAGCAGGTACCCAATCATGCGCAACCGATCTTCGTCCCGCCGGAGTACATGGTCGTAGTATCCGTTTTGCCACAGACGTGACCCCATTGCGCGTTCATGTGCGTACCCGGTCTTCTGCTTCCACGCGCTCATCAAACGACGAAGGTCACTGTCGATGGATGGCGCTTCGAGAAGAAGGTGCACGTGGTCGGGCATGAAACAGTACGCAGCAACGTCGTACGCGTGGGTGGCGGCGAGGACCAGGAGGTCGCCGGCAACGGACCAGACGACGCGCCCACTGTCGAACCAGGGAACCCGGCTAAACGTGCAGCACGTCACGGAATATGCGCGCAATCCCCGGTACGGGAAGGACTCCAACCGCGGCGCGCCGTGATGACCCATACCGCGGCGGTTCGCAAGAACGGCGCCGTAAATGGGGCGCACGCGGGCCCGCCGACACGCGCACGCGGGCCCGCCGACACGCGCACGCTAAAGCGTGCGCTCTACAAGTGATAAGGAGCGGGTACAAACTGTGCACGGCCGGGCGTTGTTCCGTGTCCCTCGTCGCGGCAGGTCTCCGGCGTCCGCGTAGGCGCAAGCTTCAGCCTGCGCAACAGGGAGTCTTTCGGATGGGCGGGTCCATTCCCGGATAGCGCCTTTCAGAGTAGCCGCGCTGTGTAGC
>Ga0209172_10000727_pt1 | contig 85612 bp, 86 predicted proteins | sample LarsenN4metaG_FD_184113 | JGI IMG/M metagenome (GOLD analysis project Ga0209172, IMG submission 184113) | Hot spring sediment bacterial and archeal communities from British Columbia, Canada, to study Microbial Dark Matter (Phase II) - Larsen... ... | reverse complement strand
CCGCAGGGGTACTGCTCACACCGTCAGTCGGCGTTCGCTTCCCACGCTTGGCGGCCATCCGTACCCTCCTTGGTCCACCATCTTCGGTTTAGTCGGGATGGTGTCCAAGAAAATCGGGTGCGGTTTAGATCGACGGCGATAATCCTGCCACTCTCCCGGTCGGCGACAATCAGTCGGCCCGCGCTGTCGACCGTCAGACCGCCTGGGTTGATGAAGTTCCCACCGGAGCTGATGACCGCTTGCACGCCGGTTCTCGGATCTACCCGGATGAGGGCGCCGGTGCCGCCGGCGGCGTCCTGGTCGGCGACGACGATGTGCTTGCCGACGAACACCAGCGCAGTGGGGTGGCTGAAGAGTCCGCCCGAGCTGATGATGCTCTGCGCGCCCGTCTTCTGATCAATCTCAAGGATTGCCCCAGGACCGCCAAGAGCATCCTGGTCCGCAACGAACAGGCCGCTCGCCGCCGCGACGCTGGCGCCGACAATCGCTGCCCCGAGGCCAAAGACCGATGCGACGACCCGCAACCGTATGCTCATGAGCGTCCCCCTAGCACCTTAAGGTGCGTGGCTGAACCAGGACGGTCGCGCCTTCTGGGGCAATGATTGTAAGGCAAAGCGCCCGCCGGCCGCAGGCCCCGTGATTGGGTATGAGCTGGAGGGGGCGCCAAGCGCGGGCCGGTGGTGTTCACGGCGGCGAGCCGGACGACACTCTCCAGTCACCACCAGGACCCCGAGGCCGCCCACCTGGCCGTGTCGTCGGGTTGCCACAACACCATGCTGGCGCCGGCTTGCGTGTCGTACGGGCGCTCCACGTCGGGGCCCCCATGTTCAACGAGTCCGCCAGTAGTGGTCGGGCCGGCGGGCCAGGCGGTCGGCGAGCAGGCGCTGGGCGCGGTCGCCGTCGCCCGCCCGGAAGCAGGCCTCGAGCAGCGTGTCGTGGAAGACGTCGCGCTGGGCGCGGCTGCCGCCGAGCCGCACGATGCGCGGGCGCAGCGGCTCGAGGCGCTCGATGGTGCGCGCGTAGTCGCCGGCCGCGAAGGCGTGCAGGCCCTCGACCAGCGGGACCAGCACGTCGCCGGTGAGCCCGGTGCGGTCCTTCGGCGCCCGCTCGCGCAGCATGGCGAGCTGCCGCGTCGCGGTCTCCCAGTCGCCGCCGCCGGCCAGGGCCATGGCCAGGTGGGCGGCGTGGAAGAGCAGTCCCTGGCGGTTCAGGCGGCTGCGCGCGATCTCCACGAACGGCGTCCAGCGCTCGCCCGGGTCGCGGCCGGTCAGGCGCAGCCGCCACAGCAGCGAGATGGAGTCGTGCAGGTCGCCGGCGATCGACGAGGGCTGCTGCTCGAAGATGTCGCGGCCCATGGCCGAGGCGCGCTCGTAGTCGCCGGCGCCCAGGTGCATCAGCACGACGTGCCACAGCAGGTGGTTGCGGAACCAGTTCAGGTTCGTGCACGGCTCGATGCAGGGCGGCAGCCGGCGGAGTCCGGTGTCGAAGGCGGCCATCTCGTAGAGGGCGTGGGCCAGCGCGTGGATGGCCCAGGCGTCGCGCGGGTTGCGGCCGATGGCCGCCTGCGCCACCCGTACCGCCTCGTCGCACCGGCCGGCCTGCTCGAGGGCGAAGGCGTGCAGACCCAGCACGTAGCTGCTGCCGGCGCTGTGGCGCGCCAGGGCCGACGTGAGCGCGAGCATCTCCGGGAACCGGCCCTGCCAGAACCACACGAAGTAGAGCCGCTGCAGCACCGGCAGGTCGCGCGGCCAGGTCTCGAGATGCTGGCGCATCGCGGCCTCGGCCTCGGGCGTCTTGCCGGTCACGAGCAGGGCCAGGGCCTCGACGTGGCTCCGCTCGCGCTCGCTCTGCGCCTCGGCGGCCCGCCGCGCGGTCTCCGCGGCGTCGCGGGCCTCGCCGAAGCGCTCCTCGAGGAACAGGCACACGCCGGCGCCGGCGTGGGCCACCGCCAGGCCGGGGTCCTGAGCGATCGCCGAGGTGAACTGCGCGAGCGCGCCGGCGTCCCAGCCGAGCAGCCCCTCGGCGGCGCGCGCGTACGCCTCGCGCGCCGGGGCCGAGGCGGTGGTGAGCGGCAGGCCGTACTCGTCGGTGGTCATGGCATCTCCGTGGCGAGGAAGTCGATGGCCCGGCGCTCCGCCCACGAGGCCCGCCCCGGCCGCGGCGAGTCCACGAAGCCGACGTGGCCGCCGCGCCGGGTGACGACGAGCCGGACCTCGGCGGGCAGCGCGGCCGGGTCGGGCAGCGAGTCGGGCGGCACGAAGGGATCGTCCCGCGCGTTCAGGACGAGCGTGGGCACGCGGATGCGCGCCAGGTAGGGGCCGCTGCTGGCGCGGCGCCAGTAGTCGACCTCGTCGGCGAACCCGTGCAGCGGCGCGGTGAGCGCCCGGTCGTACTCGGCGAACGTGCGGGCGCGGCGGACCGCGGCCACGTCGACGAAGCCCGGGTGGACGCGGGCCTTGTCGCGCACCTTGCGCCGCAGCGTGCGCAGGAAGTTGGCCGTGTACACCGCGCGCGCGAAGCCGCGGTCGAGCGCGCGCGCGCAGGCCACGAGGTCGAGCGGCACGCAGAGGCCGACGGCGGCGCGCACCTGCGCGGGCGTCTGCCCCTCGCGCTCGCCGAGCCACTTGAGGAGCACGTTGCCGCCGATGGAGACGCCGACCGCGCCCAGGCGGACGTCCGGCTCCCGGGTCACGAGCCGTTCCACGACCGCGTCGAGGTCGCCGGTGTCGCCGGAATGGTAGAAGCGCGGCAGGCGGTTCAGCTCGCCGCTGCACGACCGGAAGTTCAGGACCACCCCGCGCCAGCCCCGCGCCGCGATCTCGCCCAGCATGCCCACGATGTAGTGGGAGTCGACGCCGCCTTCCAGACCGTGCAGCAGGAGCACCAGCGGGGCGCCGGCCGGGCCGTCGAGCCAGTCGAGGTCGACGAAGTCGCCGTCGGCGGTGTCCACGCGCTCGCGGCGCAGGCGCGGGCGGCGCCGGCGCAGCAGCGGGCCCCAGAACGTCTGCAGGTGGCGGTTGCGGCACCACCACGGAGCGGTGAAGCCGTCGGGCGCGGAGGGGGCGGCGGCGGTCAGCGGGCGCTCCGGGAGCGGGCGCCGGGGCGCGCGCCCCGGCGCCCGGCGCGTCACTCCTGGCCCTGGAGGATGAGCTTCGCCACCTCGGAGGCGATCTCGCGGGCGCGCTGGTCCAGCTGCGCCTCGGTGAGGTTGGCGATGGGATGGGGCATCAGCAGGAAGCGGTAATAGGGCAGGCCCCACTGCTCGGCCATGGCCCGGCCGGTCACCTCGAAGACGTCGGTCACGATCGAGGCCGCGGGGACGCCGGCCTTCTCCATCACGATGCCGTCGAGCACACTGCCCGACGAGCAGGACCCTCAGTCTCCGACGCCCGCGACGGCGACGTCGCAGGTCTGCCGGATCTCGGCCACGATCTCCTCGTGGGCGGGCACGCTGGCGTTGCGCTTGCGGAACATCCGCGTGGACGCCGCGCCGTGGTCCCTGACGAGGATCTCGCCGATCTTCTGCAGCAGCCGGTCGGAGTTGAACTTCGTGTTCTCGATGAGCGCCACCCGCGCGCCCTCGAGCGAGCGCGGGCGCGGCACGTACGCGATGCGCTGCGCCGTGGCCTCCGTGGTGGGATCCAGCAGCTCCATGTCCTGACCTCCTGTGCGGGCCGGCTGGACCGCCCGGCGCCGCCTACGCGTCGATGGCCACCGTCACCGCCTGCGACGACCGCTTGCTGCCCCAGCCGGGGATGTACGCCGAGAACGTGCCGGCCCGGCCGCCGGCGGCGACCACGAGGATATCATCCGGGCTCTCCACCAGGGGCCGCAGCCGCTCCTCGTCCCCCGGCTGCAGCGCGCCGGCCATGCGGTGCGTGCGCCGGAGATGCGCGTGCGAGTTGTGCGTGCGCTCCCAGAGGAACTGCCGTACCTCCTTCTTGCCCCATCCGCCGCCGGCGATCGTGCGCATGTGCTCGCCGGCGAGGACGACCGCGTAGTTCGGCTGGCCCATGACGCTGCCCGAGATGCGCATGTCGTCGGCCAGCGTGGTGAGCACGCCCTCCGGGGTGTTCGACAGCTGGTTGTAGAACTGCCGCGGTCCCTCCGCGGCCATCACCGTCACCGTGCTCTGCTCGGGCCGGAACCCGCGCTCGACGTGCAGCGGCGGCCACGGGCTCTCCTCCTCGTTCTCGCCGATGACGTACGAGAGCCTGCCGGGGTGTCCCAGCGTGCCACGGTCCAGGGTGCCCGGCCGCGAGCCGCAGACGTTGCGCATCACGAGCCTCAGCGCGCGCCCGATCGTGAGGTTGGCGCGCCAGCCGGGACCGAAGAGGTTGTCGCCGCAGTTGACGTCGAGCGTCCGGCGAATGGGCCCGTTGACGATCAGCAGCACGCCGGCCCCGCCGGTGGAGGTGCCCGGGCCGTGGTAGTTCCACCGGGGATCGCCGATCCCCTTCACCGCCGCGACGACCACCGGCATGTACTCGGGCCGGCAGCCCGCCATCACGGCGTTGACGGCGACCTTCTCGGCGGTGACGGCCACGGCGCGGTGCTCGATGTACGCCACCTGGTGGTCGGGCGCCACGCGCACCGCCTGCAGCATCGCGCGCACGCGCGCCTCGGTCGGCGGCACGACGGGCAGGCCGTCGCTCCACCCCTGCTCGAAGCAGAACTCGATGGGATCGGTGCCGTCCTCGACGTGGTGGCGCTTCGACGCGAGCGTGCTGGCCATGGCGGCGTCCCCCTGGATGGTGGCCACGCTATCACCCGCCGGCCGGCGCTCGCAAGCCGCCGGTCACGGGGCCTCCACGCGCACGGTCACGGACCGGGTCGCCCCGAACGTGGGCACGAACGCCGAGTGCTTGCCGGGCCCGCCGGCCACGACGACCATCAGGTCCTCCGGCGCGAGGGCGATCGCCACGGTGTCGCCGGGCGGGCGCCCCGCGGCCGCCGTCCCGGCCAGCGCGGCGAGCCGCGCCTCGCCCGACGTCGGGCCGTGATCGTTCACTCCCCTCGCCTCGAGCTCCATCGCGTCGTGGACACTCGACGACGTGCAGGACCCTCACGACGACGAGGAATGCGCCCCGATCGTAGACGACGTGGCCACGCTTCGTAGACGTCGTCGACGTGACTCGCCGCACCCGTCCAGGCCGACGCCGATGGCGAGGATCGTGACGCCGCTCGGCCGTGGTCGTTGCACGCGGAGCGCCGCGACGCGCGACGTCCTCCGCGAGGCGGGCCCCTCCAGCCCGGCGAACCCGGCGCACACGAGGACGGACGTCCTTGTAGCCTCGCTTGACAGGCCGGGGCGAGGGGTCCTAACTGACGCCGCCATGCCCCGACGGCGTCCCCGCGTCACGCTCCACGAGGCGACGCCGCACGACGCGCCGCTCCTCCGCCGGCTGCTGCGCCGCTACTTCCAGGAGCTCGCTGCCATCGACGGCCGCGAGGCGGATCCCGAGAGCCTGCTCGCCGAGGTCGCGCGGGCCGAGCGGCGCTGCACCGCCCCGGATGGATGGTCGTTCCTGGTCAGGGCCGACGCCGCCGTCGCCGGCTTCGTGCTGATCCTCGACGAGGCCCGCTTCGGCGGCCGCGGCACGCGGGAGATCAACGAGTTCTTCGTCCTGCCGGAGTACCGCCGCCGCGGCGTCGGCGAGCAGGCGGCGCGCTCGGTGTTCGACCGGTTCCGGGGACGCTGGGAAACCGCCCAGATGGCGAGCAACGCGCCGGCCCAGGCGTTCTGGCGCGCGGTGATCGGCCGGTACACCGGCGACCGCTTCCAGGACGCCGATCGCCGCCTCGGCACCTGGCAGGGTGCTGTCCAGACCTTCCGGTCGCCGGCCGGCGCCCCTGGGCCGGCGCAGCCGCCTCGCACGCGTCCGCCCGGCCGCCGAGCCCGCCGCCCCCGAGGGGACGCAGCCGCCTTGACAAGCCCGGACGCGGCGGCCACTCTCGGTGGCGTTCGACGCCGCGGCCCACGCCCCGCGCACGGAGGACCCCGATCCGGATGACCTACCGGTGTCTGCTCTGACCCTGAACCGCCCGGAGCGGCTGAACGCGCTCGGCGACACGCTGCGCGAGGATCTCCTCGACGCCGTGACGCGCAGCAGCGGCGATCCCGCTGTGCGGGTCATCGTGCTCACCGGCGCCGGCAAGGGTTTCTGCGCCGGCGGCGACGTGAAGGCCCTGGCGGCCTGGTGAGCCGCGTGGTGAGCCCCGAGGCCCTGAAGCCGGCGACGTACGAGCTGGCGCGGAAGATCGCCGCCGGCCCCCCGGTGGCGATCCGGCTGGCCAAGCGCGCGCTCTACCACAACGCCGACTGCGACCTGCGCCGGGCCCTGGAGTTCGAGACCTTCGCCCGGAACGTCTGCTACGAGACCGAGGACGCGCGCGAGGGCATCCGCGCGTTCGTCGAGAAGCGGGCGCCCGTCTTCCGCGGGCGCTGCACGCGACCGCGCGGCTCGCGGCGACGAAGGCGCGCGCCGGGCGGAGGAGGACGCCGATGACGGTGAGCCAGCGCGACAAGGCCGCGCGCTTCCGCGCGCTCCACGAGGGCCCCGGCGCCTTCGTGATCCCCAACCCCTGGGACGCGGGGTCCGCCCGCGTGCTGGCGGCCCTCGGCTTCCAGGCCCTGGCGACGTCCAGCGGCGCCGAGGCCGGCGTCCTCGGCCGGCGCGACGGCCGCGTGACGCGCGAGGAGGCCCTGGCCCACGCCCGCGCCATCGTGGAGGCCACGGACCTGCCGGTGTCCGCCGATCTCGAGAAGGGCTTCGGCGACGCGCCGGAGGCGGCCGCGGAGACCATCCGTCTGGCCGCCGCCGTCGGGCTCGTCGGCGGCTCGATCGAGGACGCCACCGGCGAGCGGGACCGGCCGCTCTACGACATGCACCACGCCGTCGAGCGCGTGGCCGCCGCCGTGGAGGCCGCGCGCGGGCTGCCCTTCCCGTTCACGCTCACCGCGCGGACCGAGAACTTCCTGCGCGGCAACCCGAGCCTCGACGACACGATCGCCCGCCTGCAGGCCTTCGAGCGGGCCGGCGCCGACGTGCTGATGGCGCCCGGGCTCCCGGATCTGGCCGCCGTGCGCGCGGTGTGCGCCGCCGTCTCGCGCCCCGTCAACTTCATGGCCGGCATCCGCGGCAAGTCGTTCACGGTGGCCGAGCTCGCCGCCGCCGGCGTGCGGCGCATCAGCCTCGCCACCTCCCTCTACCGCGCGGCGATGACCGGGCTGCTCGACGCCGCGCGCGAGGTGAAGGACAAGGGCACGTTCGGCTACCTCGAGCGGACGTTGGCCACGGCCGACCTCAACGCGTTCATGGCCTGACGGCGGCGACACGCCGCGTCCCGAAAGGAGGCGCCCGCATGACGAGGATCGAGAAGTTCACCGCTCCCGGCGTCTACGATCCGCCGGGCTACAGCCAGGCCGTCAAGGTGAGCGGCGCGCAAACGGTCGTCTTCCTGGCCGGCCAGGTGGCGTACGACAAGGACGGCTCCGTCGCGCATCGCGGCGATTTCAAGGGCCAGGCCCGGCAGGTCTTCGCCTCGCTGAAGGCGCTGGTCGAGGCGGGCGGCGGCACGCTGCAGAGCATCGTCAAGATCAACACGTACGTGACCGACGTCCGCTATCGCCAGGACTTCCGCGCGATCCGCGAGGAGTTCTTCGGCCCGAAGGGCCCGGCCTCGACGATGATCGAGGTCTCCTCGCTGGCACACCCCGACTACCTGATCGAGGTCGAGGCGATCGCCGTCGTCTGACGCGGCGCGGCGCCGCGGCCGCCGCGCTGTGAAAACCTTTTCCGGGGTGGCCGCCCGCCCACCGGGCGGGCAGAATCGTCTCGAGGCCTGCCATGCACGTGCCCCGGCGGAGGCAGCGGACGTGACGCCGGAGACGTTCACCGCGATCACGGACGCGCTGGCCGAGCCGATGTACCTGCTCGACGCGGACGGTGTGATCCTCGCGGCGAACGCGGCCGCCCGGCGGCTGGCGCCGGCGTCCGTGCCGGGCCGGCCGCTCTTCGAGCTGGTCGACGACGCCGAGGCGCTGGCGCGCTACCTCGCGGCCTGCGCGCGCAGCCCGGTGCCCGTGCCCGGCGCGCTGCGCCTGCGCGCCCGGGCGGGGGCGACGGCCTGCCTGGCCGCCGGCAACGTCGTGGCGACGGACGACGACGGCCACCCCGCCGCCCTCCTGCTCCGCTGTCAGGTCCTCGACCAGCGCTCGCAGGCGCTGCTCGGCGCCGAGCGCCGCGTCCTCGAGCTGCTCGCCGCGGGCGAGACGCTGCCCGCCGCGCTCGGACACCTGGCCCGCGCGGTCGAGGAGCAGCGTCCCGACATGCTGGTCAGCGTCCTGCTGCTCGACGACGGCGGCCTGCGCCAGGTGGCGGCGCCGAGCCTGCCCGAGACCTACGCGCGCATGGCCGACGGCGCCGCCGACGGATCGGCCGGCGCCGCCGCCGCGCTGGCGCGGCCCGTCGTCGCCGCCGACATCGAGCGCGACCCGTTGTGGGCGGGGCTGCGCGAGGCGGCCCTCGGCCACGGCCTGCGCGCCTGCTCGGCCGCGCCGATCCTCGCCGGCGACGGGCGCGTGCTCGGCGCGCTGGCCGCCTACTTCCGCGAGGCCCGCGCGCCCACCGCGGCCGAGATCGAGCTGATCGACGACGCCGCGCACGTGGCGCGCGTGGCCATCGAGCACCACCGCGCGCTCCGGGAGCGCGACCGGCTGTTCACCCGCGAGCAGACGGCCCGCCTGGCCGCGGAGGCCGCGAACACGGCCAAGGACCTCTTCCTGGCCACGCTCTCGCACGAGCTGCGCACGCCGCTCACCGCGATCCTGGGCTGGACCCGGCTGCTGCGGATCGGCGCCGCGCCCGCCACGGTGGTGCCGCACGCGCTCGAGGTCATCGAGCGGAACACGCGACTGCAGGAGCGGCTGATCAACGACCTGCTCGACATCTCGCGCATCGTCGCCGGCAAGCTGCGCATCGACCGCACCCTGGTCGATCCCGTCGAGGTCGTGGCCGGCGCCATCGAGACCGTGCTGCCGTCGGCGCAGGCGCGCGGCGTCACCGTCGAGCAGGCGCTCGACGCCACGGCCGGCCCGGTGCTCGGCGACGCCGACCGGCTGCAGCAGGTCGTGCGCAATCTCCTGTCCAACGCCGTCAAGTTCGCGCCCGAGGGCGGACGGGTCGCGGTGACGCTCGCGCGCGACGGCGACGACGCCGTGATCGCCGTCAGCGATTCCGGCTCGGGCATCGATCCGGCGTTCCTGCCGCACGCCTTCGAGCGCTTCGAGCAGGGCGTGGCCGCGCCCGGCAGCGGGCCCGGCGGCCTCGGGCTGGGCCTGGCCATCGCCCGGCACCTGGTGGAGCTGCACGGCGGCACCATCGACGCCGCGCCGACCGGCCCGCTGGGCGGCGCCGTCTTCACCGTGCGCCTGCGCCGCGTGCCGGGCCAGGTCCCGGGCGCGGCCGCGAGCGCCGGGGTCGACGCGGTGCTGCCCACCCTCACCGGCGCGCGCGTGCTCGTCGTGGAGGACGAGGCGGACACCCGGGCGTTCATCGTGACCACGCTCGAGCGCTCGGGCGGCACGGTCGAAGCGACCGGCGGCGCCGACGAGGCGCTGGCCGCCATCGAGACGTTCAGGCCGGACGTGCTGGTGGCGGATCTCCGCATGCCCGGCAAGGACGGCTACGCGCTGATCCGGGAGATCCGCGCCCGGGACACCGGCGCCGGCCGCCGCCTGCCGGCGCTGGCGCTCACCGCCTACGCCGACCCCGACGAGGCGCGGCGGGCCCGCGACGCCGGCTTCGACCGCTACGTGCCCAAGCCGGTCGAGCCGGCGGCGCTGGTCCGCGCGGTGGCCGGCACGCTGGGCGACGTCTGAGCTCGGGCGGCGGCGTCGGCCGCGGGCACGGCACCAGCAGCGCCGCGAGCGGCCCGCCGACGCCGCCGCCCGCCGACACGGCCGCCATCGCGCGCGCGTGTCGGCCGGGAAGCACTCGCTGACGAGGCGCCTCGCCGGCAACCGCTGCCCGGCGCCGCGTAGCTCAGGCCGTCCCGTCCTCTCGCGCCTCGCGCGGGCCCAGCGCGGCGCCGACGGCGGCGGCGGCCACGATCGCCGCCGCCGTGACCAGCGCGGCGCCGAAGGCGGCGTCGAAGCCGGCGGCCGTGCGGCGCCAGGCGAAAACCTCCGCGAGCACGGCCACGCCGGCGACGGTGCCCAGCGTGCGCGCCAGGAAGGCGAAGCCGCCGGCCGCACCCTGCTGGCCGGCGACGAAGCGCCCCATCACGGCGGCCATGTTGGGCACCTGGAACACGCCGAGCCCGGCGCCGGCCAGGAAGAGCGCCATCGCGACGGCGGCCACCGGCGTGTCGCCCCCGGCACGCGAGAGCACGGCCAGCCCCGCCGCCTCGAGCACCAGCCCCGCGGCGGCGGGCGACCGAGGACCGAGCCGGTCCGCCAGCCGCCCGCCGAGGGGCGCGGCGACCGTGGTGCCGAGCGGCGTCAGCATGAAGACGGCGCCGCTGGCGACGGCGTCGAGCCCGCGCCGATCGACGAGGTAGAACGGCGCCAGCAGCCAGATGGCGAAGATGCCGGCGTTGCCCGCGAAGGCCAGCGCGCCGAGCCCGAGCACCGGCGGCCGCACGACGTCGCGCACGGCCAGGCGCGGGCCCGTCAGGCGCCGGTGCGCGTCCGGCATCGCGGTCACCGCCCAGGCGAGGAGCAGGAGCGCCAGCGGCACGCGCGCGTGGAACACCGCCGCCCACCCGAAGCGCTCGACGAGCAGCCCGGCGACCACGGGCCCCACGCTGAAGGCCAGCCCGATGGCCGCGGTGAGGAAGCCGAGCGCGCGCCCGCGCGCCGCGGCGGCGCCGAGCGTGACCAGCGCGGGCGCGGTGCCGTACACGAGGCCGCCGCCGAACCCCTGGACGACGCGCCCGGCCACGAGCCACCCGAGCGCCGGCGCCAGGCCGCAGGCGAGGTAGCCGGCCGCGCTGACGGCGAGACCGGCCGCCAGCACCCGTCCGTGGCCGACGCGGTCGCCGAGGGCGCCGCCCGCGAACGCGGTGAGCGCGTAGGTCAGCACGTAGCCGACGATCACCCAGCGGACGCGGTCGGCGGGCACCCCGAAGGCCGCGGCCATGGCGGGAAAGGCGATGTTGACCATGGAGTCCAGCGACACCACGAAGGCGCCGCCGGCGGCCAGCCATCGGGTCACGTGGCGTATGATGGCACGAATGCGCGCGCGGACGGCCGGTGCCTGATCTCCTCGGCTGGGCGGTGCTCGTGGGCGGGGCCCTGGTGGGCTCGGTCGTGGGCGGCGTCGCCGGATTCGGCGCCGGCCTCGTCCTGCTGCCCATCATCGCGTGGACGCTCGGCGTCCGCGAGGCCGCGCCGGTGCTCACCATCACCATGCTGCTCGGCAACGTCTCGCGCATCTGGTGGAGCCGGGGCGAGATCGACCGCGCGGTGACGGTGCGCTTCCTGGCCGGCGCCGTGCCGGCCACCGCGCTGGGGGCGGTGCTCTACGCCGGGGTCAGCGTCGAGTCGCTGCGCTGGGTCATGGGCGGCTTCCTCATCGCCGCGGTGCCGGCCCGGCGGCTGCTGCTCACGCGCTGGCTGCACATCCGCCTGCGCCACTTCCCCGTGCTGGGCGCCGCCGTCGGGATGCTCTCCGGTTTGGTCGTGGCCACCGGGCCGGTGCTCACGCCCTTCCTGCTGGCCCACGGGCTGCGGCGCGGCGCCTACATCGCCACCGAGGCCGTGTGCGCGCTGGGCATGCACGCCGCGCGGGCCGCCACCTTCACGCGCTTGTCGCTCCTCACCTGGGACACCCTCCTCGTTGGCGGCGCCCTCGGCTCCGTGATGTTCGCCGGCTCGTGGCTGGGCCGCCGGCTGCTCGATCGCATGACCGACCGCGCGTTCCTGCTCCTGGTGGAGGCGCTGCTCCTCGTCATGGGCTTGCAGTTCTTCGTCGTCTCGCGGTAAAAGGGCACGCCATGCCGACCGAGCCCGGAGTCACCGCGGAGGTCACGCTGGCGGTGACCCCGGACCGCACGGCGCACGCCATGGGCAACACCGGCGTGCACGTCCTGGCCACGCCGTTCCTGGTGGGGCTCCTCGAGAACGCCTGCGCCGCCGCCGTCCGCCCGCACCTGCCCTCGGGCGCCGGCACCGTGGGCACCATGGTGGAGATGCGCCACCTGGCGGCCACGCCGGTCGGGCTGACGGCCCGGGCGCGGGCCACGCTGCTGCAGACCGACGGTCGGCGCTACCTCTTCAGCGTCGAGGCCTGGGACGAGCGCGAGAAGATCGCCGAGGGCCGCCACGAGCGCGTGGTCGTCGCCGACCTGGCGCGCTTCCTGGAGCGCGCCGCGAAGAAGGCGCAGGCCTGATGCCGATCACGGTGAACCGCGCCGTCATCGGCAAGGAATACCCGCCGTTCGCCGTCACCGTCGAGCGCGGGCGCCTCAAGGACTTCGCGCGGGCCCTCGGCGACCTCAACGCCTTCTACCTGGACGACGCCGTCGGCCGCGCCTCCGAGTGGGGCGACGTGATCGCGCCGCCGACGTTCGCCATCGCCTTCCGCGACGAGGCCACGGACACGGGGGCGCTGCTGCGCGACCTCGGCGTGGACATCTCCCGCCTGCTCCACGGCGAGCAGGCCTTCGAGATCCACCGCCAGCTGGTGCCCGGCGAGACGTACCTCTGCCGGACGAAGGTGGTGGACATCTACGAGAAGACGGGCAAGAGCGGCCCGATGGCCTTCGTCGTGCGCGAGACCGCGGTGACCGACCGGCGCAACGAGGTCGTGGTCACCCTGCGCTCGGTCACGGTGGTCCGGCTGTGAGGCCGGCGTGAGGTACGGCAAGGTCTACGTCGAGGACGTCGCCGTCGGCGCCGAGATCCCGCCGCTCGTGAAGGAGCCGATCCGCCAGATCCAGCTCACGCGCTACGCCGGGGCCTCCGGCGACTTCAACCCGATCCACCAGGACGACGAGTTCGCGAGGGCCGCCGGCATGGGCGGCGTCTTCGCCCACGGCATGCTGTCCATGGGCTTCGTGGCCCAGGCCCTCACCGACTGGGCCGGCGCCGGCACCGTCCGCAGCCTCGGGGTGCGCTTCACCGGCCTGGTGCGCCTCAAGGACGTCATCACCTGCAAGGGCCGCGTGCTCTCGAAGTCGTCCAAGGACGACGCCCACCTGGTCGAGCTCGAGGTGTGGGCCGAGAACCAGCGCGGGGAGACGGTCGTCACCGGCAAGGCCACCCTCGCCCTGCCCTCGCGCAGCTGACGCCGAGCGTCCTCACCCGCCGGGGGTTTCGCCGCGGAGCGCGACCCACTCGCGCAGGGCCTCGCGCGTGGAGGGGAACGCGAGCGCGTCCCACGGGATCTCGGACGGCTTGCGCCACTCGCACGCGTCGTTCTCGTCGCAGGTGGTGAGCGTGCCGCCCGTCACGCGCGCCCGGTAGACGACGATCACCGGCGCCCCCGGATAGGAGTAGACGTTGAGCAGCCCGGTCAGCTCCACGCGCAGGCCCGTCTCCTCGAAGGTCTCCCGCACGGCGGCGTCGGTGACGGTCTCGCCGAAGTCCACGAAGCCCCCGGGGTACGTCCACAGCCCCCGGCCGGGACTGATGGCGCGCCGGGTGAGGAGCAGGCGGCCGTCCTGCTCGGGGATCGTGCCGGCCACCAGCTTGGGGTTCAGGTAGAACACGAAGCGGCAGCGCGAGCAGACGGCCTGCTCGCGCTGGTCGGGCGGCACCGCCTCGCGCACGAGCGTCGCCGCGCACAGGGGGCAGAAGCGGATCGTGCTCGGCGCCAGGATGCGCGGCGCGTCGCCGGGTTCCACGCCGCGAGTCTAGCACGCCCGCTTGACACTCTCGGCGCCGCGGTGTTAGAACGCCCGCGAAGCCGCACCGTCGCTCCCGTCGACAGGAGGCCGCCCATGCGTCACCGCGTCGCCGCCCTCACCGTGCTCGCGCTCGCCCTCACCCTGGCCACGCTCGCCGGCGGCGTCTCCGGGCAGGCGCTCTCCGGCGAGTACAAGATCGGCGTCCTCGAGCCGCTCACGGGGCCGCTGGCCGGCGAGGGCAAGCGTCACCTCGAGGGCTACGAGATCGTGCGCGACATGATCAACGAGCGCGGCGGCGTGATGGGCAAGAAGCTCGTCTTCGCCGTGGCCGACGCGCCCGATCCCACCGCGGCCGCCAGCGAGGCCAACCGGCTCATCACGCGCGAGGGCGTGAAGATCATCACCGGGACCTTCTCGTCGCGGCTCTGCGGCGCCGCCAGCGAGGCGGCGGCGCGGCACAACGTGATCTACTGGGAGACGTCCTGCGTCGATCCCCGCTTCAACAAGCGGGGCCTCAAGAACGCCTTCCGGACGGAGATCGACGCCACCGGGTTCGCCTGGTACAATATCGAGTTCATCGTCAAGCACCTCGCGCCGCGCCTCAACATCCGGCCGAACCAGCTGAAGATCGCCTTCCTCTCCGAGGACTCCTCCTACGGGCAGGGCGTCACCGAGTCCGCCCGGCAGCGGGCCAAGCAGGAGTTCGGCATGCAGGAGCTCGGGGTGGAGTACTACAACTTCACCACGATCAACGACTTCACCCCCGTCATCGTCAAGTTCAAGCAGGCCGGCCCCGACGTCGTGCACCACATCGCGCACACCAACGACTCCATCCTGTTCTGGCGGCAGGCCCGCGAGCAGAACTTCCAGTTCAAGGCCCTCGTGCACGCCGGCGCCACCGGCTACGGGTCGCCCGACTTCGGCAAGGCCCACGGCGACGGCGCCAACGGGCCGTTCGCCCTGCTCGAGCCCGGCCCCGGCTTCAAGATCGAGTCGCTCCGCCCCGACGGCCAGAAGCTCGAGCGCGACTTCCGCGACGCCGTCAAGAAGCGCACCGGCGGCGACGCCCAGGGCGGCCACCAGCTGGCCGGCGGCGGCCTCTGGGTCCTGAAGCTGGTGCTCGACCGCGCCAGGTCCGACGACCTCGACAAGTTCCGCGCCGCCGTCACGGCGCTCGATCTGCCGGTGGGCTCGATGATCAACGGCTGGGGCGTCAAGTTCAACGACGAGGGCCAGAACGCCAACGAGCGCGTGCAGCACTACATGCTGCAGTGGCAGAACGGCCGGCTGGTGACGGTGTGGCCGGAGGAGTTCACGACCATGCGGGCGAAGTGGATGCCGCTGCCCGCCTGGGACCAGCGGAAATAGACGTCCTCGCCCAGCTCGGGATCTCGACCGTCCTCCTGGGCAGCCTCTACGCCCTGATCGCGGTCGGCCTCACGCTGATCTTCGGGATCATGCGCGTGGTGAACTTCGCCCACGGCGAGTTCCTGATGCTCGGCATGTACCTGGCGTTCTGGTCGTTCACGCTCTGGCACGTCGATCCCTACGTCACGCTCCTGGGCGCCGTCCCGCTCTTCTTCCTGGTCGGCCTGGTCACCTACACGGGCGTCATGCGCCCCATCATCCACGCCTCCCACAACGTGCAAATCTTCACCACGGTGGGGCTGTCCATCGCGCTGCAGAACCTGGCCCTGGTGCTGTGGACCGGCGACTACCACGTGCTCCGCGCCTGGCACGCCTCGACGGTCATCCGCATCGCCGGCACCGCCTTCAACCTCTCCCAGGTGATCGCCTTCGCGGTGTCGGTGGCCCTCACCGTCGCGCTGTTCGTCTTCATGAAGCGCACCCACACCGGCCGGGTCATGCGCGCCACCGCGCAGGACGGCGACGCGGCCGTCCTGATGGGCATCGACACCGACCGGGTGTACCGGCTGACCTTCGCCATCGGCATCGCCTGCGTCGGCGTGGCCGGCGTGCTGGTCGCTCCCCTCTACGCCACCTACCCGACGGCCGGGCTGCAGTTCGTGCTGCTCGCCTACGTCGTCGTCGTCCTGGGCGGGCTCGGCGACATGGTGGGCGCGCTGCTGGGCAGCCTGATCGTGGCCGGCGTGGAGGTCGTCGGCTCCTACCTGTTCGGGGCGGCCTGGAAGGAGGTCTTCTACTTCGTGCTCTTCATCGCCGTGCTGATGTTCCGGCCGGCCGGCCTCTTCGGCCAGCGCGGCGCCGAGACGCTCGGCGTGTGATGCGCCTGCGGCTGCCGCGGCGGCGGGGCGCGCTGGCCTTCTTCCTCGCGGCGGCGGTGGCGCCGCTCGTCGTCCGGGACCAGTTCTTCCTGGACGGCCTGATCCTCGTCCTCCTCTGGGGCGCCCTGTCGTCGGCGTGGAACGTCGCCGCCGGCTACGGCGGCCAGGTCTCGCTGGGCCACGCGGCCTTCTTCGGGATCGGCGCCTACGCCGCCGCCCTGCTCTCCGCGCGCTTCGGCCAGTCGCCCTGGCTCGGCATGCTCCTGGGCGTGCTGCTCTCCATCGGCGCCGGCCTCATCATCGGCTACCTGTCCAACCGGCTGCGCGGCCCGTACTTCGCGCTGTCCACCATCGCCTTCTCCCAGGTGCTGCTCATCGTGGCCAGCCGGTGGCGCGGCTTCACCGCGGGCTCCGAGGGCATCCCCGTCCCCTTCCGTCCGGGCTTCGCCACGCTGGGCCTGAGCCACGCGGCCTGGGCCTACCTGGCCCTCGGCGTCGCCGTGCTGTACTTCGCGGTCCAGGTCGTGCTCGAGCGCTCGCGCCTGGGCTACCAGCTGGCCGGCGTCCGCGAGGACGAAGACGCCGCCGAGGCGCTCGGCATCGCGAGCCGCCGGCTCAAGGTGCTGGCCATCGCCGTCAGCGCGGCCCTGACCTCGATCTGCGGGACGCTGTGGGCCCAGTACGTCGGCTTCGTCGACCCCTTCTACGTCTTCTCCGTCGATCTGTCCGTGCGGTTCGCCCTGATGTCGATCATCGGCGGGATCGGCACCGCGCTCGGTCCCTTCCTGGGCTCGGTGCTCATCACGTCGCTGGAGACCTATCTCCGCGCCACCTTCTCCGGGATGAAGACGGGGTTCGCGGGCATCTACCTCGTGATCTACGGCGCCATGCTGGTCCTCGTCGTGCGCTTCCTCCCCGAGGGGCTGGTGGGCCTCGCCGCGCGGCTGCGCACGCGCGTGACCGGCCCCCCGGCGACGGCGGCGCCCTGACCGATGCTGGCCCTCGAGCGCGTCACCAAGCGGTTCGGCGGCCTCACCGCGGTGCGCGAGGTGAGCCTGGAGGTCGGGGCCGGCGAGCTGCTCGGCATCATCGGTCCCAACGGCGCGGGCAAGACGACGCTCTTCAACGTGATCGCCGGCGCCCAGCGCCCCGAGGAGGGCCGCGTCCGCTTCGAGGGCCGCGACGTCACCGGCCTGGCGCCGCACGCCATCTGCCGGCTCGGGCTCACCCGCACCTTCCAGATCGTCAAGCCCTTCGGCAACCTCTCCGTCCTCGACAACGTGACCATCGGCTCGCTCACCAAGGTCCCCAGCGTCCGGGCCGCGCGCGTCGACGCCGAGCGCGTCATCGACACGTGCGGGCTCACCCCGTACGCCCGCGCGCGCGCCCGGGCGCTGCCCATCGGCCTCCGCAAGCGCCTGGAGGTGGCGCGGGCCCTGGCCACGCGGCCGCGGCTGCTGCTGCTCGACGAGGTGATGGCCGGCCTGAACCCCGGCGAGCTCGCCGGGATGGTGGCGCTCGTGCGGCGGCTCCACGAGGAGGGGCTCACCCTCATCGTGATCGAGCACGTCATGGCGGCCATGATGCGGCTGGCGCGGCGCATCGCCGTGCTGCACCACGGCGAGCTGATCGCCCAGGGCCCGCCGGCCCAGGTCGCCGCCGACCGGCGCGTGATCGACGCCTACCTCGGCGAGGAGTTCGTCCTTGCTGAGGCTTGAGGTCGTCGACGCCTTCTACGGCGACCTGCAGGCGCTGTTCGGCGTGAGCGTGGAGGTGCGCGAGCGGGAGATCGTGGCGCTGGTCGGCGCCAACGCCGCCGGCAAGACCACGACGATCCGGGTCGTGTCGGGGCTGGTGTCGCCGCGCCAGGGCCGCGTGCTCTTCGACGGCGGCGACCTCACCCGGGTGCCGGCGCACCGGCGTCCCGACCTCGGCATCGTGCAGGTCCCCGAGGGACGCCGCCTCTTTCCCTTCATGACGGTGACCGAGAACCTCCTGCTGGGCGCGCATCCCGCCCGGGCCCGGGAGCGGCGCCAGGCGAGCCTGGACTACGTCTACTCGCTCTTCCCGGTGCTGGCCGAGCGGCGCACGCAGCTGGCGGGCTCGCTCTCCGGCGGCGAGCAGCAGATGTGCGCGATCGGGCGGGCGCTGATGGCGCGGCCCCGGCTGCTGATGCTGGACGAGCCGACGCTCGGGCTGGCGCCGGTGCTGGTGAGCCGGATCTTCGACACCGTGCGCACGATCAACGCCGGCGGCGTCACCGTGCTGCTCGTCGAGCAGAACGTGCGGCAGGCGCTGACCATCGCCCACCGCGCCTGCGTCCTGGAGAGCGGCCACATCGTGCTCGACGGCGCCGCCCGCGACCTGCTCGGCGACGACCGCCTCAAGCGCGCCTACCTGGGACTCTGAGCCGCGCGCGTCACCGCGCGCCTTCGCGCGCCAGCGCCGTCGCCCGCTCGTGGGCCTCGGCCGCCAGCTCGGCCAGCCCCATGGCGTCGTACACCTGGGCCAGCACCACGTGCAGGCCCGGCTCGCGCCCGTCGCGGGCGATCGCCGCCAGCAGCTCGCGGCGCGCGTCGCCGTGCAGGCCCTCCGAGAAGAGGAAGCCGGCGCGCAGGACGGCCAGCGTGTTCGGCGACTGGCCGGCCCCGGCGGGGGCCAGCTGGGCCAGGCCCGCCCGGATGCGGGCGGCGGCGTCGCCCGCCAGCACCTCGAACTCGGCACGCTGCGCCGGCCGCCCCGGCGTGATGAGCTCCCAGGCGTACCGCGCCCCGGGCTGCAGCGCGGGCGCCGACGCCGGATACGCGAGCGGCGCCCGCGGCAGGTCCGTGCCCTCCCAGTGCACGCCGCCCGAGGGGCCGAGGACGCGCACCGTGTACCGCGCCTGGGCCGGCCCGCCCCACTCGAACGTCAGCGGGCCCGGCAGCACGCGGGTGCGGCGCGGCGCCAGGATCACCGGCGGCGCCTGCAGGCTGCGCACCGAGAGCGACCGGTAGGTCGTCTCCGGCCGGCGGCCCAGGAGGAAGGCGGCCACGCTGCCCACGAGGGCGCGGCCGCGGTCGCTCCCGGTGGCCGCGGTCGGCGCGGCGATGGCGAGCGGCCCGCTCGCCGCGGTCACCGTGCGCGTGCCGCCTCCGCCCGTGAAGACGACGACGGCGCGCGCGTCGCCGTCGCTGCGCACCTGGTCGCCCGGGTGCAGGGCCAGCAGCGGCTGCGGCCGCTGCCAGTCGGCCTGCCCCGCGTACTTCACCAGCACCTCGCCCCGGCCGTGCCGGATCTCCGTCAGCACGGCGACCGGGTCGGCGGCCAGGGCCGACCCGGCCGTCATCGCCAGCACCATGAGCGCGAGCGTCGTCGACGTCAATCGTGCCTCCTCCGGCGTCAGGGCACCGCGTCGGCGCGCACGGCGTACACCCGCACCGGCCGCGTCCGGCCCTTGACGGCCACCTCACCCCGGTCCTCGGCCTGCACGCGCGGCGCCAGCCGCGCGTACGTCTCCTCGGTGATCAGGATCGTCGTGCCGAGGTCCTTGTTGAGCCCCTCCACGCGCGAGGCCACGTTCACGGTGTCGCCCACCACCGTGTACTTCATGCGGTCCCGCCCGCCCACGTTGCCGGCGAACACGGAGCCGGAGTGGATGCCGATGCCCATGCGCAGCGGCGGCAGGCCGGCGGCGGCCCAGCGCCGGTTGAGCGCCTCGAGGGCGCGCACCATCGCCGCCGCGCTGCTCACCGCGTGCTGGGCGTGCTCCGGATCGTCGAGCGGCGCGCCGAAGATGGCCATGACCGCGTCGCCGATGAAGTCGTTGATGGTGCCCCCGCGCGCGAAGATGGCCTCGGTCATGGCCGGGAAGTACTCGTTGAGCCGGGCCGCCACCTCGCGCGCGGGCAGCCGCTCGGAGAGCGTCGTGAAGCCACGCAGGTCCGAGAACAGGATCGACACCTCGCGGTGCTCGCCCTGCAGCCCGGCGGCGTCGGCGCGGATGCGGCGGCCGATCGCCGGGCTCACGTAGCGGTCGAAGGCGGCCCTCACCCGGCGCCGCTCGGAGACGTCGGCGGCCACGCCGAGCCCGCACGTCGCCAGCACGGGCAGCACGAAGTCCACCCAGTACCCGCCGGCGCCGAGGGCGAGCCGGCTCGCCGGCAGCGCCAGCACCAGGGCCCCGGCGGCGCAGACGAGCAGGCCGGCCAGGGGGCGCAGCGCAAGGAAGACCGGCGCCGCCAGCGCGACGACGCCCAGCTGCACCGCGAGCGCGGCCGTCCAGCCGGCCGGCCGCACGAACGAGCGGGTGAGCAGCATGTGCACGACGTTGGCGTGCACCTCGACGCCGGGCATCGGCCCGTGCGGCGTGGGGTGCACGTCGCGGCTGTCGCGGAACGTCGCGCCGACGAGCACGACGCGATCGCGCAGCGGATTGTCGGGCGCCACCGCGGCCTCGCCGTCGGCCAGCGCGGCGACCGGGTCGCTGGGGATGGTGAGGAACGTCCCGGGCGGGCCGACGAAGTTGATGCGCTGCAGCGCTCCCGTCTGGACCTCGACCGGGCTGTCGGCGCCGCCGGGTGGCCAGGCCGGCAGCGGCACGGCGCCGGCCTGGAAGGCACGGTCCAGCGCCGCCGGATCGAGCCCGGCGAGCCGCGCGGCCACGGCCAGGGCCAGGGCCGGCGCCGGCCGGTCCAGGCCGGGGACGGCCAGCGCGACGTGTCGCACGACGCCGTCTCCGTCCACCGGCACGGAGGAGGACGCCTGGAACACGAGGCCGCGCAGCGCCGGGCTCGAGAGAGGGCCGTCCGGGCCCGTCTCGACGAGCACGACGCGGCTGGGCGGCCGCGGGTCGGCCTCGAGGACCGCCCGCGCGATCGCCGCGTCGTCCCCGGGACGCGTGGCGCCGCCGAGCGTGACGTCCAGGCCCACGACGGCGGCCCCCGCGCGCACGGCCCCGCGGACGACGCGAGCCAGGTACTCGCGCGACAGGGGCTGCACCCGGCCCAGGCGCTCGAACGCGGCATCGTCCACGGCGACCAGCACGACGCCCGCGGGCCGCCGCGGCCCCTGGAGCCACAGCACGAGGTCGAGCGCGCGCGTCTGGAGCGCCTCGAGATACCCCATCGCCGAGGCCGCCGTGACCAGGACGGAGGCGAGCACGCCGGCCGCCCAGAGGCGGAGCAGCCGGCCCCGCCGCGCCCGCCACCAGGCGATCATGACGTGGGGGGCCCCGACAGGGCCCCCCACACCCCCCACGCTGGGTCGGGGCGGAGCCCCGCCCCAGCGAGTGCCGATATCATGCGTGGCCCCGACAGGGCCCCCCACACCCCCCACGCTGGGTCGGAGCGGAGCCCCGCCCCAGCGAGTGCCGATATCATGCGGGGCCCCGACAGGGCCCCCCACACCCCCCACGCTGGGTCGGAGTGGAGCCCCGCCCCAGCGAGTGCCGATATCATGCGGGGCCCCGACATGGCCCCCGCTAGCGTCCCGGCGCGGGCGCGGGACCGAGCTTGACGAGCGGCAGCACGCCCTCGAGCTCGCCCTTCAGCACGGGATGCTGGTTGCCGCCCACCGAGCGCGACTTCCGGACCACCTGCTGCTCGAGGTACTCGTAGAGCTCCTGCAGCGACACGATGCCGTCGCGGTTCAGGTCGCCGGCGCCGCGCAGGGCCTGCACAAGGTAATACGTGAAGATGCCGTGCCCGAGCTCCGGCAGCTCCACCGACAGCTCCGCGGGCCGGGCGGCGGTGAGGATCGCGCGCCCCTTGCTGCGCGTGAGCCGTTCGAGGAACAGGTCGTCCACGTGCCCGGCCCGCGTCCTGCGCGAGGCGAAGGTGCGCCCGCCGGCGGCGCCGCTGTAACAGGCGTCGAGGAAGGCCACGACGCGCTCGGACTCGATGCGGCCGAAGATGGTCTGCAGGTCGTCCATCGGCAGGGCCGTCGAGAACAGGTCGTCGGGGTCGGCATCGCTCGGCACCAGGTACTTCGCCAGCCCGTCGCGCTCGAGGCCGCGCTGGTCGATCTCGGGCGCCCCGTGGCCGGCGAAGAAGATCACGACGGTGTCGTCCTTCCTCGCCGAGCGCGCCAGGAACGTGCCCAGCGCGTACTTCAGGTTGCGCAGGGTCGGCTTGCGCTCGGTGTCGTCGGTCAGCAGCAGCACGTTCTCCTTCTTGAAGCCGGCCGGCCCGGTGAGGACCTCGTAGACGGCCTCGGCGTCCGAGACGGCGTACCGCAACCGGGGGATCGAGGGCTGGTCGTAGCGGCCGATGCCGACGACCACCGCCCATCGCTCGTGCGCCGGCGCCGGCGGCGCGGGAGGCGTCGCGGCCACGGCGGGTGGCTGGTAGACCACCGTGCGCACGGCCTGGCGCGTCACGCCGTCGGCCTGCACGGCCGTGATCACGATGGCGTTGGCGCCGGGTCTGAGCGTCACGGGCACGGTGAGGGGCACCGAGGGGGGCGCCTCGGGCTCCACCTGCTGGTGGGCCTGCACGCCGTTCACGGTCACGGTGAGCCGCGCCACGCCCTTGCTGGAGGCGGCCGAGGCCACGATCACCGTCGAGTCCTGGGCCACGCGGAGCTGGTCGCTCGGGTACTGCACCTCGACGGTGAGGGGCACCGGCCGGGCGTAGTGCACCGTACGGACGTCCTGCTGGGTCGCTCCCGCGGCGTCGGTGGCGGTGACCACGATCGTGTTCTGTCCCTCGCGCAGCCGCAGGGGCAGGCTGACGGGGGTCGATGCGGCCGGGGTCCGCTCCTCGATGCGCCCGACCTCGACGCCGTTCAGCGTGACGACGACGCGGCTCACGCCGCGCCCGCCGGTGACGAGGCCGGCGAGCGAGGCGGCCTCGTGCTCGAGCCGCGCCCCGTCCGCGGGCAGCGTGATCCGCACCTGCAGCGGCCCGCTGGCCACCGCCGGCGGCCGAGGTGGCGAGCCCGTCCCCGCAGGCGCGGACGCGGGCGGCGAGCCGACGGAGGACGCGGGCGGCCGCGAGACGGAGACCGCGGGCGCCGGAGCCGGCGTCGCGGTCAGCGCGCCGGACCGCAGGGCGAACGCGGTCGCGAACTGGCCGGACGTCTCGAGCTTCACGATGCGCTGCACCGACGGCGCGTACCAGGTGACCACGTGGGCGAACTGGCAGCCGTGGATGCCGGGCGCCTCGATCGATCCCGCGATCCGGAACGCCTCCACGACGCCCCCGCCCACGGCGAGGTCCCCGTACGCCTCGACCCGCCACAGGAAGCGGGGCTCCGCCGTGCAGTACGGCAGCATGAGCGGCGAATGGTTGCGGCGGGCGGACACGTTGGTGATGCCCCACGCCCCGACCTGGAGCGGCCACTTGATGGCCGGGGGCGGCCACACCTCCAGCTCGGGCAGCCCGCCGCGGACGATGCGCGAGACGCCGAGGTCGCGGCCCAGGTGGATCTCCTCGCCCGGGCCGGCGACGAACACGTACACCCCCTGGTCGATGCGCGCCAGCCGGTAGAGCCCGAGGTCGAGCGCCCAGGTGTCGCCGACCGCGTAGGTCGGCCGCTCGGCGCGCGGCTTGTCGCCCGCGAGCGCGTCCGGCGCCGCCAGCGCGAGCGCCAGCGCGAGGCCCAGGGCGGGGCGCGCGCGGGCCATGCTAGCGCCCCCCCACCTTGACCAGCGGCAGCACGCCCTCGAGCTCGCCCTTCATGACCGGATGCTGGTTGCCGCCCGCGGCCCGCGCCTTGCGCGTCACCTGCTGCTCCAGATACTCGTACAGCTCCTGCAGCGACACGATGCCGTCGCGGTTCAGGTCGCCGGCGCCCTTGAGGCCCTGCACCAGGTAGTAGGTGAAGATGCCGTGGCCGAGCTCCGGCAGCTCGACGGACACCTCCGCCGGGCGGGAGGCGGTGACGATGGCCCGGCCCTTCGACCGGGTGAGCCGCTCCAGGAAGAGGTCGTCGACGTGGCCGGCGCGGGTCTTGCGGGAGGCGAAGCTGCGGCCGCCGGCGCCGCCGCTGTAGCAGGCGTCCAGGAAGGCGATCACGCGCTCGGACTCCACCCGGCCGAAGATGGTCTGCAGCTCGTCCATGGGTAGCGCGCTCGAGTACAGGTCGTCGGGCTCGGCGTCGCTCGGGATGAGGTACTTGGCGAGGCCGTCGCGCTCGAGCCCGCGCGGATCGACCTCGGGGGCGCCGTGGCCGGCGAAGTAGATGATCACGATGTCGTCCTTCCTGGCCGACCGCGCCAGGAAGGTGCCGAGGGCCCACTTGATGTTCTTGAGCGTGGGCTTGCGCTCGGTCGCGTCGGTCAGCAGGACGATGTGCTCCTTCCTGAACCCGGCGCCGAGCAGCGCCTGGTGGACGGCCTCGGCATCGCGCACGGAATACTTGAGCCTCGGGATGTCGGGGTTGTCGTAGCCGCCGACGCCGATCACCACGGCCCAGCGCCCGGGCTCGCGCGGCGGCGGCACCGGCGCCGCCGGGATGGCGGCCACCGCCGGCGCCTGGTACACGACCGTGCGCACCTCCTGCTTCAGCGTGCCGTCGCTCTCGGCCGCGCTGACGACGATGACGTTGGTCCCCGGGCGCAGCGTCAGCGGGACGGTGAGCGACATCGAGCGCGGCAGCGACCGGTCGCCGCCCGCCCGCGGGCGCTCCGCCGCGGCGCCCGCCGCCTGGATCGGCACCTCCACGCCGTTCAGCGTGACCGACGCCTTCGCCACGCCCTTGCTCGACGCCACCGCCGCGACCAGGACCGTGGAAGCGTCGGCGAGCTCGGCGCGCTCCTCCGGGTAGCGCACGGCGACGCCGAGCGGGACCACGGGATCGTAGTGGACGGTGCGCACCTCCTGCAGCGGCCGGCCGCCGACGTCGGTCGCGGTCACGACGACGGTGTTGGCGCCCTCGCGCAGTCTCAGCGGCAGGTTCAGGGCCACCGCCGGCCGCGGCGCCTTCTCGTCGACGCGCGAGACCTCCGCGCCGTTCACCGTGACGACCACGCGGCTCACGCCCGTGCCGCTCGAGACCACGCCCGCGAGCACGACGGTGTCGTGGGCGACGGCGGCCTGGTCCGCCGGGGACGACAGCGCGACCTCCAGCGGGGTGGCGGCCGGGGGCGGCGTCGCGGCCACGCGCGGCGGCGTCGCCGGCGTCGTCGGGGTCGGCGCCGGAGCGACGGCCTGAGCGCCCGCAGGCGGCCGCCCGGGGTTCACGGCCGCGCGCGACCCGAAGGGAGCCGCCGGCGCGCCGAGCCGAGGCGCTGTCGGGGGCGGCGCGGCGGCGACCGGCGGCGGGAGCCGTGGCGCGTCGGGACGCGGCTCGGCGGAGCCCGGCGGCCGGACCGCCGCGGGCGGTGGCCCGGCCGCCGCTCCGGGACGGGGATCCGCAGCCACCGCCGGAGGCTCGTGGAACAGCGTGAGCGCCTCCTGCACGGTCTCGCCCCCGCCCCCCGTGGCGGTGACGAGCACGACGTTGCGGCCCGGCACGAGCCGCACCGGGATCCGGAACGGGATCTCGTTGACCCGCTGCCTCGGCTCTCGCCGGCCGGCCTCCTTGCCGTTGACGGCGACGGTGATCTTCTGCACGCTCCGGCCCGACACGGCACGCCCCGCGAGCGTCACCTCGGGATCGTGGAGGCGAGCGTCGCGGGCCGGCTGGTCGAGGGCGAGCGCCAGCGGCTTCGGCCGGTCGAGCGAGACGACCGAGAAGTTCACCAGCGCCCCCAGCACCTCGGCCTCGAACCGGACGTACTGTCTGGCCTCGGGCGCGTACCACATCCGGATCTCGCGGTTCCAGCGGCTCGCGATCGCGTACGACCCGGGCTCCTGGATCTGCAGCGTGATCATGAACGCCTTGAGCGTGGTGCCGGCCACCTGGACGTCCTCGTAGCGATCGACGCTCCAGGTGAACTTCTTCTGGACTCCGCCCGGGTCCCTGACGTTCCGCCACGTCCCGTACACGGAGCCGATCTTGCCGAGCCGGAGGGGCCAGGTCGGCTCGGCGGGTGGCTCGAACTCGAAGAAGTGCCCGCCGCGCTCGATCCGCGCGATGCCCAGGTTCCTGGTCAGATGGAACTCCTGCCCCGGCCGCGCCGCGAACACGTAGCGGTCGTTCTGGATCCGCACCATCTCGTAGACGCCGTCGCTCCGGATCCACACGTCGCCCACGGCATAGACGGGCCGCTCGGCCTGCGGGGCCTGGGCCTGGGCGTCGGCGGCGAGCACGGTCAACCCGACCGCGACCGCGAGCAGGATCACGATCCCCCTGTCGGTCGTCATACGGTCCCTATTATTGATGGCCCCGTACCGCCTCTGGCAAGCGCCCACGACGATCGCTCATCGCAAGCGCCGCACCAGACGCCGTCCGCTGTCGCGCCGACTGAGCCGGAGGCCGCCAAGGGGCCGGGATTGCTTCGCGGCTGACACGTTCGGCTCACCCCGTGCCCGGCGGGCCGCCGGCGCCGGCCTCCGGGTGAAATGCCCGGTCGGCCGGGCGCTGGACCCGCCCCCGAGCTTTGCGCTATACCCGGGCCATGAAGATCGACGCGACGCGGCTGCAGAGGACGATCGAGGAGCTGGGCCGGATCGGCGAGACACCCCGGGGCGGGCTGACGCGCCTGGCCCTGACCGACGACGACCGGCGCGCCCGGGACCGGATGGTCGCCTGGATGCGCGAGGCCGGGCTGCGCGTGAGCGTGGACCGGATGGGCAACATCTTCGGCGAGCGCGCCGGCACCCAGACGCTGCCGCCCGTCATGATCGGCTCGCACGTGGACTCCGTGCCCACCGGCGGCAAGTACGACGGCCAGCTCGGCGTGCTGTGCGGTCTCGAGGTCGTCCGGGCCCTGCAGGACGGCGGCGTCCGCACCCGTCACCCGGTCACGCTCGTCATCTTCACCAACGAGGAGGGCGCGCGCTTCCAGCCGGCCATGATCGCCAGCGGGGTGATGGCCGGCAAGATCCCGCTCGAGGACGCCTACAACGCCCGGGACCGGGACGGCATCCGGCTGGTGGACGAGCTCGAGCGGATCGGTTACCTGGGCCCGGAACCCTGCGCGCCGCGCCCGTTCAGGGCCTACCTGGAGCTGCACATCGAGCAGGGCCCGGTCCTGGAGGAGGAGGGCCTCTCGGTCGGCGTGGTGGAGGGTATCGTCGCCATCTCCTGGTCGCGGCTGACGATTCACGGCGTGCAGGACCACGCGGGGCCGACCCCCATGCGCGTCCGCCACGACGCCCTGGTGGCCGCCGCGGCGGTGGTGAGCGGCGTGCGCGGCATCGCCACGCGGCTCGGCGGCGACGCCGTCACCACCGTGGGGACGCTGGACGTCGCGCCGAACATCGTCAACGCCATCCCCGGCCGCGTGCGGCTCAGCATCGACGTCCGCGATCCAAAAACCGAGGTCGTCGACCACGGGCGTGCCATGATCGACCAGATGGTGCGCGAGGCGTGCGAGCGCGAGGGCGTGCGCTACGAGCTGGAGCACTACTGGCGCGTGCCCTTCACGCCCTTCGACCCCGCGGTGGTCGCCGCGGTGGAGCGCGCGGCCAGGGCCAGCGGGGCCCGCTGCCGCCGGATGCTCTCGGGCGCGGGGCACGACGCCCAGTACATGGCCGCCATCGGCCCGACGGGGATGGTCTTCGTGCCATCCCGAGGCGGGCGCAGTCACTGCGAGGAGGAGTTCACCCCGATGGAGGACATCACGGACGGCGCCAACACCCTGCTGCTGGCCGCGCTCGAGCTGGCCGGCCGGGGCTGAGCGCCGCCGAGAGGAGACGGCGATGCGCGACGGCGTGCGGGCAGTCCGCGTTCTGGCGCTCTCGGCCCTGACCCTGCTGGCCCTCGGCGGCTGCTGGGGCGCGATGCAGAGCTCCCCCGACGACCCCATCTCGGCCGGCGGCCTCACTGCCAGCGTCGAGGACAAGGACGCCGGGCTCGTCGGCGTCGCTCCCGGCTTCCAGCTGAAGGCCTATCGCGTGATCGCCGTCAAGCCGTTCCCCGTCACCGACAAGCTGGAGGACGAGGGCGACCGCAAGTTCGCCGCCGAGATGACGGCATTTCTGCACGCCGAGCTCGTGCGCCGCCTGCGGGACACGGCGCTCTTCACGCGCGTCGTGAACCTGGCCGAGACGCCCGCCTATGCGCCGGCCGCCGGCGAGCGCGTCCTGAGGCTCGAGGGCGAGATCACGCGCCTGGGTCGCGGATCGCAGGTCGCCCGGTACTTCGCCGGCGCCTACGGCGCGGGGCGCACGCGCGCCCAGGCCGACATGAAGTTCGTCGAGAACCCCTCCAACCGCGTCGTCATGGTGGTCTCCGACCGGCGGATCGCGTCCGTGGGGCTCTTCGGCGGATCGGACCGCGACCACCTCCGCGAGTCGTTCGACGACCTGGCGCGCGACCTGGGGAAGTTCCTGGTGCGCCTCGCCCGCGGCGAGGCGCCCGGCAAGTAGCCACCACTCGCCGTCCCACGCGGCGGCCCGAGGAGGCAGGCATGAGGCTCGACACGTACGTGAAGGCCGTGCTCACCGTCATCGCCGTGGCGCTCGTCGCCATCGCCGTCAACCCGTGGCTCGCCTCCCTGGCTCCGCGCGGGGCCGAGGCGCAGACGGCCGCCGCGAAGTACGAGATCGCGCTGCCGAAGGCCTGGGGCAAGATCGTCGGCTACTCCAACCAGAATCTCCTCATGGAGGCGCCGGACGGCACGCTGCGCGCGGTGGACCTGGAGGGGCGCGCGCCCGAATACCCGCGCGTGAAGGTCCAGATGCGCTGGCAGTAGCCGCTTGACGGCCGGCGCGGCCGTGAGAGGCTGAGCGGTGAGGCCCGCGCCCGCGGCGCGGGCCTCGGCATGCGATCGCGACCAGGCCTCCGCGCGCTCGCCCTCCCCGTCCTCGCCACGCTGCTGATCGGCGCGGCGGCCGAGACCGCGCTCCGGGCCGCCTACGCCCTCCGCAACGCCTCCGTGGAGGCGATCCCGCTTCCGTACGTGCCCGGCGATCACTACGGTCCCGTGCCGCCGTGGGGCGACGCCCTGCGGCTGCTCGAGCCCGATCCGGATCTGATCTGGCGTACCCGCCCGGGCGCGCGGCGTCGCTACGTCGACGTGTTCGCCCCCGCGGAGAACGAGGGCGAGCGCCGCGCCCTCCTCACCCGCTTCCTGCCGGCGGCTCCGGCGGCCCTGGCCCACCTGCCGACATGGAGCGTCACCATCAACCGCCGCGGCTTTCGCACCGCCGAGTTCGAGATCGCCCGGCGTCCGTCGAGCCTGCGCGTCGTGTGCCTCGGCGACTCGTGGACCTTCGGCGCCAACGTCGACGACGACGCGACCTATCCTCGGCGCCTCGCCGCGGCGCTCGGGTCCCGCTTCCCGACCGTCGACGTCGAGGTCCTGAACCTCGGCGTCATGGGCTACTCGTCGCTGCAGGGTCTGGCCCTGGTCCGGCGACAGGCGCTCGCGCTCGACCCCGACGTGCTCGTCCTGGGCTTCGGCATGAACGACTCGCGCGTGGGAGGCTTCCACGACGCGGACCTCCTGCCCGCCCCGCCTCCCACGCTGGCGCGGCGCGCGGCGGCGGCCGTGGGGCGGCTCGAGACGCTGCGCCTCATGCGCTACGCGGCTCAGCGCCTCACCCACGACCCGCCGTCGCTGGCCGACCTGCTGCGCGCCGCCGATGAGGGCGCGCGCGGCGCAGCATCCGCCGCCCGGACCGCCCCCGAGGTGTATGCCGAGCTCGAGGCCTGGACCCGGGTGCCGCTCGACGCGTACCGCCGGAACATCGCCGAGATGGTGATGCTCGCCCGTGGCCGCGGCGCCGGCGTGGTGCTGCTCTACAACGGGCTCTGGGAAGACAACCCGTACGCGGGCGCGCTGGCCGAGACGGCGCGCGGCGAGGGCGTGCCGTTCGTGAACAGCGCGGCGCTGCTGGCGCGGGAGCGGGCGCGGCGGGACGCCCGGGCCGAGCGCGCCCTCGGGCTCGCCGCGTCGGCGGGGCCCGTGGCCGGCGAGGCGCCGGACGCCGTGGAGGTCGTCCTCCGCGTTCGCCACGGCGCCCGCGGCGGCGCCCGGGGCCTGTACGTCGTGGGCGCGCACCCGGCGCTGGGAGGGCTGGTCCCCAATCGGATCGCCCTCCGGGACGACGGCACCGCCGGCGACGAGCGCGCCGGCGACGGCGTCTTCTCGCTCCTCGTGCGGCTGCCCGCGGGAGCGCGTCTGGCCTACGTCTACACCAGCGGCGGGCGCGAAGGGCGCTGGGAGGGGCTCGACGTTCCGACGCTGCGGGAGATCGATCTGCGCGGCGCGCGCGCCGGCGAGCGGCGCTACCGGCCCGTCGAGACGTTCGGGCGACTGCCCCTGCAGGCCGACCACTGGCACACCGACGCCGCCGGGTACCGCATCATCGCCGACGCCGTCCTCGAGGCGCTCCTCGACGACGACGCCATCCACCGCCGCCTCGGCGCCCTGGCGGCGCCGGGATCCTAGCGCCCAGGCGCAGCCGTGGCGCGCCTCTCGGGATCGTCACCGGGACGGGCACCTACGCCTTCCTGAGACTCTCCGGCCGGATGGGCCGGCTGCGGATGCGCACGCGCGTGGCGGCGAAGACGGCGTTGCACACGGCGGGCGCCACCGGCGGCACGCCCGGCTCGCCGAGCCCACCGGGGGGCTGACCCGAGTCGAGGATGTGGGTCTCGACGCGGGGCATCTCGCCGATGCGCAGCATCGGGTAGTCGTGGAAGTTCCTCCTCGCTGGGATGGCGCGGATGATACCCCCTACTCCGCAGGCGGCAACGCGTCGCCGGTCACGTAGGGATGGCCGAGGAGGGGCGCGGCGCGGGCGCGCACGCGCAGGCGCGCCACGACCGGCAGGTGGTCGGAGGCCAGGCGGGCCAGCCGCGTGCGGTGCACGTGGAAGGTCTCGCCCTCGAGCTCCACGTCCCAGTAGATCCGGTCCAGCTTGAAGAGCGGGAACATCGCCGGGTGCGTGCGCCGCATGCGCCGCATGGGAGACGAGAACTCGCGCCTGAGCCCCCGGCTCACCGGGCCGGGGTGCCACTCGTTGAAGTCGCCCATCAGCACGCGGGGGCCGGCCAGGGCGGCGGAGTCGCGGATGAAGGTTGCCAGCAGCTCCACCTGGGCGCGCCGCTCGCGGAGCCCCAGCCCGAAGTGGCAGTTGAAGACGTGCAGCGTGCGGCCGTTGACGCCGAGGTCCACGCGCAGGCAGGCGCGGGGCTCGCGCCCGCCGCGGCTCAGGTCGCACGTCGAGGAGGCCAGCGGCGTCAGACGCGTCAGCACCGCGTTGCCGTACGTGCCGGCGCCGAACGGGCGCGTCACGCACATGATCAGCTCCATGCCCAGGCGCGAGGCCAGGTACGCCGCCTGGTCGGCGTGCACGGAGCCGGCGTCGCGCACGACCTCCTGCAGGCCGATCACGTCCGGTCCGATCTCGGCGATCACGTCGGCGACGCGGTCGAGGTCGCGGCGGCCGTCCAGGCCCGTGCCGCGGTGGATGTTGTAGCTGGCGACGACCAGGTGCACGGAGGCCTAGCCGGCGCCGTAGGCGGCGAAGTGCGGGTAGAGCTGCGTCGGGTGCGTGATCGGCTCGGGCAGGGTCACGCCGGGCGGGCACACGACGAAGCACTCCATCTCCTCGGGGGCCGGGCCGGCGTGGGCGCCGACCTCGGCCACGTAGGAGACCGTGCCGTCGGGCGAGTCGTGGCCGTAGATCACGAGGTCCCCGGCGCAGCGCATGGCCATGAGGTCCCGGATGCCGGCGGCGACGAGCGGCCAGTCGGCGCGGCCGACGAAGGGGCCCACGGCCTCGCCGTCGACGGGGTAGCGCTTGCCGCGCCACAGGCACAGCGGGCGGCCGCCGCGCGAGCGGGCGAGCACGAAGCCGACGCCGCGGCTGCGCGCGACCTCGTCGGCCAGGCCCGGGTAGCGCCCGTCGACGTCCTCGATGGTCAGCGGGTCGGGCCGGTCCAGGAAGTACACGAAGGCGTTGGGACCGGCGCCGATCACGCGCACGCCGTCGCGCTCGTGGGACTCCGGCAGCTCGCCCATCAGGCGCGGGAAGTCCCGTTCCAGGTAGTTCATGAAGCGCTGCACCGCCCCCGGCGCGCGGTGGCTGCGGAAGGCCCTGATGCCGGCGGCCAGCCGCCGCCCGTGCGGCGCGCTCGGGCTCACCTCGTGCAGGCCGGCCGGGCGGAAGAACGTCTGGAAGAACACGCGCTCGATGGGCTGGCCGCCGCTGACGGTCTGGTACGGACGGCAGTGCGCCTGGCCGTGGTCGGAGAGGACGTACATCTCGTAGCGGTGGCCCGGCACCCGCCGCACCACCCGCCACAGCTGGCGGATGGAGCGGTCGACGTGACGCAGCGAGCGGAGCGCGCGACGGTGGCGCGGCCCGAAGGCGTGGGCGAAGACGTCGTAGTCCAGGTAGTTGACGTAGACGGCCGGCGCGCCGGCGTAGACATCGCGCGAGGCCGACAGCGTGAACAGCTCGCGCAGCCAGACGGACAGCCCGAGCTTGATGGCCAGCCACTTCCAGCCGCGGGCGGCCTCGCCCACCGGGTCGGCGATCAGGCGCAGCACGGCGCGCAGCAGCTCGACGCCCGTCAGCACGATGCACTTGACCACCACCCAGGCCACCACGACGATCGCGGACACGAAGGCCAGCACCCCCCGTCCGCTCGGCCGCTTGATCATCGCGAAGCTGAAGAGGTTGTTCACGGCGCCGCCGGTGAACACGCACGCGTAGGCGCTGCCGCCCTCGAGGATGCCGCGACGGCCGCCGGCCTGCGTGCTCTCGACGTGCGCGGCGTCGCCCGCCCGCGGGAAGTAGATGTCCGACCCGCGGATCTTGTCGTGGTAGTGGAAGCCGGGGATGTCGGGGCGCACGCCGTAGAGCACGCCCATCTGGAAGGCCGGTGTGGAGGTGGGCAGCCCCACGTTCATCCGGCACAGGCGCCAGCCCTCGTGGCGCAGCAGCCGCGCCAGGAACGGCATCCGGCCCTCGGCCAGCGCCTGCTCCAGCACCTCGCGCGCCAGGCCGTCGATCTGCACGATGAGCAGCCGGCGCCGCGCGCCGGCCTCGGGCGCGGGGCCCACGCGCAGCCGCCGGATGGCGCGGTCGAGCCCGTGTTGCAGCGCCAGGACCAGCTCGTCGAGCGGCATCGGGCTCATTGTAATATCCCCGGGAACCATGGAGTCAGCCGCGGCCGCCGTCGTCGAGTCCGTCCGTCGCTTCGTCGAGACCCAGGTGCTCCCCGTCGCCACCGATCTCGAGCGCGCCGACCGCTATCCGCACGCCCTGGTGGCGGGGCTGCGGGACCTCGGTCTCTTCGGCGCGCTGGTGCCGCGGGCGTGGGGCGGTCTGGGCCTCGACGTGACGACCTACGCGCGCGTGATCGAGGAGCTCTGCCGCGGCTGGATGTCGCTCGCCGGCGTCCTCAACAGTCACACCATGGCCGCGCTCATCGTCCTGCACCACGGCACCGACGAGCAGCGCGCGCGCCTGCTGCCACGCTTCGCGCGCGGCGAGGCCCGCGGCGGCCTCTGCCTCACCGAGCCCCACGCCGGCTCGGACGTTCAGGCGATCCGCACCGTCGCGCGCCGGCGCCGCGACGAGTACCTGCTGCACGGCGCCAAGATGTTCGTGACCAACGGCCGCGAGGGCAACACCTTCGCGCTGCTGGCCGTGACCGACCCCGGCGCCTCGCCGCGGCACCGGGGCATGTCGTGCTTCATCGTCGAGGCCGGCGCCGACGCGGCGGCCCGGGGTCTCACCGTCGTGAAGTCCATCGGCAAGCTCGGCTACAAGGGCGTGGACACGGCCGAGCTCCTCTTCGAGGGCTTCGCCGTCCCCGCCGCCAACCTGGTGGGCGGCGTCGAGGGGCGGGGCTTCCGGCACGTCATGAGCGGCCTGGAGACGGGACGCATCAACATCGCCGCGCGCGCCGTCGGCGTCGGCCAGGCCGCCTGCGACTGCGCGCGCGCCCGCGCCGCGCGCGGGCCGGACGGCGCGCCGCCGGCGCTGGCCGACATGGCCGCCCGGCTGGAGAGCGCCCGCCGGCTCACCTACTGGGCGGCCGGCATGAAGGACCGCGCCGAGCGCTGCGACCTCGAGGCCGGCATGGCCAAGCTCTACGCGTCGGAGACGGCCCAGCGCCTGGCCGAGGAGGCCCTGCGCCTGGGCGGCGAGCCGGCGGCGGCATCGGGGTCGCTCGAGGAACGGCTGTTCCGCGACACGCCGCTGATGATCATCGGAGAGGGCACAAACGAGATCCAGCGCACGCTGATCGCGCGCCAGTTGCTCGAGCGCCACGGCGAGCGACTGGGCGCCCTGACCTCGCGCGAGGGCGAGCCGGAGGAGCGCCGGCAGGCCGTCCTGGCGGTCCGGCAGTTCGTGGAGAAGGCGGTGGCGCCCGTCGCGTGGGCGGGCGAGCGCGCCGGTCGGTATCCCGCCGATCTCGTCGGCGACCTGGCGACGCTCGGCGTCCTCGGCGCGCTCGTCCCGCCGCGCCTGGGCGGTCTCGGGCTCGACCTGGTCACCTACGCGATGATCCTCGAGGAGCTGGCGCGGGGCTGGACGGCGCTCGCCGGCGCCGTGGCGACGCACGCGACCGCGACCTGGGCGCTGGCGCGCCACGCCGGTGGCGCCCTCGCCGAGCGCTGGCTGCCGCCGATGACCCGCGGTGACCTGCTGGGAACCGTGGCGCTGGGCGCGCCGGTGCGGGCGGCGCGGGATGACGGCGACGCGGTGCTCACCGGCGCCGCCGGGTCCGTGGACAACGCCCCCCGCGCGGGGCTCTTCCTGGTCGCCGCGCATACGGACGATGCCACGGCGGCCCTCGCCGTGGTCGAGCGTGGCCTGTCCGGCGTCGTCGTGGAGCCCGCCCGCCCGACGCTGGGCGGCCGCGGGCTCGAGCAGGCGTGCCTGCGCCTGGACCGGGCGCGCATGCCGGCCGCCTGGCTCCTGCGGGCGGACCACGACGCGATCTCGCCGATCGGCGGGCTTGCCCGCCTGGGCCTGGCCGCCATCGCCGCCGGGGTGGCCCAGGCGGCGTTCGAGGCGGCGCTGCGGTACTCGCAGCAGCGCACGACCTTCGGCCAGGCGATCTGCCACCACCAGGCGATCCAGCTCAAGCTCGCCGACATGGCGACGGCGATCGCCGCCACGCGCGCCTCGACGTACGAGGCGGCACGGCGACTGGCCGACGGCGACGGCGTGGCGGCGGCGCTGGCGCGGCTGCACGCGTGCGAGGCCGCGAGCATGGTGACGCTGGAGGCGATGCGCATCCACGGCGGGTACGGGTACACGACGGAGTTCCCGGTGGAGCGCTACTATCGCGACGCGCCGCGACTGGCGTCGGCCGCCGGCGGCGTCGACGCCGACCGCGCCCTCCTCGCGCGCCGGCTGGCCGCCGCGCGCGGGCCCGAGGCCGCCACCCCGCCGCGGGAGGGCTGATGGGATACGGACGCTGGCTGGAAGACTTCAGGGTCGGCGAGGTGATCCGCCACTGGCCCGGCCGTACCATCACCGAGGCCGACAACACCTGGTTCGCCCTGCTCACGAACAACCAGCATCCCCTGCACAGCGACGCGCACTACGCGGCGACGGCCACCCCGCACGGCCAGCGCGTCGTGCTGGGCCCCCTGGTCTTCTCGGTCGGCATCGGGCTCACCGTCGCCGACGTCTCCGGCAAGGCCATCGCCAACCTCGAGATCGAGCGCATCGAGCACCACGCCCCCACGTTCAACGGCGACACCCTCTACTCGGAGAGCACCGTGCTCGACGTGCGCGAGTCGCGGCAGGGCGATCGCGGCGTGGTCTCGGTGGAGACCCGGGTCAGCAACCAGCGCGGCGAGTGCGTCATGACGTTCCGGCGCAAGGTGCTCGTGCCCAGGCGCACCCACGCCACGCTGGGCGAGGGCCGGCTGCCGGGATGAACCGGCCCCCGCTCGCCGGCCTCCGCGTGCTCGCCGTCTCGCAGTTCGGCGCCGGCCCCTTCGGGACCCAGGTGCTGGCCGACCTGGGCGCCGAGGTCATCAAGATCGAGGACCCGGCCGTCGGCGGCGACGTCTCGCGCTACGTTCCGCCGTGGCAGGCCGACGGCGACTCCCTCTACTTCCAGTCCTTCAACCGGGGCAAGAAGTCCGTCACCCTCGACCTCCGCCACCCGGACGGCCGCGCGGTGTTCCACGACCTGGTGCGCGTCTCCCACGCCGTCTACAACAACCTGCGCGGCGACCTGCCGGTCGCGCTGGGGCTGACCTACGCGGCGCTGGCGACGGTCAATCCCGCCGTCGTCTGCTGCTCGCTCTCCGGCTTCGGCGCCACCGGCCCGCGCGCCGCCGAGCCGGGCTACGACTACCTGATCCAGGGCCACGCCGGGTACATGGCCATCACCGGCGAGCCCGACGGCCCGCCGGGCAAGTGCGGGGTGTCGGTCATCGACTTCGCCGGCGGCTACGCCTCGATGCTCGCGCTGATGGTGGGGCTCTGGGACGCCCAGCGGTCGGGTGTCGGCCGCGACCTGGACGTCTCGCTGCTCGACACGGCCGTGAGCATGCTCTCCTACGTCGCGACCTGGACGCTCAACCGCGACTGGGAGGCGGCCCGCGTGGCCGATTCCGGCCATCAGACGCTGGTGCCGTCGCAGAACTTCCGCACCGCCGACGGCTGGATCGTCGTGTTCTGCGCCAAGGAGAAGTTCTGGCACGCGCTCGTGGAAGCCATGGACCTGGCCCCGCTCGCCCGCGACCCGCGGTTCGCGACGTTCCCGGACCGCCTGCGGCACAAGGCCGCGCTGCTGGCCATCCTGCGGCCCCGCTTCCGGGAGCGGACGACGGCCGAGTGGCTCGCGCGCCTGCGCGGTCGCGTGCCGTCCGCGCCGGTGAACACGGTGCGCCAGGCGCTGGAGGACGAGCAGGTGCGCGCCCGGGAGATGATCCTCGCGGTCGAGCACCCGGTCTGGGGCCCCATCCGCGAGGTCGCGTCCCCCATCAAGACGCCGGGCGCCGTGCGGCAGCCGGCCCCGGCGCCACGCCTCGGGCAGCACACCGGGGAGATCCTCGCCGAGCTCCTGGCGTATCCTCCCGCGCGGATCGCCGCCCTGCGCGCGTCGGGCGCGCTGGGCGCGGCGGGCCGAACGCCGTCCACCCCGTCGGCCGAGGAGGCCACCACATGAGCACGATCGCCGTCCTGATCACCTCCGTCCTGGCGCTCGCCGTGACGATCGCGCCCGGCGCCGCGCTCGCCTGGACGCGCAGCCCGGCCACCCGGTTCGCGACGTTGCCGGACGGGTTCGCCAACCCGGAGCGCATCGCCGCCGACGCCGCCGGCAACCTCTACGTGACGACCTTCGACACGACGAAGACCGGCGGCCCGGGGCAGCTCTTCGTCTTCACCCCCAGCGGCCGCCTGCTGCGGCAGGTCGCGGTCGAGGGGTCGAGCAACCTGCTGCTCGACCTCGCGTTCCATCCCCAGAGCGGCGCCCTGCTGGTCATCGACTTCGCCTCCGCCCGCGTGCTGACCGTGGACCCGGTCACCGGCGCCTCGCAGATCTTCGCGCAGATCCCGGGCAGCGCCGGCCCGAACGTGCTGACGTTCGACCGCGCGGGGAACGTGTACGTGTCCGACTCGTTCCAGGCCACCGTGTGGCGGACAGGGCCGGCGGGTGGCATGGCGACGCCGTTCGTGACGAGCCCGCTGCTCGGCACGTCCGGGGTACCACCGTTCGGCGCCAACGGTCTGGCCTTCGACACGGCCCAGACGGCGCTGTTCGTCGCCAACACCGGCAACGACACGGTGATCCGGATCCCCGTCTCCGGCACTCCCCTCGCGGCCGGCACGCCCGCCGTGTTCGCCAACAGCGTCAACGGGGCCGACGGCCTGATCGTGGACGAGGACGACAACGTCTGGGTCTGCGCCAACCAGGCCGACGAGGTCGTCGTCCTCGACCGCACGGGCCGCCTCATCGCCAAGCTCGGCGACTTCGGCGGCATCGGCCCCGACGGCGCCCCGAACGGCCTGCTGTTCCCGGCGAGCCTGGTGCGCAGCGGCAACTTCGTCTACGTGACGAACCTGGCCCTGGACCTGCGGCTCTTCGACCCGGACTTCACGACCGGTGACTCGCCGTGGACGAGCGAGGTGCGGCGGCACACGATCGCCCGTATCGGCGCGCGCATCCCGCCGGTCCAGCGGCCCGAATGACGGTCCCCGCTCCCGCGCGCGGCCGCGGCACGGCGGCCGCGCCCCCCGCCGCCGGTGGGATACTCGCCCCGATGGGATAATGGAAGGCCGGCGGGGGTGACGGGCATGGCCGAGCAGACGGTTCCGTTCGGCGACGTCGAGGAGACCGCGGCGGTCGCGCCGCCCTGGATGACCATCCTCCACAACTGCGACTGCCACACCTTCGAGCAGGTCGTCCGCCAGCTGCAGAAGGCCATCGCGTGCAGCGAGGCCGAGGGCTGGGAGATCGCCTGGCAGGTACACAACACGGGCAAGGCCGTCGTGAAGATCGGGGCCGAGGCCGAGTGCGTGCGGGTGGGCAACGTGCTGGCGTCCATCGGGCTCGTCGTCACCGTCGTGCAGTCCTGAGGGGCCCGTGCGCGGGCTGGCCCTGCACACCTGGACGCTCGACACCACGCCCCTGCCCGCGGCGCTCGCCGCCGCCCGCGCCGCGGGCTTCCAGGCCGTGGAGCTGCGCCGCCTGGACTTCGATCGGGCCCGCGAGTCCGGCCGGTCCCCCGAGGCCGTGATGGCCGAGGTGCGCGCCAGCGGGCTCGCCGTCTCCTGCGTCGGCGCGCGGCTGGGCTGGCTGTGGGCCGAGGGCCAGGCGCGGGCGGGGCTGATGGCCGCGCTGCGGGACGCCTGCGCCTGGGCGGCGGCGCTGGGCTGCCCGACCGTCATGAGCCCCGTGGACCGCGAGCGCGGCGATCTCGCGCGCGCCGCCGGCAGCGTGCGCGAGGCCGACGACATCGCCCGCGAGCACGGCGTGCGCCTGGCCATCGAGGGCAACTCGCAGGCGGCCCAGATCAACACCGTCGAGCGGGTGCGGGAGCTGCTGGCGCTCGCCGGCCACCCGCACTGCGGGCTGCTGTTCGACACCTATCACGCCCAGCGCGCCGGCGGCTGGCGCGCGCTCGAGGACGTCGCCCCCGGCGAGATCGCCTACGTGCAGTACAGCGACGTGCCGCCCACCACGACGCCGGGGTTCGCGCTGGACCGGCTGCCGCCGGGACGCGGCATCGTGCCCTTCCGCGAGATCTTCGCGCTGCTCGCCGCGCGCGGCTACGACGGCTGGCTCAGCTACGAGGCGCCGAACGAGGCCGCCTGGGCCCGGCCCCCGCTGGAGGTCGCGCGCGAGGCGGTGGAGGCCACGCGTCCGCTGCTGCCCCGGTGACGGGCGGCCTGCCGCCCGTCACCGCCGTCGTGTTCGACATGGACGGCGTGCTCGTCGACTCGGAGGCCATGAACTTCGAGGCCATGCGCCGCATGCTGGCCGGACACGGCATCGCGTACGGCGAGGCCGACGACCGGCGCTTCCGCGGGCGGCGCAACATCGACCTCTACGCCGCGCTGCGCGCGGACCGTGCCGGCGTGCCCGGCGACGACGTCCTGGACGGCGACTACACGCGCACGCTGACGGCCATGATCCGCGCGCGCTGCACGCCGATGGCCGGCGTGCCCGACGTGCTGCACGCCCTCCGCGAGCGCGGCTATCGCCTGGCCCTGGCCTCGTCCTCGGCCCCGGCCGTCATCGCCGAGACCGTGCGGGCGCTCGGCGTGGGCGGCGTCTTCGACGCCGTCGTGTCGGGCGTCGAGGTGCCCCACGGCAAGCCGGCGCCCGACGTCTTCCTGGAGGCGGCCCGGCGGCTGGGCGTGGCGCCGGCGCGGTGCCTGGTGGTGGAGGACTCGCGCAACGGGCTGCTGGCGGCCGTCGCCGCCGGGATGGCGTGCGTCGCCGTGCCGTGCGCGCAGACGCGGGACGAGCACTTCGCCGAGGCTCACGCGCGTCTCGAGAGCCTCGCCGGACTCCTCGACGTGCTGCCTACATCACCGGGCCGATGATCCAGGGCGCGAACTCCTCCTCGCCGACCCCCGACAGCTCGCTCTTCGTCCGCTTGCCGGAGGCCACCGCGACGATCTCCTCGAAGATCTGGCGGCCGACCGTCTCGAGCGGCGTGCCCTCGAGGATCACGCCGCAGTTGACGTCCATGTCCTCCTCCATGTGCCGGTACACCAGCGAGTTGGTGGCCAGCTTGATGGAGGGCACGGGCTTGCAGCCGAAGACGGAGCCACGGCCGGTGGTGAAGCAGATGACGTTGCAGCCGCCGGCCACCAGGCCGGTGATCGACACCGGGTCGTGCCCCGGGGTGTCCATGAACACGAACCCGCGCGTCGTGATCGGCTCGCCGTAGAGGAAGACATCCATCAGCGGCGTCGTGCCGCCCTTGGTCACGCCGCCCAGCGACTTCTCGAACACGGTGGTGATGCCGCCCGCCTTGTTGCCGGGGGCGGGGTTGCTGTCCATGGCCTCGAGGCCCCGGCAGTACCACTCCCACCACTTGTAGCGGTCCAGCAGCTTCTTGGCCACGCCCTCGTCGACGGCGCGGCGGATCAGGAGGTGCTCGGCGCCGTAGATCTCCGGCGTCTCGGCGAGCACGCCGGTGCCGCCGTACCGCACCAGCTCGTCCACGGCCCAGCCGAGCGCGGGGTTGGCGGTGATGCCGGAGTTGCCGTCGGAGCCGCCGCAGTTCGTCGCCAGCACGAGCTCGGACACCGGCTGCCGCGTGCGGCGGGCCGCATCGGCGGCGGGCAGCAGGCGGGCCACCTCGGCGGCCGCGCGCTCCACCGTCTTGCGGATGCCGCCCGCCTCCTGGATGTTCACCACGAACGGCTTCCGCTCGGGATGCCCCGGCGCCGACATCTTCTGGCGGTCGATCATCACCACCGCCTGGTTCACCTCGCAGCCGAGACCGATCACGATGTAGGCGGCCACGTTCGGATGCTTGGCGTACCCGGCCAGCACCCGCTGCAGGGCCAGGTGATCCTCGCCGAAGAGCTTCGTGCCGCATCCCGACTTGTGCGTGATGGCGATGACGCCGTCCACGTTCGGGTAGTCGCGCTGGACGTCGCGGAAGCGGTCCTTCACGAACTGGCTCACGCTGGCCGAGCAGTTCACGCCGGAGACGACGGCCACGTAGTTGCGGGTGCCGACCCGCCCGTCCTCGCGCCTGAACCCCTGGAAGTACCGCATCTGCTCGGGCGGGTGGCGGCGCACGGGGCGGACGTCGACGCCGACCTCGTAGCGGTCGGCCGCCAGCGCGCCGATGTCGAGGTTGTGGCTGTGGACGTGATCGCCGGCGGCGATGTCCCGCGTCGCGAAGCCGATGACCTGGCCGTAGCGGCGGACGGGCCGGCCGGCGGCGACGGCGCGGCGCGCCAGCTTGTGGCCGGGCGCGACGTCCTGGCGCACCTCGATGCGCGTGCCGCCATCGTCGACGCGGTCGCCGGCGGCCAGCGCCCGCGTGGCGATGGCCACGTCGTCCTCGGCCCGGAGCACGATCGCCCGCTCGCTCAGCGCGTAGCTCGCCATGGTCACCTCGCGCGACGCCGTGGCTTCGCCGGGCGCGCCCGGCCGCCTCACTATACCGCGGCCGCGCCCGGAGCCGGCCGGCGACCGCGGCGCCGCCTACTCGCGGCTCTTGATGTGCAGGACGGCCGGCGGGGCCTTGTCGATCTGGATCGTGGTGTGGTCGATGCCGAAGCGCGCGTGCAGCACCGCGTGCAGGGCCTCCAGCAGGCGCTCGCTGTCGGTCGGGTCGTCGACGACGACGTGGGCGCTCATCGCTTCCCGCCCCGACGTCAAAGTCCACACGTGCAGGTCGTGGACGTAGCGCACGCCGGGGACCGCCGTCATGGCCGCCTCGATCTCCGACAGGTCGAGGTGGGCCGGGGTGCCCTCGAGGAGCACGTTGACGGCCTGGGTGAGCAGGCGCCAGGTCCGCGGCACGATGAAGACGGCGATCGCCGCGCTGATCAGCGGATCGATGACGGTCCAGCCGGTCAGCGCGATGACCGCCGCGGCGAGCAGCACGCCGAGGGACGCCAGCGCGTCGGCCAGCACCTCGACGTAGGCGGCCCGCACGTTGAGGCTTTCCCCGGCGCCCCGGTGCAGCAGCCAGGCGCCGCCGAGGTTCACCACCAGCCCCGCCGTCGCGATCACCAGCATGGGCCCGCCCAGCACCTCGCGGGGGGCGAGCGCGCGCGCGTAGGCCTCGGCCAGGATCCAGCCGGCCACCGCCAGCAACACCAGCGCGTTCACCACCGAGGCGAGGATCTCCACGCGGAAGTAGCCGAAGGTCTTGGCCGGCGTCGGCGGCCGGGTGGCGATCCAGACGGCGAACAGTGCCAGGGCCAGTCCGCCGATGTCGGTCAGCATGTGTCCGGCGTCCGCGGCCAGCGCCAGGCTGCCCGTCCACACGGCGCCGGCGACCTCCACGACGAGGAACGCGCTGGTCAGGAGCAGGACGGCGAGCAGCCGCCCCTGCGACCGGCCGGCGGCCGTCTCGCGATGGACGTGAGCCATCGGGCGGATCGTAGCAGGTCTTGATAGAATGCCGCACGAATGCAGGCGCCGGACGGCATCGTCGACCGCTTCGTCGATCTCGGAGGTCAGCGGTTCCACTACACCGAGTGGGGGCCGCCCGCGGCGCCGCCGCTGGTGCTGCTCCACGGCGTCACCGGCCACGCGCGCACGTGGGACGACGAGGCGCGGGCGCTGTCCGCCGAGTGGCGGGTGCTGGCCCTCGACCAGCGCGGCCACGGCGACTCCGATCCTGCGCCGGACGGCGACTACACCGTGCCCAGCCTCGCCGGCGACCTCGCCGCCTTCGCCGACGCCCTCGGCCTGGCCCGCGTCGACCTCGTCGGGCTCTCGCTCGGCGGACGGGTCGCCATCGCCTTCGCTGCCGCCAACCCCGAGCGCGTGCGCCGCCTCGTCGTCGTCGACATCGGGCCCGACATCGCGGCGGCGGGCCGCGCCCGCGTGGGCGCGGCGATGGCGCTGGCCCCCGAGCGCTTCGAGACCCTCGAGGAGGCGCTGGCCCTCGCGCGGATGGCGAACCCGCGCTACGCCGAGGCCCGGCTGCGCGACCGGGTGCGCCATGGCCTCCGGCCGCTCGCCGGCGGCGGCTTCGGCTGGAAGTACGATCGCGCGCTCCGGGAGGCCGTGCGCCGGGGGCACTGGCGCGACCCCGTCGACGTCTGGCCGCTCTGGCGCGCGCTGCAATGCCCCACGCTGCTCGTGCGCGGCGCGGAGTCCGACGTGCTGGACGCCGGCACCGCCAAGCGCATGCTGGAGACGCAGCCGCGCGCGCGGATGGTGGAGGTCCCGGGCGCCGGACACACGGTGCCGGGCGACCGCCCGGCGGAGTTCCTCGCCGCGCTGCGCGAGTTCCTCACCGACGCATGACGCGGGCGATCGGCTGGACCGGCGTGCTCGCCGTGGTGGTCTGGGTGCTCGCCCACATGCTGTACCTCGGGCCGATCCGGGATGCGACCGAGGCGACGCTGGCGTGGGCGGTGACGCTCGCGGGGGCCAGCGCCCTGGTGGCCGCCCTCACCGTCCTGGCCTTCGGGCTGGTGGAGGCCGGCTCGCGTCCGGCGTGGCTCCGCTTCGTGGCCGCGGCGCGGACGGCCGCGGCCGTCGTGGGCTCGGCGGTGGTGCTCGTCGGCCTCCTGCACTACCGCGACACCGAACCCCACGGCGAGGTTCGCTGGATCGCGGTCGGCCTGGCCGTGCTGCTGGGCGCAGCCCTCGTGCACTGGTGGGTCGTGCGCACCCAGCGCCGGATCGTCTGAGCGGGGGACCCGACATGGCCCCCCACACGCCCCATGCGTTCGGCGCGCCCCGGCCACGCCGGTGCGCGCCGCTGCGTCCCGCTCAGCGCTCGCGGAGGCGGCGGGCGGCCTCGGCCCGCATCTGCTGCATGGCGCGCGTCTCCTGGTCGGAGTAGCGCTCCTCCTGCCACGGGTCGGCGTGCATGTGGTAGCCGTTCTGCTCCCAGAAGCCCGGCGGGTTGACGTCGAGGAACTCGAAGGCGCGCAGCCACTTGCTGGACTTCCAGAAGTAGAGCTTCGGCAGCACCAGGCGCATCGGGCCGCCGTGGTCGGGCTCGAGATCCCGGCCGTTGTGCTTGAGGGCCAGGATCACGTCGTCGTCGCGCAGGTCGTCGAGGGAGGTGTTGGTGGTGTAGTCGGGATCGGCGTGCTGCAGCACCCACCGGGCCGCCGGCAACGGCCGGACGTGGTCGAGGATGACGCGGGCCGGCACCCCTTCCCACTCGTTGTCGAGCCTCGACCACCGCGTGACGCAGTGGATGTCGGAGCGCACGGTCACGCGCGGCAGCCTCAGGAACTGCTCCCAGGTCCACGTCGTCTCGCGCTCGACGAGCCCGAAGCACCGGAACGTCCAGCGCGACCGGTCCACGCGCGGAGTGAGCCCGTAGGTGAGGACGGGCCACTTCGTGGTCAGCGTCTGCCCGGGGGGAACCCGGGCGGCGAGGTCGGCGTCGAGGTCCTTCGTGCGACGTTGCATGCGGTGGTGCCTCCAGAGCTCGAAGAGGATGCGCGCCATCCGCCCAACTCTACCACCGGCGTCGAACGCGGCGGGGCCGGCGGAATTGTCGCCGAGGGCCTCGGAACCGGACCGTATAATGCCCGAGGGCGGCAGTCGACCGGCGGGAAAGGACGCGCGCAGGCATGAACGGGGAACGCAAGCTGGCGCTGTTCATCGACTTCGAGAACATCGCCCGCGGGGTCAAGGAGGCGCAGTACAAGCAGTTCGAGATCAAGCTGGTCCTGGAGCGGCTGCTCGAGAAGGGCAAGATCATCGTCCGCCGCGCCTACGCCGACTGGAACCGCTTCACCGAGTACAAGCGCCCCTTCCACGAGTGGGCCATCGAGCTCATCGACGTCCCGCAGAGCCGCTACAGCGGCAAGAACTCCGCGGACATCCGGATGGTCGTCGACGCGCTCGACCTGGCCTACGGCAAGACCCACATCGACTCCTTCGCGCTCGTGTCGGGGGACTCGGACTTCTCGCCGCTCGTCTCCAAGCTGCGCGAGAACGACCGCTACGTGATCGGCCTCGGCGTGAAGTCGTCCTCGTCGGACCTGCTGGTGGCCAACTGCGACGAGTTCATCTTCTACGAGGACCTGATCCGCGACACCAAGAAGACGAGCGTGCTGCGTAACCTGCCCGAGAAGAAGGCCGAGGCCCTGGCCCAGCTCATCGACGCCATCCAGGCCCTGCAGCGCGAGAACAAGGAGACGCTGTGGGGCTCGATGGTGAAGCAGACGATGATCCGCAAGAACCCGGCCTTCAACGAGTCGTACTACGGCTACTCCACGTTCTCGAAGCTGCTGGAGGACGCCGCCAAGCAGCGGATCGTCACCCTCGAGCGCGACGAGAAGAGCGGCACCTACGTCGTCACTTCCCTCGTCGAGGCGGCCTGATCGGCCGGCGCCTCGACGCCGGACGGCGACCGTGCGCCGCGCGCCGTCGCGTTGCGCGGGGTGCCCGACCGGCGTATGGTTGGCGGTCGTGACGGTCGCGCTCGGGCGGTGCGTGCTGCGTCAGCGAGTGCGCCTCGCCGTCGCGGCGCTCCTGGCCCTCCTCACCGCACCGGCCGCGGCCCAGGTGACGCTCTCGATCGATCCCGCGATGGCCACGGGGCCGGCGCAGGCGCCCGTCGTCATCGTGGAGTTCTCCGACTACCAGTGACCGCACTGCCGCAGCGTCCAGCGGTCGCTGGCGACGCTCATGACGGAGTACGAGGGCCGGGTGCGCCTGGCCGTGAAGGACCTGCCGCTGTCGTTCCATCGCCTGGCCCGGCCGGCCGCCGAGGCCGCCCGCTGCGCGGCCGCCGAGGGCCGCTTCTGGCCCTACCACGACCGCCTCTTCGCCGAGCAGCCGCGCTTCGAGCGTGAGCACCTGCTGCGCTACGCGGCCGACCTGGGCCTCGACGTCCCCCGCTTCACCCGCTGCCTCGACGAGCGCCGGCACGCCGCCGCCGTGGAGGCCGACGTGCGGCAGGCGCGGGCCCTCGGCATCACCGGCACGCCGACCTTCGTGATCAACGGCGAGGTCCGCATCGTCGGCGCGCACCCCATCGAGACCTTCCGCGAGGTGATCGCGGAAGCGCTGCGCGGCCGCTGAGGCGGTGGCCTTCACGCGGGTGGTGCGCGCCGCCGACGTCCCGCCGGGGCGCGGCCTGCTCGTGGAGCAGGACGGGCTGGTGCTGGCCGTGTTCAACGCCGGCGACGGCCGCTTCTTCGCGTGCGGGGCGATCTGTCCCCACGAGGACGGCCCGCTCGCCGACGGCTGGCTCGAGGCCGGCGCCGCCGTCTGCCCCTGGCACGGCTTCGACTTCGACCTCGCCACCGGCCGCTGCCGCGTCGACCCCGACCTCGCCGTCCCCGTCTACCGCGCGCGCCTGCAGGGCGACGCCGTCGAGGTGGACCTTCCGTGAAGCCGTGCTAGGCTGGCGGTGAGCACCCAGGGGAGGAAGGATGGCGACGTGGCTGAGAGAGCGGTCCCTCACGTACGAAAGTTCCTCGGGCAGCGGCTGCGTGCGCTCCGCAAGCAACGCGGACTGAGCCAGGAGCGCCTCGGACGTCGATCCGGCCTCAGCGGCAAGTTCATCGGCGAGGTGGAGCGCGGCGAGAAATCCATCTCGGTGGACAGCCTCTACCACGTCGCGGTGGCGCTCGAGGTTCCCCTCAGTCACCTCACCGACGTACGTCCCGGCCGGCGCGCCATGGTGCCGAGCCCGGAGGCCGAGCGCATCTTCGCGCTGGTCGCCGGGCACCGCCGTGCCGCCGACGTCCGGCGCGCACACGCCGTCATCCGCACGATGCTCCGGGGCGCGTCCTGACCCGGAGCGGGAGCGAGGGGCATCGATGACGACCGAACAGGTCTGGCTCGGCATCGGACTGCTCGGCCAGGCGCTCTTCTCCGCGCGCTTCCTGGTCCAGTGGATCGCCACGGAGCGCAAGCGCAAGAGCGTGATCCCGCGGGAGTTCTGGTACTTCTCCGTGGGCGGGGGCCTGACGCTGCTCGCCTACGCGCTCTACCGCGCCGACCCGGTGTTCATCCTCGGGCAGGGCGCCGGCCTCGTCGTCTACGCCCGCAACCTGTACTTCATCCATCGCCGCCGCAGCGAGCGCGCGACCGTCACCGGCTGAGCGGGCGGATCCATGCGCGAGTCACAGCTCGCCACGGCTCCGCCGGGGCGCGACGAAGGCGGGGGGCTTGGGGGCCATGTCGGGGCCCCCGGAGCAGCGCGCGCGATCCAGAGGAGCGCCACGGCTCCGCCGGGCGCGACGAAGGCGGGGGGCTTGGGGGCCATGTCGGGGCCCCCGGAGCAGCGCGCGCGATCCAGAGGAGCGCCACGGCTCCGCCGGGGCGCGACGAAGGCAGGGGGCTTGGGGGCCATGTCGGGGCCCCCGGAGCAGCGCGCGCGATCCAGAGGAGCGCCACGGCTCCGCCGGGGCGCGACGAAGGCGGGGGGCTTGGGGGCCATGTCGGGGCCCCCATGAAATTGTCATACAATCCACCTGGTCCCGGGGGTCGGGCGGCGGCGTCGCCGTCGCGAGCGGTCCCCGGAGGAGGCGCCGGCGGGGACCGTCCCGGTCCCGGCCGCGTGAACGACGCATGACGATCGACTGGGCGCGCTGCCACACCCGTCCCGTGCTGATGATTCCCGGGCCCACCGAACTGCCGCCGCCGGTCATCCAGGCGCTCAACCAGCCGCCGGCCATCCAGTACGACGAGACGTTCGACGAGGGCGTGCTCGAGCCGACCACGCTGGCGCTGCGCGAGGTGTTCCAGACGCGCCACGAGGTCATCGTCATGCCGGGCTCCGGGCGGACGGCGCTCGAGGCCGGCGCGCTGTCGGTGATCGAGCCGGGCGACCGCGCGCTCGTCGTCGCCGCCGGCCAGTTCGGGCTGCTCATGCGCGAGATCATGCACCGCGTGGGCGCCGAGCTCACCGAGTTTCCCGTCGAGCTGGGGGCCCCGCTCGACCTCGACCGGCTGGCCGCGGAGGCGCGGCGGCTGAGGCCCAAGGTCCTCTCGCTGGTGCACAACGAGACGTCGACCGGGACGACCTATCCCGCCGCCGAGGTCGGTCGCATCGCGCGCGAGGTCGGCGCGCTGTTCCTGCTCGACACGGTCTCGTCGATCGCCGGCATCGACGTCCGGACCGACGAGTGGGGTGTGGACCTCAACATGACGGGCTCGCAGAAGTGCCTGGCCGCGCCCCTGGGCATGGCGCTGGTGGCGGTGAGCCCACGGGCCTGGGAGGCGATGGAGCGGCGCGCGCGCCCGGCGCGGTCCTGGGCCTACGACCTGCTCCGCTGGAAGGAGCACTGGATCCCGGAGTCGCGGGGCGGACGCGTCAAGGACGGCGCGCCCCGCCGCCAGCCGGTCTCGATCCCCACGCACCTGACCGCGGCCATGCAGGTGGCGGTCCGGCTCATCCTCGAGGAGGGCCTGCCCCACCGGTTCCGCCGCCACGAGGTCGCGGCCCGGGCCCTGCGCGCCGGCGTCGCCGCCATGGGCCTGGAGATGTTCCCCCACCCGTCGCTGCTCTCCAGCACCGTGTCGTCGATCAAGGCGCCGCGTGACGTCGACACCGCCGCCGTGGTGCGGCGCATGCGCGAGCAGTACGGGATCCTCATCGGCACCGGCCTCGACCGGATCCGCGCCACGACGCTGCGCATCGGCACGATGGGCATGACGGCGAGCCCGCTCTACGTGCTGCCCACGCTCGGCGCGCTCGAGCTGGCCCTGCGCGACCTCGGCTACAAGGCCGAGCCGGGGGCCGGCGTCGCCGCCGCCCAGCGGGTTTTCGCCGACCACACGTGAGCGCGCGGCCGCTCATCGCCGTCCCCGACGACTTCCCCTCGGTGTTCGAGGGCACGCCGGCGCACGAGCGGGCGCGGGCGCTCGGCGAGGTGCGCCTGTTCACCGCCCGCGGCGCCGACGACGAGGCCGAGTTGATCCGCCGGATCGACCGCGCCCGCGTGGCCATCAACATCCGGGCCCACGCCCGCTTCACCGAGGGCGTGTTCGCGGCGTGCAAGAACCTCCAGATGGTGTCCATCTGGGGCACCGGCACCGACAACGTCGACCTCGACGCCGCGGGCCGTCACGGGGTGACGGTGTGCAACACCCCGGGCGTCAACGCCCGGGCCGTGGCCGAGCACGCGCTGGCGCTGATGCTCGCCGTCGCGCGGCGCATCCCGCGGATCGACCGCGAGGTGCGCGAGGGCCGCTGGCCCCGCGAGCTGCTGACCCAGCTCCTCGGCAAGACGCTCGGCGTGTTCGGCACCGGCACCATCGGCGCGCGGGTGGTCGAGCTCGGCCGCGCGGTGGGCATGAGCGTGCTGGCGTGGAGCCTGCGCGGCGACGAGGCGCGCGTGCGGGCGCTCGGCGCCACGCCGGCCGCGAAGGACGAGATCCTCCGCACGGCCGACGTGATCTCGCTGCACCTGCGGCTCATCCCCGAGACGCGCGGCTTCCTCGGCCGCCGCGAGCTCGCGCTCATGAAGCCGTCGGCGCTCCTGATCAACACCGCCCGGGGGGCCCTGGTGGAGCGGGACGCGCTGCTCGAGGCGCTGGAGCGCCGCCGCATCGGCGGCGCCGGCCTCGACGTCTTCCACGACGAGCCGGTCAAGGCCGCCGATCCGCTGCTGCGGCTGGACAGCGTCGTGCTGTCGCCGCACAACGCGGGCCAGACGCCGGAGGTGATCCGCGACGGCCTGCTCCGGGCCGTCCAGAACGTGGAGAACTTCCTCGGGGGCGCGCCGACCGACGTCGTGGTCGCCCCGGCGCGGTAGCCGCCGCTACCGCCGCCCCCTGACGTACCACTCGTAGATCTCCTCGCCGGTGGCGAACCAGACGCCCTTCTTGGTCTTCATGTAGTCGTACACGGCCTCGAAGTACTTGATCCGGTGCGGCACCCCCGAAATGTAGGGGTGCACGGCCAGGGCCATCACGCGCGGGTGCTTCGCGCCCTCGGCGTAGAGCCGGTCGAACTGGTCGCGGGCGCGCTGCAGCCAGTACGACGACTCGTGGTGCTGGATGACCATCATCGGGATGTCGTTGAGCTCGACGGTGTACGGCACCGACACCAGCGGGCGGCTGCTCGTGCGGATCTCGTAGGGCTGGTCGTCGTTCACCCAGTCCGAGACGTACTCGATGCCCTCCTCGGCGAGGAGGTCGAGCGTCTCCCACGTCTCGGTGAGCCCGGGCCCGAGCCAGCCCTTGGGGCGCTTGCCCGTGAACTTCTCCAGCAGGCGGATGGATTCGCGGATGGCCGCCCGCTGGTCGGGCAGCAGGTGCATGGCGCCCTGCACGACGCCGTGCCCCATGAACTCCCAGCCGGCCTCCAGCATGGCGCGGGCGACGGCCGGATAGCTCTCGCACACGTGGGCGTTGATCGCCGTCGTCGCCCGCAGGCGCCGCCGGCCGAGCGCCTCCAGCAGGCGCCAGAACCCCACGCGCATCCCGTACTCGTGCCAGGCCCAGTTGGGCACGTCGGGAATCACGGCCACGGCCTGCGGGGTCGTCAGGTACTGCCGGGGCATGGCCTTCTCGATGGACCATTCCTCGACGTTGACGATGGTCCACACGGCGATGCGCGCGCCCTTCGGCAGCTTCCAGGGCCGGCGATCGACGATCGGGGAGTAGTCGAACCGTTCGTGGGGTCGCTTCACGGGCGCCTCCTCGCTGGAGCCGGTGGGGCCGGGTCGACGATCCGGCGGCATGGTACATCGGCCGGGCGCCTATAGTACAATCTCCCGCCGTGACCCCGCCCCTGGGCATCGATATCCACGCGCATTTCTTTCCGGAGGCCTATCTTCGCCTGATCGAGAAGGAAGGCGCGTCGGCCGGCGCCCGCATCGACCGGGGCAATCCGGCCGGGCTCACCGTCGTCGTCGCGGGCTTCGCCACGCCGCCGCTCACGCCCGCCTACTGGGACATCGACGCGCGCCTGAAGGCCATGAACCGGACCGGTGTGGGCGTGCAGGCGCTCTCGCTCACGGTGCCCATGGTATACTTCGCAGGCGGCGCGCTGGCGCGGCGGCTCGCGCAGGCCTTCAACGACTCGTGCGCCGAGGCGCACACCGCGCACCCCGACCGGTTCGTCGGCTGCGCGACACTGCCGATGCAGGAGCCGGCGGCGGCGCTGGCCGAGCTGGAGCGCGCGGCGCGGCTGCCGGGCGTGCGGGCGGTCTACCTCGGCACCAACGTCAACGGCCGCGAGCTGTCGGATCCGGCCTTCGCGCCGATCTTCGAGCGGTGCCAGGAGTACGAGTTGCCCGTCCTGCTGCACCCGATCAACGTCGTCGGCGCCGCCCGGCTGCAGCCCTTCTACCTCCACAACCTGCTCGGCAACCCGTTCGACTCCGCGGTGGCCGCGGCGCACCTGGTCCTCGGCGGCGTGCTCGACCGCTTCCCGCGGCTGCAGGTGTGCCTGCCCCACGCGGGGGGCGCCCTGCCCTACCTGTTCGGGCGGCTCCAGCACGGCCAGCGCGTGCGGCCCGAGGCGCGCGAGAAGGCGCGGCGGCCCTTCAGCGCCTACCTGCGCCGGTTCACCTACGACACCATCTCGCACTCGCCCGAGGCCCTGCGCTACCTCATCGACCTCGTGGGCCCCGACCGGGTGATGCTCGGCAGCGACTTCTGCTTCGACATGGGCTACGAGCGGCCGCGCGACATCGTCACCAAGCGGCTGCGCCTCAAGGCCGCCGACCAGGCGCGCATCATCCGCGGCAACGCCGCGCGCCTGCTGGGGCTGGCGTGACGGCTTCCGCTGCGATCCGCGCAATCCAGAGGAGCGCCACGGCTCCGCCGGGGCGCTCCGAACGTTGGGGGGGTGTGGGGGGCCATGTCGGGGCCCCCCACGTGTATTGACCCCCGAGTTCTGGGTCACCCAGACGTTCAGCGGGCTGTCGTACGGCGCGCTGCTGTTCCTGCTCGCGGGCGGGCTCTCGCTGATCTTCGGCATGATGCGGATCGTCAACATGACGCACGGCTCCTACTACCTGCTCGGGGGCTACGTGGCGCTCACGACCATCTGGACGTCGGACCGCTGGATGCTCGGGCTGCTCACCGCCTGCGTGGCCATCGCCGTCATCGGCGTCTGCGAGTGGAACGCCTTCCTCAAGCGGCTGAGCGGCCAGGAGCTGGGCCAGGTGCTGACGACGATGGGCTTCGCCCTGATCTTCCAGGACCTGGCCCTGATCACCTGGGGCGGCGACCCCTACACCATCCCCATCCCCAAGGTCCTCGACGGGTCGTGGCACGTCGGCACGCTCTTCTTTCCCGTCTACCGCGTCTTCATCATCGCCGTCGCCGCCGTGGTGGCCATCGTGCTCTGGCTCGTGCTCGAGCGCACGCGGCTGGGCGCCATGATCCGGGCGACGGTCGACGACGCCGAGATGGCGCGCGGCGTCGGCGTGAACGTCTTCCGCATCTCCATGGCCGTCTTCGCCCTCGGCGCCGTGCTGGCGTCGGTGGCCGGCGTGGTCGCCGGCGGCTTCGTCGGCGTGTACCCCGGCGCCGACTTCGAGATCCTTCCCTACGCCTTCGTCGTCGTGATCGTGGGCGGCATGGGCAGCCTCAAGGGCGCGCTGGTGGGCAGCCTGCTGGTGGGCCTGCTCGACAACTTCGGCAAGGCGCTGTTCCCGGAACTCTCGTACTTCACCCTCTTCGCCCCGATGGCGGCGATCCTCGCGATCCGCCCGACCGGGCTCTTCGGGCGCGCCTGATGCCCCCGCGGCGGCCCCGGACGGCGCTGGCCCTCGGAGCCGCCGTGCTCGCCCTGGCCGCGCTGGCGCCCGTGCTGACCTCGTTCCAGCTGGCCCTCCTGACGCAGGCGCTGATCCTCGGCATCCTGGCCATGAGCCTGGACCTCGTGCTGGGCTACCTCGGGCTGGCCTCGCTGGGGCACGCCTCCTACCTGGGCCTCGGCGCCTACGCCGTCGGGGTGCTCTCCACGCGCCACGGCGCGGGATTCTGGACGACGCTCGTGGTCGGCATCGTCCTCGCCGCGGCGGTGGCCGCGGTCTTCGGGCTGGTCGCCCTGCGCGCCACCGGCGTGTACTTCCTGATGATCACGCTGGCGCTCGGCATGGTCGTGTGGGGGCTCGCCAACCGGTGGGTCTCCCTCACCTCCGGCGACAACGGCATCTCGGGCGTGCCCCGCCCGGAGCTGGGGCTGCCGTGGCCGATGGCCACCGGCCTGCCGTTCTTCTACCTGATCCTCGTCGCCTTCGCGCTCGCCTTCGTGTTCCTCCGTCTCGTCGTGAACTCCCCCTTCGGGCACACGCTGGTCGGCATCCGCGAGAGCGAGTCGCGCATGCGGACGCTCGGCTACCACGTGTGGCTGCACAAGTACATCGCCTTCGTCATCGCCGGCGCGGTGGGCGGGTTCGCCGGGGTGCTGTGGGCGTCCTACAACGGGTTCGTGAGCCCCGCCGACACCGAGCTCACGACGTCGGTGAAGATCCTCCTCATGGTCGCGCTCGGCGGCCGCGGCACGCTGGTGGGGCCGGCCATCGGGGCGCTGGCGATCGTGCTGCTCGAGAACCTCGTGTCGGTGTACACGCACCGCTGGCTCCTGATCCTCGGCAGCGTCTACATCGCGACCATCGTCTACGCGCCCGAGGGCATCGTGGGCGCGGTCCGGAACTGGACGAAAGGAGACAGAGCATGGGCAAGAGGCTGATCGTCGCGCTCCTGGCCGTCGTCGTCGTCGTCGCCGCCGTCGGCGTGCCCCCTGCGCCGGCCCAGAAGGGGCCGATCAAGATCGGGTTCCTGGCGCCCATGACCGGCGGCGCCGCCCAGATCGGCAAGGACATGACCAACGGGCTCAGCATGTGGCTCGACGAGAACAAGTGGACCATCGCCGGCCGCAAGGTCGAGCTCATCGTGGAGGACACGCAGGGCCAGCCCAACATCGCCCTGACCAAGCTGCAGAAGCTGGTGGAGAGCGACCGGGTGCACGTGCTGGCCGGCGGTCTCTTCGCCCACGTGGGCTACGCGCTGGCCCCGAAGGTGGACCAGCTCCGCGTGCCCATGCTGTACCCCGTGATGGCCGCCGACGACCTCACGCAGCGCAAGCCGGTGAAGTGGGTGGTCCGCAACGGCTGGACGTCGAGCCAGCCGAACCATCCGTTCGGGGAGTACGTGGCCAAGACCCTCGGCTACAAGAAGGTCGTCACCATCGCCATCGACTACGCCTTCGGGTGGGAGCAGGTCGGCGGCTTCCAGAAGACGTTCGAGGAGAACGGCGGCCAGGTCGTCCAGAAGCTCTGGGCCCCGCTCAACACCACGGACTTCGCCCCCTACCTGTCGCAGATCCGCCGCGACGCCGACGCCGTGTTCGCGCTCATGGTGTCGATCTCGGCCCTCCGCTTCCCCAAGCAGTACGAGCAGGCCGGGCTCAAGGGCAAGCTGCCGCTGCTCGGCGGCGGCACCACGTTCGACGAGTTCGTGCTGCCCTCGCTGGGCGACGAGGCCATCGGCGGCGTGAGCGCGCTCATCTACAGCGCCGCGCTCGACACGCCGGCCAACAAGCGGTTCGTGACCGAGTACCGGAAGAAGTACACCAAGGTGCCGTCGTACTACTCGGAGACCTGCTACACGACGGGCCGCTGGCTGAACGAGGCGGTGAAGGCCGTGAACGGCGACGTCGAGAACCGCGAGAAGTTCCTGGAGGCGCTGCGCAAGGTCGAGATCCCGGACGCGCCGCGCGGGCCGGTGAAGCTCGACTCGCACGGCAACCCGGTCCAGAACATCTACATCCGCAAGGTCGAGAAGAAGGACGGCGAGCTCTGGAACACCGTCATCCAGACGTACCCGAACGTGTCGCAGTTCTACAAGTACAAGCCCGAGGAATTCTTGAAGCAGCCGGTCTACGACCGAAATTTCCCGGCGTGCAAGTTCTGCTGATCACGGGGGGACGTCTCTTCGCCGGGCTCGGCGGCGACGGGACTGCTGTGGCTTGGAGGCGGGCTGGGGAGGGCCCGGGGTGGGGGCGCTGCGACCACGAGGCGGCAGGCCGCTTCGAATCCGCCTCGGCTTCGTCGGAGGGGGCCGCGGCGGCCCCCTCCGAGACCTCCCTCAAGGGCAAGGTTGTGCGGGCGAAGCCCGCGCTCGAAAGCGGTTCATCGTCGGCGCGGAGACGAGCGCCGCTGCATCCTCCGGTGTGAGCGAAGCCGAAGGGATGGGCGCGCGATGAGCCAGGCGGCGGCGTTGAAGTTGGCGGGGGTGTCGAAGGCGTTCGGGGGGTTGAGGGCGGTCGATTCGGTGAGCCTGGAGGTGCGGCCGGGGGAGAAGCGGGCGCTGATCGGACCGAACGGGGCCGGGAAGACGACGCTCTTCAGCCTGATCAGCGGCGAGCAGCCGGTCAGCGATGGATCGATCGAGCTCTTCGGGCGCGACGTCACGCGGCTGGCGCCGTACCGGCGGGCCGCGCTCGGGATGAGCCGGACCTACCAGATCACGAACCTGTTCCCGAAGCTGTCGGCGCTCGATAACTGCCTGCTCGCCGCCCAGGCCCTCACGCGGGTGAAGCTGCACCTGCTGCGGCCGATGGTGCGCTACACGGACCTGTACCAGCGCGCCGAAGACGTCCTGCGTGCGGTCGGGCTCGAGGCGAAGGCCGGCGACGCGGTCAGAAACCTCTCGCACGGCGAGCAGCGGCAGCTCGAGATCGGCATGGCGCTGGCGGGGTCGCCGCGGCTGCTCCTGCTCGACGAGCCGACCGCCGGGCTGGCGCCGGCCGAGTCGCAGCTGATGACGGCGCTGCTCAAGCGGCTGGACCCGGCCATCACCGTGCTGGTCATCGAGCACGACATGGACGTGGCGTTCGCGCTCACCGATCGCATCACCGTCCTGCACTACGGCCGCGTGGTCGCCGACGGGCTCGCCGAGCAGGTCAAGGGCGACCCGCTCGTGCAGGAGATCTATCTCGGAGCCCTGACATGAAGGCGATGGTCTTGCATGGCCTCGGGCAGCCCCTGCGCCTGGAGGACGTGCCCGTGCCGAAGATCGGCCCCGGCGAGGCGCTGCTCCGCGTTCGCGCCGTCGGGGTGGGCCTGACCGTCGTCATCATGACCGCGGTGCCGGGACGGGTGACGTCGTTCCCCCGCATTCCGGGCCACGAGGTGGCGGGCGAGGTCGTCGAGGTCGGCTCCGAGGTGACGAACGTGCGCGTGGGCGACCGCGTCACCTGCCACTTCTACCTGACGTGCCACGCCTGCCAGTACTGCCGCAGCGGACGCGAGACGCTCTGCACGGCGTTCCGCGGCAACGTGGGCATGGCCTGCGACGGGGCGTACGCCGAGTACATGGCCATTGCCGCCGCCAACCTGGTGCGCATCCCCGACGGCGTGTCGGACGTCGAGGCCGCCGTGGCCGCCGACGCGATCTGCACGCCGTACCACGCCTGCCGCGAGGAGGCGCGCGTGGGGCCCAGCGACCGCGTGCTCGTGGTCGGGGCCGGCGGCGGCGTGGGCATCCACATGGTGCAGATGGCGCGCCTCTGCGGCGGCTGGGTGGTGGGCGCCGACGTGGACGACGCCAAGCTGGCCGCCGCGAAGGAGTACGGCGCCGACGCCGTCGTCGACGGGCGGGCCGGCGATCTCGCGGCGCAGGTGCTCGCCGCCACCGACGGCCGCGGCGTCGACGCCGCCATCGACACCGTCGCCAGCCGCGAGACGCTGGAGGCGTGCGTGCGCTCGCTCGCCATCGCCGGCCGGCTCGTCATCATCGGGGCACGGCCGCGCGCCGTCTTCGGCGTGGACGCGACCTTCACCGTCGATCCCGGCCTCGTGCTGAACCGCATGCTCGAGATCCACGGCTCGCGCTACGTCAACCTGGCCGAGATCGGCCAGACGCTGGAGCTGCTGCGCCAGCGCCGGCTGCGCGCGGTCGTCAGCCGGACCTTCCCGCTGGAGGGCGCCGAGGAAGCCCACGCGCTGCTGCGCAAGAACGCGCTGGTGGGCCGCGCCGCCCTGGTCGTGGCGACCTGATGCTGGACGTCCGCGACATCCACACCTACTACGGCGACAGCTACGTGCTGCAGGGCGTGTCGCTCAGCATGGAGCGCGGGCAGGCCGTGGCCATCCTGGGCCGCAACGGCATGGGCAAGACCACCCTGATCCGGTCCATCGTGGGCTTCACGCCGCCGCGACGCGGCCAGGTGCTCTTCAAGGGCCAGGACATCACCGGCTGGCCGTCCAACCGGTCGGTGGCGCTCGGGCTGGGGCTGGTGCCCCAGGGCCGCCGGGTGTTCCCCTCGCTCACCGTGCTGGAGAACCTGCTGGTCGCCGCCCGCCGCGACGGCGCCGGCGGCTGGACGGTGGAGCGCGTGATGGACCTCTTCCCCCGCCTGCGCGAGCGGGCGCAGAACCGCGCCGGCAAGCTGTCCGGCGGAGAGCAGCAGATGCTGGCCATCGCCCGGGCGCTCATGACCAATCCCGAGCTGCTGCTGATGGACGAGCCGACCGAGGGCCTGGCCCCGCTGCTCGTCCGCGAGGTCGGCCGCGTCATTCAGAGTCTCAAGGCCTCGGGGCTATCCATCCTGCTCGTCGAGCAGAACCTGCCGCTCGCGCTGCGCGTGGCCGACCACGTGCACGTGCTGTCGCGCGGGCGCATCGTGCACTCGTCGACGGCCGCCGCGCTGGCCGGCGACCACGACACCAAGGCCCGGTACCTCGGGCTCTGAGGAGAGCGTGATGAAGCGCATCGCCGTCATCGGCGTCGGCCTGCTGGGCTCCGCGGTCGCCTCGCGCCTGCTCCAGGGCGGCTTCGAGGTCACCGGCTACGATCCCGTGAAGACGAACCTCGAGGCGCTCCGCGGGCGCGGGCTGCGTCCGGCCGGGTCGATCGGGGAGGCCGCCGGCGGCGCCGACGTGGCCTTCGCCATCCTGCCCTCGCTCGAGACCGTCGATGCCGCCGTGCTGGGGCCGGGCGGCCTGGTCGAGACGCTGCCCCGCGGCGCCGTCGTCTGCCAGATGAGCACGATCTCGCCGGCGCTCACCCGCACGCTCGCCGCCGCGGCCGCCGCGAAGGGCGTGGGGTTCCTCGACACGCCCATGAGCGGCACCAGCTCGATGGTCGAGCGCGGCGACTGCACCATCTACGTCGGCGGCGATCCCGCCGTGGCCGAGCGGGTCAAGCCGGTGCTCGACGCCATCGCCCGCAAGACCGTCCACATCGGCGAGGCCGGCCACGCCATGCTCGCGAAGCTGGCCACGAACCTCCTCGTGGGCCTCAACACGGCGGCCGCCGCCGAGGCGCTGGTGCTCGCCGCCAAGGGCGGCCTCGACCCGGCGAAGTTGCTGCCGGTCCTGCGCGAGAGCGCCGCGGCCTCCCGCATGCTCGACGTGCGCGGCCCGCTGATGGTCGAGCGCAACTTCGCCGCGCAGATGAAGTGCGACCTGTTCCTCAAGGACTTCAAGCTCATGCTGGACGAGGGCATGCGCCTGGGCGTGGCCCTGCCCCTCACCAGCCTCGCCCAGCAGCTCACGACCGCCACCGTGGCCGCCGGCCGCGGCGGCGAGGACCTCGCGGCCGTGATCAAGACGATCGAGGACCTGGCCGGGATGGGAGATTGAGATGCGCTTCGGGACCTTCTTCTTCTTCCAGGCGCCCCCCGGCGTCCGGCACGACGACATCATCCACAACGAACTGGAGCAGATCGAGTGGACGGAGGAGCTGGGCTTCGACGAGGCGTGGCTCACCGAGCACCACTTCATCGACTACGGCCTGGCCGTCGACCCCGCCTCGCTGGCCGCCGCCGCGGCCTCGCGCACGCGCCGCATCCGCATCGGGCTCGCCGCCGCCATCCTGCCCTTCCACCACCCGCTGCGCCTGGCCGAGCAGATGGCGCTGATCGACATCATCAGCAAGGGCCGGCTCGACGTCGGCGTCGGCCGCGGCAACCGCCCGGCGGAGTTCCACGGCTACCACGTGCCCCAGCAGGAGAGCCGCGAGCGGTTCGACGAGACCGTGGAGATCATGGTCCGCGCGTGGACGGAGGAGGTCGTCCGCCACGAGGGCCGCTTCTTCACCGTGCCCGAGGCGCGGGTGATCCCCAAGCCCGTGCAGAAGCCGCATCCCCCGCTCTACCAGGTGTGCGTCACCAAGGACGGCATCGAGAACACGGCCCTCCGCGGCTGGCCCATGCTGAACTCCGTGCTGTTCGGGCCGGTCGACCAGCTCGTCGGCAACCGCGACACCTACGTGGACACGCTGCGGAAGTCGGGACGCAGCGAGGACGAGGTCAAAGCGCTGCTGAACCGATGGGGCGTGAGCCGCCAGATTTACGTGGCCGACACCGACCGCGAGGCGCTGGAGTTCGCCAAGCCCTACGAGATGTGGTACCAGGACTCCTTCCGCCGCTTCGTCATCCCCGACCGAATCGAGGACGCCCACCCCGCCCTGCAGCCGGGCTTCCGGGCCATGGCCGAGCGGCTGGCGAAGGTCACATGGGAAGGGCTCGTCGCCGAGACCCTGGCGTTCGGCTCGCCGGACACCGTGGCCCGGCACATCGAGTACATGCGCTCGATCGGCGTCGGCCAGGTCCTGTGCTGGATGAACTTCGGCGGGTTGCCGCACGACCGGGCGCGACGGTCGATGGAGCTGTTCGCGCGCGAGGTCATGCCGCGGTTCCAGTAATTCCTCCGTCCGCGTCGGCGGAGGCGGCCGGCGTGGTTCTCGGCGTGGCGGCAAGGCGCGGCTACCTGTCGGACCCGCTGGCACAGGCTAGTTCTCGCAACGTCACCTGCGTTGCCACGGTGCCCGTCCGCATTCGTGCCTGGCTCTCAGCACTTTCGGCCCGCCAATGAAGGGCTATCCCAGATATCAGAACCGTAGCAACCGCCAGTATCACCACCCCCGCCGCCGCCCCTCCCTGTCAATCCACCATCACCACGCAAGAGACTCCGTGGGTGAAGTCCTAGACTTGCTGGAAAACGAGACGGGGATGCACTCTTGCTGGAGTTGTCCAAAACCCAGCGTCGCCGGTTGGCGCCGGCGGCAAGAGGAGGCATCCCCGTGGCCTCGAGGATACCGGCATCGGAGCGGACGAGCCAGAAGCTTGAGGAGCTGCTGACCCAGGGCGTGGCCGACGGCGACGCCCGCGCCGAACTGCTGAAGCTGGCGGTCCGGAAGATCGTGGAGGAGGCCCTGGAGGCCGAGGTCGCCGAGGCGGTCGGGCGCGACTACTACGAGAACGGGGCGGCGCCCGGCGCCGGCTATCGGAACGGCTACCGGCGGGGCCGCCTGCGCACGGCCGAGGGCCCCATCGAGTACGGCGTGCCCCAGGTCGCGGATCGCGCCGAGCCGTTCGTGTCGCGGGTGCGGGCGGGGCTGGCGGGCCGGACGGCCGAGCTGGAGCGGCTGGCCGTCGAGATGTTCGCCCGCGGCCTGAGCGCGCGGGACATCGAGGCCGCCTTCCGGGACGCGACGGGGGCGAGCGTGCTGAGCCGGACGGCGGTCAGCCAGGTGACCGAGCGCCTCTGGCAGGAGTACGAAGCCTTCGCGAGCCGGGACCTGAGCGAGTTCCAGGTCGCCTACCTGTTCGTCGATGGCGTCGCCGAGCGGCTGCACGCCGGCATGCCACGGGAGGCGGTGCGCTGCGCCTGGGGGATTACCGAGGATGGCCGGAAAGTGCTGCTCCACCTGGCGCCGGGCATGAAGGAGGACACGGCGAGCTGCACGGCCTTCTTCCAGGACCTCAAGCGGCGCGGCTTGCCGGATCCGCTCTTGGCGATCACCGACGGTGCGGCCGGCTTGATCCGGGCTGTCGAGACCTGCTTCCCGCGGGCGCTGCGCCAGCGGTGTCTGGTCCACCGGCTCCGCAACCTGCGCAGCAAGGCCCCCGAGGCCCAGTGGCCGGAGATCGCGATCCGGGCGCGGGCGTGTTACGAGGCAGCGTCCCCGGCCCTGGCCGCCTTGCTGCGCGACGACTTCGTGCAGGCCTACGGGCGGGAGCTGCCGGCAGTGGTCCAGTGCTTCACCGACGACTTCGAGGCCTGCATCGCCCACCTGCGCTTCCCGCTCCGCCACCGCAAGGTGATCCGGACCACGAACCTGCTGGAGCGGCTCTTCCTCGAAGAGCGCCGTCGGACGAAGATCATCCCGCACGCCTTCGGGGAGCGGCCGGTGCTGAAGCTGATGTACGCCGCCGTCATCCGCGCCGCCGACCGGTGGCGCGGCATCACCGTCGGCGAGTTCGAGCAGCGACAGCTGAAAGCGATTCGGGAGGAGCTCGATCGCGCTCACGCCGAGCGCGTGCGCCCGGCCGTGCGACCGAGCGCGGGTGTGTCGCCCGTCAGATTATCCAGCAAGACTCGGACTTGACCCGTCTCGAGCGGCGTCACTCGCGTTCTGTCTCACTCGCGCCATGCCGTGAGCATTCGCCATCTCATGAGACTGAGATCCCGGACGCAAGTCTGCCCACATGCTCCACCAGGCAGCCTTCAGACTCTTGAAGATGCCGTCCCCATTCTCTCGGTGCGCCACCTAAGAAATATAGCCATGCAACACGGTATTAAATAGGCCGGTGCTTCGGCTGCCTCAGCGTGGCCAGATGTGGCGGGCGACCTGGCCGATGAGGCGGAGTTTCGCTTCCTGTTCTTCGGGCGTGAGCGGGTTTCCGGCTTCCCCGGAAGCGAAGCCGCACTGCGGGCTGAGGGCCAGGCGCTCCAGGGGGATGAGGCGGCTGGCCTCGTGGATCCGGCGCTCAACAGCGTCGCGGTCCTCGAGGGCGCCCTTCTTCGTCGTCAGGAGGCCGAGGACGACCTCGGTGTCGGGGCCGACGTGCTTCAGCGGGCCGAAGTCGCCGGCGCGGGGCGTGTCGTACTCCAGCAGCAGGCGGTCGTAATTGGTCAGGCGGGGGAAGACCTCGCCGGCGATGCGGTCGTAGCCGCCGTTGGCGAGCCAGCGTCCGCCGGGGGCGTTGCCGCGGCAGATGTGGATGGCGCGCGTGAGGCCGCTCATGCCGGCGAAGACCAGGTCGTCGATCTCGGCGTCCTCGATGAGCTCGCGATCCATGTCGTGGCCCCAGGACTCGAAGGCGGCGCGGTTGTCGCGGTCGACGTGCCACTGGGCGTAGTTGGGGGCGTCCATCTGCACGTAGTCGCCGCCGAGGGCGACGATCTTCTTCACGACGTGCTCGCGCAGGTAATCGGCCACGGCGCGCAGGAAGTCGCCGGCGGTGGGATAGGCGGCGCGCGAGTGCTCGGGGTGCCAGAAGATGCGGTGCCAGGAGGGGGCGGGGATCGTGAACTTGGTTCGCGTGCGGGCGTTCGCGCGGAGGAAGGCGTACTCCTCGGCCACGATGTCACGCACCACCTGCAGCGGCTGGGTGACGAACGGGCGGCGGTCCCGCGTCCACACGGTGGCCGGCCGCCCGTCCGACTCCTTCCACAGCGACCACCAGCCGGGGTCGGCGGGCAGGAACTCGTAGCCGGCCAGCGGGGCGTGGGCCGCGCCCTCCTCGCGGAGCGGGATGGTGACGACCCACGAGTTGCGGCGCAGCTCGCCGTCGGTGATGACGTCGAGCCCGGCGCCCTCCTGCAGGGCGATCGCCTTGCGCACGGCGCAGTCCTCCACCGCCCTCAGGCCGTCGGCGTCCAGACGGCCCTCGCGGGCCGCCTGCCGCGCCTCCTTGAGGTAGGCCGGCCGCAGCAGGCTGCCCACCACGTCGGCCCGCGCCGGCGCCGGGCGGCTCACGGCTTCTTCAGGCGCACCTCTTCGTAGGGCGCCGACCACGGGTACGGGTCGATCAGCAGGAACGCGGGATCGGCCACGCGGGGGCCGACGCCGCTCGGCCACACGTAGTCGTAGATCGGCACGAAGCGCACGCGCTCGACCAGCAGCCGCTGGATCTGGTGCAGCAGGACCTCGCGCTTCTTGCGGTCGGTCTCCCGCGACTGCTGCGCGAACAGCGCGTCGACGTCGGGCCAGCCGCCGTAGGCGTAGGCGCCGGTGCTCGGCACGTACTCGGACATGCGCGAGGCGGCGTTGCCGTAGGTGCCGGTGATGCAGAGGCACACGCCGCGCAGCTTCTTGCCGCTCCAGGCGCCCATGAAGGCCGCCCGCTCCATCGTGCGCATCCGCGTCCGGATGCCGACGGCCTGCAGGTAGCCGGCCACGGCCTCGCCGAGCGAGTAGTAGGGAGGGAACGGGTGCAGCTCGCCGGCGTCGAAGCCGTTGGGGTAGCCGGCCTCGGCCAGCAAGGCCCTGGCCCGGGCGGCGTCGTACGGCGGCGCGTCGAGGGCCAGCGCGAACTCGAGCTTGCGCGGCACGAACCCGCCGGTGAGCCGCGAGGCGCCGAGCGTCTCGGCCTCGTTGAGCGTCTTGCGGTCGAGGGCGTGGCTGGCGGCCAGGCGCACGCGGCGGTCGTGCCACGGCGACTTGGGGTCCCACTGGTCGAAGAAGTCCAGGAAGAACGTGGCGATGCCGCCGGAGAACGCCAGCTTCAGGTTCGGATCGCGCTTGACCTCCTGGGCCTGCGGGGCGTCCAGCAGGTAGGCCACGTCGACCTCGCCGCGCTTGAGCATGGCCAGGCGCGTGCTGGAATCCGGCACGCTCTTGAAGACCAGGCGCTTGACCGAGGGCACCTTGCGCCAGTAGCCCTCGTAGGCTTCCAGCACCAGCTCCACGCCCGGCTGGTGGCTCACGAACTTGTAGGGTCCGAGCCCGACCGGGTGCTTCTTGAAGCCGTCGTCGCCCACCTGCTCGACGTACTTCTTGGGCACGATCCAGCCGGCGCCGGCCACCATGGTGCCGTAGAAGGTCATGAAGTCCGGCCACGGCTCGTGCAGGTGGATGCGGACCCGGTGGGGGCCGGCGACCTCGACGTCGCGCACGCGGTCCCTAAGGATCTTGTAGCCCTTGGCCCGCTGGAAGCTGAACCGCACGTCCTCGGCGGTGAACGGGTCGCCGTTGTGGAACTTGAGCCCCGCGCGCAGCTTGAAGTCGTACGTCTTCTGGTCGGCGCTCACCGTCCACGACTCGGCCAGGCTCGGCGCCATGGCCTTGCCCGGCATGGTCTTCACCAGCGCGTCGTGCAGCGCCCACATGATCCAGAAGGGCGTGATGAAGCCCGTGACCTCACCCGGGTCGAACCACAGCGGCGAGAGGGTCACGTAGAGCGCGTAGCGCAGCTCGCCCTCGGGCTTGGCCTGGGCCGCGGCGGGGGCGACGGGCCCCACCGCGCCGGCGGCGACCACCACGGCGAGCACGACGGCGATGCCGAGCGCGACGATCCGCCTGACGTTCATCGATCCTCCATTCACCTGGTCTGGTCTCGTGGCCTCCCGCCCCCGCCCGCGCGACGTCACTGCGGCGGGATGATGGGCAGCAGCAGGTAGCCGTCCCGGCCGCCGCCCGCGTGGAGCGTCACCCGGCCGCCGAAGACGTCGCGCGGCCGGTTGATGGGGTCGTCGTGGGTCATGCCGCCGGTGCCGCGGGTGCCGTAGACGAACTTCCGGCCGAACTCGCCGACCTCCCCCTCGTACTCGTAGTCCTTGCCGCGCACCGTCAGGGCCACGCGCCAGCCGGCCGGCACGACGATACACGACGGGACGATCTCGACGTCGCACTCGTACACCTCGCCGGGCGCCAGCGGCTCGACGCGGTCGTGGGGATGCCAGGGCTGCCACGGCGTGCTGCGCGCCGGGTCGAGGCGGCGGTGCGAGGCGCGCAGCCAGCCGTTGGCGATCGGCGTGTTCGGATCGGTGGAGCCGAAGAAGGTCAGCTCCCGGCCGTCCGGCTCGAAGACGCGGACGATCAGGAACAGGTCGGCGTCCGTGGTCGAGGACGCCACGAAGAGTTTCGCGGCCATGGGGCCGGTGATCTCGGTTTCCCGCTCCACCGTCCACGAGAACGTCACGCCGTCGCCAAGCGCCTCGTACTCGATGGCGCCCGCGCGCGCCACCGGCGTGGGGCTGAGAGTCCGGTTCACCGGGTCCAGGTACATCTTCGTCCACCGCGTGCGCGCCAGCGGCCACTCCTGCTCGTGGCGGAGCACGAAGCGCTCGCCCGGGTGACGCACGTTGAGCGTGACCGGCGGCGTCTTGTCCCAGCCGTTGTCGAGGCCCTTCAGGAAGTGGTCGAAGAAGCGCTTTTGCAGATCGAGCCCATAGCCCGAGGAGAACAGCGCCCAGTGCGACTCGCCGTGCGCCTCGAGCCACTTCTGCTCGGCCGGGGCCTGCACGAAGGCGTTGAAGTTGCCCCGGGGGTGGATGCCCTGCCCGCCCCAGTTGGCGCACGACAGGAACGGCACGGTGATCTTCGCCAGGTCGGCCGACCGCTCGCGGTGCCAGTCGTCGCAGAGCGGATGGGCCAGCAGGTCCAGGTGCGGGTCGGTGCGGCTCTTGGCCAGGTCCTCCTCGGGCAGCGTCTCCGGCCCCGCGACCGACTCGCCGGTGTTGGGGTTCTTCCTGGCCCGCGCCCCGAGGCCGTGCTGGACGGTGAGGGCCTGCACCGGCGCCCAGCGCTTCATGAACTCGCTCAGGATGCCGCCGTGGTGGGACACGTCGCGGTAGAAGTCGTTGAAGCCCTCCCACGGGATGATGGCGGCCAGGTGCGGCGGATGCCTGGCGGCCACCCGCCACTGGTTGACGGCGTAGTAGGAGATGCCGAGCATGCCGACCTTGCCGTTGCTCCACGGCTGGGTGCCCGCCCACTCGATGCACTGGTAGAGGTCGTCGTCCTCGCGCGGGCAGAGCGGGTCCATGAAGCCCGGCGACCAGCCCGACCCGCGGGAGTCGACGCGCACGATGGCGTAGCCGTGCGGCACCCAGCGCTCGGGGTCGGTCACCTCCCACGCCTGGTACTTGTTGGTCGAGCCCTCCAGGATCTCGGGATGGTTCTCGACCATCTTCTGCCACTGCATCGGATAACCGTCCTGGTAGGCGAGCCCCTTGGCGTAGATGCCGTGCGAGAGGATCACGGGGTATCGGCCGTCGGCGATCGGCCGGTAGACGTCGGCCCGCAGCACGATCCCGTCGTCCATGGGGATCGGCTGGTGCCAGGTCATGCGCATGCCGTCACGGATCTCCGTGCGCGTCGCGATCTCGGGTGTCTGGCTCATCGGGGCGGTTCTCCTCGTCGGATGGCGGACGCCTGGGATGATCGCCGTTTCTTGACACCGGCGCAACTCGAACCCTAGAGTCGATCAGGGGCGACGCGCGTGCTCTGGTGGCTCTGGCTGGTCGCGGGGCTGGTCCTGCTCGGCGTGGAGATGGTGACGCCGGGCGGCTTCTACGTCCTGTTCTTCGGCGTCTCCGCGCTCGTCGTCGGCTGTCTCGTCGGGCTCGGCGTCGGCGGTCCGGTGTGGCTGCAGTGGATCGTCTTCTCCGCGCTCTCCGTCGGCTCGCTCCTGCTGCTGCGCCCCCACCTCGTGCGCTGGACGCGCTCCGCCGAGCGCCCCGATCCCATGGACACGCTCGAGGGCGAGGCCGCGGTTCTCATGGAGGATCTCGGACCCGGCGCGTTCGGCAAGGCCGAGCTGCGCGGGACCACCTGGACCGCGCTCAACCGTGGGGGCACGCCCCTGGCCCGCGGTCAGCGGTGCCGCGTCGTCCGCGTCGACGGCCTCACCCTGTGGGTGGAGGCCGCCGAGGGAGGCTCGTGATGACCGAGGCGGTGATCGTCGCCGTCGTCCTCGCCGTGCTGGTGCTGATCGTCATCGCCAAGACCGCGGTGGTCGTGCCGCAGCAGAGCGCCTACGTCGTCGAGCGCCTCGGGAAGTACCGCGCCACGCTCGGCGCGGGCTTCCACGTCCTCGCCCCCTTCCTGGACGCCGTCCGCTACCGCCACTCGCTGAAGGAGACGGCCGTGGACATCCCCGAGCAGGTCTGCATCACCCGGGACAACGTCCAGGTCCGCGTGGACGGCGTACTGTACCTCAAGGTGCTCAATCCCGAGCGGGCCTCCTACGGCGTCTCCGACTACCTCTTCGCGATCAGCCAGCTCGCCCAGACGACACTGCGCAGCGAGGTCGGGCGCATCGACCTCGATCGCACCTTCGAGGAGCGCGCCCACATCAACACGCAGGTCGTCAACGAGCTCGACAAGGCCTCCGAGCCGTGGGGCGTGAAGGTGCTGCGCTACGAGATCAAGAACATCAGCCCGCCCCCCGACGTGCTGGCGGCCATGGAGAAGCAGATGCGGGCCGAGCGCGAGAAGCGCGCGGTCGTGCTGGCCTCCGAGGGCGAGCGGGACGCGGCGATCAACACGGCCGAGGGCCAGAAGCAGCAGGTCATCAAGGCCTCGGAGGCGAACAAGCAGCAGCAGATCAACGAGGCCGAGGGCGCGGCCGCGGCCATCCGCGCCATCGCGGATGCGACGGCCGAGGGCATCCGCACGGTCGCCGCCGCCGTCCAGACGCCCGGCGGCTACGAGGCCGTGCAGCTCCGGGTGGCCGAGCAATACATCACGAAGTTCGGCGAGCTGGCCAACGCGACCGACACGACGATGATCGTGCCGGCCAGCGTCGCCGACGCGGCGTCGATGATCGCCACCGCCATGAACGTCATCGGGCGGCGCGGCGACGGGACGCCCGATGCTCCGGCAGGCCCGCCCGGTCCCCGCCGGTAGCGGCTAGGCGCCCGTCTTCGGCGGGATGACGGGCAGCAGCAGGTAGGACTCGCGGCCGCCGCCGGCATGCAGCGTCACCCGGCCGCCGAAGGCGTCGCGCGGCCGGTGGTCGGGGTCGTTGTGCGTCATGCCGCCGGTGCCGCGCGTTCCGTAGTGGAACTTCCGGCCGAACTCCCCCACCTCGCCCTCGTACTCGTAGTCCTTGCCCCGCACGGTGAGGGCCAGCCGCCAGCCGGCGGGGATCACGATGCACGAGGGGACGATCTCCACGTCGCACTCGTAGACCTGGCCGGGCGTCAGCGGCTCCACGCGGTCGTGCGGATGGTACGGCCGGTACGGCAGCGTGCGCGCCGGATCGAGCCGGCGGTGCGAGGCCCGCAGCCAGCCGTTGGCGATGGGCGTGTTGGGGTCGGTGGAGCCCATGAACGTCAGCTCCCTGCCCTGGGGGTCGAACACGCGGACGATCAGGAACAGGTCAGCGTCGCGAGTGGACGACGACACGAACAGCTTGGCGGCCATGGGGCCGGTGACCTCGGTCTCGCGCTCGAGCGGCGGCAGCCAGAACGTCACGCCGTCGCCCAGCGCCTCGTACTCGACGCTCCCCTCGCCCGCGACCGGCGTCCGGCTCAGCGCCCGGCCGGCGGCATCGAGGTAGAAGCGCGTCCACTGCGTGCGCGCCAGCGGCCACTCCTGCTCGTGGCGCAGCAGAAAGCGCTCGCCGGGATGGCGGATGTTGAGCATCACCCGCGGCGTCCTCTCCCAGCCGTTGTCGAGCCCCTTCAGGAAGTGGTCGAAGAAGCGCTTCTGGAGGTCGAGGCCGTAGCCCGACGAGAAGAGCGACCAGTGCGAGTCGCCGTGGACCTCCAGCCACTTCTGGGTCGAGGCCGACTCCACGAACCCGTTGAAGTTGCCGCGCGGGTGGATGCCCTGCCCGCCCCAGTTGGCGCACGTCAGCAGCGGCACCGTGACCTTCGAGAGGTCGGCCGAGCGCTCGCGGTGCCAGGCGTCGTCCAGGGGATGCTTCTTGAGCTCCTCGAAGACGTCCAGCCGGTTCTTGGCCAGCTCCTCGTCTGAGAGCGTGACGGGCCCGGCCACCGACTCGCCGGTGTTCGGGTTCTTCCGCGCGCGCGCCCCGAGGCCGTACTGGATGTTGGCGACCTGGTGCTTGGCCCAGATCTTCTGGAACTCGCTCAGGATGCCGCCGTGGTAGCCGGAGTCGCGGTAGCGGTCGTTCTGGCCCTCCCACGGGATGATGGCGGCCAGGTGCGGCGGGTGCTTGCCGGCCACGCGCCACTGGTTGCTCGCGTAGTACGAGATGCCGAGCATGCCCACCTTGCCGTTGCTCCACGGCCGGGTGCCCGCCCACTCGATGCACTGGTAGAGGTCCTCGATCTCGCGCGGGCTGTTCGGGTCCATGAACCCCGGCGACCAGCCGGCCCCGCGCGAGTCGACGCGGATGACGACGTAACCGTGCGGGATCCACCGCTCGGGATCGGTGACCTCCCAGTTCTGGTACCTGTTCGTGGAGCCGACCAGGATCTCCGGATGGTCGGCGACCATCTTCTGCCACTGCATCGGATAGCCTTCCTGGTAGGCGAGCCCCTTGGCGTAGACGCCGTAGGTGAGGATCACGGGGTACCGGCCGTCCTCGATGGGCCGGAAGACGTCGGCGTCCACGAAGAGGCCGTCGTCCATGGGGATGGGCTGGTGCCAGGTGATCTGCATCCCGTCGCGGATCTCGGTCCGGGTGTAGGCGTTCGGGTCGTGGCTCATGTCCGAATCTCCTCGATGATCCCCGAGATCATTGCGAGTACAGGTGGCAGGCGGCCAGATGCGCGGGCGCGTGCTCGCCGAGGGCCGGCTCCACCTCCTCGCACACGGGCATCGCGTGCGGGCAGCGCGGGTGGAACCGACAGCCGCTCGGCGGGTTGAAGGCGCTGGGCACCTCGCCCTTGACGATGACCTCCTCGCGGACCTCGTCGGGGTGCGACGGCAGCGCGTTGCTCAGCAGCACCTGCGTGTAGGGGTGCAGCGGCCGCGCGTAGAGCTCCTCGCTGGGCGCCGTCTCCACCAGCTTGCCGAGGTACATGACCCCGACGCGCGTGCTCAGGTGCTTGACCACGGCCAGGTCGTGGGCGATGAACAGGTAGCTGACGCCCAGCCGGTCCTGGATGTCGCGCAGCAGGTTGACGACCTGGGCGCGGATGGAGACGTCGAGCGCGGAGACGGCCTCGTCGAGCAGGATGCACTCGGGGTTCGTGGTCAGCGCGCGGGCCAGCGCCACGCGCTGCCGCTGGCCGCCCGACAGCTCGTGCGGGTAGTCGTCCACGATGCGCGGCCGCAGCCCCACGCGCGCCAGCGATGCCTTGATGCGCTCCTCGGCCTCGGCGCGGCCCAGCCGAGGCTCGGTCTGGGCCAGGGGCTCGCCCACGGTCGTCCGGATGGTCAGCCGCGGGTTCAGCGAGCTGTAGGGGTCCTGGAAGACGGCCTGCACGGCGCGCCGGTACTGGGCCTGCTCGTCGCGGCCGAGCGCGTTGATGTCGCGGCCCCGGAACAGGATGGCGCCCGCCGTCGGACGCTCCAGCCGCAGCACCAGCCGGGCCGTCGTCGTCTTGCCGCAGCCGCTCTCGCCGACCAGCCCCAGCGTCTCGCCGCGCCGGAGGACGAAGTCGACCCCGTCCACGGCCTTCACCGTCCCCACGCTGCGCCCGAAGAGCCCGCCCCGCATCACCGGGAAGTGCTTGGTCAGGCCCCTGGCCTCGAGGATCAGCGCGTCGCCGGCCGCCGGCGCCGCCACCGCGGCGTCCCCCGCCGTCGCCGCCGGTGTCGCCGCCACGCGCGCCGCGCCGCCGTCCGCCGTCTGCTCGGCCCTCAGGCAGGCCACCAGGTGCTCGGAGGCCACGGGCTCCAGGAGCGGCCGCGTCTGGCGGCAGCCGGGCTCGGCCAGCGCGCAGCGCGGGGCGAAGCCGCAGCCCGGCGGCACGCCGGCCAGGTCGGGCGGCTGCCCCTCGATGGCGGCGAGGCGGGCGCGCCCGCGCCGCATCGTGGGCAGGCAGGCGAGCAGCCCGATCGTGTACGGGTGGCGCGGGCGGTTGAAGATCTCGCGCGTCGTCCCCGTCTCCACGATGCGGCCGGCGTACATGACGGCGACGCGATCGCAGAGCTTGGCCACGATGCCGAGGTCGTGGGTGACGAAGACCATGGCCAGGCCCGTCTCGCGCTGGATCTCCTTCAGCAGCCGCAGGTACTGGGCCTGGATCGTCACGTCGAGCGAGGTCGTGGGCTCGTCGGCGATGAGCAGGCCCGGCTGGCAGGAGATGGCGATGGCGCCGGCCACGCGCTGGCGGATGCCGCCGCTCATCTGGTGCGGGTAGGCGTGCACGCGCCGCTCGGGATCGCTGATGCGCACCTGGGCCAGCAGGTCGAGGATGCGGGCGTCCAGGGCCCGGCCGCGCATGCCGCGGTGCAGCCGCAGCGTCTCGGCGATCTGCTCGCCGACGGTCAGCGCGGGGTTCAGCGAGGCCATGGGGTCCTGCAGGATCATGGCGATGCGCGAGCCGCGCAGCCGGCGCATCTCCTCGCGGCTCTTGGCCAGCAGGTCCTCGCCCTCGAAGAGGATCTGGCCGCCGACGACGCGGCCGCCGGGCTCGGGCACCAGGCGCAGGATCGACAGGCACGTCATCGACTTGCCCGAGCCCGACTCGCCGACGATGCCGAGCGTCTCGCCCCGCCGGACCGAGAACGAGGCGCCGTCGACGGCCTTCACCACGCCGCGCCGCGTGTAGATGTAGGTACGGAGGTCCCGCACCTCCAGCAGGGCATCAGACATTATTGATGGGGGCCCCGACATGGCCCCCAAGGCCCCAAGCGTTCGGCACGCCCCGGCGGAGCCGTGGCGCGCCTCTGGAATGCCGGGCGGTCTCCAACGCTGTTCACCACAACACCTCGGAGGCCAGGCGGGCGCCCTCCACGAGGGCGCGCAGCTTGTGCCACACGATGTTGGTGTCGACCTGCACGCGGCCGGCGAAGGTGCCGAAGCCGCAGTCGACGCCGGCGATGACGTTCTCGCGGCCCACCACCGACGCGTAGCGCTCGATGCGCTCGGCCACCAGCTCGGGGTGCTCGATGAAGTTCGTCGTCGAGTCGATGACGCCCGGGATCAGCACCTTGCCGTCGGGCAGCCGCACGTCCTTCCACACCTTCCACTCGTGCTCGTGCCGCGGGTTGGCGCCCGACACCAGCAGTCCGGCCGGACGGCCCCCGAGCACGATGTCCACGATGTCGCGCAGCGGCACGTCGCGGTGGTGCGGCCCGCCGGTGCTCGCCCAGCAGATGTGCATGCGCATCCGGTCGGGCGGGAGGCCGGCGACGGCGTGGTTGAGCACCTCGACGTGCATCTCGGCCACCTTGCGGAACTCGCCGAGCGTCAGGTGGGCGAACTGCGTGTGCCGGCCCAGCGCCAGGTCGGGGCAGTCCACCTGCAGGACGAACCCGGCCTCGACGATGGCCCGGTACTCGCGCTTCATGACGTCGGCCAGCGTGGCGAGGTAGGCCTCGTCGCTCGGATAGTGCCGGTTCTGCAGGAAGCGCCCGATCTGGCCCGGCGAGGGCGAGGTCATGAAGACCTCCTCGACGGCGGCGCCGGCGACGGCCTCCTGCAGCGTCCGGATGTCGCGCTCGACCGCCGGCCAGTCCTTCCAGGCGACGGGACCGGTGCACGCCGGGCGCCGCTGGAACGGCGGCGCGAACTGCCGGGCCATCTCCGTCCACTCCGGGAACTCCTCGGCGTCCGGGTTGGGCCACGGCGCGCTCTCGCCGCCGAAGCCCGTCAGGCGGTCCTTGACGTGGACCGTGTAGTCGACCCGGCCCTGCTCGCCGTCGTTGACGATCGAGAGCCCCGTCTCGACCTGGCGCCGGACGGCGTCGGCGACGGCCACGCGCGTCCGGGCGTGGAGCGCCTGGTCCGACGGCGCCCGGCCCTCCTCGCGCGCCCGGAGCAGATCGACCAGGTCGCGCGGCCGCGGCAGGCTGCCGACGTGCGTCGTCAGGATGCGGTCCGTGCTCCGCCTCATCGCCTCACACCTGCCTCAGCTTGGGGTCCAGGCGGTCGCGTACCCAGTCGCCGAGGATGTTGAGCGACAGCACCGTGGCCAGGATGGCGATGCCCGGCAGGATGGAGATCCACCAGGCCTGCTCGATGAGGCCGCGGCCGTCCGAGACCATGACGCCCCAGGACGGCGTGGGCGGCGGGATGCCGACGCCGAGGAACGAGAGCGCGGCCTCCAGCACGATCACGTAGCCGACGTGCAGCGTGGCCAGCACCAGGATCGAGGGCATGAGGTTCGGCACGATGTGCCGGAACATGATGGTCGCCCCCGAGCAGCCGGCCACGCGGGCCAGCGCGACGAACTCCTGCTGCTTGATGGCCAGCGTCTCGCCGCGCACCAGGCGGGCGTAGGACGGCCACAGCAGGAACACCACGACGATGATGACGTTGGTGAACGAGGGCTCGAACACCACCGACAGCAGCACCGCGATCAGGATGCCGGGCAGCGAGAGCGAGATGTCCACCAGGCGCATCAGCAGCGTCTCCACCCAGCCGCCGATGAAGCCGGCCAGCAGGCCGATGAAGCCGCCCACCGCGCCGGTGAGCGTGATGCCGACGACCGACACCGCCAGCGAGATGCGGGCGCCGTGGACCAGCCGGCTCAGCGTGTCGCGCCCGTGGCGATCGGTGCCGAGCCAGTGCCCGGGCTTGGCGTTCTCGGCGCCGATCGGCGGCGCCAGCCGGTCGCCCAGGGAGCCCTCCAGCGGCGAGTGCGGGCTCAGCCACGGGGCGAAGACCGCGCACACCACCAGCGCCGTGACGATGACCAGCGGCACCAGGGGCGGCCACCGCCGGTCGGGCCGGCGCGGCGCGACGTCGGGCTCGACGGCGTCGGCGGCGACGGCGCCGTTCACGACGAGTACCGGATCTTGGGGTTCAGGTAGGCGTAGAGCACGTCGACGAGCAGGTTGACCCCGATGTACATGGCGCTCAGGCACATCACCACGGCCTGCACGATCGGATAGTCGCGCGAGTCCACGGCCTCGATGACGAGCAGGCCGAGCCCCGGCCAGCCGAACACCGTCTCCACGATGATCGAGCCGTTGAGCAGGGCCACGAACAGCAGCGCCGCGAAGGTCACCACGGGCAGCGCCGCGTTCTTGAAGGCGTGCTTCCAGATCACCTGGCGCTCGGGCAGCCCCTTGATCCGGGCCAGCTTGACGTACTCGCTGCCCAGCACGTCGAGCATCGCCGAGCGGGTGAGGCGCATGAGCCCGGCGACGGCGAACCAGCCCAGGGTGATGCCGGGGAGGATCACGTGCAGCGGCGTGCCGCGCCCGGAGGTCGGCAGCAGGTGGAGCAGCACGCCGAAGACGAGGACCAGGAGCAGCCCCAGCCAGAACGGCGGCACCGCCTGGCCCAGCGCGGCGAAGCCGCGGGCGATGTAATCGAGCGTCGTGCCCCGCCGGACGGCGGCGTAGACGCCCACCGGCAGCGCCACGGCGATGACGATCAGCACGGCCAGGCCGCCCAGCTCCACGGTGGCCCCGTAGCGCTCGGCCACGAGCTCGAAGGCCGGCCGCCGGAACCGGATGGACTGGCCGAAGTCGCCCTGCAGGGCCCGCGTGGCGAACCACCAGTACTGGGTGGTCCACGGCCGGTCCAGGCCCAGGTAGGCGCGCATCAGCTTGATGTCCTCCTCGCTGGCCTCCGGCGGCGCCATGATGGCGATCGGGTCGCCGGACAGGCGCACGAGCGTGAACACGACGATCGACACCACGAACATGGAGACGATCGACTGCACCACGCGGCCGAGGATGAAGCGCTGCACGAGGGGCGGCTACCGCCCGGGCTCGAACCCCGGCGCGTAGGCGGCCGTCGAGACCGAGCGGTCCACCGGCGTGCCGACGATGCCGTGCGACATGTCCTTGACGGTGAAGAAGACGACGTCCTCGTCGGTGGTGGCCCGCGCCGCGTGCACGGCGTTGGCGGGCACGTACATCACCGAGCCCGCCGTCAGGCGCGAGGCCACGCCCGCCACCTCGCCCTCCAGCGTGCCCTGCAGCACGTAGATCCACTGCTCGTTCGGGTGGCTGTGCGGCCGCGAGCCCGTGCCCCGCGGCATCCGCATGAGGCCGACCTGCATGCGCTCGCCCTCGACCACGGGGCCGTGGGCGGTCGAGTAGCCCGGCCCCGCGTCGATGGTCGCCAGCCGCTTCAGGTCGAAGGTGTACTTGCCGTCTCCGGCCTTGATCGCGCCCTCGGTCCTGGTCGCCTGCTCCGCCATGCCCGTGTCCTCCTGCGCCGTCTCCGGCACCGGCCCTCAGCCGATGTGCTCGTAGTTGGTCTCCGCCGGCGTGTAGGCCAGCGTCGGCCACGCCTTGACCTTCTTCGTGACCGCCCAGGTGATGGACTTCATCCCCAGCATCACGCCGTGATAGCCGTCGTAGAGCTTCTGGCCGAGATCGCGCGTCATCCGGGTGCGCTTCTCGGCGTCGAACTCCCGCATGGCGGCGTCGATCTCCTCGTCGAAGGCGCCGTCGAGGAGCAGGTTGAAGGCGCCCTTGCTGTGGATCACGCGCTCCCAGCCGGCCACCGGCTCGTCGTAGGGCGGCGAGCCGTACACCGAGAACGTCCGGCCCGTCTTGCGCAGGCGCCCCTTGGGCCCGAAGCTGGAGGCCGCCTCCGGCGCGCGCTTGACCCGGATGCCGAGCTTCTCCCAGTCGAGCGCCACGGCCTCCATCACGTCCGGCCCGTCCTGGGCGACGAGCTGCACGTAGGGGTTCACCCGCACCTCGAACCCGCCGGCGTGCCCGGCCTCGGCGAGCAGCCGCCTGGCGCGCTCCAGGTCGTACGGCGGCACCTTCCAGTCGGTGCTGTAGCCCTTGTTGAACGGATAGTAGTAGTAGGAGTACGGGGTGTCGCCGCCGCGCCCCTTCCACAGCCCGGCGTGGATGGCCTTCTTGTTGACGGCGAGGTTCAAGGCCAGCCGCACCTTGCGGCCGTTCTCCCAGTTCTTCGCATCCTTCTGGTCCCCGACCCACGGGCACTGCGGGCAGTAGTCCTCGCGGTTCGGCGTCGTCTGCCCGGTCAGGATCACCCAGTACTGGGCGGCGTTGGGCGACTCGTGGATGCGCAGGCCCGCGCGCTGCGCCTGCTCCAGGAAGTCGCCGAAGACCTGGGCCACGTCGATCTCCCCGGCGCGCAGGCCGGCCATGCGCGTGGCCGCCTCGGGCACGCGCCGGATGACCATCTGCCGGAAGGCCGGCGTCTTGCGCCAGTGGTTCGGCACGGCCTCGAAGCGGTGGTAGTCGCCCTGCTTGCCCTCGACGTGCCGGTAGGGCCCGGTGCCGATCGGGTGCACCGAGGCCTTCTGCTCGCCGACCGTCTCGAAGTACTTCTTGGAGATGACGTTCTGGTAGCCGACGTACTGCGTGAAGAGCGAGGGCACGATCCACTGCCGCGTCTTGAAGTGCAGGACGACGGTGTGCTTGTCGGGCGTCTCGATCCGGTCCAGGTGGTTGCGGAAGAAGTACGCCGAGCCGCCCAGCGCGTCCTGCCGGTGGCTCTGCTCCACCGTGAACTTCACGTCCTCGGCCGTCAGCTCGCCGTGGCCCTCGTGGAACTGCACGCCCGGCCGGAGCTTGAAGGTCCACGTGCGCATCTCGTTCGACGGCTTCCACTCCGTGGCCAGGCCGGGCCGGTACTCCCAGGTCTTCGGGTCGCGCAGGATCAAGGGGTCGTACACGCAGTCCCACAGCGGCTTCTCGGCCTGCACCGACCGCCACGCGAACGGCGTCTCCGTGCCCCACTGCCCCACCGCCACCACCAGCCGATCCCCCTGCGCCCCCACCGTCCGGGGTCCCACCACCGGCGCCGCCGCCACGGCAGCCGCCGCCACACTCCCCTTCAAGAACGCCCGCCGCCCGATCCCTCCGCCCATCAACGCTCCTCCGAGCTACGAAATGTATTCGTAGTTGTTCTCCAGCGGCACGTACACCAGCGTCTGCCACGCGGTGACCTTCTTGCTGACCGCCCAGGTGACGTTCTTCATGCCCAGCATCACGCCGTGATAGCTCGCGTACATCTTCTGGCCGATGTCGTGGGTCATCTTCGCCCGCTTCTCGGCGTCCATCTCGGCCACCGCGGCGTCGATCTCCTTCTCGTAGAGCCCCTCGTTGAGCAGCGCGAAGGCGCCCTTGGTGTGCGTGCAGCGCTGCCAGGCCAGGCCGGGCTCGTCGAACGGCGGCGCGCCGTACACCCAGTGGGTCTTGTTGGTCTTGCGCGAGCGGTTCTTGGGCAGGAAGGCCGAGAACATCTCGGGCACGCGGCGGACCTTGATGCCGACCTTCTCCCAGTCGAGCGCGACCGCCTCCATCATGTCGTTGCCATCGAGGGCGTAGGTGAAGATCATCGGGTTCACCCGCACCTCGAAGCCATTGCGATGGCCGGCCTCGGCCAGCAGCTTGCGGGCCTGCGCGGGGTCGTGGGGCGGCACCTTCCACTCCCGGCTGTAGCCCTTGTGGAACGGGTTGTAGAAGTACGAGAAGGGCGTCTCCGAGCCCCGGCCCTTCCAGAGGCCGCTGATGATGGCCTTCTTGTCGACGGCCAGGTTCAGCGCGAGCCGCACCTTGCGCGCGTTCTCCTGGCTCTTCCGGTCGTTGTAGTCGCCCACCCACGGGCAGGTGGGGCAGAAGTCCTCCTTGTCGGGCGCCGTCTGGCCGCTGAGGACGACCCAGTGGAGCACGGCGTCCTTCGTCTCGTGGATGCGCAGGCCGGCGCGCTGCGCCTGGTCCAGGTAGTCGCCGAGCACCTGCCCCACGTCGATCTCGCCGGCGCGGAGGCCGGCGATGCGCGTGGCCGCGTCGGGGATGCGGCGCACCACCAGCTCCTTGAAGGCCGGCGTCTGCCGCCAGTGCTTGGGCACGGCCTCGAAGCGGTGGTAATCGCCCTGGCGGCCCTCCACGTGACGATACGGCCCCGTGCCGATCGGGTGCTGCGAGGCCTTCTCCTCGCCGACCGACTCCACGTACTTCTTCGACGTGATGTTCTGGTAGCCGACGAACTGGGAGACCTGGGCCGGCACCTCCCACAGGCGGTTCTTGAAGTGCAGCACCACCGTGTACTTGTCCGGCGTCTCGATGCGGTCCAGGTTGATGCGGAAGAACGGCGCCGAGCCGCCCTGGGCGTCGGGCCGGAGGTTCTGCTCGATCGTGAACTTGACGTCCTCGGCCGTCATCTCGCCGTGGCCCTCGTGGAACTGCACGCCCCGCCGCAGCTTGAAGGTCCACGTGCGCTGCTCGTTGGAGGGCTTCCACTCCGTCGCCAGGCCCGGGCGGTACGCGAAGGTCTTGGGGTCCCGCATGATGAGCGGGTCGTACACGCACTCCCAGAGCGTCTTCTCCGACTGGCTCGAGCGCCACGCGAACGGGGTCTCGATCCCCCACTGCCCGACCGCGACCACGAGGCGGTCGCTCTGCGCCGCCGCGCGGGACGTCCTGATCAGCGGCGCCGCCATCACCGCCGCCGCGGCGGCGCCGGCGCGCCCGAGAAACGTCCGACGAGCGATCGTTCCGCTCATCCTGCACCCTCCGTTGGTGGCGGCGCCGCGCCCGCGCGCGCGACCCGTCTCGCTCACTGCCCGACCGTCACCGTGCGTCCCGTCTCCGCGGATTCCACGACCGCCTCCAGCACGGCCACGGCGGCCGCGCCCTCGGCCCCGCCGACCTCCGGCGCCCCGCCGGTGCGGACGCACGTGGCGAACTCCGCCAGCTCCTCCACGACCGGCGCCGTGGGCGGCAGCGGCACCGGCGCCCGCTCGGACTCGCCGCGTCGCTGCAGGAGCAGGCGGGCCCCGTCGGCCTCGCTCCACGCCTGGGCCTCGGTCCCGTGCAGCGCGATCACGGCGCCGGCGTTGGCGTACACCCAGGACGTCCCCAGGTAGCCGAGGCCGCCGGAGGCGAACTCGAACAGGATCGCCGTGGTGTCGTCGATGTCGACGCCGGTCAGCGCCACCCGCCGCGCGAGGGCCGTGACCCGCGCGACGGGGCCGAGCAGGTACTGGTACGTGTCGATGTGATGGATGCCCAGGTTGGTGATCGAGCCGCCCGGCGTCTCGGCGCGCGTGGCCCGCCACATGCCCGGCTTGAGCCCGCGGCTGAACGCGATCGTCTGCGAGAGGTTGCCCTCGATCTGCACGACGCGCCCGAAGGCGCCCTCGTCCACCAGCCGGCGGAGCGCGCGGTTGGCCGCCTGCCGACGGCGCTGATGCCCCACCGCGAGGACGACGCCCGCCTTGCCGCACGCCTCGGTCGCCCGCCGCGCGTCGGCCAGCGACAGCGTGAAGGGCTTCTCCACGAACACGTGCTTGCCGGCGCCGGCCGCGGCCACGACCTGCTCGGCGTGCTGCGAATGCGGGGTCGTGAGCAGGACGCCCTCGACCTCGGGATCGGCGAGGACGGCGTCGTAGTCCGGCAGGGCGCGGCAGCGGTGAGTCCGCGCGAAGGCCTCCCGGCTCTCGGCCGAGCGGCTCGTGCACGCCACGACGGCCAGCGCGCCGGACTTCGCACAGGCGTCGGCGAGCGCCTTGCCCCACATCCCCACGCCGACGGCGGCGACGCGGACGGGCGTCACGCGCGCCCTGGCGGCAGCGGGCCGGCGGCGCGCGCGACGGCTCGATCGCGCGCGGGGGTCGGAGGCTCGGTCGAAGGGGTCATCCTCTCGGTCCCGGGGGCTGTAGTTATCCGCGGAAAGCGGCCCGCCGTCAACCCTTCCCGGCGAGCCGGCGCACTTGATTCGAGGGCGAGCGGGGTGATACACACCCTGCGGCGCCCAAGGAGCCACGATGACCGAGCACACGAGCGACATGCGCGACGGGATGCGGATCGACTGGGACGTGCCCATCACCGCCGACGACGGCCTCGTCCTCCGGGCGGACGTCTACCGCCCCGTGCCCGAGGGCCGGTACCCGGTGATCCTGACCTACGGACCGTACGGCAAGTGGCTGCACTTCGAGGACCTCTACACCGACCAGTGGCGCCGGATGGCCCTGGAGCACCCCGACGTGGTGGCCGGCTCGACGAACAGGTACCAGAACTGGGAGGTCGTCGACCCGGAAAAGTGGGTGCCGGACGGCTACGCGTGCGTGCGGGTCGACTCGCGCGGCGCCGGCCGGTCGCCCGGCCTGCTCGACATCTGGTCGGCGCGCGAGGCCCGCGACCTCTACGACTGCATCGAGTGGGCCGCGCGCCAGCCGTGGTCGAACGGCAAGGTCGGCCTCAACGGCATCTCCTACTACGCGATGAACCAGTGGCAGGTGGCCGCGCTGCAGCCGCCGCACCTCGCCGCCATGTGCGTCTGGGAGGGCGCCGCCGACTACTATCGCGATCTCTCCCACCACGGCGGCATCCTGTGCACCTTCGGCCGCGCGTGGTTCCCCTCGCAGGTGATCCGCGTGCAGCACGGGCGCGGCGCCCGCGGCTACCGCTCGCGCATGACCGGCGACTGGGTCTCGGGGCCGCCCACGCTGAGCGAGGAGGAGCTGGGCGCGGCCCGGCGCGACTTCTACGAGGACTGCGTGCGCAACCCGCTGGCCAGCGACGAGTACTGGCGCTCGCGCATGCCGGACTGGTCGAAGGTGACCGCGCCGCTCCTGTCGGCGGCGAACTGGGGCGGCCAGGGCCTGCACCCGCGCGGCAACTTCGAGGGCTTCGTGCGCGCGGCCGCCCGGGAGAAGTGGCTCGAGGTGCACGGCATCGAGCACTGGACCCACTTCTACACCGATTACGGCGTGCGGCTGCAGAAGCGCTTCTTCGGCCACTTCCTCAAGGGCGAGGACACGGGCTGGACGCGCCAGCCCCGGGTCGTCCTGCAAGTCCGGCATCCGGGCGAGCGCTTCGTCGAGCGGCACGAGCAGGAATGGCCCCTGGCCCGCACGCGGTGGACGAAGCTCTACCTCGACCCGGTCGGCCACGGCCTGGCCGACGACCCGCCCGCGCGCGACGGCGCCGTGCGGTACGCCGGCCTGGGCGAGGGCGTGACCTTCCTGACGCCGCCGCTCGAGGCCGAGACCGAGATCACCGGCCCCATCGCCGCGAAGCTGTGGGTGTCGTCGGAGACCACCGACGCCGACCTGTTCCTGATCGTCCGCGTCTTCACGCCCAACATGGCGGAGGTCACGTTCCAGGGCGCGCTCGACCCGCACACGCCCGTCGCCCAGGGCTGGCTGCGCGCCTCGCACCGCAAGCTCGACCCGGCGCTGACGCTGCCCTACCGGCCCTACCACACGCACGACGAGAAGCAGCCGCTCACGCCGGGCCAGGTGTACGAGCTCGACGTGGAGGTGTGGCCGACCTGCATCGTGGTGCCGGCCGGCCACCGCATCGGGCTCACCGTGCGGGGCCGCGACTACGAGTACCCGGGCGGGCCCTCGGCCGGGCTCGGCACGCTGGGAGCGGTCTTCACCGGCGTCGGCCCCTTCCAGCACAACGACGCGCGCGACCGCCCGCCGGAGGTCTTCGGCAGGACGGTCACGCTGCATTGCGGGCCGTCACGCCCCTCGCACCTGCTGCTCCCGGTGATCCCGGCGGCCCGCTGACCGGTCGCGGCCCCGGAGGCGAGCCGGGGCTGCGCCGGCGCTCCGCTTCGTCGGCTACCCTGCGTACGTCACGCCATGCAGCGCCAGGCAGCGCCAGGCAGCGCGCCGATCGGGTCCAGCGCGAAGCCCCTCCACGTGGGCGCGGCTGGCCACCACCTGCACCCGTGGTCGACGAAGAGCCACGGGCGCGGTTGGACACCTGGCGGACCCGCCCCACGAGGCGGTCCACGTCACGGTTCGAGTAGTTCGAGCGGCTCACCCCGACAGCGGCCAGGCTGGCCGGAGCCGCAAGGCGGGGCGGCGTCCCGGTCCGCATCGATGAGGGGCGGTGTCTCCAGGCCGCGCGGTCACCCTTCCGGGCGCGGCGGATGGCGCTGCGGGGGCGGCGGAAGCTCGGCTCGCGCGCGGCTCTCCTCTCGCTCGGCGAGCGCGCGCTCGAGCGACGCGATCCGCGCCTGGCAGGCGCGCGCCCGCGAGCGCCATCGCCAGCGACCGATCCACAGGGGGACGCCGGCCACGACGAGGCCCGCGCCCAGCGCGACGAGCGCCACCGCGGCCAGCGGCAGGCCCTCGACCGTCCAGACCATGAAGCGCACGCTGGCCGGTGCGCTGTTCTGCAGCGCGAACACCGCGACGGACGCGGCGATCAGCGCGACCAGGAGGTAGCCGAGGGCCATGCCCGCCGGCGCCCTTCGCGCGGCTATCGCGCGGCCGGCCAGCGCTCCACCATCTCCGGCCGCCGGTCGGGGCCGGCCTGCACCCGGTAGAGCACCATCCGCGTGAGGCTCTGCACGCGGTGCACTTCCCCGGCCGGGAAGAGGACCGTGTCGCCCGGGCCCAGGCGCACCTCGCGCCGGCCGTCGTCGAAGAGGCCCTCGCCCTCCAGCACGTGGTAGATCTCGTCGGCGCTCGGGTGGCAGTGGATGGGCGACGTCTGCCCCGGCTCCCAGCCGACGATGCTGATCGACGAGTGCGGCGTGTCGGACAGCGTCGTGTACACGTGATGCTCCGGCGAGAACTTCAGCGAACCCTTGAGGTCGAGGATCTCCATCGTGGGCCTCCTGTCCTGGGCGCCGATTCTCACCGCGCCGGCGCGCCGGCGCAAGCCGCCGTCAGGACGGCGAGTCGGCCAGCCGGCCTCGCGGGCGCCGGGCGAGCAGCGCCCGCGCCAGGGGGAGCAGCACCAGCAGGCCGGCGACGGCGAGCAGGGCGGCCGAGATGGGGCGCTCGACGAAGACGCCGAGGTCGCCGTGGGAGTAGATGAGCGAGCGGCGCAGCGAGGCCTCGAGCTGCGGGCCCAGGATCATGGCGAGCACCAGCGGCGCCGGCTCGAAGCCGAACCGCCGCATCAGCCAGCCGAGCGCCCCGAACACGACCACGATCCCCACGTCGGTGGCGCTGTTGTTCACGCTGTAGGCGCCGACCAGGACGAAGACGAGGATGAGCGGGCCCAGCAGCCGGTAGGGCACCTGCAGCAGCTTCACCCACAGCCGGATCAGCGGCAGGTTCAGCACCAGGAGCACCGCGTTGCCCAGGTACATCGAGGCGATGAGGCCCCAGAACACCTGCGGCTGCTCGGTGACGAGCAGCGGCCCCGGCCGGATGCCGTGGATGAGCAGCGCCGCGAAGATGAGGGCGATGGAGGCGTTGCCCGGGATGCCGAGCGTCAGCAGCGGGATGAACGAGCTGGTGGCCGCGGCGTTGTTGGCGGCCTCCGGCGCGGCCACGCCCTCGATGGCGCCGTGGCCGAAGCGCTCGGGATGGCGGCTCAGCCGCTTCTCGAGCGCGTAGGTGAGGAACGACGAGATCGTGGCGCCGCCACCGGGGAGCACGCCGATCAGGAACCCGATCAGGGAGCCGCGCGCGACCGGGGCGCGCGCGGCCCGCCAGTCCTCGCGGGTGCCCAGCAGCCCGGCGATCCTCGTCCGCACGACCTCCGGGGCCACGGGGCGCTCGTAGTTGACCAGCACCTCGCCGATGCCGAACAGGCCCATGGCGACGAGGATGAACTGGAAGCCCTCGCTGAGCTTGAAGACGCCGTAGGTGAAGCGCGGCGTGCCCATGATCGGGTCGAGGCCCACCGTGCCCAGCAGCAGCCCGACCACGGCCATGATGAGGGCCTTGGCCGTGGAGCCGCCGCCCAGGTAGCCGACCATCATCAGCCCGAGCACGAGCAGCGCCGTGTTCTCCGGCGCCCCGAACTTCAGGGCGAAGGCGGCGAGCGGCGGCGCCAGCAGCATGAGGCCGACGATGCTGAGCGTGCCCGCCACGAACGAGCCGATGGCCGACACGGCCAGCGCCGCGCCGGCGCGGCCGCGGCGCGCCATCTCGTAGCCGTCCAGACACGTCACCACCGTCGCCGCCTCGCCCGGGATGTTGAGCAGGATGGACGTGGTCGAGCCCCCGTACATCGCCCCGTAGAAGATGCCCGCCAGCAGGATGACCGCCGACGTCGGCGGCATCCCGTACGTCACGGGGAGCAGCAGGGCGATCGTGGCCGGCGGCCCGAGACCGGGCAGCACGCCGATCGCGGTGCCGATGAGCGCGCCGAGCAGGCCGTACACGACGTTCGTCGGCGTCAGCGCGACGGCGAAGCCCGAGCCGAGCAGCGACAGGATGTCCATCGGCCCTCAGCGCGCGAAGGGGCCGGCGGGCAGCGGCACGCTGAGCCACACCGCGAAGACCAGGTAGGAGCCGCCGGCCGTCGCCAGCGCGAAGGCCAGCGACGGCAGGATCGTGCTGCGGTCGCGGGGCGGCACCGTGCACAGCACGAGCAGGAACGTGCAGATCGGATAGCCGAGCGGCTCCAGGGCCAGCGCGTACGCGCCCAGGGCGAGGAGCAGGGCGCCCACGCGGCCCACGCGGCCGCCCGCCTCGCCGCCCTCGCGACGGCGACCGAGCGCGGCGTCGACGAGCGCGGCCACGGCCAGACCGGCCAGCACGACGCCCAGCCACCACGGGAAGAAGCCCTCGCCCGGGCGCCGGACCGTCCCGAAGGGGAGCTGCCCGGCCTGCCACACGACGACGGCGCCGGCGACGAGGAGCACCGCCGCCGCCGCCGCGTCGCGCCGGGCCATCAGGGCGCGGCTACTTCGCGCCCTGGACGATCTTGGCGTGCTGCTCCCACTCGGCGCGCCAGGTCTGCTCGAACTCCTTGCCGCCCTGGAACGCCACCTCGTCGCCGAGGCTCTTGATCAGCGCCTTGAACGACTTGTCCTCGCTGAGCGCCTTGAAGGCGGTCTCGAGCCTGTCCATCACGGCCTGCGGGGTGCCCTTGGGCGCCAGCACGGCCCGCCACATCGTGAAGACCACGTCGAAGCCCTCCTCGCGCATGGTCGGCACGTTCTTGTAGTCGGGATGGCGCTTGACGTCGGTGATGCCGAGCATGCGCAGCTTGCCCGCGGCCACCTGGGGCGTGAGCTGCGCGGTGAAGCCGAACGTGGCGTCGGCGTGGCCGCCCAGCACGGCCAGCATGGCGGGGCCGCCGCCGTCGTGGGGGATGTTGTTGTACTCGAAGCCGCCCGCCTTGGCGAGCAGGCGCATGGGCAGGTCCGCCGCGCCCCACGGCCCGCTGTTGGCGAAGTTCAGCTTGCCGGGATTCTTCCTGGCGTGATCGACCAGCTCGCGCAGCGACTTCCACGGCGCGTCGGCCCGCACGGCCAGGATGGGGGCGCTGTAGTTGATGCGCGCCACGGGCTGGAACTGGTCGGGGCCGATCGGCGCCTTCTGCACGAGCGCGAACGTCGTGTTGGGCCCGGAGCCGCCGAAGAGCAGCGTGTAGCCGTCGGGCTTGGCGCGGATGACGTGCTGGGAGCCGACGGCGCCGCCGCCGCCCGGCTTGAGCACGACGAGCAGCGGCTGGCCCAGGTGCTGGTGGGCGACGCTGGCCACGGCGCGGGCGGTGAGGTCGTGCGAGCCGCCCGGGCCGTACGGGATGATCAGCTCGATGGGCTTGGACGGGAACTCCTGCGCGGCGACCGGCGCGCCGAGCGCGGCGGCGACGAGCGCCGCGGCGAGGACGAATCGGAGTCTGCTCATGCGGTTGGCCCTCCCGCCTCGCCAGATACAACGCGCCCGTGGTCGAGTCAAGCGCCCGATCGCCCTCAAAAGAATCGTTACCGAAACGGAGGTCGGTGCCTCAAAACCGGTGTTACCGAACGGGACCCCGGAAAGGAGGCGCCGTGACCGAACAAGGGCGACGGGAGTACGCGGCGGCGGTGC